>Ga0224512_10001388_pt1 | contig 23330 bp, 30 predicted proteins | sample SF_May12_sed_USG_4_FD_169103 | JGI IMG/M metagenome (GOLD analysis project Ga0224512, IMG submission 169103) | Sediment microbial communities from San Francisco Bay, California, United States - SF_May12_sed_USGS_13 | ecosystem: Environmental > Aquatic > Marine > Sediment | place: USA... | reverse complement strand
CTCGATGCGCTGATGAATCTTGACGAAGACCTCCTGAAGGATGTCCTCGGCGTCGTCCGCCGAGCGGGAGCGGGCCCGTACGTAGGCGTACAGCCTGCTCCGAAAAGTTTCCCAGATTTGTTCGGTGCTGGCCGCCATGTCCGCCCACGCGCTCCCTTATCAGTTGTTGGGGATGTCGACCGTTCCCTCTACCCCGGAGTGGCTGATGTCTCCGCTGCCGTCATCGCCGACCTCGAAATCACCCTCGACGTTGGTGACCCGGATGCTTCCGGAACCGTCGGATCCGATCCGAACGTCACCAGCCACGTCGGCCACCGTGATATCCCCCGAACCGTCCACGTCGATGTCCACCATTCCGGCAACATCGCTCAGGTCGAGATCACCCGACCCGTCATCACCAACCACCACATCCCCGCTCACCCCGGCCACATCGACATCACCGGAACCGTCGGTGATCCGCACCCCGGCCACGTCACGGACATCCATATTTCCGCTGCCGTCCTCGATCTCCACCACCACCGAATCGGGGACCGTGATCCTCACATCGAACTGGGTGTTGCCGCCCGGGGTCCTCGCTTCGATCACCATCTCCGAGCCGCTGGAGGTCACCTCGAACTGAATATCGTCCAGGTCGCCGGTATTCGACGCACAAGCGGTCCCCTCGGCGTCCACTTCGGTCAGGTTGGGTTGGCCCTCAACGTCCAGGTCACCCGCCTCGGAGATGATCCGCACGGTGCTGATCCCTCCTGCCGCGGCGCTGGTAGAACGTTCGGCGGTTTCGTCGCAGGTCAGAACATCGCATCCCACCAACAGCAACGAAATCATGACCACGGCGGCGAGAGGGAACCACACCGGCTTGGCGGTCACGGGGCGCACACGGTCCTTGATTTTCACTTCCCAACCCTTCCAACGGCTCCCAGCACCATACGATCACGGTCGGACGGCAGATAGGGCACAAAGTCACAAACAAGCGACCTTGCCCGTTTAGCGAGCAACCGGACCGGCGCACCCACAGTGTGGGCGCTCGTGGGAGAGGCCTCGACCGAGGGATGCCCGAATGGGGACGGCCCGACAGAGGAACCGGAGCCACCGAGCCAAAGAACGGGGAGACCGAGCGGCGGAGCAATTCCCCTTTCCGAGCTGATCGCCGCCGATTGACTGTTACTCAGCGCTCGGCCGGCTCTTCCGATGCTGGCGACTATGGGGTGAGCCGGCTCAACGATCGGATGGTGGAGTCGGTTGGTTCCTGGAACGCTCGGAGGTCGAACTGGGGTAATACGGCGAGCACATGGCCGACGATATTGCCTTGGATCGCCTCGTATTCTTTCCACCTCGTTCCTCGGGAGAACACATAGATCTCGAGGGGCAACCCGTGCGGCCCTGGGGGGAGTTGCCTCACCAGGAACGGCATCGTGTCGGTGGCGAGGTCGGGGTGGCGGATCAGGTGGGCGATGAGGTAGTCGTGCAAGGCGTCCACGTTGGTCGAGCGGTGGGGATCCCCCGTCACGAGTTCCGTTGGTCTATCGGCGCCGTCGGGTTCGGCGGGGCTGTCTCGCTCAGCGGAGAGGTAGTCGACGAGCGGTTCGGTGTGTGCGTACCGCTCGGCTTCTTCGTCGGTGAGGAAGCGGACGCTGGAGATGTCGAGGTTGATCGAGCGTTTGATCCGCCGGCTGCCCGCCTCCTTCATACCACGCCAGTTCTTGAACGACTCTGAAGTGAGTCTGTGAGTTGGGATGGTGGTGATGGTTTTGTCCCAGTTCTGTACTTTGACGGTGGCCAATGCCATGTCGATCACGGTCCCGTCGGCGTTGAACTGTGGCATCTCGATCCAGTCACCGACCCGGAGCATGTCGTTCTGCGCCAGTTGCACAGAAGCGACCAGGGACAGGATGGTGTCGCGGTAGAGGAGCAGCAGCACCGCCGCGGCCGCGCCCAGCCCGCTGAGGAAGTACCACGGAGATTGGTTGGTCAGTACCGAGAGAATCCAAATATCGCCGAAGATGTACGCGACGATCTGTAAGACCTGGAGGTAACCCTTGATGGGCCGCTCTCTCGAGATGGGGAGCGTCTCGTAGACCGGGTTGAAGGCCAACAGCAGAGCGGAGACCGCCCAGGCGCCGGTGAAGATGGTGGCGGCGGCTGTGACCCGGAACCAGAATTCGGTCCAGAAGTCGTTCAGACCGGGTACAGCCGGGGCGGCGAGGTGAACGAGCACCGCCGGCAACAACAATGCCAGCCAACGCTGGACCCTGCGATCGATCAGTAGGTCATCCCACCGGAGGGCCGTGTGGCGGGCCGCCCGAGCCACCAAAGGCAGAAGAGCTCGGCGCAGAGCAACGTACATGAGGACGGCGACCGTCAGTACCGAGGCGGTCGCCGCCAAGGTTGCCGCCAGCCCCGTTCCCAGCCAATCCTCAAAAAGCTTCACAGACGATGCTCCGATCCTTATTCGAGACTAGACCCTAGGCCGACGACGGCACCCGACCCGTGCGGGGTCGCCCCCAACAACAATGCTCGCCGCCGGCGGTGGCGGAACACCGAACACGCCCGAGGAATCTGATTTGAGCGCGTAGTACCTGCTACAGCAAAGTACCGATCACATTGCCAAGACAACCGCGCCGGGTTGCGGTCTCAAGGGTCAGTACCCACTTGGGCGAGTTTCCATGATGATTCCATTCAGCCGAGAGTCATTCGAGGCCGGGCTAGAGCGAGCGGGCCGTTTCGTCGATTTGGGGGGTGCCGGGTGCGTCCCTACGGCTATTCGTGCGTCCTTGTTGGTGAAGAGGAGATGGCTGATGGCCCCAGATTGGACACCCGGCCGGTCGGCAAAGGAATTCGGGCCAGGCGCGGCCGGTCACCGCTGGGATTGTTGCGACGAGCGGACGCCGGAGAGTCTGGTTGCCCGGTTGGCGGGCTACGACCCGGAGGATCTGTCGGGATTGCCTGCTGATGCAGTGACGGGCGCGTCGGGTTGCGGCACTCCAGTGGCGTTCAGTGATCTGCTGCCCGGAGAGATCGTGCTCGACCCTAGGTCGGGGGCCGGCCTCGATCTTCTGTTGGCTTCCCGCAAGGTGGGCCCGAAGGGCAGGGTCATCGGCGTCGATTGGGACGATGCGCTGATCGAGCGGGCACGTTCGAATGCTGCTGCCGTCGGATTCGCCAACCTCGAGGTGCGGCGGGGAAGTGGTGAAGATCTTCCAGTGGTAGACGAATCGATGGACTGGGTGATCTCCAACCGGGCGATCAGCCGATGTCCGGACAAAGCGAAGGTGTTCGCCGAGATTCACCGGGTGCTCAAACCGGGCGGACGGGTGTGTATGGCGGACATCGTGGCGGAAGGAATACCCGAGTGGGTACGGGCCTGTGATTCTCCGGGCACCGCCTGGGTTGTCCGCGCCACGAGCGAACAGGACTACGTGGCCGGTCTTGCCGAGGCCGGACTGACAGGTATCCGTGACGGCGGTCGTTATGTCTACGAGGCATCAGAGCTGGCCGCCATGGCCGGTTTCACAGGGTGTGGCGAAGGCGGGGAAGCCGCTGCAGCAGAATTCGCCAAAGAAACGGTGGGCGGAGTATGGAGCACCTACTTCTTTGCCCGCAAACCACTCCGGCGCGAAGAGGACATAAGGAACGATGAGAAGGAGGAATCGAGATGACCGAGCACGACGTGTTGAGTCGCCCGGCGTAGAGGTGAGGCCAGCATTGACTCCTTTGCATGACACGGTCATCATCGGCGGCGGGATCGCCGGTCTGGCGTGCGCCCGCCGGCTCCATAATCGTCAGCGATCGTTCCTGCTGGTCACCGAAGCCGTCGGAGGCCGCATACGCAGCTCAAGCGACAGTGCGGTCAACCTCGGCGCCTACTACGTGAGGAGCGACTACAGCCACGTCGGCCAGTTTGTCGACCTGGGCCGTCCAATCAAACGGGAGGGGACCCTTCACCACGACTACGACGGTTCCTACACCAGATGGGATCATCGGTTGTTGCTGCGCCTGCCGCAGGCCCTCCGGTTCCTGCGCCTGCTGCGCGAATTTCGATCGCACTACGAAACCTTCAAACAGAACTGTGTGTCTTTGTCTCAGGCTCGAGCGATCCGGGCGGATCCGCTGCTGTGGAGTCTCTACCACGAACCGGCGCTCCAATTCATTCGAGGGCATCGGATCGACGACCTCGCCCATCATTATCTTGCGCCGATTGCGCACGGCACAGCGTTCACGTCCTTGCACAGACTGACCGCATTCAACCTGTTGCTGCTGGCCATGCCGGCGATCATGCCCATCTACGAATTCACGGCCCGTTTCGACTTACTTTTGGCCGGCTTCGAGAAGACCTTGCTCTTCGACACGGTCACGGCCGTCACCCCCGCCGACGGCCGGTACTCAATACAAACCCGTAACAGCGGCAACTTTGCGGCCGACCACGTTGTAGTGGCCACCCCCATCGATGTGGCCGCCCGGCTACTCGATCTGGGTCCTGTGAAACACCCGGTCGGCGCCCATACGTTCCTGGTGAGGGGCAACCTGCGTCGACCGTGGGCGCAAGCGGCCATCAACCTTTTCCCCGAGGACCACCCGACCCTTGCCATAGCCCGGCAGGCTGGCGGATCGACCCTCTTCTGCTCTGCCTCGGAACTTCCCGACTTTGCGCGGTACTTCACCACCTGGGAAATAGTCGATCATCAGCACTGGAACCCCGCCTTCCACCTCGACGGTGACGCCCTCCTGGAATGCGAACAAGGACCGGGACTCTATCTGATCGGCGACCACAACGTCTTCGGCCTCGAAGATGCCTACATCACCGGCATCCACGCCGCCAACCGGATCCTCGCAGGTCCCGAGATTGCGACGGCGACTTCTCCTGCCCCCCGAACGATCGGCGGGTGACGTCGCCGCTCGCCGATCGGACCCAGGCAGGCCGTCAAGGCCGGCCGTCCAATCGACCCTGCGAGTTATGGCCCAGACCGCCGAAAGGAGCCCGAACGACCGAACAAAACCAACAGACGACGGCATAGACCATCCCGACGGAGGCTGCGTCCTTTTGTCCCTCCGTTCGTCCCTGTCAGTAGGAACCGACCGCGGAGGTGAAACAGAAGGATCCACTATCGCCGCTGTTTTGAGCCGACCCGGACTCTCACGACCATGGAGGTTCTCCCGATGACCAGAGTATTGACAACGATCGACGAACATCCCCGACTCATCTCGGGAGTGCTGCTGGGGGTGGTGCTCTTCTTCCTCGCCGCCTGTCTACTCAACGACGTGATCCCGATCTGTCACTGGCTGTTCGGTTGCGACCACCGATTTCACGTAGACCTTCCATAAAGGAGTTGGGAGAGCGCCCAGCGGGTCGCCGATTGGGCCAGACTCAGACTCGTATCAGGACGAAAGGCCAAGATTAATGAGCAAGAAACTGATAGTGGCAGCTGCAGTCGGTTGCACGGCGTGCGCCATCCTCGCCCTGCGAAACCGTCAAGCAGGAGCAGAAGGGGGAGGTCGGCCGACCATGTGGGAGAAGATGGGTCAGTTCATGGATGAGATGCCTGAGGATTTTCCTCCCCGAATCATGTTCGACAACCTTGCCGTTGCCCGGCAGAACACCGAACGGATCCTCGAGATCCTCGAAGAAAGGGAGGGCCCGTCAGAGGTAGAGGGCGAGGCAGACGAAGTGTGAAGGGCTTGCTGAGGGGTGCAACACGGATTCACGTGCTGCTCTATCGAGTGACGGGCGGTCGACTGGGTGGTCGGGTGGGGAAGGCTCCAATCCTGCTGCTGACCACGACGGGTCGAAGATCGGGCAGGAAGCGGACCATGCCGCTCGGTAATCTCGATGAGGGCAACGCCATTCTGATCTGTGCCGCAAATGTCGGCTCAGATCAGCATCCTGGATGGTTCTGGAACATCAAGGCCGACCCAAACGTACGCGTGAAGATGCGTGATGAGGAGTTCGCGGCTGTAGCTCGAGTGGCCGATCCCGAAGAGCGGGACTGGTTGTGGGATCGTGTGATTGGTCGGCTTCCTGCGCTCATCGGATACCAGGAGAAAACCGATCGAGTTCCTAGGGCGTCCACCGAGTGACACGAACACTGGGATCGCTACCGGTACCCATGGGGTCAGCGAATGTTCTCGAAGGTGCCGTTCCCGTGCTGATGGCGAAATGCGATCCGTCGCCGGCGGCATCCTGCACCGACTGCCGGCACGTGCCGATCGCTCGGCACAGGCTGGTGGCTCGCAGTGACGTTTGGTCCTGGTAACTGTTTCCGGAGTCAGACATGCTTGGTAACCAAAGGAATGAGAGAGGACGCCACCCCGAAGAGAGTCTTCTGGTTGGTGATGATGATCGAACGGGAGGGGAACTATGACTGACGAGCAAGATACGACATCGGAAGCCGCTGAACGCAAGCGGATGGACGCGATCTGGTGGGCCGGGGTACTGATCTGGATCGGCCTGGCCCTGGGCGCCGAGTATGCAGACATCCTGCCGACGATCGGCGATTCAGGCGAATGGTGGCCCTGGATATTCATCGGGGTAGGTCCCTGGTCACTCGCCCTGAATACGTACAGAACAACTTCAGATTGGCCCAACCCATCGACGTGGGATTGGATCTGGACCGCGATCTTCTTGCTTGTCGGCCTGGGCACCGTCGTGGACATTGGCGGGGAAATCGTCGGCGCGGTAGTACTGGTGGTGATCGGCGTCATATTCATGGTCAGAGCGCTGTCACGCAGCGAATAGCCGGGAAACCGTCGTTCGCCCGGCCACACCGGCTACTGCGGACAAAGAGGAGCATATAGCCCGAACCTGAATCGGGCTGCCCAGATCAGCGGCCGGACCGGCGCGGCAGTGACGGTGTCGGTCCTTCGCCGAAAGAAAGGACTGGAAATGACAGAGAAGACCACGCATACGGAGACGATCGAGGTTGCCGGCGATGATCTGGTGGCCAAGGTCAAAGAAATCGTGCACGAGGGAAACGTGCGCCGCATCATCATCAAGAACGAGGAGGGTGAGCAGGTCATCGAGATACCGCTGACGGTTGGGGTCGTCGGCGCCTTGCTCTTGCCGGCCCTGGCGGCGATCGGGGCGGTGGCCGCCCTATTGTCCAAGTGCACTATCGAGATCGAGCGGGAAGACGAATAGCCGAACCGCTGACGCCGGGCAACCACCGCAACAGCGAGAGCTTCAGGTGCGTACTCGATAGTCGAGGAAGGGGCTCAGTTTTCGAGCAGTGCGTTCAGCGGGTGGGGGCTTCCTCTCAACACTGAGCGGAAGCCCCCGATCGTCATTCTTCCGCCAAAGACACTGTGGCGAGTGCGCCGCCCACCCATCCTCCTTGCCGGTTTTCGAGTGGGTATCTCGCGTCGGGTTCTCCTCGAGATTCTCGAGGATCGGGGATCCCCGTCAGAGGTAGCTGCTTCGGTCCGGGCTATCGCTATTGATAGCGGAGCGCGTCGCCCGGTTTCATGCGCGCAGCTCGCCTGAGCGGGAAGAAGATCACGATCAGGGTTCCGATCAGCGTGAATACGAGACCAAAGCCGATATAGCGCGGAGCAAAACTCGACGGAAGATTCAGCTTCAGAGCGTTGTCGATGGCTGTGCCCATGATCTTGCCGACACCGATGGCCAGTGGCAGTCCGACGATCCAGCCGAGGAAGGCTATGAAGAGCCCTTCCGAGGAGAATACATTGCGAACGGCCCTGGCCTTTGCGCCGATGACCCGCAGCATCCCGATCTCGGTGGTCCGGTCGAGGATGTTCATGACCAGGGTGCTCATGAGGCCGATCAACACGATGAGCACCACGATGAAGCTCACCATCAAGAACAGGGCTGAGATCGTCTCGTTCGACTTGATGTTCTGCTCTTCCCGCACGTACTTGATGAGCGGATGGGTGAGGAAGCCGGCCTCTTCGAGAGTGTCTTGAACACTGGCGGAGATTCGGTCGATCTCGGCATGGTCGCTTGTGTCGGTCTGTAGGAAGAAGCCATCGATCGAGTTGCCTTTCTGGAGCACATCCTGGAAGGTTTCGAGGGGTATGCGCGCGACCTGTCCGTTGTTGTCGAAGGTGTACTCGATGCCGATGACTTCGAAGGTGTGGGCGCCGGTGGCCGTCATCAGTTCGATCGAGTCTCCGAGTTTGACGTCCTCGTACTTCGCGAGAGCGTCACCCACGACGCACACCCGTTTCTTGTCATCGGCCTCGTCTTGTGTCCACCACCGGCCTTGACCCTTATCCACCATGGTTTTCTCGAGATCGATCGCCAGGGTGTCGCGAACCAGACCGAGGGTGAAGACGGTGCGATCGTTGATGGTGGTGTTGGACAGTAGATATGGTTCGGCCTTGGCCACTCCGTCAACGGCTTCGAAGAGGCCGGCGCTGTCGGTCGTCATCGGCTCGGTTGAGGTGTCCTCGATGGCCGCCCAAATGTCCCACGTCTGGTCGGCGTAGGCGCCGACGGTGGCATCGATTATGCCGTCGCCCAGGTTGAGCATCCCAATGACAACCCCGACGGCGAAGGCGACCTGCAGTAGCGTCGAAATGCTCCGGCCCTTCCGTCGGAACGCGTTTCGGACGCCCATCTGCAGGGTGCGCGGAATACCGCGGATTCCCATCAGGCTCCTATCGAGGAAACTCGTTCCGAAGTCGGCCGAGATCCCGTGGCTCTCGAGACCTTGCAGCACGGTCACCCGCAGGGTGCGGAGCAGGGCTGGGAGCGAAGCCAGGAGTACGACAGCAACGCCGACCAGAACGCTGATTCCGACGGTGGGCCAGTGCACGGCAAAGGAGGGCGTGAAGCCAAAGCCTGACGTGGCGAAAGAGGAACCAACCAGGTGCGCTACAAACACGCCGAGTCCGGCCCCAAGAACGGCCCCGAATGTGCCGAGGAGGGCAGAGGTGGTCAGGAAGGACCTGAATACTTTGCCTCTGGTCGCGCCGACCGCCTTCATCATGGCGATTTCTTTGGTCTGCTCGGAGATCATGGTGTTCATCGTGTTGGAAATGAGGAAAAGGCTCACGAACAGGATGAAAAAGGAAAGCACGCTAAAGAAACTCATGAAGGTCGTGAAGAACTCGCGACCAGGCCACTCATCCTCCTGGCGGACCTCGGCCAGGCTGTCAAAAGCAACAACGGACGTGTTCGAAACCAGATACTCGCGTATGTCCTCGACCGCGTGATCTATCGATACCCGAGATGCGTCCTCGAGCGTGAACCCCAAGTAGGTGATCCCAACCCCTCCGCTGATCTGTTCGATCGTCTCCATCGTCGTGTAGAAGACGGCGACACCTCCGTTGGTGATACCACCGGTGATGAAGTTCTTGCCGACACCACTGACCTCGAGGGCGAGTTCACGTCCCCTCAGATCCTCGAGAACGACTGTGTCGCCCTCCGCCAACGTGATGACCCCTTGGCCCTCATTGCCCTGCTCCGTGAGGACTTGCATGACCCCGGGCAGTTCACCGGAAGGGACTCGCACCACATCGACGGTCTGATGGTCGAAATCCGGGACCCCGACGAGCAACGCGCTCTCCCGTCGTTCGCCGATCCGTACCGTCAAGGGAAGGATGCCTTTGCTTGACACCTGGCCGACATTGTCGATCTCCGTGAGATCGGCCATCTGCTGTTCGGTCAGTTCGATATCGGTTAGCTGAACTGCAATGTTGTGCATGTTCTCTGCTGCCAGTTCGCCTTGAACAGCGCGGTCCGCGAGTGGCGTGATGGCGAAGAGGCCGATGCCCATGACGCCCAGAGCGACGGTGAGAACGGTGAAGATGGTTCGTGCCTTGCGCCTGGAGAGATCTCTCCATGACTTCTTCAGAAGAGCCGACATTTAGACCCCTCTTCCTAAACCTGCGCCAGTTGTCCGTCCAACATCTCCAATTTGACACGGGCCTTATCCGCCAAAATCCCGCTGTGCGTGACGTAGATGACGGTCTTGCCCTGGTCGTTGAGCTTGCCGAAGAGTTCGAACATCTGACCCTCGGTTTTCGAGTCGAGATTGCCGGTGGGCTCATCGCCGATGACGATCTTCGGGTCGTTGGCCAGCGCTCTGGCGATCGCCACGCGCTGTTGCTGACCACCGGACAACTCGGAGGGCAGGTTGTCGACTTTGTCGCCGAGGCCGACCAGTTCCAGGTGAGCGCGGGCAGCGTCCTTGCGTTCTTTCACACTGCCGCGCTTCGTGAAGTCCATAGGAAGCATCACGTTCTCGAGGGCGGTCAGAGTGGGGAACAGTTGAAAGAATTGGAACACGATGCCGACGTTGCCGCCCCGCCAGACTGCCAGGTTGTCTTCTTTCATCTGATCGATTCGCTGACCATCGATCGTGACGCTGCCTGCGGTCGGCCGATCGATGCCGGTGATCATGTTGAGCATCGTGGACTTGCCGGATCCTGACGGACCCACAATGGCCACAAGTTGCCCCTCCTCAATATCGAGGTCGATGCTCCGGAGAGCTTGGAACTCGATCTTGCCCATCGAGTAGACCTTGTCCAGGCTGCGAAGTTCCACGAGCGGCATGAACAACCTCCCTCGTACCGGTACCAGTCCCAGACGCAATATAGACCTCCACAGGTTTGTGATGTCGTCCGTTCCCAGCCTGGCTATCTGTGAGAGGATTCACGCCGCTGGTATCCAAAGGGTCTCCCGGTCGGGTGTCGATACGCCGCGTCGAACGAGATCGACGAAGAATCCTTTGTCCGTTCACGGTCATGCGGTCTCCAAGTCCCGGAGTGCGACCTTGCAAGTGGCGCCGGGTGTGTAGTCAGCACCTGTGTCGGTCCTCCGACACCAGAGAAACCGCTAGGTCACAAGCCTGGGGGCTTTGTTTTGGTGGGATGACGCAAGACGCTGAAATGCCAAATGTGACATCCTTGTGACATTTTCGGGGGATATGCCGACGTGACGATGCCCCGATGTCGGGCTTCGAGTAGGTAGTTAGGCAACCGCGATGGGTCCAAACGCCGGGACCAGCGGAGGTCTATACGGTTTGCCCCCGGCGAACGTCAATAGCCACCCATGAGTCAGAACCGGCGGGCTAGTCGAGTAGGTCAAGAAGCCCTGTTGTATGCATTTAGGGCAGACTGCAGCCCCGGTCGAGGGAGGGGAGGATGCCGGGAGGGGGTGTCCCGCATCCTTCGAGTGCCGACCGGGGCCGGCCGTCTGACTCCACCCTATTATCGCGCTCAGCGACACCCGTGAGAAGTGCCCCGCCGGTGGGCCGGGTACTCAAGCAGGTTTGGGCAAGGGCAACCGGAGCCGGCGGGGCAAGGACAGGCTACGCCTCGTCGTCGCAGTCTGTCACTTCGCAGGATTGACCGCAATAATCGGGGCCACCTATTACGTAGGTGTGCTTGGCGATATCGCCGAAATCGCGGACTTCTGGTTTCTCGTATGTCATTACACCTCCTGATGTAGCTTGCCCCAGGCACGGCTGGTGCCGTGCTATTTGAAACGTATCACCCGACGCCTGGCGCGTCCCTGGTTCGATCGGATCATTTGTCGTGAGCTGCCGCAACTAGTGCTCCTGGCAGGTTTTGGGGGGTAGGCGGCCGGATGGAAGGGGTGCCCAATGGGGGGTGCCGATTCCCATCCGGATCACACCTGTCAGAGTCCGTTCCTGGTAGTCCTTTCTTGCCGAGCGAGCCCACTCACTCTTCGCTCCTCTTCAGGGCGCGATACTGCCCGTCCCGGTAGGCTCGGGTAATGGAAGGGCGCGAGGTGCGACGCCGATTGACTCCCGCTCCCAAGTGGGCCGCCGCAGTCCTCGCCATTGCCGTTATGGTGCTGGTTGCCCTGGCCGCCCTGGGCGCCCGTGGTCTGCCGGGAAGCGAGACCCGCCCTCCACCGTTCCCGGTTGACGTCGATCTATTGGTCGTCTTTCGCATCATGATGGGCATCGTGGCCGGGTTGATGGCTCTCCTGATGATCCTGCTGGTGGCTCGGGCCAGAGCTATTCTCCAGGGGCGCGATTTCGTGACGCCCGACGACGTGAAGTCGGTAGCGATCCCCGCCCTGGCCCATCGGCTGATCCTGCGACCTGAACTCTGGGTGCAAGACATTCAAGGCGACGACATCGTCGCAGAGTGTTTGGATCTCGTGCCGACTCCGCTTTCGGTCCCGGAGAGCGGTTCGGCGTGATCCGAACGGCGACTCCCCGGCTCCGTACCTTCGCTGTATTGGCCGTGGTGGGGCTGGTGGGAGGACTGGCCGCCGGGCGTCCCGAACTGGCTGCAGTGGCCGCACCGTTCGCGATCCTCCTCGGCGTCGGGTTGGCGGTTTCGCACGATCTCGACGTGACCATCGACGTGCGCCTCGACCGGGACCGGGCGATCGAAGGCGAGAAGATCCTGCTGGTGATTTCAGCCGGGACCAACCCGCCGGGATTCCGTCTTGATTTTGAGGTGGACTTGCCCGGCGGTGTCCTGATCTCTGAGGCGGTCACCGAGGGCGGGCAAGCGGTCGAGGTGCTCGAACGAATGGTGGTGGCATTCAAGCCGGGCGGAGCCGTTCCGAACCTTGTGAAGCTGCAGTTGCTGTGCAAGCGTTGGGGCGCCCATCACATCGGGTTTCTGCGCATCCGAAGCCGCGACGTCTGGGGTTTGTTCAACTACTACCTCGAAGTACCGCTCGATCTCAGCTTCAAGGTGTTCCCGGAAACGGCGGCCCTGCGACGGTTACTGAGGCCGATCGAAACCCGGGTGGGTTTTGGAGATCTGGTGTCCCGGCAGAAGGGGGAAGGCCTGGAATTCGCGGACCTGCGACCGATGGTGATCGGAGACGATCCGCGGCAGATCAACTGGCGAGTCACCGCCCGGGGGAGGGAGGTGTGGGTGAATGATCGGCATCCGGAACGCAACAGCGATGTGGTCCTGCTGGTCGACACTCTTTCCGAGCCACGACGCGGCGTTGAGGTGATGCTCGATTTGGCGGTCCGGGCAGCCGCCGGGCTCGCCGCAGGTCACCTGCGCCGTAACGATCGGGTAGGACTGATTTCGTTCGGGGAACCTTTGCGGTGGCTTCGGCCCGCCATGGGCGATGTTCAGAGGTACCGGATCCTGGACACCCTGATGGAGGGTCGATCGAGAAGACAGATGTACTGGCGGGGGGTCAGTGCCGTTCCCCGTCGCGCCCTTCCCGCCAAGGCCTTGATCGTGGGCTTGAGCCCGCTGCTCGACGAGCGGGCGGTCGTGGCGTTCGCCGACCTGCGAGGAAGGGGTTTCGATCTGGTAGTCGTCGAAATCCCGGCGGAGCCATTCGTCGACGAACCGACCACCCTCGAGGAGGATCTGGCCAGACGCATCTGGGAGTTGCAACGAGCCGCCACGCGCAACCGGTTCGTGCGACACGGCATCGCCACGGTGCGGTGGGACCCGACTGAACCATTCCAACGAGCACTGGCGGAGGTGGAAGCATTCCGACGAAACGTGACGCGCGTGCTGGTGTAGGGCTGGCCGTGGTGGCGGTCGGACTGGCCGTCGGGTTGTCTTCGTACCCGGTGGCCGACTTGGATGCCACTAATCAGCTCGTGCGGCTCATCGGAGTGGCCGGCGTGGTCCTCATGGTGGCGGCAATGGTGATCGGTGTACCCTGGCTGGTCGGGTGGGCAACCGTAACCCTGGTGACCGAGTACGCGTTCTCGCTCCTAGCCCGTCCCTCGGTAGATGTCTGGGCGTCCCTCTATGCAGCTGCTCTTTTCCTCATGGTCGAATCGGCCTATGCGACGCTCGAACGGCGTGCTCGAATCGCCGGACCCTCTGGAGAAGTTGGGAGAGAGATGAGCCGGTTGCTTGTCGTGGGATCGGCCGCCGTGGCTGTCGCGGCGCTTGTGCTGGCGCTGGCTTCCATTCCAGTGGCGTACGGGCTACTCGTCCAGGTTGCCGGAGTGGGCGCCGCCGCCGCCGTGCTCACCACCCTCATCCTCCTGGTCCGTCAACGCGCGTAGTCGGGTAACCGGTCCGGACGCGATGCGGAAGGTTGGGCTCAGATGGAGTGCTGACTCGGCCGCTCTGTCGGGGAGCCCTTGGTTCCTCTTGGCTGCGTGACAGGCCCCTCTCTTGCGAGCCACTGCTGAGCCCCCCGAAGAGCACGTCTCCTGCTGGCACGTCCCAGATCACCCGGTATGGGCCACACAGTCAGAAGGCGCCCAAGATTCGGTTGTGGGCGGGTGTCGATGGGATTGCCGACCAACACAATTGGGTCTTGTGGCCCTAGCTGGGTCCCTTGGTCCTGCTCATGGTTGATGGGACAACCGGAAGGAGAGACATGTCCAAGAGTCTGCGATGGGTCGTACTTGCCGTTGTCCTGCTGTTCGTCCTTTCGGCGTGTGCCGCGGGACCGAATTCGGCCGTTGATGTTGCGTCGGCGGAAGGAGAGGTGGCGGGTTTCTGGCTGGGACTTTGGCAGGGGATCATCGTCCCAGTTACCTGGGTCATCTCCTTGTTCTCCGACACGGTGAGCATCTATGAGGTCCACAACAATGGCGGTTGGTATGACACCGGGTTCCTTCTTGGTGTATCGCTTCTGGGCGGTGGTGGAGCGGGCGCCAGCCGTCGGAGACGCTGACCACCCATGCTAGGTCCGTTGGCGCGGCCGCCCCGGTTTGAGCGATTCGGGGTCGTGCGGCATCGCCGCCCAGTATGGCTGGAAATCCGATACGGTCCGGCTTGTCTACGTGCTCGTCTCGCTCTTCAGCGCCGGGTTTCCCGGGTTGGTGGTGTATGTGGTGCTGTGGGCGCTGGTTCCGGAGGAGGACTGAGCGGCAGCGACACCGCTTCCCCTCGACCGCGGTGACACGAGGGCGGGAGGGGAGGATGGAGAACCTCAATACTTTCATGTGGATCGGGTTCGGAGCGGGTCTTGTGCTGGCCCTAGCCGGCTTGGCCATGTTGCTCGGAGGGATCCTGAGTCCGAGGGAGCGGTATGTCCCGGCGCCGGCCACACCAGTTACTGCGGACAGAGAGGAGCATATAGCCCGAACCTGAATCGGGCTGCCCAGATCAGCGGCCGGACCGGCCCTGCAGACGGTTGGGGTCGTCCGCGCCTCGCTCTTGCCGGCCCTGGCGGCGATCGGCGCGGTGGCCGCCCTATTGTCTAAGTGCACTATCGAGATCGAGCCGGAAGACGAGTAGCCGAACCGCTGACGCCGGGCAACCACCGCATACAGCGAGAGCTTCAGGTGCGTTGTCGACGGTCGAAGAAGGGGCTCAGTTTTCGAGCAGTGCGTTCAGCGGGTTCGGCCTCTCAAGGCTGAGAGGAGAGCACCCCCATTCTCTCTTCATCCCGCCAAGGACACTGTGGCGAGTGCGCCGGTCCTGATCCCGTGGTGGGCGCCGTCATCGATGTGGGATTGCTGGTAATCACTTTCGCCAATCCGAAGTGGTGGGACCGCCTCGCCTGCTGACACGAGACACACCAAAAAGCATTGCTCGACGATCGGCGGGTGCGGTTTCAGATGACGCCGCGACCAGCCATGCCTCCCTCGGGTCGCGCGTACTTGAGGTCGAAGTCGTTCCTCTGAAACAAACGTTTACCCCATGCGGGTCTATCTCGACCGAGACTCGGCGCTCGGGGTGGTAGGTGAGGTTCACTTCAGTCTTTCGGATCAGCAGAGGAACCAGTTCGGCGACATGCTCGGGATTTGCGAGGGATGTGAAGAACACCATCTGCCGCCATACAGATGCGGCGTCCTTGACCGTGCGAAGGGGGCGCGGGTTGTTCTGCAGACGGCGTGTGAGTTCCCGAACGTCGTCTGCGCAGCGGAGAGTGAGTTGTTCAATTGCCCTGCTGTATGGTGCCGCGCATCTCCCCAGCCCGACTGCCGGAAACCCATGCAGTGACTGGGTTTCTTGGTCTGCGCCGTTAACCTGAAGATGATCAGACTTCGCGGAGAAGGGCCATTGCCATGCTGTTGGATATCGGAGACAAGGTCCACGTCATCGAGCGACGCCAATTCGATACAGATGTGCGGCGCCATTTCTTTGGCGTTGTCGAACGAGTCGACTCCTCGGCTATGCGGATAACCGGCTACGTCTATGTGTACGACCCGGGTTCTTCGAGTTACGTACGCGGCAATTCATTCCGGACCCGGGTTATCGCTCTGGGGTCGGCCGGCTTCGTCATCAACGTCGCTCCGACCGAGACCAGTGTGGACGATGTGCGATACGTTGAGCAGAACGGTCGGCTCACGGTAACCGATGGCGGATCGTTCGTCCTCGACATCAACGAGTTCGGCCGCATGCGCTGAGCGACAGCTACCTTAGGCTCGAGAGCAACTTCGACATGATCGACGGATTCATGAGCTCCTCGAAATGGTCGAAACTCATATCGGCGGAGAGTGGGCTGAGGAGTTCCAGGAGTTGAGTGTCGAAAGCACGTTTTCGGGCAAGAACCTCCGAACCATGGCCAAGGAGATCGACGAGCCCGATAGCTACAACAACCTGTTTCAGAACCTGAGCGGTGTGACGCACGGAGAATGGTGGGCCGTCGAGAACTCCTCGCTACAGCGTCGTCGGAATCCTCTGCACCGATAGCACCTGGTCCCAGCCTTCGAATTTCACGAACCGGATCCTCGGTTTCCTGGGCTCGTGCTGCGACACCTTGAGTGGCCGCCGAGGCTTTTTCAACGGGCCGGGTCTCCTCAAGCAGGGTCGACGGGAATTTTTCGACTTGCTGCGCTCTTGCTACCGGCAGGATCCCGCCGAGCGGGCCTCAGATGTACCGTTGGATGAGGCCTGCCGAAGAAGTGAACGGTCAGCGTCAGGCGACTTGCTCGTACAGGTTGGCGATGAACGCCGTCAGACCAGCCCGCGACTGCGGAGTCTTTTCAGGGTCCAGGCGCCCGGGACGATGGGAAGCCAGAAGGTCAACAATCTGAACACGAGCACCCCGCCGACCGCCGTGCCGGCCGGACTCCCGACCGCCGTCAAGCCGGCGACGAGGGCGGCTTCAAGAGCCCCTAACCCGCCCGGCGTCGGAGCTACAGAGGCAATAGCTGCCCCAACCAAATAGACGGCGATCACTTTGCCGGTGGGAATCGTGCGACCGAAGGCATCAAGTGCGAAGGCCAGCGCCAGGGCGTTGGAGACGGTGATGAGCGCCGATCCGCCAAAGAGCTGGGCGGCGCGCACCGGCTGCCGCAGCGTCGCTCCTAGCGCCCTTGCCGACCTCAGTACTTGCGGAATGACCTTCCTTTGTCCGAACGGGCTCCACACGATGGCACCTACGACGACCGCTACCACGGCGGCGGCAACCAGCAGTTCCCACCGTGGGGGTACCCGGACGTTGCCGAGCAGGCTTCGACCGCATACCGCAACGGCGACGACGAGGCTCACCATGTGGACGAGCACCCCGGCGACCGCGTTGAGTCCTACTGCGGTTGCGCCGATCGCCGGCGGTACACCCTGCTTGTCGAGGAAATGGAGGTTGGTTGTCAGCGCTCCGACTCCCTGGGGGGCCAGGAGGCCGGTGAAGGCGGTGGCGAGTGTCGTCTCCGTGGCGGGCCAGATGGGAATGGCCTGCTCCAATGATCCTTGAAGGGAGATTGCCCCTGCGACGTATCCGATCGAGGAAATTGCCAAGGCTGCCAGCAGCCACCAGAAGGAGCCTTTCTGGATCTGTTGGATGGCGTCGGGCAGCTCCTTGACCTGGGGGAGAATGATGTGCACTGCAAAAGCGAGGGCGGCCAGGCCGACGACGACACGCAGGTATTTCTTCCTACCTCTGGTGGGGGCGTCGGTCATGACAGCCTCGAATCCCGGACCATTGGTTCAGCGACAATCGGCCGCCTGCTCATGATCGAAGTCCAGCTCCTTCGAGGCGCTCCCGTTCCCTATGGAAGAACCACCTCTTGGTGGCTTCTGCTGCCATGAGATATGAGATGGCGATGGCGGCAATAGATAGGTAGAAGGTGACGTCGAGGGTCACAAAGCCCAGCAGCGACCGGAGGGGGGTCCAGGGGAGCACCGCAGTAACAACAACCACCGCCAGGGTGGCGAACAGCAGCGCACGGCCGGGACGTCGCCGGCGCCTATCGCCGTCAATACGGCTGGGACCATACTGGTCGAGGCGGATGACGGACTCAGACGAACTGAGGCCGCTGGCGCGGGTGCCGAGTTGCTCGAGCAGCGCATCGGCAGGCGACACCCACGGTACCGGGACCTCCTGCCGTCCAGAGGCGCTCGTTCGGGGCGGGGGAGGTCTGCGCATCCGGTGATCGTACCCGGGTGCCGCGCAGCCCTAGTCTGCCATTCGGCCTGGTGGGATCTACAGGGGCCGCGATTTCGCCGCCGACAAATCCCGGGAAGGCGCAGCCGGCTTGGACCGGGGCGTTCTTCAACCGGTCGATTGCCTTGCGACAAGACCGATTGGAACTCTATGACGTTCTGCGCTCGTACTACATCCAGGACCCGGGCGACGCGGGCACCACGAAGACGCGATTAGAGCGCAGCCGGGCGGCAAGAGCGCAACCCGGATTTCCCGGGACCGGCCCTGGGCAAGATCGCCTGTACCTCTATGATCCTGTGGCCATGTTCCATTCCAGCGATGCACGTAGTTGCGGCCAACAGCGAGATCTGCGCATTCGATGACTCGATGGACCGAAACCGAACAAGGACCGGCGCGGGCCCGGGTGGTGACTGCGGTTGCAGCTCTCGGGATCGTGTTTGGCGACATCGGGACCAGTCCGCTCTACGCCCTGCGCGAAGCATTTCTCGGCCATGAGGGCCTCGAAGTCACCGAGGCCAACGTGCTTGGCGTACTCTCCCTGATCTTCTGGTCGCTCGTGATCGTCATCTCCGTCAAGTATCTCGTCCTGGTCATGCGAGCCGACAACGACGGTGAGGGCGGCATCCTTGCCCTCACCGCTTTGGTCGTGCCGTCGCGAGGGGCAACCGCCCGACGGCGCCGCCGGGTTCTGATCCTGGTTGGGCTCTTTGGCACCGCGCTCTTGTACGGCGACGGAACGATCACTCCAGCCATCTCGGTTCTCTCGGCGGTCGAGGGAGTAGGGGTGGCAACGCCGGTGCTGGCACCGTACGTGATTCCAATTGCCGTCGTCATCCTGATTGGATTGTTCAGCATTCAGCGCCGGGGCACCGGCAAGATCGGATCGGTGTTCGGGCCCGTCATGGTGGTCTGGTTTGCCGTCCTGGCGATTCTCGGCTTGGTCCAGGTCGTGCAGCAACCACTGGTGCTGGCGGCATTGAGCCCGAGCTATGCCGTCTCTTTCTTCGTTCGCAACACCGGTATCGGGTTTCTCGCCCTCGGGTCGATTTTTCTGGTGGTGACAGGGGGAGAGGCGCTCTACGCCGACATGGGGCATTTCGGGAGGCGCCCGATCCAACTCGGCTGGTTTGGTTTGGTGTTCCCTGCGTTGTTGTTGAACTATTTCGGTCAGGGGGCACTTCTCCTCGCTGATCCGGCCGCTATCGATAACCCGTTCTACAGGATGGCTCCGTCGTGGGCGCTCTACCCGATGGTGGTTCTGGCCACGGCCGCGACCGTGATCGCCTCCCAGGCGCTGATCTCAGGGGCGTTTTCGCTGACCAGACAGGCGGTGCAACTCGGCTACCTGCCGCGGGTCCGGATCGAGCACACCTCCGCCCAGGCGATCGGTCAGATCTACGTACCCGCCGTCAATTACGCCCTCATGGCGGCGTGTGTCGGTCTCGTATTTGGGTTCCGTTCCTCGGGCAATCTGGCCGCGGCCTACGGGGTAGCCGTGACGGCCACCATGGTGATCACGACGATCTTGTTCTTCGTCGTGACTCGGGATCAATGGCGATGGAAGCTCCCGCTTTCCCTGGCTGTGACAGGCTTGCTGCTGACGGTCGATCTGTCCTTCTTTGGCGCCAACCTGTTCAAGATTCCAGCCGGAGGTTGGTTCCCCCTCGCAGCCGGCCTCATCGTGTTCACCGGGCTGACAACGTGGAAGACCGGTCGACAGTTGGTGGCCGCTCGAATGCGGCGTGGCCAACTGCCCATCGAGCGGTTCATCGCCAGCATCGCCAAGAACCCCCCGCAACGGGTAGCGGGCACCGCGGTGTATATGTTCCCCGAGCCCGGACCCACACCTCCGGCCCTGCTTGCCAACTTCCGCCACAATGAGGTTCTCCACGAACGGATCGTGCTGCTGTCCGTCCAGATCGCCGAAGTCCCGCGGGTACCGGCCGCCCGGCGGGCAACCGTGCACGACCTGGGCGATAATTTCTTCCAGGTCGTGCTCAAATTTGGTTTCCAGGACGATCCCAATATCCCGCAGGCCCTCGGGAACATTGTGTCTTCGGCGTTTGGCTTCGACCCGGGCGACGCCAAGTATTTCTTGGCCCGCGAGAGGGTGATTCCCACCAGGCAGCCCGGCATGGCTTTGTGGAGGGAACGCCTCTACGCATTGATGCACAGGAATGCCACCAGCGCTGCCCAGTACTTCGAACTGCCCGCTCAGGACGTGATGGAGCTGGGAATCCAGGTGGAGATATGACCCGCGTTGCTGCGGGACAGCCGGCCGGGTTCTCTCTGGCGACGCGGAAGGCAGGCTGCGGCTCGTGAATGCCTTTCTCGACTCGGTCGGACCCTATGCACCACTTCTGGTGTTCTTGCTGGCAACCGGTGAAGCCGCTGCTTTTCTGGGTCTGTTCATTCCTGGAGAGGCTGCGGTGGTATTCGGGGGCGTGCTGGCCGGAACCGGTCGCGTGTCGCTGTTATGGGCGGCGATGGCGGCGGTCCTGGGGGCGATCGTCGGAGACTCCGTCGGCTACTACCCCGGCAGCCGGTACGGAGTTCGTATCCTGGCATTAGAGCGGTTTGCCAAGATCGCCGGACGGATGGATCGAGCGGGCGCCATGGTCACCGAGCGCGGGTGGTGGGCGCTGGTGGTCGCCCGGTTTACGTCTTTCCTGCGGGCGGTGGTGCCTTTCACGGCCGGAATGGTGCGCATGCGATACCGCACGTTCGCGGTCGGCAACATCACGGGCGGCATCCTCTGGGGGTTGACTTTCACGCTGGTCGGGTACTTCGCAGGTGACCGGTGGCCGGTTGTGGCCCGCTGGCTGCGGACCGGGGGTCTGATCATCCTCGGGCTGCTCGTGGTGGTGGGCTGGTCTGGATCACTCGCTGGGTCTCCCGCAATCAGGATCGGGTGGCCGGATGGGGTCGGCGTGTGGTGTCGGCGCCGCCGGTTCGTTGGCTGGTACCCGGGATGCGGGGACCGGCTCGGTTGCTCCGACCGTACGCACGGGTGTGGCCCGCCGCGCTGGCTGCGGTTGGGTTGTTGTGGATGTTCGGAGGTCTCCTCCAGGACATCCTCAAGCAGGAGGAGTTTTTCTTCTTCGATTCGACCCTTCTGCGGTACGCGCAACAACATCAGATCGGTCCGGTCATCGCCGTGGCCAAGGCATTGGTGCTCGCCACGCAACCGTTGGTTGTCGGCGTCGCCGCTGTCCTGGCGGCGACGGCCTTTGGGCGGACCCGCCGGACGGCCACCCTCGCCATCCTTCTTTCGGCGGGCGGCCAATGGGTGGTAGTCGTTCTCACCAGGCTGCTGGTGGATCGGGCTCCGCCCCCCATGACGCCGCTGCTCACGATCGGAGGCTACGGTTTCCCTTCGGAGCATCTGGCCGTCCTCGCGGCTGTGCTGACTACGGCGCTCTGGCCGTGGCGACCGACGCGATGGAAGACGGGTGTCATTCAGTACGGCGCGGCTGCTGTAGCGCTTGCGCTGATTGGTGCCGGTCAGACGGTCCTGCTCATCGAGTACCCATCCGACACGCTGGCCGGGTTGGCGGTTGGTATTGTCTGGGCGCTGGTGGTTGCGGTCGCTCTCGATGGGAGGCTCAGGAATCGAGCCGATCTCGTCTCCGGCCCGACGTGAAATGGGTTTCCTGGGTCTGCGGCACGGCACTGACGCTTTCCTTGCACAGAGTCGCCGACGCCGAAATCGGTGACATGCCGCTCACCGACGGGGAAGTCGTCGTGGCCTACGGACCGGATCCCCGGGCGACGTGCTCGCCGTTCGCCCCACAGCATGAGCAATTCATTGCCTGTGTCGGCCAGCGAGTGAATCGATTCGGCCGGCATTGAGGCTGATCCGGTGAAGGCGAACGCGAGGATCTTCGCTACGGCGATCGCGGCGTTGGCGGCCAAGGCCGTGAGGAGGAAAACCCTCGGGGAACCTCTGCCGGCGCCGACAACTCAAAGGGCTCTCATTCAATCACGGCTGGCGGCGGGTTTTGATCCTGCGTTTGGTGCGAATCGTCTCTGCGGACTGCGGGACGATGCTGATTGTCCCATCGATTTCCAGGACGGCTAGTTCGACCTCGCTGAGGCCGTCGAGGCCGTGCTCGCGGGCGGCCTGTTCGAGCTCGGCGGCATCGATTCCCTCCCGGGCCAGATGGCTATCGACGAGGATCCCATCGCTCATCAGCACCACCGGATCGCCCTCGGCCACTTTGCGTAACCAGGGGATTCGATGCCGGAACCGGGCCAGAGTTGCGTTGGCGACCAGCAGCGCTGCGGCGGCAATCAAACCGCCCACCACTGAGGTGTCGGATCCGACCATTGCATTCTGCACGGCGTTGGCGATTAGCAGGACTACCACCAGATCGAAGGGAGTCATTTGACCCAGCTCCCGCTTGCCACCCAATCGCAGACCAATGAGCAACGCCACATAGACGATGCCGGCTCGAAGGACGATTTCCCACCATGGGACGTCTAGCGTGAACATGGCTCCTACGATACTGCCGGGATCTATGGACGAACCCCCGACAACAGAATTCAGATGACCATTCTGGTCCTTTACCATTCTCGAGGCCGGCTCATCAGGACGGTGACCCTCCCCGGTGGCTGATCCGGGGCGCGGCGATCGGGTGGCGGGTACTCGTGTTGCTCGCATTGATCGTGGTGGCGGTGTGGCTGCTTGCCAAGATCCGGCTGGTAGCAGTCCCGCTGATCATCGCGATGCTGCTGGCCACGGTGCTGGTTCCGCCGCAACGCTGGCTGCGCAGGCGTGGTTTTTCCCCGCTGGTGGCCACGTGGTCGGTGTTCCTGGTCGGCCTGGCGGTCGTAGCGGGGTTCGGTGTTTGGCTGATACCCGTGCTGGTCGGCCAGGCATCTCAGTTCGGCGATTTGTTGACTAACGGGCTCGATCGAATTCAGAAAGGACTTGTGTCCGGCCCGCTCGGGTTGTCGGCTACGCAACTCCAGAACTTCGTGACCCAGGTGCAATCCGAGTTAACGGCCAACGCGCCCACCATCCTGCAGGGTGCGCTTCGCGGTACTCAGTTGGCAGTGGAAGTGGTAGCGGGGGTTGTCCTCACCGCGGCGTTCACCTTCTTCGTGGTCAAGG
>Ga0224512_10001387_pt1 | contig 23351 bp, 23 predicted proteins | sample SF_May12_sed_USG_4_FD_169103 | JGI IMG/M metagenome (GOLD analysis project Ga0224512, IMG submission 169103) | Sediment microbial communities from San Francisco Bay, California, United States - SF_May12_sed_USGS_13 | ecosystem: Environmental > Aquatic > Marine > Sediment | place: USA... | reverse complement strand
TGGTGCCGGAGTTGGAGGCGCGGGACGGGCCGGAGAACGAGGTCGGGGTCCCCGCGACGGGTCGAGTCGACTCCGAGCCCGACGCACCCACCTCGGCACGCGAGTCGGACCACGACTCCGGCGACGTGGACCGAGAGGTGGCCGAGATGGACCACGACGCGGGCGACGGAGGAGGCGGCGCACCTCGGGGATCGGACCAGGACGCGTCCGAGAGGGACGCCACCGCCCCGGCGCCTCCCGCCGGACCGTCATCCTCGCCCAAGCCGGCCGGCAACCAGCTTTCCCTGGCGAAAGACATGGTTCAGTCCGGACGCGTGGCTGACGCGATCGCACTGTATCGCGAGATCCTCCGGGACAACCCTTCGAGCCTCAAGGCTCACAACAACCTGGGCGTCCTCCTGGACGAACTCGGCCACCACGCCCAGGCGGTGGAGCACTTCGAGGAAGCGCTCAAAGTCGACGACCAGAACGTGGAACTGCTCGTGAACCACGGAGCCGCGCTCACGGAGCTCGCCGCCTACGACGAGGCGGAGGCTGCGCTCAAGAAAGCCCAGAGGCTCGCCCCGAACGACGGTCGTGCGAAGCTCACCTTCGGGATCCTCTCGTTTCGGCGGGGTCTGTACGAGCTCGCGGAAGCCGAGCTCGCGGCGGTGTGCGAGCGCGACCCGGATCAGGGCCCCGCCCACTACTATCGGGGCGAGGCGTTGAATCGACTCGGTAGGTATGACGAGGCGACCGAGGTGATGAAGAGGGCCGCCGAGCTCCTGCCCATGGACCCCCGTCCGTTCTACACGCTGGGTCACCTGTACGACCGGAAGAACATGAGGCCCGAGGCGGCAGAGATGTATCGTCGGGCTCGTGACCTCCAAGCCGGTGAAATCCCGTGATCACGGTGGTTCGGGCGCCGATCCAGGAGCTTGCCGTCGAGGCGGTGGTACGGCCGATCCGAACCGACCTGGGGCCCGTGAGCTCCGCCTCGCGCGACCTCTGGACCGCGGCGGGAGCGGGCGTCCACGACCACCTCGATCGATTGGAGTCGCTTCCGTTGGGAGGCGCCGTGATGACGCCCGCGGGAGACCTGGCGTGTGACTTCCTGATCCACGCGGTCGTGATGTCGGAGGACGAGCCTCAGACACCGGCCACCGTGCAGAGGGCGCTGCGAAACAGCCTGGGTCGCGCTGCCGACTGGGGAGTCGAGTCCCTGGCGCTTCCGCCGCTTGGTCTCGGCGTCGGCCTGGCCGAGCCCGAGGAGTCGGCGCGGGCGCTGCTCGAGGTCCTCTTCGAGCACGTGGCGGCTGGGGCGCCGCCCCAAGACCTGAGGGTCGTCGTGACCTCGGCCTTCGAGTCCGACATCTTCGAGCGGCTCATCACTATGGGAGATACTCGGGAGCAAACGTAGACTACATCAGCGGGTCGATCCACCGGTTCGGAGCTGGCAGCACCGGCTCCGAGAGAGGGAGCTGATGCCAAAGCGAGTACTCGCCACGCTCGTCGTGGTGATCTGGATCGCCATGGTCGGATGGAAGGCGCGCGACGAGTACTTCCAGCCCGAGCTCGCGCGACTCGCGGAAGCGGCACTGTCGCTCGCACCCGGCATCAATTTCTACACGCTCACAATGGGGGGGCGCGCGGTGGGGCAGGCGACGTCTCGCCTGGACACCGTCCCCGACGGCTTCGAGCTCGAGGACCTCATGAATCTCGAGCTGCCCGCGTTGGGCCAGACCGGCATAGCGGTCGCGCGGACCCGCGTGAAGCTGAGCCCCTCACTGGTCATGGAGAACTTCTCCTTCACGCTCGACAGCGAGGTCGGGCGCTTCGAAGCGTCGGGCGAGCTGCTGCCCGACACGACCCTTCAAGTGCGCATCGTCTCGGCGGGGAGCGAGCAGAACCTGAGCTTCCGTCTGCCCCAACCCCCGATCATGTCCAACGTCGTACCCATCCGCGTCGCGATGGGCGAGGGACTCGACGTGGGTGAGACCGTGCGCCTCCCCGTCTTCGACCCGACCAGCCTCAGCACCCGAAATGTCGAAGTAGAGATCCTCGAGCACGACACGCTCTTCGTGACCGACTCCGCCGCGCTCGGCACGGACGGACGATGGACCTCGGCCCGACAGGACACGGTACCCGCATGGAAAATCGCCGAGATCTTCGGCGGCGTTCGGGTGGAGAGCTGGGTCGACGAGGACGGGCGCGTTCTGCGCGCTGAGAGTGGGCTCGGATTCTCGATGGAAAAAACGGAGTACGAGCTTGCACGACAGGCCCAGGAGGATTCACGCCTGGTGTCTTCCTCGCCCATCGACGACGATGTCATCCTCTCGACCGCGGTCCAGAGCAACGTCGACTTCGACGACGTCGAGGAGTTCGACGAGCTCCGTTTCCGGCTCACTGGGGTGGACCTGGAAGGATTCCAGCTCGACGGCGGCCGGCAGACACTCCGAGGGGATACGCTCATCGTCCGACGTGAGCGCTGGGAGGCGGTCGATCCGGACTACAGGCTCCCTTATCCGTTCATGGACCTACGGGAGGCACTCGAGCCCGAACCGCTCATCCAGAGTGACGACGAACGGATCATACGGAGGGCCCGTGAGGTCACGGCGCGTCGGACCCAGTGGTCGCAGAGTCCGAAGGACGTCGCGCGCCAGCTCACGACGTCGGTCTACAACATGCTCGAAAAGAGCATCACGTTCTCGGTGCCCAACGCCGTTCAGGTCTTGGAGACGCTCCAAGGCGACTGCAACGAGCACACTGTGTTGTATGTCGCCATGGCGCGTGCACTCGGCCTTCCGGCGCGAACGGCGGTGGGGCTGGTCTACGTGAACGGCGCCTTCTTCTACCATGCGTGGCCCGAGGTCTGGCTCGACGAGTGGGTCGCAGTGGATCCCACGTTCGGTCAATACCCCGCGGACGCATCGCACATTCGCTTCGTCATCGGGGGGCTGGCTCAGCAGGTCGAGATCGTGCGCCTCATTGGCAACCTCGATATCGAAGTCCTGGACTAGGCCACCGCTCCGGAACAAGAGTAGAAGCTGGCCGATCGTACCATCCTGACGCATCCAACGAGAAGGTAGAGCGTGTTCGAATCATCCGGAGCCCACTCCGCGGTCCTCACACCCCCTTCCCGGGACGCGGGGCCCGGCGAGATGCTGGAGCTGAGGCACGTTCGAAAGAGCTACGGCAGCTTCGTAGCCGTAAAGGGACTCGACCTTTCCGTGCACCGCGGAGAGATCTTCGGGTTTCTCGGTCCGAACGGGGCGGGGAAGACCACCACGATCCGCATGGTCGCGGGGGTGCTGCGGCCGAGCTCCGGGCGGATCCTCGTGGGCGGCGACGACCTGGGCCGCGAGCCGGAGCGAGCGAAGTCTCGGGTGGGGTACATTCCCGACCGTCCGTACCTCTACGACAAGCTCTCCGGTGGCGAGTTCCTCCGCTTCGTCGCTGGCCTGTGGGGTCGGGAGGGCGACGAGGTCGAGCGGCGGGTGGATCGCCTGCTGGAGCTCTTCCAGTTGGCCCCGTGGAAGGACGAGCTGATCGAGAGCTACTCGCACGGCATGCGGCAAAAAGTCCTGATCAGCTCGGCGCTCATCCACCAGCCCGAGCTGATCGTGGTCGACGAGCCCATGGTGGGTTTGGATCCGCGGTCGGCTCGGCTCTTGAAGGACCTCTTTCGTACCTTCGTGGCCAACGGGGGCACGGTGTTCCTCTCGACGCATACGCTCGAGGTGGCCGAGGCGCTCTGCGACCGGATCGCCATCATCTCGCAGGGCGAGGTCATAGCCTTCGGAACCATGGATGAGCTGCGGGAGCAGGCGCACGCCGGGGGAGCGCACCTCGAGGAGATCTTCCTCAAGGTGACGGGCGGCGAGGCGATGAACGACATCATCGAAGGGCTGCGGGAGGCCATCGCCAGGTGAACGGCGCCGTCGTGCGATCGCGGGCCGGCCTCCTGTGGCTCCTCCGGCCGAAGATCCGCACGAAGCTCAACCGCGCGAAGACCGACGAAGGCAAGGTCTTCAAGGGGTTTCTGCTCGGCTTCGTAGGGATTTTCTTCTGGTCGCTCATCTTCGCCGTGATCTTCCGGATGCTGCAGTATTTCCGCGGCACGCAGGGAATCGGTGACCTGCTGGCGAGTAAACTGCTTGGGCTCGCTTTCGTGACGTTCTTGATGATCCTGGTCCTCTCGAACGTGATCACCGCGCTCTCGACCTTCTTCCTCTCCGAAGACCTGGAGTTCGTGGTTGCTGCTCCGGTCGATTCGGACACGGTGTACGCCGCGCGTCTCACCGAGACGATCGTCGACTCGTCGTGGATGGTCGCGCTGCTCGCCGTACCGCTGCTCATTGCGTATGGCGTCGTGTACGCCGCTGGCCCCGTGTATTACCTCCTCGCGGTCGGGACCGTGATCCCCTTCCTGGTGATTCCGGCGGTGATCGGCAGTGCGGGCACATTGCTCTTGGTGAACATCTTCCCGGCACGACGGACGCGAGACCTGCTGGCGTTGGTCGGTCTGTTTGCCGCGGCGGGTGTCGTTGCGCTCTTCCGCTTCCTTCGGCCCGAGCGCCTGATGAGCCCGGAGGAGTTCAGCAGTCTCGTCGACTTCATCGCGGTGCTTCGAACGCCCACGTCCACGTGGCTTCCGAGCGAGTGGGCCGCGACCGCGCTCATGTCGTATCTGAGCGGCCGCTTCGACTGGTTCCACTTCGCCTTTCTTTGGTCGACCGCCGCTGTGTGCCTGATCGCAGGTGCCTGGCTACACGGACGCTATTTCGACGGAGGGTTCACCCGAGCGCAGGAGGGAGCCGAGAAGAAGGAGGGGCGGACGCGTTCCAAGCTGGTCGACCGAGTGCTGGCGAGGGCCGAGCCGAGCACTCGGGTGATGGTCGCGAAGGAAATCCGCGTGTTTTTTCGCGACACCACGCAATGGTCCCAGCTCATCCTGCTGGGTGTCCTCGTCGCGGTCTATGTCTACAACATCACGGTGCTTCCGCTCTACACGGGTGAGCAGATCTCCTTCCTGCTCATCAACGCCGTGTCTTTCCTCAATCTCGGGTTGGCCGGCTTCGTCGTCGCCGCCATCGCGGCTCGTTTCGTCTTCCCGGCCATGTCGATCGAGGGACGCATGATGTGGCTGATGCAGTCGTCACCGGTCGACATTCGGACGATCTTCTGGTCGAAGTACTGGGTGGGGACGGTGCCTCTCTTGCTGGTGGCCGTCCCTTTGATTGTCGGCACGAATCTGGTGCTCGACGCCTCCCCGTTCGTGCTGGCGCTCACGACTTTGACGATGATCGGCATCACGTTCGCGCTCACGGCGTTGGCGCTGGGGTTCGGCGCCCTGTACCCGAACTACGATACCGAGAACGTCGCCGAGATCCCGACTTCCTTCGGCGGCCTCCTCTTCATGATGGCCGCGGTATCGTACTTGGCGGGTGTCGTGATGCTCGAAGCGTGGCCTGTCTACTACTTCCTGGACTCCCGGATTCAGGCCGGTCAGGCGGAGGTCGGTCTCGTCCCGCTCTTGATGGGCGTGACCGGAGCCGCGATTCTGACCGGGTTCGCCATTTGGCTTCCGTTACGGGCGGGCATAAGGCACGTGCAGTCGGTCGACTTCTGATCGGAGCCGACGGGAATCCAGGGAGAGAAACGATGCTGAGCTCCATCAAGAAGTTCTTCAGCGCCCAGATGACACCAGCGCCGGAGGCGGACCCTTCGAAGTCCTCCAAGGATATCCGCCTCGCCGCGTGTGCGTTGCTCCTCGAATTGGCGAACGCCGACGAAGAGTTCACCGACGACGAACGCCAGCATCTCGAATCGGCCGTGCGCCGGCAGTTCGGGCTCGACTCCGGCGAAGCGGCCCGTCTGTTGGAGCTGGCGCAACAGGAGCGGGACGAGGCCGTGGACCTGTGGCAGTTCACCAACTTGATCGCGGAGAACTACTCCACCGGCCAGAAGATGGTGCTGGCCGAGATCATGTGGGGCCTGGTCTACTCGGATGGTGATCTCGCGAGCAAGGAGGACTACCTCATGCGCAAGATCTGCAACCTGCTTCGCCTCGAGCCCGGCTATCTGGCCGAGGCGCGGAAGCGCTACACGGGGGGCGGCGAAAGAGAGTGAGCGAGGGGTGACAAGGCTTCGGGAGTCGGGCATATTCCCTGCGTACGTCAACACCATTCGAGCTGCGAAATCACGATGCATCTACTTCCAGGCGGTTACTACTTCACGCACGTGGTCTTCTGGACCGTTGTGGCCATGGTTGCCGTGGGCACGAACGCCGTCGCGATCATCCTCTCGATCGGTCTCGGCCTTCTCGCCTGGGAGTCACTGACTGGCCAGAAGTGATGGCTGACACTGGACGGTCGTCCCCTCGGCGCCTCCCTGACGGGGGCGCCGTTTTGTTCTCACGCACTGATTCACAATGCTTCCGCTCATATTGATCGGCGTTCTCGGTCTCGGGATCGGCATCTGGCTCGGCATGCCGGGTCGGTACTCGCAGAGCGCGGACGATATCGAAAAGATCATGGAGTCCGGCAAGGCGCGCCGCCGCAGGACCAGACGGGTCTTCACTCCGTTGGCGTGGATGCAGCGCAAAGTGAGCAGCACGTCGAATCCGTCCCGCGACCGCAGAAAGGGACGGGGTGGGCGCTCGGGATTCAATCTGAAGTCGCCCGACGAACGCTAGCCCAGGGTTTGCCTCAGCGCACGACCGCGTCGACAACAACGAGACCGACGCCGATGATGGCGCCGAGCAGGTAACCCAGTCGTACGATCAGCTTCAGCTCCCGGTCGGTGACCCGACGCACGATCTCTTCCATGCGCGCGGTCGGGAAGTCGATGACCTTCTCCTCGACACGACGGGCCACGTCGATCCGCTCGACGACCGCCGGCACCTGGGTCTGAAGCCAGTCCCAAATGGGGTCACCCAACGCCGCTTCGATGCGCTGGGCACCACCGGCGGGTAACCAGCGCGCCGGCGTTCCGATGGGGCGCTCGAAGACCCGCGTCATGAGTCGGCGGGCCCCCTTGTCGACCACGCCGAAGGCGGCGTCCGTGCGCGCCGCGGTCACGAGCAGCTCCGCGATCCGCTCCTGAGGCACCCGCTCGAGCGCCTCCCCCCACGTTCTTGCGCCCGCCTTCTCGAGGCCGCCTCGGAGCTTTTCGACCAGGAACTCGTGCGTCGCCGGGTCACGGGCCATGCCCACGACCCACCCGGTGAGGGTCTCGCGAGCCTCGACCATGTTCGGGTCGTCGGTGGCGCCGAGAACCTCGGCCACTGGACGCCGCAGGAAGTCGACGATGGCCTGGTTCACGCCACGAGCGATCGCCTCCTGCACGGCGGGATCTCGGAGCATCTCCGAGAGCCGCTCCGCCCCCTCTGCCTCGATCGTGTCCAGCACTTTGTCGACCGTGTCTTCGGTCATCACGACCCGGGCGACCACCCGCTGGTGGAACTTCAGGTCCCGGAGGAAGCGTTGGAGCAGATCGTGGATCGTGGCTTCGAAGCGGGAACGCGCCTGCGGGTCCTCGAGGAGCGCGCCGAGGCGCTGCGCCGCGAGGGGCAGATAGCTGGCGATGGCCTTCTCGACGGAGCCTACGAGCCCGAGCGGAAGAATCTGCTCGAAGGTCCGCCCTGGCTCGAGGAGCTTCGCGGAAGCCCTTTTCAGGTAATCGGAGACGGCCTCGTGGAAATCCTCGCTGCTCACCGCGTTCTGCAACCACTCCTCGACCGCGCTTTCGAGGGCCTCCTCGCGCGCGGGGGTGAGCACGCCGGCGATCGGTTCGTCCGCGATCGCGTCGATCAGGTCGGATGCCCGCCGGCGCATGGCGCCCTCGAAGTCCTCGGAGCCGATGTACCCCCGGAGATGCTCCAATCCGCGCCCCAGCGCTTCGGTCGCGAGCGCGTCGACGTCGTCCCTGACGTGGTGGGGAATGAGCTCGCGCAGGCTGCCTCGCTCGGTGTGCAAGACTTCGTCGAGGAAGGCGGCCAGCCGCTGGTCGAAAGCCTGCCGGAACTCGACGTTGGCGAACGTTCGCGTCAGGTCTTCCGGAGTGAGGAGCCGATTTCCCACGGTGCGACCGATGGCTGCGGCCAGCCGTGGTTGGTTCTTGGGTACCGCCCCGTGAAGGAAGCGGACCGGCCATCGACCGAAGAGCTTGGGCGGTTCGTACGGGTGAAAGAGCATCCACACCGCGACGGTGTTCGTGATCCCACCCGCGAGCGCGCCGAAGGCGATCTTGACGACCGCCAGAAGGATCTCGTCGTTCACCGGTTCAGCGCCGTTGGTGGACCACAATGCCGTGGACGGGGAAGTCACCGTCGCGCGTCGAAATCGTTCCGACGACCTCGAGGAGTGCGCGAACCGGTAGGAGGGGCCCTGGCCCCTCGCCCGGCTGCATCTCCGCCGATACGGCCTCGAGCGACCCGGCAATGCTGCCGTCCGTGGACCGCACCTCCCACTCCACGGGAATGTCTCGGCGCGCCGGCGGGAAGGCCTCGGTCCGGCGCCACTCCATGCGGATCTCCGGCCACTGCATGTCGTCGTCCTGTCGATCGGCCCAACCTCGGTACAACGGTTCGGCTTCCCCCCCGTGCTCGATATCGGCCGCGAGCACGAAGTGGATGGAGTCGCCCGAAAGGAGGAACGCCCAATCTCCGCCCGGGGGCTCGTCCCCGGCGGCGGCGCGCGCCATGTCGAGAACCATGCCGTCCACCCGCTGGTCCGCGAGATAGGCCGATCCCGTGAGCACCTGGAAGGACCCGCCTCGAGCGCCCGTCCACGGGGCCCGTCCCTCGCCGAGGATGATCTCCAGACTCCGGGGAGGGTCCTCGAAGACGATGCCGTCGATCGCGCCCTCGTCTCGGACCAGCAGCCCAAAGCCCCGATGGGGGAGCAGGCGGTTCGAAGCGCGCGTCCGAGGGGTGTTCCACCGTTCCGCGTAGAAGCGATCCCATACGCCGCCCCGACCGAGCCAAGCCTGGGCCTCTCGGGTTACCGAGTCGGGCATTTCGCGCCAACTCAAGAGCCAGGGGACGATGAAGACGCTGTCCCCTTCGAGCGAGGCGAAAACGAAATTCCGCTCGAAGCTTCTCGGCACGAAATCCCCGGAATCGGAGGCCGGGTCACCGGGAACGCTTCGAGTGGACGGGGTCTGCTCGGCGTCTCCGCACGCAGATGCGACGCACAGAGCGAGGATGGCGATCCAGGATGGGGGTCGAGGCCTCACGCACTCCCCTGGAAACGGGGGAGTGCCGCTGGGTCCAGGATCTGACGTTCGTGCGCCCGCAGATTGGCGTCGAGCTTGGTCGTGAAGCGCCCGATCAAGCGCCGCGACCGGCCGAAGTCGCCACGATGCCGGGTGCGGGTCTCGGCCGAGAGATCGACCCGGGTTTGTGCGTTCTCGTCCAGTCCGACCGAGATGACCACTTCTGTTTCACGACCCAGGACGACGCTCCGCGCGATCGCGTCGATCCGACCGGCACGGTCATCTGCCGAAACCACGTTCCAACCACGCAGATCGCGAGCGAGGGAGGTGGACGCCTGCCAGACGTCTTCGAACGGTATGGCGTAGGTGCGACCCAACAGCCGACGATCGTCCGAGCCCGGATGGGTTTCGGCCCGACGCTCGAGGATACTGCGCCTGACTGGGCTCAACCACCCGACTCCCTTCCGAGGGCGAACCGAATCGACACGCTCGCCGTGACGGTCTGATCCCCCGCTTCGATGGGGGTGGGTGCGGCCTGAGCCAGGGACCGCGCCATGACCATACCCTGCTCGAAGGGCACGGGACGCCGCGAGCCTCCGTTCACCTCCATGGGCGGCCCGAGCTCGTACCCGAGGGCCGTCGCGATCACGCGGGCCTTTGCTGTCGCGTTCCGGACCGCGTCCGCGAGCGCCTCGGCTTCGGCTTCGTCGGTGTCCGAGGCGAAGAACGAGATCCCCGTCACGCGGTTCGCCCCGGCTCCGACCGCCGTGTCGATGACACGGCCGACCTGGTCGATGTCGGATATGGTCGTACGAACGTAGTTGACGGACACGTAGGCGATGATCTCGCGCGTCCGCTGGTTGTTGTTGGCCGCATATTCGGGAGAGAGCGAATAGCCGAAGGTCTCGATCTCCGCACCCGGGAGGCGGGCGGCGCGGATCGCCGTCATGACCGCGTCCATGGCGTCGGCGTTCGTCGCGGAGGCCGACCCCGCGTCGCGACCGCGCGTCTCCACCGCGAACGAGACCGAGGCCCGATCGGGAGTCACGTCCACGCTCCCCTCGCCCGTGACGTCGATCCACCCCTCGCTCGGAGCTTCCTGGAGCGGCGCGACCAGGCGCTCGGACGGCACCTCGTAGACGTTCAGCCGCCCTAGGTCGCCCGGATCGCCCGGGGCCGCTTGACCGCCGGCCGGCGGGCCCGCGCAAGCACTCAACATCACGGCCACGGCGGCCACCTCGATCATTCTTTTCATTGTCCTGCCGCCTCCCTCGTCGAATCCGCCGGGCACCCCCGAGCGTTGGTTGAAGCGTGCCCGGATCTCGGTTATCGAGTCGCGACGAACCGGTTATAGTGTGGCGCCGTCGACCCACGCTCGCCACAACAAAGTGAGAGCCGATGAAAGCCGTCATTCCGCTGGCCGGAAAGGGGACCCGCCTCCGGCCACACACCCATCATACTCCGAAGCCACTCCTCAAGGTCGCTGGCAAGCCGGTGCTGGCGTACATCCTCGACGACCTCGTGGAGCTCGGAGTCGAGGAGATCGTCTTCATCGTCGGGCATCTTCGCGACACGGTGGAGGCGTGGATTCGGGCGGAGTACCCCAACCTCAAGGGTCACTACGTGCTCCAAGAGGTGCAGGATGGCACAGCGGGCGCAATCGCCCTGGCCGAGCCGTATGTCGACGAGGACGTGTTGATCATCTTCGCCGACGCGGTGCTCGAGGTGGACTACGGACTGACGCGCACCCTCGGGGCCGAGTACGGAGCCGTCCTCTGGGCAAAGGAAGTCGACGACTACCAGCGTTACGGCGTGATCGTCACCAATGAAGACGGCACGATGCAGAGGATCGTGGAGAAGCCGTCGGAGCCGATCTCCAAGCTCGCGAACATCGGGCTCTACTACATCCGGGAGCACGAGCTCCTCTTCGAGGGGGTCCGACATACGCTGGCGAACGACCCGGGTCCGTCGGGCGAGTTCTACCTCACCGATGCGTTCCAGTACATGGTCGACCATGGCAGCCGGCTCATCACGGCGCCCGTCGACGGGTGGTGGGACGCGGGTAAGCCGGAGACGCTGCTGGAAACGAACGGTCACCTCCTCGAGACCGGCCGAGGGGGAGTCGATGAGGAAGCGACGGTCGAAGGCGCTCGAATCGTCGAGCCGGTTCGCCTCGAGAGCGGGGTCGTGGTCCGAGGGGGGACGATCGGGCCGAACGTCACACTGGAGCGCGGCACGACGGTGACCGAGAGCGAGCTCCGCGACACGGTCGTCGGGCCGAATTCGGAGATCACCGCGTCGAAGCTCCACGACTCGATCCTTGGAAGTGACGTGAAGATCTCGCACACGTCGGGAAGCCTGCTCGTTGCCGACCACTCGCTGGTCGCGGGCGAAGGCTAGACCCGCTGCGCGAGGGCCAGCCCTCGGGCGCGCACGGCCCCGATTGATGGGCCGGCGCGCCAGCGCCGCTCAGGCGTCCTCGAGGCCGACGGTGAGCAACAGGGTATAAAGCGCGCGCTCGATGCCGGCCGGGCCATCCGTATTACGGTACCATTCGTCCGTGGTGTGGGCCTTCCCCGCCTCGCCACCGCAGCCGATGGTGATGGCCGGAATCCCGAGCGTCATCGGGATGTTCGCATCGGTCGACGACAGCGCCATTCTCGGCTCCTTCGCCACTTTGAGGGTCGCGGCCACGGCCGCGCGCACGAGGTCGCAGTCGGGATCGGTGGCTCCGCCGGGCCGGTCACCGATCATCTCCATCCTGATGTTCAGGTCCGGCTGACGTTCGCGCTCGACGCCGACCGCCCGTTCGACCTCGCGCACGAGTGATGCCAGGGCGGCGGCCTTTGCGCCGCGAAGATCGATCTCCATCCACGCGCTCTGAGGGATCGCGTTGATGCTCTTGCCCCCTCCGACGCGGGCAATGGTCAGGGTCGTCTTCGGCTCGGTTCCGAGCGGGAGGCCAGAGAGCCTCGAGCCCAACGCCACGAGTGCGTGCGCGGGATTGGGGGTGCCGAAGTCGACCCAGGAATGTCCGCCGGGGCCGTCGAGGGTGATCCGGTATCGTCGTGAGCCGAGGCCTTCGGCCACGATCCGTTCCAACCCGGCTCCGTCGAGCGAGACGAAGGCTCCGGCGGCTCGAGCGTGACCGTTTTCCGCGAAGAGCTGCTTCACGCCGCGAAGGTCACCCGGCCCTTCTTCGCCCACCGTGCCCACGAAAAGGAGCGGCGAACGCGTTCGAACGTCGCCCGCGTCGAGGGCCCTGGAGAGCGCGACGAGAGCCGCCAAGCCACGTGCGTCGTCCGAGATCCCCGGTCCTCGGAGGACGGGTCCGTCGCGAGTGACCCGCACGTCGACATCACCAGGAAAAACCGTGTCCAAGTGGGCCGCCACGACCATTGGGGGCGCGTCCACGACGCCGGAGCGCCGGCCGATGACGTTGCCGGTCGCGTCTCGCTCCACCCTCCCGGCGCATGTGGTGTCCAGGAGCTCGGCGAGCCGCTCGGCGCGTCGAGCTTCCTGGAACGGCGGCGCCGGGATCTCCGAGAGCGCGATCTGCGTGGCGAGCGTCGACTCGTCCTCGCGATGGAGATAGTCCACCGCGGCGGCCACGTCTGCGCGGCCCGAGAGCTCCGCGAGCCTGATCTGCATGTCGCTCAACCGATCTCCTTTGTATCGCCTCGCACGAGGGCCGTATCGCGCCCCTACGGCGCACAAGGTCGAGGCTGAGGCTGGTCAGCGCGAGTGGGGCGTCGGCGCCTGGAGCCGGTCCGTGGATCGGCGACATGACCGCTCGTCCCACCGTCTCTATGTTTATCGGACTCGGAACCCGAATCCGCAGTGAAAGTAGGGGCATGGACGAACAAACGCTGATCTACGACTGGAACGAGTCGGACGGGATGTTCGACTGGACGTCCGTCGGACCGATTCAACTCGACGACGAGACGCTGCGGGACGGGCTACAGAATCCCTCGGTGGTCGATCCGTCGATCGAAGACAAGATACGCCTCCTCCACTATATGGACCGGCTCGGCATCCACACGGCCGACATCGGCCTGCCCGGTGCCGGACCGAGAGCGGTGGAGGCGGCGACCGCGCTCGCGAAAGAGATCTTGGCGTCGGGTCTGTCGATCGAGGCCAACTGCGCCGCGCGCACGTTGGTAGCCGATGTGAAGCCGATCGTGGAGATCAGTCAGGCGGTCGGCATCCCCATCGAGGCGTGTACATTCATCGGGAGCTCGCCGATTCGGCAATACGCCGAGGATTGGACGCTCGCGCGGATGCTGAGGGTCACGGAGGAGGCGGTGAGCTTCGCGGTCGGGGAGGGCCTGCCGGTGCTCATGGTCACCGAGGACACGACACGGGCGCATCCGGACGTACTGAAGGAGCTCTACCGTACGGCCATCGAGTGCGGTGCGAGGCGTCTGTGCATCGCGGACACCGTTGGTCATGCTACGCCCGAGGGCACGTATCGCCTCGTCCGGTTCGTCATCGACGAGATCGTGAAACCGTCTGGAGAGGACGTCGGCGTCGACTGGCACGGTCACAGGGACCGTGGTCTCGGACTCGCGAACGCACTTTCCGCAATCCGTGCAGGAGCGACGCGCATCCACGGCACGGCGCTCGGGATCGGCGAGCGCTCCGGCAATACCGAGATGGATTTGCTCCTCGTGAACCTCGCGCTCCTTGGACTCCACCAGACCGACCTCACCGTCCTGCCGGAGTACTGCGAGCTCGCGGCGGAGGCGTGTCAGATTCCCTTGGTGCACTCCTATCCGGTGATCGGGCGCGACGCCTTCCGGACCGGAACCGGAGTGCACGCCGCCGCGATCATCAAGGCGCAGGCAAAGGGCGACGATTGGCTCGCCGACCGGATCTATTCCTCGGTGCCGGCCTCGATGGTCGGCCGACGACAAACCATCGAGATCGGCCCGATGTCGGGGCTCTCGAACGTGAAGTTCTGGCTGCGCGACCACGGGTACGATTCGGACGACCAGACGTTGTGCGATCGCATCTTCCGGGCGGCGAAGCAGACGGATCACACACTGACTCAAGGAGAGTTGGAAGCCCTCCTCAGGAGCGGCTGACGTCCCGGCACTCGCGGGTGACCTCGTCTCTCCGTGCGCGGGAGGACGCCGGCTGATGAGCAAGCTTGCCCAAGAGATCATGGACGCTGCGAAGTCGGGGACCGCGCTACGGGTGCTCGTCGTGGAAGACGAGCCGGACATCGCCGCGTTGATTGCGTATCAGCTGACTCGCGACGGCTTCAGGGTCGAAACGACCGGGAACGGGGCCGAGGCGTTCGATGCGGTCGGGAGGGAGCTTCCCGACCTGGTCGTTCTCGATCGAATGCTCCCCGGCCTCAGCGGTGACGAGGTTCTGCGGAGGCTCAAAGCCGATCCCGCCACCTCCGACATCCCCGTGCTGGTCCTCACCGCGAAACGGGAGCAAGAGGATCGAATCGAGGGTCTCGAGCTCGGCGCCGACGACTACCTGGCGAAGCCTTTCAGCCCGCGGGAGCTGGTCCTGAGGGCTCGAGCGATCCTGCGTCGGGTCGGAGAGACGAGGACCAACGGGGGCGGTCGAATCCTGAAGGCGGGGCCGATTCGCCTCGACGTGGACTCGCATCGCGCCTCCATCGGCGAAGACGAACTCTCACTGACCCCCACGGAGTTCCGACTGCTCCAGGCCCTCATGGAACGGCACGGCCGCACGCAGAGTCGCAAGCAGCTCCTGGAGAAGGCGTGGGACGTCGAGTCGGGTGTCTCTGATCGGATCCAAACCCGAACCGTGGACATGCACGTGCGACGTCTTCGAGCGAAGCTCGGTGAGGTCGGGGAGTGGATCCAGACCGTCCGTGGCTTCGGATACAGGCTGAAGGTCCCCGAGGGAAGCGAATAGCGAATCCCCTCAGAGGAGTCGATCACATGCCGATGCGCCTTGGGGTCCATCACGCGCTCTTCGCCGGCTTCGTGGGCGTTATCGGTTTTCTCGTCGCGATCATCGTGCCCCTCATCGGGACGGGTCTTCGCGGCGAGCTCGATGACCTTTACCAGCGCGAGTTGGAGCGGCAGCTCGCCATCGCCGAAGCACTCGTCGAAGCGTCCGGGTCGGACAACGCGGATGCGCTCGCCCGATTGATCACCGATCGCCTGGACAACCGCGTCACCATCATCGACCGACAGGGGGTGGTGCTTGGCGACTCGTACGTCGAGCCAGCCCTGTTGCCCGCGGTCGAGAATCACCTCGACCGGCCGGAGGTGCAGGCCGCTCTCGCGGGTGACGTCGTCAGTTTTGCTCGAAGGCCGAGCGCCACGGTCGGTCTCCCACTGCTGTATGGCGCGCGCATGGCGACGCTCGGCGGCGAGCGCATCATCCTCCGAATCGCCACACCACTCACCGAGATCGAACGGGCGGTCGACGGCATGCAACGGACCGTGACGCTGATCGGACTGTTGACGCTCGTCTTGGCGCTCGTCGCGGCGTACGGCCTGAGCAAGCTGTTCACTCGTCCGCTGGTGCAGCTGGCCGACCGAGCGGGTCGCCTGGCCGAGGGGGACTTCACGAGCAAGGTCCCGCTCGGGCGGGTGGCGGAGCTTCACGACCTGGCGGGGGCGTTCAACCGACTCACCGAGGAGCTGCAAACACGGCTGTCCGAGCTCTCGCGTGAACGCGACGAAATGCAGGCACTCATCGATTGCATGGCGGAAGGGGTGATTGCGCTGACGGAGGACGCGCGCGTCCTCCGTATGAACCGTGCGGCCAAGGCGCTGCTCGACCTCTCGACAACTCCCGACCTCGTGCCCGTGAGCACCATCGTTCGAGACGAGACGCTTCGACGCGCCCTGGAGCGGAGCGTCACGGTGGAAGCGCAGTCGAGCGAGATCTCGCTCCATGGACAGAACGTGCTCATCGCCTCCCGCGCGCTCGACTCCGGGGGTGCGGTCACCACGCTGCTGGACATCACGGAGCTCAGACATCTGGAGCAGGTTCGGCGCGATTTCGTGGCGAACGCCTCGCATGAGCTCAAGACTCCCTTGACCTCGATTCGTGGCTTCGCGGAGACGCTGGTGGAGGCGGATCCGCCGGAACATCTGCGCCGACGGTTCCTCGAGTCGATCCGCGTGAACACGCTCCGACTTCAACGGTTGGTGGACGACCTGCTCGACCTGTCCCGACTCGAGTCGGGGGGCTGGGCCGCCGCCCGCGATTCGGTGGAGATTTCCGGCACGGTGGCCGAGGCCTGGGACCTCGTCGAGTCGCCCCCGGACTCTCGGCGACGTTTCTCGCTGAAGGGAGACGCCACCGTGGTGGGCGACCGCGCCGGGCTCGTGCAGATCTTCCGGAACCTGCTCGAGAACGCGGTTCGACACACGGATCCCGACGGCGAGATCCGCGTTGAGGTGACGAGCGACGAGGCGGCGAGCGCCGTGACCGTCGCGGTGACGGACGACGGCGAGGGCATACCGCTCAGGTCGCTGCCGCGCATCTTCGAGCGATTCTACCGCGCCGACAGCTCGCGGGCCCGCGACGCTGGGGGCACGGGGCTGGGCCTGGCCATCGTAAAGCACCTCGTGGGTTCGATGGGTGGCGAAGTGGAGGCCACCAGCGTCCTGGGTCGGGGGACCACGATCCGCTTCACGGTCCCTCTGTTCCCGGCCCCGTGAACGACTGACCGTTACGTCGTCGTTACCGGATTGTCGCTGAATCGTCGCCGATTCGTTCTAGCGTTCGAACGTACCTTCCACGTCCCTTTTCGTGAGCGGCTCCGCATGAATGAACGATCGTCATCAGGCTCGTCCTGGCTTGCCGCCTTGGTCTTGCTCATGGGGTGCGGCGGCGCTGAGGGTGGCGATTCCGCGATGCTGAGCGGATCGGTCCAGATCGACGGATCGAGCACGGTCTTCCCCATTGCCGAAGCCGTCGCGGAGGAGTTCCAGGCTGCCAACAGAAGCGTCCGGGTCACCGTCGGTGTCTCGGGCTCGGGTGGCGGCTTCGAGCGGTTCTGCAACGGTGAGATCGACATCACCAACGCCTCACGCCCGATCCGGGATTCGGAGATCGAGGAGTGCGCCGCCGCGGGCATCCAGTTCACGGAGGTCCCGGTCGCGTGGGACGGACTTTCGATCATCGTGAATCCCCAGAACGACTTCCTCACATGTGTGACCACCGATGAGCTGCGCAGGATCTGGGCACCGGACATGCGCGTCTCGACGTGGAGAGACGTCCGGGCCGGCTGGCCGGACGAGGAGATCCGCCTGTACGGGCCCGGCACCGACTCGGGGACGTTCGACTACTTCACGGAGACGATCGTCGGAGAGAGCGGTGCGAGCCGACCCGATTTCCAGGCGAGCGAAGACGACAACATCCTGGTCCAAGGTGTCGCCGGTGACCGTTTCGCACTCGGCTATTTCGGGTACGCCTACTATGCAGAGAACGCCGGGCGGCTGAAGCTCGTCGAGGTGGACGGCGGCACTGGTTGCGTCGCGCCCTCCGACGAGACGATCGAGAACGGCACCTACGCGCCGCTGGCCAGACCGCTGTTCTTCTATGTGAAGCATGCCGCCCTACAGCGCCCGGAGGTGCGAGCGTACGTGGAGTTCATGCTCCGGGAGGCTCCGACGCTCGTGCCGGCGACAGGGTACCACGCGCTGTCTGCCGCGGAGTACGAGGAAGATCTGGCACTCATCGCCAGAGTGGCGGGCGGTGGCGCCTGATCAGAACGTGATGCCGAGCGATGGCGGGGGGGCGAGCACCGCCCTCTCCATCGATTCGGACCTCCGATTCAAGCGGAGTCGAAACGTCCAGGAGCAGGCGATTGGTCTCTTGCTGTTCCTGTGCGCCGCCGTATCGACGCTGGTCACGGTCGGAGTCGTGGCAGTCCTGCTCACCGAGACCGTCCGCTTCTTCTCGCAGGTATCCGTCTTCGAGTTCCTGACCGGGACGCAGTGGACGCCGGCGTTCCAGGAAAAGCACTTCGGGGTGCTTCCCCTCCTCGCGGGTTCCTTCATGGTCGCAGCGGGGTCGGCGCTGATCGCGCTGCCGATCGGACTCCTCACGGCGATCTTCCTCAGCGAGTACGCCACGGCGCGCCTCCAGGCCATTCTCAAGCCTTTGCTCGAGATCCTCGCGGGTATCCCGACGGTGGTGTACGGCTATTTCGCGCTGACGTTCATCACGCCGTTGATGCGCACCTTCTTCCCGGAGACCGACGTCTTCAACGCCGCGTCGGCGAGCATCGTCGTCGGAATCATGATCATTCCGACCGTGTCCTCTCTCTCCGAAGACGCCCTCAGGGCGGTTCCGCAGGTCCTACGCGAGGGAGCGTACGGGTTGGGGGCGACCAAGCTCGAGGTGTCCACCCGGGTCGTCGTGCCCGCGGCGCTGTCAGGCATCATCGCGTCGTTCATCCTGGCGATCTCGCGGGCGATCGGTGAGACGATGGCGGTCACGATCGCCGCGGGGAATCTCCCGAACATGACCCTGAACCCGCTCGAGTCGATCCAGACGATGACGGCGTACATCGTGTCCGTGAGCCTGGGCGACACGCCCCAGGGCACGATCGTATACCAGACCCTCTTCGCCGTGGGCATGACCCTCTTCGTCATCACGCTCGTCATGAACATTCTGAGCCAATGGGTCCTGGCGCGATTCCGCGAGGAGTACGAATGACCGCCCAGCATCCCGCCATCGGCGAGGGTCGCTCGGCCCTCGATCGTAAGCGCCGAGCGAAGGGCGCGGTCTTCGCCGTGCTCTGTGGCGCCGCCACGGCGGTCGGCGTCCTTTCGCTGGCGGTGCTGCTCGTCGACGTGGTCGCCGACGGCATCGGCAGCCTCGACGCCGATTTCATGACGAGCTTCGCCTCGCGCTTCCCCGAGCGCGCCGGCATCAAGGCCGCGCTCGCCGGCTCGGTGTGGATTCTCTTTCTGACCGCCTCGATCGCGTTTCCCTTGTCGGTGGCGGCCGCGATCTACCTGGAGGAGTACGCGGGCGAGGGCTGGATCAGCCGCGCGATCCAGACCAACATCGCAAACCTCGCGGGAGTGCCGTCCATCGTGTACGGGATCCTGGGGCTCGCGTTCTTCGTTCGGACACTCGGCTTCGATCGCAGCGTGATCTCGGGTGCGCTGACGCTCTCGCTGCTCGTCATGCCGGTCATCATCATCGCCTCGCAGGAGGCGATTCGGGCCGTTCCCTCGACGATACGAGAGGCGGCTTATGGGCTGGGAGCGACGCGTTGGCAAGTCGTGAGCCGGCAAATCCTGCCGATGGCGATGCCCGGAATCATGACCGGAACGATTCTGGCGCTCTCCCGCGCGGTCGGTGAGACCGCCCCACTCATCATGGTGGGTGCCGTCGGCTTCATCGCCTTCACGCCGGACGGCTTGAGAGATCCATTCACCGTGTTGCCACTTCAAATCTACAACTGGGTCTCGCGACCCCAGGACGAGTTTCGGGCGCTCGCCGCGGCCGGCATCATCGTCCTGTTGGCGCTTCTGCTCAGCATGAACGCGGTCGCGATCGTCCTCCGTAACCGCTACCGGACGCGAATCTGATCGATGGCCACCACATACGACGTTCGGCTGGGACCCGAGGGCGCAGCGCTGGAGGCCAAGAACGTCTCCGTGTTCTACGGCGACAAACAGGCCATCGACACGGTTTCGCTCGCGGTGCCCAAGAAGCAGGTGGTTGCCCTCATCGGGCCTTCCGGGTGCGGCAAGAGCACGCTGCTGCGCTGCTTCAACCGGATGAACGATCTGGTCAAGGGCGCCCGCGTCGAGGGAGACGTCGAGTTCCGCGGCCAGAACCTCTATGACCCGAACATCGATCCGGTGGAGGTGCGCCGCCGGATCGGAATGGTGTTCCAGAAGCCGAATCCGTTCCCTAAGTCGATTTATGACAACGTCGCATTCGGGCCGCGCATCAACCGGTTTGAAGGCAATTTGGATGACCTTGTCGAAACTTCGCTCCGACAGGCCGCGCTTTGGGACGAGGTGAACGACCGACTCGGAGAGTCGGCCTACGCCCTCTCGGGCGGTCAGCAGCAGCGGCTGTGCATCGCGCGTACGCTGGCGGTCAAGCCGGAACTGGTGCTCATGGACGAGCCGGCGTCGGCCCTCGATCCGATTGCCACCCAACGCATCGAGGAGCTGATTTACGAGTTGAAAGAGGAGTACACGATCGTGATCGTCACCCACAACATGCAGCAGGCGGCCCGGATCTCAGACTATACGGCGTTCCTCTATATGGGTAAGCTGATCGAGTACGGGCCCACGGACACGATCTTCACGAATCCACGTGAGGAGCGGACCGAGGCCTACGTCACCGGGAGGTTCGGATGAGTCCGGACGGCGCGCCGCGGCGCCATTTCCACGACGAGCTCGACATGCTGCAGGAGAAGCTCCTGGAGATGGCGAGTCTCGTGGAGCATGCCTTGGCCGAGGCCACCGCTGCGCTACTCGATGGCGACCCCTCCAAGGGAGAGACCATCCGGCTCGGGGACGAGCGAGTGGATGAGCTCGAGATAGAGATCGACGAACGGGTCATCGAACTGCTCGCGCTGCAACAGCCGATGGCCAAGGACCTGCGCCAGATCATCGCGACCAACAAGGTCTCCAATGACCTGGAGCGGATGGCGGACCACGCGGTCAACATCGCACGGGCGGTCACACGGCTGCACGACGTACCGCCGATTCCGAAGATGCGCGAGTTCGAAGACATGATCGAGATCACCCGGGGCATGGTCTCGGACGCGCTGGCGGCGTACGTGTCGAGAAACGCCGGTACGGCACGCATGGTGTGCATGACGGACGATCGTGTCGACGACTTGAAGAGGACCATCTTCCGCATTCTCGTCACGCTCATGCTGGAAGACGAGAAGAGGATCGCCGCGGCACTCGAGCTCCTGCTCATCTCGCAAAACCTGGAACGGATCGCCGATCTCGCCACGAATATCTCCGAAGACGTCGTCTTCCTCGTCGAGGGGAGGAGTATCAAGCACGGCACGCGGCTCGGGGAGTTCGAGGACTACAACTCCTGATCGACGGGTTGCGACGGCCGAGTAGGGCGCTTGACATGTACGTTCATGAGTTGCGCTCAGCGCACGTGGCTCGGTAGCCTGTCCGCCCATGGATCCGGATATGTCAGACGCCGTCGAGGCGCTGCTCGACGAGGTCACTGAAACCGAGGCGCAGCCCGACTTCGACGCAGGTAGGCTCCGAGGTCAGGTCGCCATCGTGACCGGGGCTTCGAGCGGGATCGGGCGCGCGGTGGCGCTCGAGCTCGCGACCTGCGGCACCCACGTGGCGTTCTGCTTCCTCGACGCCGGCGCGCAAGCGCGTCTCGACGCCCAGGCGGTCGCCCGAAAGCTGCGGGAGCTCGAGGTTCGCGTGTACTTCCGCCACTGCGACGTGCGCGACAGCCGAGACGTGAAGCGATTCGTCGACGAAGTGCAACAGGAAATGGGAGGCGTCCAGATCCTCGTCAACAACGCCGGCATCGGGCGAGACGCGGCCCTCTGGCGATTGGAAGACCATGAGTGGGAGGCCGTGGTCCGCACGAATTTGGATGGCGCCTTCTTCTTTACACGGTCGGTCGCACCCCTCATGCGTGCGCAGGAGTACGGCAAGATCGTGAACGTCACGTCCGTCCACGGCGTCCGGTCCGAGTTCGGAATCTCGAACTACGCGTCCTCGAAGGCCGGACTCATCGGATTGACGCGGAGCGCGGCTGTCGAGCTGGGGCCCCGCAACGTCAACGTGAACGCGGTCGCGCCCGGCTATATCCGCACGACGAGGCTCACCGACGGCGTGCCCTCCGAGATTCTGGACCGGGCTCGGGAGCAGGCCGTTCTCGGGCGTCTGGGCGACCCCCAAGACGTCGCGGGGGTCGTCGTCTTCCTGTGCTCCGAAGCGGCGCGGCACATCACAGGGGCCGTGATCCCCGTGGACGGCGGTTACTTGCTCTAGGAGCCCGACTGGGTCACGGTGTGGGGCGGCGCTTCCCGAGGTCGTTGCCCGAACCCGTTTGCTCACACATCATCTGCGGATGCACTTCCTACGACGACTGTCCCAGATGATCGACGCGCTGAACGACCGTATCGGCGTCGCGATCCGTTGGCTGGCTCTCTTCATGGTGTTGGTCGGCGCGATCAGCGCGGTGGTGCGCTACTTCGCGCGCTCACAGCAGTGGACGCTGAATCTCACGCCTGCCACCGAAATGCAGTGGTACTTCTTCAGCATCATCTTCCTGCTCGGTGCGGCCTACGGGCTCAACCACAACGTCCACGTCCGCGTCGACGTCATGTACGAGCGGTACAGCGCGAAGACGCAGGCGTGGATCGACCTCGTGGGAACGCTCGTCTTTCTGATCCCGTTCTCGCTAATGATGCTGTGGGTCTCATATCCGGCGGTCAGCAATTCGTGGCAGATCCGTGAGCAATCGCCCGACCCGGGCGGACTGCCGCGATATCCCATCAAGATCCTGATTCTCGTCTCCTTCATCCTCCTCGTGCTGCAGGCCGTCAGCCAGCTCGTGAAGCAGGTCGACGTGATCAGAGGAAATCGGGCGAAGGTCATTCTCGACGAAGATGAAACGGAGGTGCACGTATGAGCGCCTGGGGACCGGCGATGTTCATCTCGGTCCTCGCGATGATCTTCAGCGGATACCCGGTGGCGTTCGCTCTCGGCGGGACCGCGTTCATTTTCGCGCTCATCGGGGCCGGGGCGGGGGTGTTCGACCTGCCGCTGCTGTTCGCGCTGCCCGAGCGGACGTTCGGCACCATGTCGAACTTCACGCTCCTCGCCGTCCCGTTCTTCATCTTCATGGGCACGATTCTGGAGAAGTCGAAGCTGGCCGAACAGCTCCTCGAGACCATCGGGATGCTCTTCGGCCGCTTCCGCGGCGGTTTGGCCATCGGGGTGGTGTTCGTCGGTGCGCTTCTCGCGGCCGCCACCGGTGTGGTCGGGGCCAGCGTCACCGCCATGGGTCTGATCTCGTTGCCCGTCATGCTTCGCAACGGATACAAGCCGGAGATCAGCTTGGGTGTGATCTCCGCCTCGGGGACGCTCGGCCAGATCATTCCCCCGTCCATCGTGTTGATCGTACTCGGCGACCAGATGGGCGTCAGCGTCGGCGATCTCTTCCGCGCCGCG
>Ga0224512_10001386_pt1 | contig 23373 bp, 20 predicted proteins | sample SF_May12_sed_USG_4_FD_169103 | JGI IMG/M metagenome (GOLD analysis project Ga0224512, IMG submission 169103) | Sediment microbial communities from San Francisco Bay, California, United States - SF_May12_sed_USGS_13 | ecosystem: Environmental > Aquatic > Marine > Sediment | place: USA... | reverse complement strand
CGATCATGACGACGATGGCGACAATCGCATACAGCGGGTCCATCTGGAACATCAGCAGGAAACACATCACGGCGCCGAGCGCGCTCAGGTACCACTTGGAGCGGAAGCTGGGTCGGTAGCTGGGCCGTGCGGCGAAGTGCTCGAGCGCGCTGATGGCGCACAGCGCGCCGTAGGTGACCATGAAAAACATGGAGATGATGCGGGCGACGACGTTCACGTTCCCCGCGGCGACCGTCAGAATGGCGAGCGCGGCCGTGACAAGCGTGGCGTTGCGCGGCTCGTTGGCGCTCCCAAGGCCGGCTCCGAGGAACCGGTTGACGCGGGTGATGGGCGCGACGCCGTCGCCGCCCAGCGCCTGGAGCGTGCGTGGGGCGACGAGGATCGAGCCGATGGCGGACGACAGCGTGGCCGCGGCCAGCCCGATGGGGATGATCGGCGCCCAGACGGCGATGCGCGCCATTACCAACTGGTCGTTCGCCAGCATCTCGGCGGGGGCGGAGACGGCGAGCTTGTAGGCGATCCAGACGTAGACCACCATGCCCGTCAGCGTCGCGGACAGCACGCCGAGGGGGATGGACTTGCGAGGGTTCGCGAGGTCGCCCGACAGTCCCACGCCGGCCGTCATTCCGGTGAAGGCGGGGAAGACGATCGCGAAGACGACAATGAAGGGATCCGCGTTCTCGACGGCGTGGAGCAACCGGAGGTTCTCCGGTTCCACGCCCGACGGCGGTCCGCCCAGGGAGAACATGACCAGCGACACGACGAGCGTCGCCACCACGGCCCAGAGTGCTTTGACGCCAATGGCGGCTCCGCGGGTCAGCATCAGAATGGCGAGCGTACCCGTCGCCGGCAGCGAGACGAACCGGGGATCGAACGGGATGCCGATCAGCCGTTCGAACGCGGGCGCGAGCGGTCGGAACGCCTCCGCGAACGCGATCATGTAGAAGGCGACCGACACGGCCTGCGACAAATAGAGGGAGATGCCGATCGCGCCGCCGATCGTGGTGCCGAACGATCGCGAGATGATGAAGTATTCGCCGCCGCCTTCCACGCGCCGGTTGGTGGCGATCTCGGCGATGGCGAGCGCCGTCGGGACCGTCACCAGGTGCCCCACGACGACGATGAGCAGGGTGCCGAGCAGGCCCACGTTCCCGACGGCGTAGCCGAAGCGCAGGAACAGGATCGCGCCCAGGATCGTGCTGATGCTGGCGAGGAAGACCGGCGCCGTGCCGAAGCCGTGGCCGGCCGCATTCGGCCCCCGCGCGGGCACGGCGGCGGGTGACGTCACGGACGGTCTCCGGTCATGCCGGGCGGCGCCGCACGTGCCACACCAGCAGTCCCATGAGCGCGGCGATCGTGAGCGCGGCGAGGCCCTGCAGCGCGGCGGGCGACAGGTCGGGTGGGAAGCCGCGAATGGGCGCGCCGCCGCGGGCGACGACCCAGACGGCGAGCAGCACGCCGGTGAGGCCGCCACCGCCCACGAGCCCCGAGCCGAACAGCACGCCCTCCTCGCGGCGCCGCTCCGACTCCTCACGCGCATGGCCGCGCGTCAGCGCCCAGCGAAGCGCGCCTCCCAGGAACACCGCCGCCATCGTGGACAGCGGCAGGTAGACGCCCACCGCGAACGCGAGGACGGGAATCCGGAAGAGGGACGCCACGAGGCCGATCCCCACGCCGAGCCCGATCAGCGCCCAGGGCAGGCTCTGATCGAGCACGCCGTCGATCACCAGCTTCATCAGCACCGCCTGCGGTGCCGGCAGCTCGGCGCCGCCCAGGCCGCCGGGCACGCCCCGATGGAGCATCATCACCACGAGACAGACCACGCCGGCCGAGGTGATGACGCCCACCACTTCGCCGATCTGCTGCCAGCGGGGCGTCGCGCCGAGCACGAAACCGGTCTTCAGGTCCTGGGACGTGTCTCCCGCGATGGAGGCGGCGATGCAGACGGTCGTGCCGACCATCAACGCGGTCGCCTTGCCCGCGAGATCGGTCCAGCCCAGCAGCAGAAATACGAGACTGGTGCCGAGCAGCGTGGCGATCGTCATGCCGGATGTGGGGTTCGACGTCACGCCCACGAGGCCCACGATGCGCGAGCTCACCGTCACGAAGAAGAACGCGAACACCGCAATGAGTAGTGACGCCACCGCACGGGCCGGAATCTGGTCGAGGTAGCCAAGGATGCCGCCCACGAAGGTCAGCACCAGCAGCACGGCGCCGGCCAGGAGAATCACCGTGCGGAACGAGAGGTCCCGGTCGGTGCGGTCGTCACCCACCACCGCCGCTCCGGTGAGGTGGCGCATGCCCAGCTTGAACGACTCGACCATCGTCGGGATGGACTTGATGAGCGTGATGATCCCGCCCGTCGCAACGGCGCCCGCGCCGATGTAGCGCACATAGCGGTCCCAGATGTCCCCCGCCGACATGTCGCGGATGAGGTGCTCGGTCTCGGGGTAGAGCGGTGCGGCAAGGCCCGAGCCCCACCAGTTGATCACGGGGATGATGATGAACGCCGACAGCGCGGCGCCTGCCACCATCACCGTGGCGATGCGGATGCCGAGGATGTAGCCCACGCCAATCAGCGGAGCGGAGACGCTGATCGAGAGGTTGGCCTTGTAGCCGAGTGCCACCTGAAACGTCCCGCGGACCAGCTTGAGCCCCTGGGTGAGGAGCTGGAATAGCATCCCGACCCCGATGCCGAGAAACACGCCGCGCGCCTGGCGCCCCCCGCCCTCGGCGGCCACGAGCACCTCGGCGCACGCCATGCCCTCGGGGTAGGGGAGCCTGCCGTGTTCGCCCTTGATCAGGAAGCGGCGGAGCGGCACCATCGCCAGCACGCCGAGCAGCCCGCCGGCCATGGTGAGCAGGGTGAGCTGCGCCCACGCGGGGCTCATCCCCCAGATGAAGAGGGCCGGAATGGTGAAGAGTACGCCCGACGCCACCGACGAGCTGGCCGACCCCACCGTCTGGGAGATGTTGCTCTCGAGGATGCTGTGCTTGAGGCCGAATGCCTGGAACAGGCGGAACGCGACGACCGTGAGGACCGCGACGGGAATGGACGTGCTGATGGTGAGACCGGCCTTGAGGCCCAGGTACGTGTTCGCCGCGCCGAAAACGATGCCGAGTACGATGCCCGACGCGACGGCCTTGCCGGTGAATTCGGTGAGGGTTTCGCCCTGGGTGAGCGGGACGAACTCCTGACCTTCCTCGAGCTCGTAGGCGGTGGGGGGCAGTTTCCGGCTCTCCACGACGCGGCTCCGGGGGTTGAGGGCACGGCGACCCGCGTCGCGGGCAGCCGCGCGAATGTTGGGGAGTGGGCCGCGGTGCCGCAAGCCGAGTGCGCCGCGTGGAGAGAAAGCAGAACGCCCGGCGCGAGGCCGGGCGTTCCGGTTGTCAGTTCCCGCGTGTGGCGGTCAGTTACGCCGTCGCGTGGGTCCGCTGCTGGGGCGCGACGGAGCCGGTCGCGACGTGCCCCGCGACGGGGCGGGTCTCGCCGACGGGGCCGGCCGCGAGCTGCCCCGCGACGGCGCGGGCCGGGCCGATGGGGCCGGTCGCGTGGGCGCGGGTCGTGCCGAAGGTATCGGTCGCGACGGAGCCGGCCGCGCTGACGGCGTCGGCCGTGAGGGGGCCGGCCGCGCGGTGGGCGCGGCTCGGGACGGGGCGGGCCGCGCGGTCGGGGTGGACCGCGTGGCTCCGCTCACCGGCTGGCGTGCCGTGCTGGAGCGCCGCGGCTCCGGCGCATTGGGCGCCACGCGCAGCCCGCGGGGCGTCTCCCGAGTCGCCGGCGCGTTGCGCCGGGCATCCGTGGCGGGACGCGGCGTCGCCTGCGGGTCCTGCCGCTGGGGCGTGGGCCGCCGCCCCGTGCTCGCCGGCTGCCGCGAGCCCTGAGTGGGTGTCGGCCGGGCCTGCGGCTCACCGCGCTGCGGTGCCGCACGCCGCCCCGTCGTGGCGGACTGAGGAGTCGCCGTCGGTGCAGTGGCGCCGCTGGGCCGCCGGGCCGTCGGGGTCGCGGCGGTGCCGCGCGCCGTTGGGGCCGTCGCGCCGTTCACCGTGCGCCGCCCGACGTCCGCCCCCGACGTGCTGCCGAAGGCCGCCGTCCGCGCGGTCGGCGCACGCTGCCGCACCCCGACCGGGTCGGGCCGCAGCCCGTAGCGGTCCTCACGCGACTTGAAGGCGTACGTCCCCCACAACCCGCCGCGGTCGTTCACGGAGCGGGTCACGTAGCCGCCACCGTACACGTAGGTGCGATAGCGCGTCGGATAGCCCCAACCGGGTCCGTAGTAGCCCGGGTAGTAGGGATATCCCCACCCCACGTAGCGCGGGCCCCACGGCGACCAGTAGGACGGCCGATGCCACCACCAGTCCCCGTACCAGGGGGTATACCATGGGTCCCACCAGGGGTCGTACCACGATCCCCACCCGTAGCCCACGCGGATCGAGAAGCCCGACCCACCGTACCAACCGTGCCCGCGGTAATAGGGATCGTAATAGGGATCATAGAAGGACAGGTGATAGGCGTTGCCGCCGTAGGCCACATAGCGACCCACGTCGTAACGCGCGATGTCGTAGTCGAACCAGGCGCCCGCAGCCATGGACTGCGCGAGAGCCGTGAGGTCGGCTTCGAAATCGTCACCAGCGACGAAGCCGGCGGCGCGATAGTCCCAATGGCGGTTCAACGCGAGCCCATCGAACTGGAAGGGATCGCGCGACAGAGCGGCGTACACGAGCCCCGAGCCCGACGACTCCCAGATGCGGAACGCCTCGCCGTCTCCCCGACCGCGGATTTCGTAATCCCGGCCCGCGCGCACGAAGTTGTCGTCCGCCGGGTCGAGCGGGAACAGGACGCGCACGCGGCCGTTGGGCTCGGCGTGGAGCACCACCAGGTAGCCGTCCGCGTCGGGCCGCACGTACACACGCACGCGGTCCCCGCGATCGAGCCGGTCGCGTTTGTTGAGCCAAACCCGCACGGGCGGATCGGCCGCGCGCGAGGCGGGCGCCACGGCGGGCGCCGGTGCGGCCGTCAGGCCAACGAGTGCAAGTGCGATGGGCAGCATGGGGCCTCCCGTTTCTGCGGAGGGGTCGCGTTTCGACTCTGCGGCGACCCGTTTCGCCACCCAGAGGAGTAGCGAGATGCGTGCCATACCCTAACTTATGATATAACAATCAGTTCCGTAATGTTCCAAGCCGTCGAATCGTCCACTTTTCATGACACATCGGGGGCTGCGGTGACGACGACATCCCAGGCAGGCCGATGGTCCTACCCGTTGGCGGCGGAGTTCGGGCCGCGGGACGTGACCCGCGATCTGGCCGAATTCGTCGCGACATCCGGCATCGGCACCGGCGTGCTGGCGGTCCAGCTGGTGGGCTCGACCGGCGCGATCACGACCATCGAGTACGAAGACGGGGCCCTCGCAGATCTGCGCCGTGCCCTCGACGCGCTGGCGCCGGCGAACGACGACTACGCCCACAACGCGCGCTGGGGCGACGGCAACGGCTTCTCCCACGTGCGCTCGTCGCTGCTCAAGACGAGCCTCGCGATCCCCGTCGTGGACGGCGCACTCGCGCTGGGCTCGTGGCAGCAGGTGGTCGTGCTGAACCTCGACAACCGGCGACGGACACGCGAGGTGGTAGCGGTGGTGGTGGGGAGCGTGAAACATGAAGCGCGAAGCGTGAAGCGTGAAGCGTGAAACGTGAAACGTGAAACGAGGGCGGCGACGTTTCACGTTTCACGTCTCACGCCTAGAAGAACCCGAATCCCGGTGGCGCCATGCCGTGCTTGCGGAAGTTTGCGACCACCTGCCCAGCGGTCCAGATCGTGTGCTGATGGAGCTCGTCCCACACCTGCCAGCGTGGAATCGTCTGCCCGAAGAACTCGACCGCCTCGGCCCGGCTCTCCGCGGACTGTGTCTTGAGCCGCTCCGCGGCGTAGTCGAACGTCGCGTTGATGTACTGCTTCAGGCCTGCCCGGCTGTTGAGCGCGACCGCGGTGTCCGGCAGGGCCGGGCGCTCGCCGCCCATGTAGCGGACGCCGAGGAACGCCATGGCGAGGGCGCAGTGCTGCAGCTGCTGCGCGAAGTCGCGCTGTTCCGGCGTCGCCTTGTCACGATACAGCGCTTCCGGCATCGAGTCGGCCATGGCCAGCAGCATCGAGCGCTGGAGGGCGAGCATCTTCATCTGGGTCTGCCGGTAGGCGTCCGGCATCGCCGCCTGTTGCGCGCCGGCGCCCGGCGCGACGAGCGCCAGCCACAGGGCGCCCATCAGAATCGTCCGCATGGCTCCTCCCAGGTTGTGCGGATCCTCAATTCGACCTCGTGTGGGGGCTCCCTGTCAAGGATGCCGACGCGAACGAGATCGCCATCATTTCGGGGCGGCTCGGAGCGGCGTCGTTGCCGGGGCCGAGTGCTACCTTGGCCGGGAACGATGGTCTCACGCGAATCTCGACCATTGGTGAGGAGGCCCCATGGCCCACCCCAACGACACTGACGCGGTGCGCGCGGTGCTCCAGCGCATCAACGACGCGTGGTTGCACGGACGGCCCCGCGACCTCGCGTCCTCGCTCGCGCCCGACATCGTCATGGTGTTTCCGGGGTTCGCCGGTCACGCCGAGGGCCGGGCGGCGGTCGTCGCGGGGTTCGCGGACTTCTGCGCGACGGCGCGTCTCGAGCGCCACCGGCTCTTCGACGAGCACGTTCACGCGGTCGGCACGACCGCCGTCGCGAGCTTCGCCTTCGAACTCGTCTACGAGCGGGAAGGTGTCCGGTATCGCTCGACGGGACACGATGTGTGGGTGTTCACCAAGCAGGCGGAAACGTGGCTGGCGGTCTGGCGCACGATGGTGGATGTCGGCGAAGCGCCCGCATGACCACACGCGGCGCGCTGTGGTGGCGCTGGCTGGCTGCGAACGCCGTGGCCGAGGCCGTGGGCCTGGGGCTCGTCGCGGGCGGAGGAGCCGTGGCGTTCGCCGGGACGGCGGAGGCCGGCGCACCCGGCCTGTCGGTCGCCATGGCCGCTCTGCTCGTGGCGCTGGGAGCGATGGAGGGCCTCGTCGTGGGCGCCGCCCAGTGGGTGGTGCTGCGCCGCGCGTTGGCCGTGCGGGCCCGACCCTGGATCGGCGCCACGATGGCGGGTGCGGTGGCGGCGTGGCTCCTGGGCGTGATCCCCGCGACGGTCATGAGCGCAACGGCCGACGCCGGCGGCACGCCTCCCACCATCGGTGACGCGCTCCAGCTCGCGCTGGCGGCCGTGATGGGAGCGGTGCTGGGTGTCATCCTGGCGGTGCCGCAATGGCTCGTGCTCAAGCGGTGGGTGCGACGGGCGGGGTGGTGGATTCCGGCAAACAGCGTTGCCTGGCTCGTGGGGATGCCGGTGGTGTTTGCGGCGGCAGGCGCGGTGCCGGAGGGCGCGCGGCCCGCAGAAGTCGCCCTGCGCGTGCTGGCCAGCCTGGCGCTGGCCGGGGCTGCCGTTGGGGCGATTCACGGGGCCGTGCTCGTGCGGCTCGTCGACGTGCCCCGTTTGGAGGTGCCGCCGGGTGGAGGCGCGATCGCGGGCTAGTTGCGCGTCATGATCCCTTCTCCACCAGGAGCCGCTGGCGGGTGAACGGAATCAGCCCGCCCGCGTCGATGATCGCCTGACGGGACTGCGGCAACGGGACGATCGGGAAGCGCTGGCCCTTCGTCTCGTTCACCACTTCCGTGGCCGCGATCGTGAGGTCGTCGCCCACGGCCGCGACGATCGTGGGGCACACGACGACGCGAAGCCCGAGGTTGATGGCGTTCTGCAGGAAGATGCGGGCGAACCCGCGCGCCACGATCGTGAGCTCGTGCCCGTTGAGACACGACACGGCCTGTTCGCGCGAGGAGCCGCAGCCGAAGTTCTTCCCCCCCACGAGCACGCTGCCCGCGGACACGGCGTGGGCCTTGAGCTGCGCATTGAAGGCCGCGTCGTCCGCAAACGCGAACTGCGGGGTTTCGGTGGGGAGCACCGTGGCCATGTACCGCCCGGGGTAAATGACATCGGTGGAGATGTCGTCACCCACCGTATAGACGACGGTCGCCATGGTCAGTTCCCTCCCGTCCGCGGATCGGTGATGACGCCCGCGACGGCCGACGCCGCGGCCACGGCCGGCGAACAGAGATACACCTCGGAGTTGGGGTTGCCCATGCGGCCCTTGAAGTTCCGGTTCGTGGTGGAGAGCGCCACCTCGCCGTCGCCCAGCGCGCCCTCGTGCACCCCCAGGCACGGTCCGCAGCCGGAATTCATCACGACGGCACCGGCGCGCATGAACGTGGCGACGTAGCCGCGGTCGAGTGCCTGCTGGTAGATCTTGGCGGACGCCGGAAAGATCAACATGCGGGTGCTCGGCGCGACCTTGCGGCCGTCCAGAATCCCGGCCGCGGCGGCGAGGTCGTCGAGCCGGCCGTTGGTGCACGAGCCGATCACGACCTGATCGATCTTGGTGCCGGCCACCGCGGCGATCGGCTTGACGTTGTCCACGGTGTGCGGACAGGCGATCTGTGGCCCGAGGTCGCTCACGTCGAGCTGGATCACGCGATCATACGCGGCGTCTGCATCCGGCCCCACGGCATCGGTGGGCTCCGTGACGCCGGCCTCCTCGCGCAGGTACCGGGTGGTCTCCGCGTCCGCGGGCACCGCGCCGGCCGTGGCACCGGCCTCGACCGCCATGTTGCAGAGCACGAGCCGGCCGGACGTGGACATGGCGCGAACGGTCTCGCCGTGATACTCGAGCACGCGGAAGTTGGCCCCCTCGGCGGTGAGCTGGCCGATCAGGTGCAGGATCAGGTCTTTGGGACCCACGTGCGGCCGGAACCGGCCGCGCACCTCGATCTTGATTGTGGGCGGCACTTCGACGTTCAGGACCGTGCCCAGCGCCCAGACGCTCGCCATCTCCGTGGCGCCGATCCCGAAGGCGAAGGCACCCAGCGCGCCGTGACTCGTGGTGTGCGAGTCCGTGCCCACCACGACGGTCCCCGGCCGGACGTAGCCGCTCTCGGGAAGGATCTGATGGCAGATTCCGCCCACGTCGCCGCGGATGTCGTGGAACCGGCGAATGCGCTGCGCGGCGACGAACGCGCGGATCTTCTTCTGGTTGGACGCCGTCTTGGGCGACTCGGCCGGGACGCGGTGATCGAAGATGATCGCGACCTTGTGGGGGTCCCACAGATTGGCCGGGAGTGGGGTGCCGGCATAGATCTCGAGGAACTGGTTGATGACGAGCGCCGCGTTCTCGTGCGACATCGCCAGGTCCACGCGCGGCTCCACCACGTCCCCGACGGCCACCCGAGGGCGGTCCGAGGCGCGGGCCAGGATCTTCTCTACCAGCGTCATCCCCATGAGGGGCTCCTTTCGCACGGCAGTGCGTTAGACGACACCCTTGGTCCGGAGGGCGGCCACCGCCTCGGGGTCGATGCCGAGGGAACCGAGCACCGCCTCCGTGTCGGCGGACAGCCGGGGCGGCGGCGCGGTGATGCCTCCGGGGGTCTTCTCGAACCTGGCCGTGAGGCCGAGGAGCGTGAGGGCGCCGAGTCCGTCGGTGGGCACCGCCTGCAGCAGCGCGCGGCGCTGCACCTGGGGCTGGCGCAGCGCGTCTTCGAGACTCAGGATCGCGCCGCTCGGGACGCCGCGATCGTTCAGACGCTCCACCCAGTCGGCGGTGGGCCGCTCCGCCAACTTCTTCTCGAGCAGCGGGGTGAGCGCTGTCCGGTTCTGCTTGCGAATGTCGCGCTTCTGGAACCGCGGATCGGTCTTGAGGTGCGCCACGTCCAGGACGTCGCAGAGCGCCTCCCATTGTTCCTGCTTGTTGGCCGCGATGTTGATGAAGCCGTCCTGCGTCCGGAACGTCCCGGACGGGGCGGCCGTGAAGTTGTCGTTCCCCATGAGCACCGGCTGCTGTCCGCCGATGAGGAGATTGGCCACGACCCACCCCATCAGCGGCATGATCGAATCGAGCAGGGCTACGTCGATGAACTGCCCTTCGCCGGTGCGCTCGCGGTGATAGAGCGCGGCCATGACGGCGAACGCCGCATTGAGGCCCCCCACGGTGTCGCACACTGGAAAGCCGGTGCGCAGCGGGTTGAGCCGCTCGTCGCCGTTGACGGCCATCACGCCGCTCAGTCCCTGGATGATCTGATCGTAGGCCGGTTTCAGGGCGTCCGGGCCGGTCTGGCCGAAGCCGGAAATGGCGCAGTAGACGAGTCGCGGGTTCAGGCCCGACAGGACGTCGTAGCCGAGCCCGAGCCGGTTCATCACGTCGGGCCGGAAGTTCTCCACGAGTACATCGGCCGTGGTGACCAGGCGCCGGAAGATCTCCTTCCCCTCGGGCGACTTGGTGTTGAGCGTGAGGGACTTCTTGTTGGCGTTCTGGGCGAGGAAGCTGGTGCCCATGAGCTGGTCGTTGAGCCCGGTCACCGTGCCGAGTTTCCGCGCCAGATCGCCGTCCTTGGGGTTCTCGACCTTGATGACTTCCGCGCCGAGGAGCGCCAGGTGCAGGGTCGCGAACGGCCCTGCCAGCACGTTGGTGAGATCGAGGACCCGGATGCCCTCGAGCAGCGCGCGGCTCATGGCGACTCCGTTCGGGTGATGGGGCCCGTCTTGTAGACGAAGCCCGGCAGGTCGCGCCCGAAGTGGCCGGCGACGTCGCCGGCGAGGCTGATGAGCGCAGCGAGCTTCACGTCGGGCCGCAGCCCGGTGTGCTGCAGCGCATGCACGAAGTCCTCGGTGGCGACGTTGCCGGCCGCCACTTTGGTGAACGGGCAGCCGCCGAGTCCGCCGAACGAGGTTTCGAACGAGGTGACCCCGCCCTCGAGTGCGGCGAAGATGTTCGCCATCCCGAGGCCGTAGGTGTTGTGGAAGTGGCAGGTGCACTCGACCACCGGGTCGAGAGCGCGGATGGCCGCGAACAGCCGCCGCACTTGTGCCGGATGCGCGTGTCCGGCCGTATCCGCCAGGCTGATGTGACGGAGGCCGGCGTCGAGATACGCCCGCACCATGGCGAGCACCCGCTCCTCGGGGATGGGGCCCTCGAACCCGCAGCCGAAGGCCGACTGGACCGACACCTGCACCTGCGTGCCGGCCGCGACGGCGGCCCGCGCCGCTCCGACGATGCGCCGCGTCGCTTCCTCCGATCCCATGCCCGTGTTCTTGCGGCTGTGCGTGTCGCTGGCGGAGGCGCCGAGGCAGACCATGGTGACCCCGCACGCCAGACCGCGCTCGAGTCCCTTCTCGTTCAGCACCAAGCCGGACAAGGTCACCCCGCCCACCGGGTCGGCGGTGAGGCGACGCACGAGCTCGTCGGTGTCGGCCATTTGCGGGACCTTCTGCGGGTGCACGAACGAGCCGACCTGGATGATGTCGAGCCCGGCGGCGGCGGCCCGCCGGATCCAGTCCTCCTTGATCGCCAGCGGGACGACGGTCCGTTCCATCTGGAGCCCGTCGCGGGGCCCGACTTCGTGAAGGATGACGCGGGGCATGGTCCGATCCCTCAGAGACCGGCCGCGATCGCCCGGGCCATGTCGAGCGTGCTGTCGCTGCCGCCCATGTCGTACGTCCGCACGCGACCGTCGACCAGGACGTCGGCGACGGCCGATTCCACGGAAGTCGCCATTTCCACTTCCCCGAGCCACTCGAGCATCATCTTGGCCGCGAGGATCGTGGCGATGGGATTGACCTTGTGCTGCCCCGCGTACTTGGGTGCGGAGCCGTGCGTGGGCTCGAACACCGCCAGCTTCTCGCCGATGTTTCCGGAGCACCCGAACCCGAGGCCGCCCACCATCTGCGCGCACAGATCCGAGATGATGTCCCCGTAGAGATTCGGAGCGACCAAGACGTCGTAGTTGAACGGGTTCTTGAGCAGCCACATCGTCATGGCGTCGATGTTGGCGTCGTCCAGCTCGATCTCCGCGTAGTCGGCGGCGACGGCCCTGGCGGCTTCCAGGAACAGGCCGTCGGTGGCGCGGACGACGTTTGCCTTGTGCACGACGGTGACCTTCTTGCGCCGGAACTTCCGCGCGTATTCGAACGCCGCGCGGATGATCCGTTCCGATCCGCGCTGCGTGTTGATCTTGCAGGAGATCGCGTAGTCGTTCGGGGCGAGCCCGGCGAAGGACGCGAACGGCTTGGCCAGCCGGGCCAGTTGGTCGGCGAGTTCCTTGGGCACCGGGGAGAACTCGACGCCCGCGTAGAGATCCTCGGTGTTCTCGCGGAACACGACGAGGTCGATGCCTTCCTTGTAGTTGAGCGGGTTCTTGGGATATGCCTTGCAGGGACGAAGACAGATGTAGAGGTCGAACATCTGCCGCATCCGCACGATGGGCGACCGGTAGCTGAGCCCCTTGTCGCGGAGGGCCGGGGTCAGCTCGGCCGCCGCCGCCTTGACTGGTTTGGACGTGATGGCGCCGAACAGCGCCGCGTCCACGTGTTTCAGCAGTTCGATCGTGCGTGCCGGAAAGGCGTCCCCCTCCGCGCACCAGAACTCCCATCCGATGTCGCCGTGGACGTACTCGGCGTCGAGCCCGAGCTTGTCGAGCACCAGCTTGGCCGCCTCCATGACGTCCACGCCCACGCCGTCACCCGGTAACCACGCGATCCGGTGTTTCGCCATGTATGCTCCTCCGGGTGGGCCCGGCAGGCGGCGGCGCGCCTCATCGCGCACCGCGCCGGCGGTTCGGGTCGGGGTCCCGCCCGAACAGTGCCAGATACATCACCCGATAGATGTCGGTGTTGTCCATCGTGCCACGCACGCGGTCGGCACCCCGGCCGATCGCGCGTACCAGAATGCCGCCGCTCGCATCACCGCCGCTGGCCCAGGCGATGGCAAACGGCCAACGCCGACCCGCGGTATCCGGCGGGGCGACGAACGGCACCGTCCCGGTGCCCTCGACGCCGTCGAGCGGCGCGCCATTGGGATCCCGCGCGGGAAGCGGGGTGTCCGCCCGGATGCCGCCGATCGAGGTACTTCCCAGCAGCTGCAGGCCGCCGGCGTCGCTGTCCGAAGTCATGATCATCAGGGTTCGCGGGTGGGCCTGGACGAACGCGATCATCGTCCCGACGGCCTCGTCGGCGCGACGGCCCGCCTCGAGCAGACCGGACGCGTTGTTGCTGTTGGCGAAGTTGTCCGTGCCCTCCTCTTCGACGACCAGCATGAAGCCGCGCGGGTGTCGGGCCAGGATGGCAAGGGCCACCCGGCTCATCTCGCTCACGCTCGGCGCGCCCGGCGCGTAGGGCGGGAGCCCCAGCGTCCGCAGGGTCTCTTCCGGCCGATCATTGAACGTGTGGTTCGCCGCAAAGAGCCCCAGGACCCGGCGCGTGTCCGGCGGCAGGGCCAGCAACTCGTCGCGCGTGTACACCACGGCGTATCCGAGTTCGCGCGCCCGAGCCACCAGGTCGAGTCCGTCGCCGCGGGTCCCCTCGCCGTGACGGCCGGCGACGCCAAGGGGCAGGAAATAGCGTTCACCGCCTCCCAGGATCACCTCGGGCTGCGCCTCGATGATCTGGCGGGCGATCTCGGCGTGATCGCTGCGGCGCGGCACACTCGCGAGGAACACCCCGGTGCCGGGCTCCGTGATCGTCCCGCTGTTCACCACCCCTACGGCGCGGCCGGCGGCTTGCGCCTCGCGCAAGAGGCTCATCGCCTTGCCGGACCGGGCGGTGAGCGGGCGATCGCCGTCCATGCCGTAACTGTCCGCCAGTACCTTGACCCCGTAGGCGTGGACGGTGGCGCCGCCGTGCGACGTGGAGGCCAGGGCGTCGCGCATGTGGCCCGTGTAGACCGCGACGAACGGCAGCCGATCCCAGTGGAGCCGCCGGTCGGGACCGACCGTCCCGATCCGGACGGCGCCCCACGTGTTCACGCCCATGCCGTCGGGGTGAAAGAAGATCACGCTGGGCGCCTGTTGCGCCCGCAACGCCGTCGCGCCAAGGACCGTGGCGAGCGTGACCGCCAGGAGTCCGACACCACGAGCCGGTCGGCGGCCCTCTTGGAGCCTAGGCATCGCGGGCGGCTGTCTGCCAACTCGGCACGGGCGATGCGCGCCGGCCGTCCAACCGGGTCACGCCGAGCTCCCGGGCGATGCCGCGCGCCGCCGCAAGCTCCCGCGGGGTGAGACGGCGGTTGAGTTCGCGGTACCGGTCGGAACCCACCTTGCCGGCCGGTCGGTACTGGTCCATCAGATTGACGTACGTGTCGGGCCCCAGTTCCGTGGCCACCCAGTTGAGGATCAGGCGGGTGTCGTCGAGGGCGCCGGGCATCACCAGATGGCGCAGCAGCACGCCGCGCACCGCGAGCCCATCCGCGCTGACGCGGAGCGGGCCCACTTGCCGGTGCATCTCGCGGATGGCGGCACGCGCGACCTCCGCATAGTCAGGTGCGGCCAGGTACCGTCCGCTCCGGTCGGCGGACCAGTACTTGAAGTCCGGCATGTAGATATCCACGATGCCGTCGAGCAGGGCGAGGCTCTCCAGCGAATCGTAGGCGCTGGTGTTGTAGACAATCGGCAGGTTGAGCCCCCGGTCGATCGCGACCGCGAGGGCCTCCAGCACCTGCGGCACGACGTGCTCCGGTGTCACGAGGTTGATGTTGTGACAGCCCTCCCGCTGGAGCCCGAGCATCATGGCCGCGAGCTCCTCGGGTGTGGCGCCCGCCAGGCTGCGGCCCGCCCGGATCGCCTGACTGATGTCGTAGTTCTGACAGAAGACACACCGCAGATTGCAGTGGGCAAAGAAGATCGTCCCCGACCCGTTCCAGCCGCGGAGACAGTCCTCCTCACCGAAGTGCGGAAAGCAGCTACTGACGACGGCATACCGGCCGGTCTTGCAGGCCGACCAGCGGTCGTCCAGCCGGTTGACGTCGCACAGCCGCGGGCAGACCCGGCACGCCGTGAGTCCGGCCACCGCCTCGGCGGCGCGGGCACGCACCACCCCGGGCTCCAGGTCCCAGTAGGCCGGGCCGATCATCGCCGTCTCCCTGGCCGGTACCCAAAAAAAACCCGCCCGACCCCCAGCCGGCCGGGCGGGCACTTCGCTTCGGGCCAAGTGGATGGTTGCGGGAGGACCTCCGTACCCCAAGTGGGGTTCCCTTCCGGAGGCAAATGGCCATCCTGATCCCTGACCCACGCGCAGGCTAACCCCCCCAACGTGAATTTTTCGGGAATCGAGTCTGAAGGCCGGCTCGAATCAGCCCGAATGGGGAATCGCGTCATGGGAAATGGGGGGTGAGGTCCGGAGATAGGTTCGCGGGCGCCGCAGGGCCGCGCGGTAGGTGGTCGTCCCGGCGGCCACGTCGGCGACCGTCTCGGCGATTCGCGGCCCGATCAGTCGATACACGGCCGACTGGATCGGGTCAGGGCTGTACACCAGGCGCGCGAGCAGTCGCGCGACCCGCAGCTCGGGGAGCACCTCTCGGTGGAGCGCGGTCGTGTAGCGTGCCCGCACCCGGCGCTCCTCGAGCTCGGCGGAAACGAGGGCCTCGGCCGCCAACCGGCCACTCAGGACGGCGTGGCTGATGCCCTCGGCCGTGAGGGGATCAGCCAGCCCCGCGGCGTCGCCCACCGCCACGGTCCGCTGGCGAACGAACGGCGGACGGGCGGGTCGGACGGGCACCAGGTACCCGTGGCGCTCCGCTGCGTGCGGCACGATTCCGAGGCGCTCGCAGTACGCGCGCAGCCAGTCGGCGAGGCGCGTGGAGCGACGCCGGGTGGAGAGCACCCCCACCGAGAGATGACTCGCCTTGGGGAACACCCAGGCGTACCCGCCGGGCGGGATGCCGAAGTCGAACCGGGCCGCATCGCCGAACCGGGCGAGGGTGCGTTCGTCGACCCGCATTTCCACCTCCAAGGCCGGGATCGCCTCGCGCGCGGGTGCCCATCCCGCCGCGCGGGCCGTCACGCCCGTCGTCCCGTCGGCCGCCACCACGAACACCGCCTCCACCGGTCCCGTGGACGTGCGGAGACGGACCGTCCGACCAGTCGCTTCGACCCCGGTCACGCGGCATGACGCCCGCAATTCGGCACCGGCCTCGGCGGCGGCCCGGGCGAGCGCGTGGTCGAGCGTGGCGCGCATCGTCATCGTGATGAGCGGATCGGTCCGGCGGCAGGTAAACGCTCGGTCGCGAGTGAGTAGCGAGACCACGACAGCGTGGCAGTGCCGCTCCGCGAGCGGCGCGACGTCGATCGGCAGCCCGTGGCGCGCCCGCGCGACGAGACCTCCGCCGCACGTCTTGTAGCGCGGGAGCGCCGCGCGCTCCAGCAGGGCGACGCCGACCCCGGCGCGCGCCAGATACCAGGCCGCCGTGGCCCCGGCCGGCCCCGCGCCGACGACGGCGACGTCGTACCGCAAGGTCAGCTCCCGTCCCCGGGCGCGGACGGGCGCGGGGCCACCGCTCCAGCGGCCGTCGGCTGGCCGGCGAACTCCCGGCGCAAGTCCGCGAGCGCACGCAGCCGCGCTACAACCCGGCCGTTGACAGACGCCGCGGGGTAGGTGCCGTCGGGGCCGCGCGCGCCGGCGGGCAGCGCCGTGAGCCGTTCCAGTCCGTCGTCCACGGTCTCGATCGGATAGATGTGGAAACGTCCCGCCGCCACGGCGTCGATCACGTCTTGCCGCAGCATCAGGTGGGTCACGTTGGCTTGAGGGATGATGACGCCCTGCCGTCCCGTGAGCCCCCGCACGCGGCACGCGTCGAAGTACCCCTCGATCTTCTCGTTGACCCCGCCGATGGGCTGCACGTCTCCATGCTGGTTGATGGAACCCGTCACCGCCAGGGACTGGCTCAGCGGTACGTCGGCGATGGCCGACACGAGGGCGAACAGCTCGGCCGCGGAGGCACTGTCGCCGTCCACCACGCCGTACGACTGCTCGAACACCAGCGTGGCCGAGAGGGACAGCGGACTGTCCGGGGCGTAGCGCGCGCCCACCAGCCCGCCGAGAATCAGCACGCCTTTGGAGTGGATGGGGCCGCCGAGCTCCACTTCGCGCTCGATGTCCAGCACGTTCCCCTCGCCGATGCGCACGCGCGCCGTGATCCGACTGGGATGGCCGAAGGCGAAGGTCCCGTAGGAGGCGACCGCGAGCCCGTTCACCTGGCCGACGCGCGTGCCGTCCGTATCGAGCAGCACGGTACCGCGCTCGATCGCCTCGAGGTAACGCTGGCGCGGGCGGTCGGCCCGGTGGATCTGCGTGTCGATCCCACGCTCCACGTCGTCGACCTGGATCGCGGCGTGGCTGGCGCGACCGGCCCAGTAGTCCGCTTCCCGCATCAGGTCCACCACGATCGCGATCTGCGCGGAGAGCTTCTGTTGGTCGCCCACCAGCCGGCTGCTGTACCGCATCACTCGGGCGACGGCGGTGCGGTGCAGGGGACGCAGCCCTTCCTGCCGGCACAGCGTGGCGAGGAGGCGCGCGTACTGCCCGAGGCGCTCGTCGCCGGCCGCCATGGTCTCGTCGAAATCGGCGGCGACCTTGAAATGCTCGGGGAAATCCGGATCGAGCGTGTAGAGCAGGTAGTAGAGTGCCGGGTCGCCCATCAGGATGACCTGCACCGTCAGCTCGACCGGTTCCGGCTCGAGCGATTGGGTACTCACGAGCCCCAGCGCCTGTCCCAGCGGCTCGATGCGGATCTGACGGGCCGCCAGGGCCCGCTTTAGGCCGTCCCAGGCATGGGGCGAGCGCAGCAGCCGGTGCATGTCGAGCAGGAGATACCCGCCGTTCGCGCGGTGCAGGGCTCCCGGCTTGATGAGGGTGTGGTCCGTCACCAGGGCGCCGAACTGCGCCGCGTGCTCGATCCGGCCGATCAGGTTGTCGTAGGTCGGGTTGTCCTCGTACACGACGGGAGCGCCCTGACACTCGGTGTTGTCCACGAGCAGGTTGGCCCGGTACAGGCGCAGAGCGGTGCCCGGATCCGGCCGGCCGAGCGCCTCGGCCAACTGGGAGGCGCCGCCAGCCTCGCGGCCGGCCAACTCGCGGGCGTGCTCCACGACGTGCTGCCGCACGGCGTCGAGGTGGCGCAGCACGGCCGGCAGGTCCCGGTACTTCTCCCGCACCTCGGCCAGAGGGTGTTCCAGCGCGAGGGACGTGATTTCCCGATTCAGCGACTCGACGCGATCGCGGCGCTCCCGATTCCAGCGCGGGATCTGCAGGACGGTCTGCTCGACCTCAGCTTGAAGCCGCGCCACCTCCGCTTCGAGCCGCTTCCGCTCGTCCTCCGGCAAGTCGTGGAACTGCTCTTCGGAGAGCACCTCCTCGCCGCGGACCGGAGCGAAGGTGAGGCCCGAGGGCGTCCGCAGGAGCGTGAGTCCCGTGGCCTTGGCCCGCTCGTTGATCTTGTCTAACTGCCGCTCGGGCCGCTCCTTGAACTCGTCCTCGATGCCCTGGCGCCGGCGATGGTATTCGTCCGATTCGAACGCCGCGGCAATCGCGGTCCGGAGGTCCTCTCCCAGACGGTCGAAATCGCGCCGGAGATCCGCCCCGACTCCGGTGGGGAGCGCCAGCAGCTGCGGCCGGTGCGGTTCGTCGAAGTTGTGCACGTAGCACAAGTCCGGCGGCGGTAGGCGGTCGCGGGCCAGGGACTCCAGATACTCGCGCAGGAACGAGCGCTTGCCGGTGCCCGGGGCGCCCAGCGCGAAGATGTTGAATCCCGGCCGGCCGATCCCCGTACCGAATTCGACGGCCGCGGCGGCGCGCGGCTGCCCGATGATCCCGAAGACGTCCTCGAGATCGTCCGTCGTCTCGAAGGTATCGAGCTCGTCGTCGTAGCGCCGCACGAGCTCCGCTGGTCGGAGCTCGCGCGGACGGGAACTGGAGGTGTTCGGCATGCTCGCACGTTCGCCTGGCGAGTATGCATGGAATATGAAGAGAGGCTGAAAGTCCGGCGAGGGAATCCTCAGGACGCGGGCCGCGGCCGCCCGTGGCATCGCGCACACTGGTCATTACCTTTACCCGCAGCCGGTCTCTCGACAAACTCGCACGGAGCGTCCATGTCGACCGAATACAAGTTCTTCGATGAAGTCAACAAGAGCTTCGATCGCGCGGCCGCCTTCGTCGATGCCGATCCGACGCTGCTGGGTCAGGTCAAACGCTGCAACAGTGTCTACTACATCAGCTTCCCGCTGCGCCGCGACGACGGCTCGATCGAGGTGATCGAGTCGTGGCGCGTCGAGCACAGCCATCACCGCCAACCGACGAAAGGCGGCATCCGGTACGCGAAGTCGGTGAACGGCGATGAGGTGATGGCGCTGGCGGCGCTCATGACCTACAAGTGCGCCGTCGTCAACGTCCCGTTTGGTGGTGCGAAGGGCGGCGTGCGCATCGATCCGCGACGCTACTCGGAGGGCGAGCTCGAGCGGATCACGCGTCGCTTCACCTTCGAATTGTGGAAGAAGCACTTCATCGGTCCGGCGATCGACGTGCCCGCGCCCGACATGGGAACCGGACCCCGCGAGATGGCGTGGGTGGCCGACACGTACCAGTCCCTCAACGCCGGCGAGCTGAACGCGGCGGCCTGCGTCACCGGAAAGCCCGTGACCCAAGGCGGGGTGGCGGGCCGCACGGAGGCGACCGGTCGCGGGGTGGTGTACGGGCTGGCGGAGGCGTGCAGCATCGCCGAGGACATGAAACCGCTGAAGCTCTCGACGGGGCTCGACGGCAAGCGGTTCGTCGTGCAAGGCCTCGGCAACGTGGGCTATCACGCGGCCAAGTACATGATCGAAATGGGGGCCGTGCTGGTGGGCGTGAGCGAGTTCAAAGGGGGGATCGCCAACCCCGATGGCATCGATCTCGAACGGCTCATGGCCTATCGGGAGGAGCAGGGGACGGTGGTCGGGTTCCCGGGCGCGGCGCCCCTGCCGTCATCGCTCGCCGCGCTCGAGCTGGAGTGCGACATCCTGATTCCCGCGGCGCTCGAGAATCAGATCACACCCGAGAATGCGCCGCGTATCAAGGCGAAGCTCATTGGCGAAGGGGCCAACGGACCGACGACGGACGAAGCCGATCAGATGCTCCAACGGCGCGGCGTACTCACGATCCCGGACATCTACCTGAACTCGGGCGGTGTCACCGTCTCCTACTTCGAGTGGCTCAAGAACCTGCAGCACGTGAGCTTCGGCCGGATGGAGAAGCGGTTCGACCAGGGCGCGTACCGCCGCCTCGTGAAGGCGATGGAGTCGGCGACCGGCAAGCAGTTTTCCCTCCAGGAAGAATCGATTCTCACGCGGGGCGCCGAAGAGCTGGATCTGGTGAACTCGGGGCTGGAGGAGACGATGGCGTTTGCCTACCAACAAATCCGGAACAAACGGGCCGCCCTGGAAGACAAGGTGGACCTGCGGACGGCGGCGATGGTGCTGGCGATCAACAAGGTCGTGGTGTCCTACGAGGAGCTGGGCATCTTCCCCTGAGTCGCTCGGGGCGCAGCGCCCGCCCGCGAACCGACGACGGGACCGCCGCGGCGGTCCCGTCGTCGTTCAGGCTGGCCGGTGGGCTCAGGACCGTACGAGGATCAGGAACTTTGACGGGAGCCAGAACTCCAGGGGCGCTCCGATGCGCAGCACGCCCTGCACCTTGCCCTTGTCATCCGGGGGCTCGGCCAGAGCGGCGAGATTCTGCCGCGAGGCGATCTTGTAGGTTTCCGCGGAATCGGGCAGCTGGATCTCGGTCACGAGGCGCATGTCGATCTCGGTGAACTCGGCCGGATCGAGTTCCCGTGCGGGCACCAGTGTCTTGCCGCGCTTGCCGAAGATGAACAGCACGCGGCTGCCGCCCTCTTCGGTGACGATGCCCCGCTCGATCAGCTCTTCCTTCGTGCCGACCACGTAGTAGGCCGAGAACTTCTGGACCGCCAGCTGCTCCACGGTGTCCGCCAGCGCCGCCTTTTCGGTCGCCAGCTGCACGTTCTCCGCCTGCAGCTCCTCGACCCGCGTGGCGAGCGCGGCGATGGTCGTCTTCTGATTCTCGATGGTCGCCTGCAGGTCGCTGATCGTCGCCTCGAACTGCGCGCGCGCGCTGTCGGAGGCCTGCGTCAGATTGCGCACCCGGCGCTGACTGGCCCGCAGACGATCCTCTAGAGCCGCGACGCGCGTGGCAACGTCGCCGACCATCGTGCGCAGGCTGTCTCGCGTGGCCGCCATCGGCGACTCGGCCGCGCCGGCGACGCGCGCGAGCTTCTCACGATCGGCCACGGCGACGAGCTGCGTGCTGATCTCGCTCATTAGTCGGGCGTTCTCGGCCACCTGCTGCAGCAGGCTGTCCTTCTCGGCCGACACGACCGTGAGCTGCTCCAACTGGGCCTGGACTTCCGGGCTGGGGCCGCGGTCACACGCGGCAAGGGCCGCCGCGGCGACCAGGACCGTTCCCCACCGTGTACTACGCATCGTTCCCTCCATGCGGTGCATCGCCACGTTCGACTCGTTCGACGACGATTCGGAGATCGGCGGCCAGGGCGGCGAGCGCGCCGATCGCGGCCCACACGGGCGCCAGGATGGCGCCCACGACCCCCAGCGTGAGCGGGATTTCCAGCAGCGTGCGGTCTTCATCGTTCTTGATGATGATGCGCCGCACGTTGCCTTCGTGCAGAATCTCCTTGACCTTGCCGACGAGGTTCTCGCCGCGCACGCGGAACTCGGAGGTTCTGACCCGCTCGTCGCTCACGATCCGATCCAGTCCATGTACATTCCGAGCGGGTATTTCCCACTCCGGGCGTCGCCGAACCCGCATCTTACCGCCGGGGAGGGGCGAATTCAAATCGCGCGGTTTCGGGATACCTTCGGCCCACGGGTCCCCCGGCCGCCACCCCGCGCAACCAGGAGGATCGCCGCGTGGACGCCAGTTCCCCGATCGATCCCGTCTTCCTGTCCGATCTCCACGAGGCGGGCGGGGACGAACTCGTCCAGGATGTGATTGCCACCTTCGCGGCGTCCGTCCCGCCGCGGGCCGCCGCGCTGCAGCAGGCCGCGACCGCCGGTCAGGTGATGCAGGTGGCGGCGGCGGCCCACGCCATCCTGTCCGCAGCGGCCATGGTGGGGCTCGTCGAGGTGGAGATGCTCGCGCGGACGCTCGAGGATCGTGCCCGGGGCGGGACCCTCCCGCCGGCGCACGCCCCCGCGCGGCTCGCGCAGGCGGTGGAGGAGGGCATCGGGTCGCTGCAGCAGCTGGCCCGGCAGCTCCGCGGCGGCGGAGGCGTGCCGGCAGAGGCAGGACCGTGACGGACGAGACGGCCCAACCGGACCGAGCCGTGATCCTGGTCGCAGAGGACGATCCGGTCACCGCCAAGATTGTGGTCTACCGACTCTCCCGGGACGCGGGGATGGACGTGATCCAGGTGGCCGATGGGGAGGCGGCGCTCGACGTGGCGGCGCACCGGACGTTGGCGGCCGCGATTCTCGATATCCGGCTGCCGGGCCTCGACGGCCTCGGGGTTCTGGCGCGTCTGCGGCAGTCCGCGCGGCACCAGCGGCTGCCGATCATCATGCTCACGTCCCTTGGCACGGAGACCGACATCATCAGGGGATTCGAACTGGGCGCGGACGACTACGTCGTGAAGCCGTTCTCCCCCGCCGAACTGGTGGCGCGCCTACATCGGCTGCTGCGCCGTCGCCGGCCGACGGATCCGGCATGACGCCAACGCTGCCGCTGCCGTTCGGCGACGAGATCTTCTGGCTGCTCAGCCTCTCGATCGTCGTCGTGGTGATCTCCGCCGCGTCGCTGACGCTCGCGGCGGTGGTGCTGCGCGTCCGGAACAACCGCGTGGCCCGTCGCTGGGCGGCGCTGGAGGCGGCGTGGGACCCGCTGATGCTCGCCGTCCTGGCCGGCGACCGTCCGCCAGGCGATCTGGCGCGCACCGTCGCGGTGGCGGACGCGCGGCAATTCCTCACGTATCTCGTGCGGTACGCGCGCCGCGTCAAGGGAAGAGACCGGGCCGTGCTCCAGCAGTTCGCCGAGCCGTACTTGCCGCTCGCCCTCGCAGAGTTGCGGGATCGTCGGGCGGAACGGCGCGCCGCGGCCGCGCAGGTGCTGGGGGAGCTCGGCCCGCAGACCTATCGGACCCAGCTGGTGGGCGCGCTGGAGGATCCGGCGCCGCTCGTCGTCGTCATTGCCGCCGAGGCGCTGGCCCGCGACTACGCGCCGGAGCATGCCCCGGCCCTGCTCGATCGCCTCGCCCGCCTCGAGCTGTGGACCGTGCGGTTCCTCGTCTCGATGCTGCAACGGATGGGACCCGAGTCCGCGTGGATCTTCCGCGACGCCCTGGCGGACGCCGCGCGGCCCGTCCGGCTGCGCACGATCGCCGCCAACGTCCTCGCGGTGTTCAATGACCTCCCGGCGGGCGACATCGCCGCGCACGCGCTGGACGGCGCGGACGACACCGACCTCCGGGTCGCGCTC
>Ga0224512_10001385_pt1 | contig 23380 bp, 23 predicted proteins | sample SF_May12_sed_USG_4_FD_169103 | JGI IMG/M metagenome (GOLD analysis project Ga0224512, IMG submission 169103) | Sediment microbial communities from San Francisco Bay, California, United States - SF_May12_sed_USGS_13 | ecosystem: Environmental > Aquatic > Marine > Sediment | place: USA... | reverse complement strand
CCGACGGTCCGTGAGTGATCAGGTCACTCTCAGCAACGAGCAGGTCGAGAGCTTTCGGCGGGAGGGGTTCGTCTTCGTGCCGGGGTTCTTTACCGCGGGCCAGGCGGCGCATATCGGGCGCTGGATCGACGAGGTCATGGCCTGGCCGGAGCGGCCGGGCCGGCACATGGTCTACTACGAGGACAGCCTGACCGCGCCGGGCGAGCGGGTGGTGCAGCGGGTCGAGTACTTCACGGACTTCCACAGGGGCTTCGCGCGGATCTTCAATCAGGGGCGCATGATCCGCGCCGTGGCCGAGCTGTTCGGCGAGGACGCGGTGCTGTTCAAGGAGAAGGTCAACTTCAAGCGGCCTGGGGCCGACGGCTTCAAGGCGCACCAGGACGTGCAGGCCGGCTGGAACGCCTACGCCGGCACCTACATCACGGCGCTGGTCTCGATCGACCCGGCGACGCTCGAGAACGGCTGCCTCGAGGTGGCCGGCGGCTGGCACGGCAAGGGGCTGGTCGGCGCCGAGTGGGCGCCGCTCGACGGCGCCGTGCTCGAGGCCATGGACTTCAAGCCCTACCCCACGGAACCGGGCGACGCGCTGTTCTTCGACTCCTTTGCGCCGCACCGCTCGGGGCCGAATTTAACGAAGTCTCAACGCAGGGTGCTCTACGTAACCTACAACCGTGCCGTGGAGGGCGACCAGCGGGAGCGCTACTTTAGCGATAAGCGCAAATCCTTTCCGCCCGACGTCGAGCGCGAGCCAGGCGAGCAGTACGTCTTTCGGGTTTGAAACAGCTTCCGCGGGCGCGGAGGGAGCGATCCCATGACCCTGTTCTTTGCGGCCCTCAGCTTTCTCTCGCTGCTGGTCTGGCTTTACCTGATCGCCCTGCGCGGCCGCTTCTGGCTGGCCGACCAGCAGCTCGAGGAGGACCTGGAGGAGCCGGAGTCCTGGCCCGCGGTGGTCGCCCTGGTGCCGGCGCGCAACGAGGCCGAGGTCATCGAGCACAGCCTGGAGGGACTGCTGCGCCAGGACTATCCCGGGCCCTTCCACGTCATCCTGATCGACGACCACAGCCGCGACGGCACGGCGCGCCTGGCCAGCGCCCTGGCCGAGAAGCTGGGGCGCCAGGAGCGCTTCACCCTGGCGCGGGCCGGCGAGCTGCCCGGCGGCTGGTCGGGCAAGGTCTGGGCGCTGGCCGCCGGCTGGCAGGAAGCGCAGCGGATCATGCCGGAGGCGCGCTATATCTGGCTGAGCGACGCCGACATCGCGCACTGGCTCGGCAACCTGCGCCACCTGGTGACCAAGGCCGAGACCGAGCAGCGCGACATGGTCTCGCTCATGGCCATGTTGCCCTGCGAGTCCTTCTGGGAGCGCCTGCTGATCCCGCCCTTCGTGTTCTTTTTCCAGAAGCTCTACCCCTTCCGCTGGGTCGCCAACCCGCGGCGGCGCATCGCGGCGGCGGCCGGCGGCTGTATCCTGGTCAACGCCGAGGCGCTGGGCCAGGCCGGCGGCTTCGGCGCGATCCGTGGCGCGCTGATCGACGACTGCGCGCTGGCCCGCAAGGTCAAGGCCGTGGCCGGCGAGCGGGGCCGGCGCATCTGGCTCGGCCTCGGTACGGAGTGCGAAAGCCTGCGCCCCTACGAGGACTTGCAGCCGATCTGGGACATGGTGGCGCGCAGCGCCTATACCCAGCTGAACCATTCGCCGGGCAAGCTGGCCTTGACGCTGCTCGGCATGATCGTGACTTACGTCGTGCCGCCGCTGGCCCTGGTCGGCGGGCTGATCGGCGGCCTCTTCCTCGACATCAGCGACATCGGCGCGGGCCTGGTCATCTATCTTTCGGGCATGGGCGCCTGGGGCCTCATGGCACTGGCCGCCTGGCCGACCAACAAGCTCTACGACCAGCCTTTCTGGATGGGCTTCGCGCTGCCGGCCGCGGCGGTCCTGTACATGGCCATGACCCTGGATTCGGTGCGCCGCCACCGGGCCGGCGAGGGCGGCCGCTGGAAGGGCAGGATCCAGGCGGTCCACGCGACGGCTGCATCCCGTGGGGAGCCCGGGGGGCTGGAAGAGCCCGGGAGCGATCTATAAGCTGCGGCCCAGCATGGCCACGCAGCCCTCCTCAGCACGCGAAGCACCTGGAACACCCGACCAAGCTCCGGCTGGGCTACCCGCCGGTCCTGGCGTCGAGACGCCCTCGGGCAAGGGCGCGGGCGACGAGAACTTCCCGGTCGGCTCGTTCCTGCTGCCGGCGCGGCTGCGCCTTCACGTGGCGCGCTACTACGCCTTCGCCCGGGCGATCGACGACATCGCCGACAACCCGGAGCTGGCGCCCGCGGACAAGATCCGGCGCCTGGAACTGATGGAAGCGGCGGTCACAGGGCGCGCGGCCGGCGACCCGGCGCTGGCGACGGCCGAGCGCCTGCACGCCAGCCTGACTGAGACCGGCGTCAGCCTGCGCCAGGCGACCGACCTGGTGGCGGCCTTCAAGCGCGACGCGGTCACGCCGCGCACCCGCGACTGGGCCGAGCTCATGGACTACTGCGCGCTCTCGGCCAATCCGGTCGGGCGCTACCTGCTCGAGCTGCACGGCGAGGACCCGGCCGGCTTCGCCTCATCCGACGCGCTCTGCTCGGCGCTGCAGGTGATCAACCACCTGCAGGACTGCGCCGAGGACTACCGCGAGCTCGACCGGGTCTACCTGCCCGACGACTGGCTGGCCGAGGCCGGCATCACGGCCGAAGCGCTGGCCGCGCCGGCGGCGGGCCCGGGCCTGCGCCGGGTGCTCGACCAGTGTCTTGCCGGCTGCGACGAGCTGCTGGCCGAGGCGCGGCGCCTGCCGGGCCGGCTCCGGTCGTGGCACCTGGCCATGGAGTCGGCGGTCATCGTGCGCCTTGCCGAGCGCCTGGTGGGCGAGCTGAGGCGCCGCGATCCTCTGGCCGAGCGGGTCGTGCTGAGCAGGCCGCAAGCCGCCGCCTGCGCGCTCGGCGGCGTCGCCGCCGTGCTGTGGCAGCGCCTGACCGGGCGGCGCGGGGCGCTCAAGCCGGCCGCGCGCGGCTGAGGGCGCTGGCAACCATGAGCACGACCCAGGGCACGGACGACATGGACAGGGAGGCGGCAGCCCCTGCGGCAGCCCCTGCGGCAGCCCTGGCAAGTGTGGAGCAGGTAGCGCGACGCTCCGGCAGCTCCTTCCTCTGGGGCATGCGCTTGCTGCCCAAGGCCCGGCGCGAGGCCATGTACGCGATCTACGCCTTCTGCCGCCTAGTCGACGACGTGGCCGACGAGCCGGGCGCGCCCGAGGCCAAGCTGCGGCAGCTCGAGACCTGGCGCGGCGAGGTCGAGCGGCTCTACCGGGGCCAGCCGAACCATCCCGTGACCCGGGCACTGACCGCCGCGGTCGGGGACTACGCCCTGCCGAAGGAGGAGTTCCTGGCGGTCATCGACGGCATGGAGATGGACGCCCGCGAGGTCATGGTGGCGCCGCCCGTGAAGGACCTGGAGCTCTATTGCCGGCGCGTCGCCGGAGCGGTCGGCATGCTCTCGATCCACGTCTTCGGCGCGCGCGAGTCCGAGGCGCGCAAGCTCGCCGTGCTACTCGGCGAGGCGCTGCAGCTGACCAACATCCTGCGCGACCTGGCCGAGGATGCGGCGCGCGGCCGGCTCTACCTGCCGCGCGAGCTGCTCGAAAAGCACGGCGTTAAGACCCGCGACCCCGAGGCGGTGCTCGACCACCCGGGCCTCGCCGGGGTCTCGGCCGAGCTGGCGGCCATGGCGCGCTCGCGCTTCGAGCGCAGCCGGGCGCTGATCGCCCGTTGCGAGCGACGCCGGCTCAAACCCGCGATCCTCATGATGCAGGTCTACGCCCGCCTGCTCGACCGCCTGGAGCGGCGCGGCTGGGACCAGCCGCGCCGAAGGGTGCGCCTCTCGGCCGCCGAGAAGCTCTGGGTGGTGCTGCGCCATGGTCTGATCTAACCCCATGCCGCGGGTGCACGTGGTCGGGGCGGGGTTGGCCGGGCTGGCCTGCGCGGTGGCGCTGGTCAAGGTCGGGCGACGGGTCGTGCTCTACGAGGCGGCGGCCCAGGCCGGCGGGCGCTGCCGCAGCTACCACGACGCCAAGCTGGGCTGTGCCATCGACAACGGCAACCATCTGCTGCTGAGCGCCAACGCGGCGGCGCTGGCCTACCTGTCGGAGATCGGCGCGCGGGACAGCCTGGTCGGGCCGGCGCGGGCGGCCTTTCCCTTCGTCGACCTCAAGACCGGCGCGCGCTGGACCGTGGCGCCGAGCCGGGGGGCGATCCCCTGGTGGATCTTCTCCAAGACGCGGCGCATCCCGGGCACCCGGCTTTCGAGCTACCTAAAGGGTCTCAGGCTCGCCGTCGCGGGGCCCGAGGCGACCGTGGCCGACTGCCTCGACCCGGCCGACCCGCTGTGGGAACGCTTTTGGGAGCCGCTTACCGTGGCGGCGCTCAACACCCGGCCCGAGGAGGCCTCGGCGCGCCTGCTCTGGCTGGTGCTGAAGGAGAGCTTCGCCAAGGGCGAAGCCGCCTGCCGGCCGCTGATCGCCCGCGAAGGCCTCGGCCCCAGCCTGGTCGAGCCGGCGCTGGCCGCGATCGAGGCGGCCGGCGGGGAGCTGCGCTTCAACGCCCGGCTGCGCGCCCTGGAGCTGGAGGAAGGGCGCCTGAAGGGGCTCGACTTCGGCGCCGAGACCGTCGCCCTCGGCGAGGGCGACTGGGCGGTCCTAGCCTTGCCGCCCGCCGCGGCCGGCGACCTGGTGCCGGGCCTGGAGGCGCCGCGCGCGGCCCGGCCCATCGTCAACGCCCACATCCGCCTGCCGGCTCCGGCGAACCTCCCTGGCGACCTGCCCTTTCTCGGCCTGGTCGGCGGCACGGCGGACTGGCTGTTCATGCGCGGCGGGATCGCCAGCCTCACCGTGAGCGCCGCCGAGACCCTGGCCGAGGAGCCCTCGGAGGCCATCGCGGCCAAGCTGTGGCGCGACACGGCGGCGGCCCTGGGCCTCGACCCGGCGCCGGCGCCGCCGGTGCGGGTGATCAAGGAGAAGCGCGCGACCTTCGCCCAGACCCCGGCGGCCCTGGCCCGCCGGGCCCCGGCCGAGACCCGCTGGGCCAACCTGCTGCTGGCCGGCGACTGGACCGACACCGGCTATCCGGCGACCATCGAGAGCGCGGTGAGGTCGGGGAAAAGGGCGGCGGAACTGGTGATGGCCGGAGCGTGACAGGGCCGGACGCGACCGGGCAGGCGAAGGAATGCCCGTGATGGACGCCGAAACCGTGCTCCTGGCCGATCGGCCGGACCTGATCCCGACGCTGGCCGGTTGGTTCGCCCGGGTCTGGGCGCCCTACTACGGGCCGGGCGGTCCGGGCGACGCGGCGGCCGACCTGCGGGCCGGCTGCCGCAGGGACCGGCTGCCGGTGTGTCTGGTCGCCGTGGATGCCGGTGGCGCGGCGCTCGGGACGGCCGCGTTGAAGGAGACCTCGGTGGCCGAGCGGCCCGATCTGGGCCCCTGGCTGGCGGCGCTGGTCGTGCCGCCGGAATTCGCTGGGCAAGGCGTCGCGGATTTTCTGGTCGCGGTGATCGAGGACACGGCGCGGCGCCTGGGCCGAAGCGCCCTCTATTGCGACGCCAACTGCGGCGAAACGCTGAGGAGCGAGGGCGGGTGGGAAGAGGCCGCCGCCGCGCTGCTCGCCGGCCGCGGCTGGACCAGGATCGGCGCGGCCTCGTCCTTGCGCGGGGCGACGGCGATCTACAGGCGCGCGCTCACCGAAGGCTGATCCGAACAAGAAAGGGTCTGGGCCTTATTGGCTTTTGGGACATGTCCCGTCAGCCATCTGCGGTCTCGGCACGGTCTCGACGAAGGCGCCGTACTGATTCAGCTCCTCGAGGCGGCAGCTCCATACCAGCTTGCCGTCGTGCACGGTCATGTCGGGACAGCCGTCGCACATGTCCTGGCGGCCGTCCGCCTCGAGATTGACCGGCTGGATGACCATGAGGCTCTGCATGTGGGCCCTGCGGAGCAGGTTGGCCGGGTTGCCGAGGCTCTTGCGCAGGATCCTGAAAAAGATACGCGCCATGGCCGGGTCGACCAGCGCGCCGAAGAAGCTGGCGAGCTTGCCGCGCGCGGTGCTTTTCGGACCCGCGTAGGCGAGATAGGTGCCGGTGAAGAGATGGGAGAAACTCTGGACCAGCTCCATGAAGCGGGGCGAGGCATAGCCCATGGTCTCGCCGTTCAGGACGATGCGGTTGGCGAGCAGCCATTTCAGGGAATCCGGATTGGCTGTGCCGTTGAGATAGGCGGCGGGCCGGTAGAGCGGGTCGACCTCGCGGACCTTGGCGGCCAGATCGGCGGCGAAGACGCTTTCCGAGCCGCCCCAGTCGGTCTCCTTGTAGGTCGAGCCGAAGTTGAGCTTGCGGCCGTGGGCGTAGTAGTCGAACTCGCCGGTCAGCTCGGGCGAGCGGAACAGGATGAAGACCATGGTCTGGACGATGTCCGCATGGTCGCGCGCCCAGCGCACCAGGTTGGGCACCTCGGGCAGGGTCCGCTCGGTCACCGTCGCGTTGAACGAGCAGGCGAGCCCGCCCGCCTCGGCCAGCATCTCGGCGTAGCGCAGCCGGACGGGGTTGAGCTCGGTCTCGGTGAACCCCTTGGCGCGCGGCCGGTTCTGGCTGGTGTCGATGTGGAAGGTGAAGCCGAAGGCGCCCGCCTGCTTGAGGTCCTTCAGAAGCGGCTCGGTGAGCGCGAGGCCGTTGGTGTTGATGATCGGCTTCCAGCCCATCCGCTTCACCAGCCTCACCAGCTCGACCACCTGCGGGTACAGCAGCGGATCGCCGCCGGCGATGCTCATGCAGTCGCTCTTGCGCAGGCGCTTGAACACCTCGAGCTCGGCGCGCAGCGCGTCGAGCGACTTGTGCACGGGGTTTTCCAGATCCCGGTAGCAGCCTTCGCAGCGCAGGTTGCACTTGGTCGTCGGCTCCAGCCAGGAAATGCCGTTGTCGGCATAGTTCCACGGCAGGCGGTAGAAATCGCGATGGTCGAGGGCATGCTCCATGCCGCGACTCCCTTTTTCTTGAGGCGGCGTCCGGTCAGGCCGCAATAGCCGCCACCGGGAGGCAGGGCGCGCACTGACATATATCAATCGGAGGGCTTTCCCGCGGCGCGCCGGCGGCCGCGGGTAGGCCGAAGCGCCGCGCGATGGGCGAGGCGGGGCTGGCGCCTCGCCCACTCTCAACCACCGGAGCCTTCTCAAGTGCGCAGCGGCCAGGGCGTCTTGTAGTAGGTGAGCCGTTCGGAGAGCACGCCGGCGTCGGTGGTCTTGATCACCGCCGAACCCTCGACGCCGGTGCCGGCCAGGCGCCACCAGTACCATTCGAGCAGGACGCCATCCCGGTCCTGCACGACCTTGTCGACGATGTCGAACACAAAGCCCGCGCCAAGGGCCCCGGCTTTCGCCGGCCACCTCGGCATGTAGTCCGCGAGCATCGATTTGGTGACCGGCGCGGGCTCCGCCGGGTCGTCGAACACGAAGCCGTCGGCGACCGACGCCAGGAGCTTCCCGGCATCCATGGCATTCCAAGCCTCGATGTACCGGGCCCTGTGTTGCGCGCGCTTCGACAAAGCCGTTCCCCCCTTCCGACGGCCGCCAAGGGTGCCGTGGCGACCGGTATAGCCTAGCCGATTTGACACAAAGTGGTTACCGTCGGGCACCTTGCGCGACGGCCCCGGAGCCACTAACTTTGGTCGCCAGGGGGAGCTTCTTCCCAAGCCGCGGAGTCGCCGGGAATCGCTGGTGATTCAGGCCGTTAAGCATACGGGTCAGGAACGTCCAGGGTGAGGTCAAGGTATGGGTTTGCTCGCGACCGAGGCTGACTTCAGGAGCAGTCTCGACGGCTTGATCCTGGAGGCGCGCGAGGCCCTCAAGGACCGGCAGCAGGACGACGGCCACTGGATCTTCGAGTTCGAGGCCGACGCGACGATTCCCGCGGAATACATCCTGCTGCAGCACTTCCTCGGCGCCCTCGAGCCGCGCTTCACCGCCGAGGTCCAGCCCAAGATCGCCAACTACCTGCGCGACGCCCAGGGCGCCCACGGCGGCTGGCCGCTGTTCCACGACGGCGAGTTCGACATGAGCGCCACGGTCAAGGCCTACTACGCGCTCAAGCTGGCCGGCGACGACCCCGAGGCGCCGCACATGGCCCGCGCCCGCGAGGCCGTGCTGGCGCGCGGCGGGGCGGCGCGCGCCAGCGTCTTCACGCGCATCGCGCTGGCGCTGTTCGGCCAGGCGCCCTGGCGCGCCGTGCCGGTCATGCCGATCGAGATCACCCTGTTGCCGCGCTGGTTCCCCTTCCACCTGGAGAAGGTCTCCTACTGGTCGCGCACGGTGATCGTGCCGCTGCTGATCCTCATGGCGCTGAAGCCGCGAGCCCGGAACCCGCTGGGCCTGGGGGTGCGCGAGCTGTTCACGGAGGATCCGGAGCGCACCGACTACAAGATGAACGCCACGGGCACGGCCCTCGGCGCCGCCTTCGCCACCTTCGACAGGGTGCTGCGCAAGGTTGAGCCGGGCTTTCCCAAGGCCGGGCGCGCCAAGGCGATCCGCAAGGCGCTCGAGTTCATCGAGCCGCGCCTCAACGGCGAGGACGGCCTAGGCGGCATCTTCCCGGCCATGGCTAACGCGGTCATGGCCTACGAGGCGCTGGGCACGCCGCGCGACGACGAGAACTTCAGGATGGCCCGGTCGGCGGTCGACAAGCTGCTCATGTTCCACGGCGACCGGGCCTATTGCCAGCCCTGCCTGTCGCCGATCTGGGACACCTGCCTGGGGCTGCACGCCCTCCTCGAGGCGCGCGAGGAGCGCGAAAGCCCGGTGGTCGCCAAGGCGGTCGACTGGCTGCTCGAGCGCGAGATCACCGGCACCTACGGCGACTGGGTCTGGCACCGGCCCGGCTTGAAGCCGAGCGGCTGGGCCTTCCAGTATTGGAACAACTACTACCCGGACGTGGACGACACGGCCGTGGTGGTCATGGCGCTCGAGTGCACCGGCGACCCGCGCTGTAGGCCGGCCATCGAGCGCGCCGCCCAGTGGATCATCGGCATGCAGTCCTCGAGCGGCGGCTGGGGCTCGTTCGATCCCGAGAACGAGTACACCTACCTGAATTACATCCCCTTCGCCGACCACGGCGCGCTGCTCGACCCGCCGACGGTCGACGTGACGGCGCGCTGCCTGTCCATGCTGGCGCAGCTCGGCTACCCGCGCGGCCACCCGGCGGTCGAGAAGGCGGTCGGGTTCCTGAAGCGCGAGCAGGAGGCCGACGGCTCGTGGTTCGGCCGCTGGGGCGTCAACTACGTCTACGGCACCTGGTCGGCGCTCTCGGCGCTCAACGCCGTGGGCGAGGATCCGTCCGAGCCCTACATCCGCCGGGCGGTCGAGTGGCTGAAGGGCTTCCAGCGCGCCGACGGCGGCTGGGGCGAGTGCTGCTCGACCTACTGGGACGAGCGGCGCCGGGCGGTCAAGTCGAGCACGCCCTCGCAGACCGCCTGGGCCCTGCTCGGCCTCATGGCCGCCGGCGAGGTCGAGAGCGAGGCGGCCGCGCGGGGCGTCGCCTACCTGGAGACGGCGCCGCGCCACGGCGCCAAGTGGGACGAGGCGCTCTATACCGGGATCGGCTTCCCGCGGGTCTTCTACCTGCGCTACGACGGCTATTCCGCCTACTTCCCGCTCTGGGCCCTGGCCCGCTACCGCAACCTCATGGACAGCAACGACCGGCGCGTCGCCCTGGGGATGTGAGCGGGCGCGGCCGCCGGCCGCGGGCGCCGTGCCGCATCGCCTCCCGGGCGCGGGCAAAGCGTGCTATGTAGCTCCGCGCCGGCCCGAATCGGCCGGCACCGGCACGACGCGGCGAGAGCTTACATGCCCATGTCCGAGACCCCGAGCTGGCTGCCCGACTGGCGCGACGAGGCCGGCTACGCCTTCCCGGGCGCGGCCGACGGAATCTACTGGGCCTGGGAGTTCCTGCGTCGAAGCCCCGCCTACCGGGACGACTGGGCGCGCTATGCCCGGGTGATCGGCCCGGCGCCCGGCGACCTGGACACCTTCCTGGCCGAGGAGTGGCCCTATCTGGAGGCCGGCTTCAAGGCGCGCAACCCCACCCTGCCGCTCGACGGCTTCGACTGCAAGCCGCCGGCGGCCGCGGGCGAGACCCTGGGCCACTACGTCCAAAGGTTCGAGGACGGCCCGGACGAGACGCGCTTTTCCTTCCAGCGCCTGGACTTCGGCCTGACCGAGACCTACGGCGTCGAGGCCATGCGGGACCCTGCGGAGAGCCGGCCCGCCGGCTTCGCGCTCAGGCTGCGCCGCGCCGGGGCAGCGGCCGAGGTGCGCTTCACCTTCAGCCTGGCGCGGCCGCTCGAACCGCAGCTCGCCCGCGCCCGCAAGGCCCTGACCCAGGCCCGGAAGCTCGCGGTCGAGTTGGCGGCAGAGGACGGCAACGAGATGGATACCGGACGCTACCGGAGCTATCTGCGGCTGCTCGACGCCGAAGCCGCGGGCGTGGCGCCGGGCGACGCGGCGGCTTGGCTCTATGCGGAGGCCGACGGCGACGGCATGGCGCGGACCCTGCGCGGCGAGCGGGACCTGGCGGCCGCGCGGCAGCTGCGCGACGGCGGCTATCTGAGGTTTGCCCTGGAGTTCGACGCGCCCGCGTAAGCCGGGTTTAGGCCGCGGCCTCCAGGGCGGCGACGCCGGGCAGGGTCTTGCCTTCGAGCCACTCCAGGAAGGCGCCGCCGGCGGTCGAGACGTAGGTGAAATCGCCGGCCACCCCGGCGTGGGCGAGCGCCGCCACGGTGTCGCCGCCGCCGGCCACGGAGGTCAGCCGGCCGGCGCGGGTCAGCGCCGCCGCGGCCTTGGCCACGGCGTTGGTCGCGGCGTCGAAGGGCGGCATCTCGAAGCAGCCGAGCGGGCCGTTCCAGACCAGGGTGCGGCAGTCCTCGAGGCGGCGCGCCAGGTGCGCCGCGGTGGCCGGGCCCGCGTCGAGGATCAGATCCTCCGCGGCGACCGCCTTGATCGAGACGTCGCGGTGCGGCGCCTGGGCCTTGAACTCGCGCGCGACCCTGGCGTCGGTCGGCAGGACCAGGTCGCAGCCGGCCGCCTTGGCCCGCTCGACGATGGCCCGCGCCGTCGCCGCCATGTCGTGCTCGCAGAGCGAGGCGCCGATGCCGACGCCCAGCGCGTTCAGGAAGGTGTTGGCCATGCCGCCGCCGATCGCCAGCATGTCGACCTTCTCGACCAGGTTGCCGAGCAGCTCGAGCTTGGTCGAGACCTTGGCGCCGCCGACGATGGCCGCCACGGGTCGCGCGGGCGCCTCCAGCGCGGCGCCCAGGTGCTCCAGCTCGGCCTGCATGAGGCGCCCGGCGGCGGCCGGCAGCAGGCGCGCCAGCGCCTCGACCGAGGCATGGGCCCGGTGCGCCGCAGAGAAGGCGTCGTTGACATAGAGCTCGCCGAGCGCCGCGAGCCGCGCCGCGAAGGCCGGGTCGTCGGCCTCCTCGCCGGCATGGAAGCGCAGGTTCTCGAGCAGCGCCACCTCGCCCTCGGCGAGACCTGCCACGACCCGCGCCGCCGGCTCGCCGACGCAGTCGCCGGCGAAGGCGACCTTGCGGCCGCCCAAGGCCGCCGAGAGCGGCGCCACCAGGGGCTCGAGGGAGAACTCGGGCAGGGCCTTGCCCTTGGGGCGGCCGAAGTGCGACAGCAGCACGACTTTCGCGCCCTTGCCGGCCAGCTCATTGATAGTCGGAACGAGGCGGTCGATGCGCGTCGTGTCCGTGATCTTGCCGTCCTGCATGGGCAGGTTGAGGTCGGCGCGCAGCAGCACATGCTTGCCCGCCACGTCCAGGTCGTCGAGGGTCTTGAAGCGGTTCATGGTCCTCACGCGTATTGTTCTGTATCAAAGCGGCGCGCCCGGGCGGAGTGATAGGGAATGCGCTATCCTGGGGCAAGTCCCGGGGCAATCAGGGAGCCCTCCATGGCGAGGTCCTGGCGTCTCATTCTGCCGCTGGCCGCACTCGGCGCGGCCATCGCGCTGGTGCTGTGGTGGCGTTTTGCCGCGCCGCCGCGCGTCGCCGTGGCCCTGCCCGAGCGCGGCGCGGCGGTCGAGGCGGTCTACGCCACGGGCACGGTGGAGCCGATCCGCTGGGCCCAGATCGCCTCGACCGTGACCAGCCGGATCATCGACTACCCGGCGGTCGAGGGCGTCCCGGTGCGCGAAGGCCAGGTGCTGGTCCAGCTCGACGACCGCAAGGCGCGTGGCACCATCGAGGAGCTGGAGGCCCGCATTCGCTTCCTGGAGGGCGACGTCAAGCGCTACCAAGCCCTGGTCCGGAAGAGCAACGTCAGCCGCCAGGACTACGAGCGGGCCAAGAGCGAGCTGGACCGGGCCCGGGCGCTCGCCCGGATCGCCTATCAGCAGCTGGCGGACCTCACCATCGCCGCGCCGCTCGACGGCGTGGTGTTGCGCAAGGACGGCGAGGTCGGCGAGGTGGTGCAGGCCGGCGACGTGCTGCTCTGGGTCGGCACCGGGCCGCCCTACTGGATCACAGCCGAGGTCGACGAGGAGGACATTCCCCAGGTCACCTCGGGACAGCGCACCCTGATCAAGGCCGACGCCTTCCCGGACCGGGTGCTGGAGGGCGAGGTCGCGGAGATCACGCCCAAGGGCGATCCCGTCAACAAGCAGTACCGCGTGCGCATCCTGCTGCCGGCGGACTCGCCGCTGATGATCGGCATGACGACGGAAGTCAATATCGTCACCCGGGTCGACGAACGGGCCCTGCTGGTGCCTGAATCAGCCCTGCGCGACGCCGCGGTCTGGGTCGTCGAGGACGGCCTCGCCCGGCGCCGCGACGTCATCGCCGGGGTGTTCGGCGACGGCAAGGTGGAGATCCTCTCGGGCCTGAAGGAGGGCGAGGCCGTGATCCTGGATCCGCCGGCCGGTCTCGCCGACGCGAACGAGGTCAAGGTGATCCGCTGAGACCCTGAGCCCATGGACCTGCTGCTCGACATCGCCTTCAAGCACCTGCGCAACCGGCGGCGCCAGACCCTGGTGTCCCTGCTCGGCGTGTCGCTCGGCGTCGGGTTCTTCATCGCCATCGCCGCCATGATGCAGGGCTTCCAGAACTACTTCATCGACAAGATCATCGACGTTTCGCCGCACGTAGAAATGAAGGACGAGTACCGCGCGCCGCCGCCGCAACCGGCGGAACGCGCCTTCGCCGGCGGGGCCGTCCATCTGGTCGGGGTCAAGCCCAAGGACGAGCCGCGCGGCATCAAGAACGGCAAGGCCAAGGTCGCCGCGCTCTCGGCCCTGCCCGGGGTCACGGTCGCGCCGGTGCTGAGCGGCGAGATGATCCTGCGCTACGGCTCCAAGGACGTCTCCGGCACCATCGTCGGCATCGATCCGGCGCGCGAGCGGCTGGTCAGCAAGCTGGAGCGCGACCTCACGGCGGGCGGCCTCGACGACCTCTACACCACGGCCAACGGGATCATCCTGGGCAGCGGCCTGGCGGCCAAGGTGGGCGCGGCCCTGGGCGACACCCTCACGGTGCTCTCGACCGCCGGGGTGATCCTCAAGATGAAGGTGGTCGGCCTGTTCGAGACCGGCATCGTCAACCTGGACAACTTCCAGGCCTATGCCCTGCTCAAGAAGGTCCAGGTGCTGCAGGACCGGCCCAACGTGGTCAACCGCATCCGCCTGCGTCTGGAGCGCGTCACCGAGGCCGAGGTCGTGGCGCGGCGCGTCGAAGCGCGCTTCGGCTACCGCACCGAGTCCTGGCAGGAAGCCAACAAGAACGTGCTCGGCATCTTCGTCATCCAGAACGGCATCATGTATTCGACCACCGGGGCGATCCTGGTGGTCGCCGCCTTCGGCATCTTCAACATCATCTCGACCGTGGTGCTGGAGAAGTCGCGCGACATCGCGATCCTCAAGTCGCTCGGCCTGACCGCGCGCGACATCGGGGCGATCTTCGTCTTCGAGGGCCTCCTGATCGGCGTGATCGGCACGCTGCTGGGCTGGGCCATCGGCTACGGCCTGACCCAGGCGCTCGAGAGCATCGAGTTCGAGATCGAGGGCTTCGTCAAATCGGAGGGCTTCATTCTCTACTACTCCGCGACCCATTACTTGATCGGCGCGGTCATGGCGCTGATCGCCTCGACCTTCGCGGCCTATCTGCCGGCGCGCAAGGCGGCCCGGGTCGACCCGGTCGACATCATCCGCGGGGCGACCTGACCATGGCCGACGCCACGCTCCAGACGGCGAGAGAGACCACGCCCATCATCGAGCTGCGCGGCGTCACCCGGACCCTGCCGGGCGTGGTGCCGGTCACCCTGGTGCGCGACATCGACCTCGCGATTCTGCGCGGCGAGTTCGTCGCCATCACCGGGCCCTCGGGCTCGGGCAAGTCCTCGCTGCTCTACCTGCTCGGCCTGCTCGACCGGCCGAGCGAGGGCGAGGTCTGGATGGACGGCCAGGCGACCTCGGCGCTCAGCGAGGCGGAGCGTGCGGCGCTGCGCCTGTCGCGCCTCGGCTTCGTGTTCCAGTTTCACTTCCTGTTGCCCGAGTTCAACGTGCTGCACAACGTCATGCTGCCGCTGCGCAAGGCCGCGCGCCTGACCCTGCACGAATGCCGGCAGCGCGCCGAGGGGCTCCTGGTCGAGCTCGGCCTCAAGGACTGCATCGCCAAGCGCCCGGACCAGCTCTCCGGCGGCCAGCGCCAGCGGGTTGCGATCGCCCGCGCGCTCGCCAACGATCCCCAGGTGATCCTGGCCGACGAGCCGACCGGCAACCTGGACAGCAAGAACGGCGCCCTGGTGTTCGACATCTTCGAGCGCCTGGTCGAGGCCGAGGGGCGCAGCGTGATCACCGTGACCCACGACCCGGGTCTGGCCGGACGCTGCGAGCGCCGGGTCCACTTGATCGACGGCCGTATCGTGGACGACGGTGTGCCGGGTTAGGGTCTGGAACGGAATAATTCCGTTCCAGACCCTTAGCGATTGACTTCCCCGTCTCCGCTGCCCAGCCTCGAAAGCACTCGCCACATGGATCTCGGGAGGAAGGCGGGAACATGACGGCGTATTGGATTGCCAGGGTGAAGGTGACGGACGAGGCGGCTTATGGCGAATATGCCAAGCGGGCCGGGCCGGCCATCGAGAAGCACGGCGGGCGATTTCTGGCGCGCGGCGGAAACTCCGTGACCCTCGAGGGCGACGACTTCCCCCGCAATGTCGTAGTCGAATTTCCGTCTCTCGACCAAGCCGTCGCCTGCTACAACTCGAAGGAATACAAGGAGGCCTGGGCGTATCAGAAGAACGCGGCGACGCGGGGCCTCTGTGTCGTCGAAGGAGTCTGAGGTCCGGCAGGGCGCAGCCTTGGCGATTGACTTGGAGGACGCCGGTACCCAGCCTCTATAGAGCGCAGATAAAGCGGAGAGGCGGGCCATGGCCTACGACTTCGCCCTGATCACCGGGGCCACCAGCGGCATCGGCGAGGCCTTCGCCCGATTGCTGCCGGCCGCAACCGGCCTGCTGCTGACGGGCCGCGACGAGGCGCGCCTGGCGGCGCTGGCCGGGCAGCTCGGCGGCGACGGGCGGTGTATCGAGACCCTGGCGGCCGACCTGGCCCAGGAGGCCGGGCGGCAGGCCCTGATCGCGCGGGCCCTGGAGCTGCCGCCCGACCTCTTGATCAACAACGCGGGGTTCGGCCAGTTCGGCCGCTTCGCGGAGAACCCGCCCGAGCGCGAGGCCGAGATGGTCGCCGTCAACTGCCTGGCGCCAGTGGTGCTGACCCGTGCCCTGCTGCCCGGCATGCTGGTCGCCGCGCGCGACGACGGCGGCCGCGCCGGGGTCATCGTGGTCGCCAGCACGGCCGCCTTCTTCCCCTTGCCGCGCCTGTCCACCTACACCGCCACCAAGGCCTTCGACCTGGCCTTCGCCGAGTCCCTCGCCGGCGAGCTGCGCGGCCAACCGGTCGACGTGCTGGGGCTCTGTCCCGGGCCGACGGAAACCAGCTTCTTCGAGCGGGCCGGCATGGGCAGCGCCAGCCCCTTCACCAAGGCCAGCGCCGAGCAGGTGGCACGCGAGGGCCTGGACGCGCTGGGGCGGCGCACAGTGCACGTGGTCGGCGGCGCCAACCGCCTGGCGACAGGGGCCTCACGCTTCGCGCCGCGCGCCCTGCTGCGCGCCGGGGCGCGGCGCGCCATGCGCCGTCTGGCCGGGGCGCGCTGAGATGGCCGGAGCCATCGTCCGCGCCGCCTATGCCCTGGGTCAGGGCGCCCGGGTCGGCCTGTTCTGGGGTCAGTACTGGCTCTCGGCGCGGCTGACCACGCCGGTCAAGGCGCCGCGGCCGATCGAGGGGCCGATGCCCGACAGCGCGCGCATCCTGGCCGATTTGCGCCGGCTCATGGTCGGCGACTGGCGCAACATCGAGGCCGGCTATTACCGCCTGCCCCACGACCTGGCGGAGACCCCGGTCAAGGCCCTGGCGGGCGCGGCGCGCTACTTCGCCGACCTGCCCGCGGTCGAGCGGCGGCGCCACCAGAGGGACAGCCGGGAAGTCTTGCGCGAAGGCGCGGACGGGGAAGGGGGAGGGAGCGGCTTCCCGCGCTACTACCTGCAGAACTTCCACTTCCAGACCGACGGCTATTTGAGCCGCCGCTCGGCCGAGCTCTACGACCATCAGGTCGAGGTTCTCTTCGGCGGCGGCGCCGACGCCATGCGCCGCCAGGTTCTGGTGCCGCTCCACGACCTGCTCAAGGCGCGGCGCATCGCCGAGACGCGGCTCATCGACCTGGCCTGCGGCACCGGGCGGTTCCTCACCTTTCTCAAGGACAACTATCCGCGCCTCGAGGTGACCGCGCTGGATCTGAGCCCGGCCTACCTGGCCAAGGCGCGGAAGGCCTTGAGGCCCTGGCGCGGGGTCGAGTTCCTGGCCGCCCCGGCGGAGGCCAGCGGCCTGGCCGACGAGAGCTACGACCTGGCGACCTGCATCTTCCTGTTCCACGAGCTGCCGCGCCCGGTGCGCGCCGCCGTCGCGCGGGAGGTCGCGCGTATCCTCAAGCCGGGCGGCCGACTGATCTTCCTCGATTCGCTGCAGCTCGGCGACGAGCCCGACTACGACGGCCTGCTCGAGTACTTCCCCGTGGCCTTCCACGAGCCCTACTACGACGACTACATCCGCCAGGACCTGGGCGCGCTGTTCGAGGCGGCCGGGTTCGAGGTCGAGCGGGTCGAGACGGTGTTCTTCTCGCGCCTCATGGTCCTGGCCAAGGCGTGAACCCGGCGCGCGTTAAGAGCTCCGTAACCCGGCGCGCCCTAAGCTGAGCCGCCATGTCCCCGGAAGCGACCAGCGCCGAGAGCGGGAGCGAAACGGCGGCCGAGACCGCCGCCGGCCGCCGCGTGCTGATCGTCGACGACGACCACGCCCTGCGGCAACAGCTGGCGGCCTATCTGGAACAGCGCGGCTTCGCCTGCTTCACCGCCGGGGACGGCGCCCAGGCGATCCTTGCCCTGGAGCGGCACCTTCCCGAGGTCGTGCTGCTCGACATCCAGATGCCCGACATCAGCGGCCTCGACGTGGCCGCCATCACCGCGGATCTGGAACCCCGGCCGAAGGTCCTCTTCATGTCCGGCTACGACGATGCGGTGGCCGCCGCCAACAGGTTCCACCTCGAGGTCTTCGCGGTGATCGAAAAGCCGGTGCCGCTGCGCGACGTGGCCCGCGAAGTGGAGCGGGCCTTCGAGGCCTGATCCCGAGACCTACATGGTCGGGATGTTGAAGTCGGCGCCGGCGCGGATGCCCGTGGGCCAGCGCGCGGTCATGGTCTTCAGCTTGGTGTAGAAGCGCACGCCTTCGGGGCCGTGCATGTGGTGGTCGCCGAACAGCGAGCGCTTCCAGCCGCCGAAGCTGTGGAACGCCATGGGCACCGGGATCGGCACGTTGATGCCGACCATGCCGATGTTGACGTTGCTGGCGAAGTGGCGCGCGGCGTCGCCGTCGCGGGTGAAGATCGCCGTGCCGTTGCCGTACTCGTGGTCGTTGACCATCTGCACCGCGGCGCCATAGTCGGGCGCGCGCACCACCGAGAGCACCGGGCCGAAGATCTCCTGCTTGTAGATCTCCATCTCCGGCGTCACCCGGTCGAAGATCGAGCCGCCCATGAAGTAGCCGCTCTCGTAGCCCTGGAGCGTCAGGCCGCGGCCGTCCACGGCCAGCTCGGCGCCCTGCTCGACGCCCGAGTCGATCAGGCCCAGGACCTTGTCGTAGAGCTGCTTGTTGTTGAGCGGCCCCATCTCGACCTCGGGATCGGTGCCGGGGCCGACCTTGAGGCCGCGCACCCGCGGCGCCAGGCGCTCGATCAGGCCGTCGGCGACCTGGTCGCCGACCGCCACGGCGACCGAGATCGCCATGCAGCGCTCGCCGGCCGAGCCGTAGGCCGCGCCCATGATGGCGTCGGTCGCCTGCTCCATGTCGGCGTCGGGCAGCACGATCATGTGGTTCTTGGCGCCGCCCAGCGCCTGGACCCGTTTGTTGTGGGCGCAGCCGGTCCGGTAGATGTACTCGGCCGTGGCCGTGGCGCCGACGAAGCTGACCGCCTTGATGTCGGGATCGTCGAGGATCGCGTTGACCGCCACCTTGTCGCCCTGGACCACGTTGAACACGCCGTCGGGCAGCCCGGCCTGCTTGAAGTAGTCGGCCAGCCTGAGCGAGAACGAGGGGTCTTTTTCCGAGGGCTTCAGGATGAAGGTGTTGCCGCAGGCGATCGCCATGGGCGCCATCCAGAGCGGGATCATGGCCGGGAAGTTGAAGGGCGTGATGCCGGCCACGACGCCGAGCGGCGCGCGCACCGAGAAGCTGTCGACGCCGGCGCCGACATCCTCGCTGAACTCGCCCTTGAGCAGGTGCGGGATGCCGCAGGCGAACTCGACCACCTCGATGCCGCGGGTGATCGAGCCCTTGGCGTCGGCGACCGTCTTGCCGTGCTCCTCGGTTACGATGGCGGCCAGCTCGTCGATGTTGTCCTCGAGCAGCTGCTTAAAGCGGAACATGACGCGCGCCCGGCGCAGGGGCGTCTCGGCGGCCCAGGCCGGGAAGGCCTCGCGGGCGGCCGCCACGGCGGCGCGCACCTCGGCCTCGTCGGCGAAGGCGACCTTGCGGACGATCTCGCCCAGCGCGGGGTTGTAGATATCGCCGAAACTGCCGCTCTTGCCCTCGACGATGCGGCCGTTGACGTAGTGATTGACGATGTTGCTCATGTCTCCTCCCTAACTTCCGCCCTGGGGCGCATCCTGAAACCGGGCCAGAATAGCCGCTCCGGCAGGCGAAGCGAAGCGCCGCGCCCGGCCGAAGCCCCACAATTTGGCGCAATTTTGCTTCCGCCCGGAATAACGGAACGTGTGATAGCGTTATATTCCAGGATTGCAACGTCCATGGACAGAGGAGGACATCCCCATGAGAACACTGCTCGCTGCAACATTCCTGTCGCTTGCCCTGGCCGCGCCGGCCCTCGCCGGCCAATGCCCGGCCGACATGAAGAAAATCGACGCCGCCCTCGCCGCGAGCCCCGATCTGACCGCCGAGCAGCTGGCCGAGGTCAGCAAGCTGCGCACCGAGGGCGAGGCGCAGCACAAGGGCGGGCAGCACAAGGAATCGGTCGAGACCCTGGCCAAGGCCAAGGAAATCCTCGGCATCGACTGAGGACCAGCCGAAACCATAAGAAACGAAACGGGGGCGTCGCATGGGCGCCCCCATCGTTTCTGGCGACGCAGTTTCGAAGGCCGGCTGTGCTTGCCTTTGCTAATTTGTTCCGTCAGCCTGGGACCTTGGAGCCTTTCCGAGGTGTGCCATGGCGGACTCCATAACGCCGGGTGCCGTCGATGCGCTGATCGTCGTCGACGTGCAGAACGACTTCTGCCCGGGCGGCGCGCTGGCGGTGCCCGAGGGCGACGCTGTAGTGCCCCCGATCAACCGCCTGGCCGCGCGCTTCGCCCACGTGCTGCTGACCCAGGACTGGCACCCGCCGGGACACAGCTCCTTCGCCTCCTCCCACCCCGGCCGCCAGCCCTTCGAGACCATCGAGCTGGCCTACGGCCCCCAGACCCTGTGGCCCGACCACTGCGTACAGGGCAGCGCGGGCGCCCAGTTCCACCGGGACCTGGCGGCGACCAAGGCCGAGCTCGTCATCCGCAAGGGCTACGACCCGGCGATCGACTCCTACTCGGCCTTCTACGAGAACGACCGGAAGACGCCGACCGGCCTGACCGGCTACCTGCGCAGCCGCGGGTTCAAGCGGGTTTTCCTGGCGGGCCTGGCAACGGATTTCTGCGTCGCCTTCTCGGCGGTCGACGCGGCCCGGGAAGGCTTCGAGGCGGCAGTGATCGAGGATGCCTGCCGGGCGATCGACCTGGAGGGCTCGCTGGCCGCCGCCAGGGAGCGGATGGCCGGCGCCGGGGTGCGCTTCGTGGCCACGGCCGACCTTGGCGCCTGAGCCGGACGAGGACGGGCTGGCGGCGCGCCTGCGCGCGGCGCTGATCCCGCTGGCCCGGGCGCGACGGACCATCACCTACCGGGACTTGGCGGCGCGGGCCGAGGTGCCGCCGCCCCACTCCATCCACCGCCTGACCCTGGCGCTCGAGGACCTGGTCCGCGCCGACCATGCCGCGGGCCGGCCGCTGCTCGCCGCCCTGGCCGTCAGCCGCACGGCCGAAGGTATCCCGGCACCGGGGTTCTTTCATCTGCTGGCGGCGCTCGGCCGCTACCGGGCCCCCGAGCGGGGCCCCGAGGCGGCTGCGGCCCATGCGCGCGAGCTGCAAGGCGCCTGGGACTACTGGGGCAGTGAGAAGGCGGGCCAGAATTAGGACCGGCGTTGGCATGAGACTACGCAAAACCGCCGCATCTGGGGTATCTTGGGCCGAATCGTAGCCGCAAGGGACCGCCGCAAGGCCGGCGGCAGGAGAGGCGCATGGCCCAGGGTTCGGCGGGCACCAAGGACAGCGACCGGCCGCGGGTGACGACGCGCCAGGACGGCGACCGCCTGGTCGTGCAGCTCGCCGGCGCCTGGACCACGCGGTCGATCGCCGGCGAGGATGCGACCTTGGCGGCGCTGCAACCCAACGGCGCCGGCCGCGCCGAGATCGACCTGGGCGGGGTCGCCGAGCTGGACACCACCGGGGCCTGGCTGGTCTACCGCACGGCGCGCGGCCTGAAGCAGCGGGGCCTCGAGGTCGACTTCGCCGGCGGCGAGAAGGCGCAGCTGGGCCTGATCGAGACCGTGGCGCGCCACGACACGCACTGTCCCGACGCGCCGCCCTCGGCGAATCCGCTCGTCGCGATCGTCGAGCGGCTCGGCCGGGGGACCGCGGAGATCTTCGCCGAGGGTCGCGACCTGGTCAACTTCCTCGGCCATACCATCGTGGTGTTCGTCCGCTCGCTGCTGCGGCCCGGCTCGATCCGGGGGACCGCCCTGATCAGCCATATGGAGCAGACCGGCCTCAACGCCCTGCCCATCGTCGGCCTGATCTCCTTCCTGATCGGCGTCGTGCTGGCCTATCAGGGCGCCGACCAGCTGGCCCGCTTCGGCGCGCAGATCTTCACGGTCAACCTGGTCGGCTATGGCGTGCTGCGCGAGATGGGCATCCTGCTGACCGCGATCATCGTCGCCGGCCGCTCCGGCTCGGCCTTCACCGCCCAGATCGGCACCATGAAGGTGAACGAGGAGATCGACGCCATGCGCACTCTGGGGCTCGACCCCATGGAGGTGCTGGTCATGCCGCGGGTCATGGCGCTGGTCCTGGTGCTGCCGCTGCTCACCTTCTACGCCGACATGATGGGGCTCTTCGGCGGCGCGGTCATGGCGACGGTGGAGCTGGACATCACCTTCTTCCAGTTCGCCCGGCAGCTCCATGCGGGGGTCACGGCCTGGTCCTTCTGGGTCGGCCTGATCAAGGCGCCGATCTTCGCCTTCATCATCGCCATGGTCGGCTGCTACGAGGGCCTCAAGGTCTCGCGCAGCGCCGAATCGGTCGGCCGCCAGACCACCAAGGCCGTGGTCGAGGCGATCTTCCTGGTCATCGTGCTCGACGCCGTGGCCTCGATCATCTTCTCGGAACTCGGGATCTGAGCGCCGTGCCGGAGACGAACCTGATCGAGGTGACCGGGCTGCGCAGCCAGTTCGGCGCGCAGGTAATTCACGACAACCTGGACTTCGGGGTCCGGCGCGGCGAGGTCATGGGCCTGGTCGGCGGCTCGGGCTCGGGCAAGTCCGTCCTGTTGCGCACGGTGATCGGCCTGATCCGGCCGGCGGCGGGCCGGATCGAGGTGCTGGGCGTCGACATGCTGGCGCTCTCGCCGGCCGAGCAGCGCGCGGTCCAGCGCCGCTGGGGCGTGCTGTTCCAGGACGGCGCCCTGTTCTCCTCGCTCACCGTGGCGCAGAACATCGAGGCGCCGATGAAGGAGCACAGCCGCCTCTCGCCAGCCCTGCGCCGCGACATGATCGACATCAAGCTGAGCCTGGCCGGCCTGCCGACCGACGCGGCGCACAAGTACCCCTCGGAGCTGTCGGGCGGCATGCGCAAGCGCGCCGGCATCGCCCGCGCCCTGGCGCTCGACCCGGAGATCCTGTTTCTGGACGAGCCGACCGCCGGGCTCGACCCGATCGGCGCGTCCAAGTTCGACGAGCTGATCGCCGGCCTGCAGCGGGCGCTCGACCTCACCGTGGTCATGGTGACCCACGATCTGGACAGCCTGCACGCCATCTGCGACCGCGTTTCCGTGCTGATCGACAAACGTGTTAAGGTCGGTACGATTCGGGAGCTGATGGACCAGCCGGACCCCTGGATCCAGGAGTATTTCCGCGGCCCGCGCGGCCGCGCCGCCGAAGCGGCGGCAAGCAGGGAAGCGAGGCCTGTCTAGGGCGATGGAAACGCGTGCCAACTATCTCATGGTCGGGGTCTTCGTGCTGGCCCTGGCCGCCGGCCTGGTGGGCTTCGTGGTCTGGTTCGGCAAGTTCCAGTTCGACCGGCAGTTCACCCGCTACGACATCCTGGTCGAAGGCTCGGTCACCGGGCTCAACCTGGGCGGCCCGGTGCGCTACAGCGGCGTGCGCGTCGGCGAGGTGATCGACATCCGCCTCGAGCCCGAACAACCCCATATCGTGCGCGTCACCGTCGAGGTCAGCGCCGATACCCCGGTGCGCGAGGACACCGTCGCCAGCCTGGAGCTGGAAGGCCTGACCGGCGGGCTCTACGTACTGCTATCGTCGGGGTCGGAGGAGGCCGCGTTGCTTTTGCCCAAGGAGGGCGAGAAGCGCGCGGTCATCGCCTCCCGCGCTTCCTC
>Ga0224512_10001384_pt1 | contig 23391 bp, 20 predicted proteins | sample SF_May12_sed_USG_4_FD_169103 | JGI IMG/M metagenome (GOLD analysis project Ga0224512, IMG submission 169103) | Sediment microbial communities from San Francisco Bay, California, United States - SF_May12_sed_USGS_13 | ecosystem: Environmental > Aquatic > Marine > Sediment | place: USA... | reverse complement strand
GCCGATAGATTTGTAGCGATGACACCTCGATCGTCACCCCCGCCTGGGCAGGGCGGGATCCCGCCAATGCCGGCCCGGGCAAGGATTCCCGCCGGCGCGGACATAACTGCAACCGGCCTCCCGATTACAGCAAGAGTTTACCTGCCCGCAGCCCGCGACCTCTGCTTCTCTGCGAGAACCAATCGCGTGCGGCCAGACCCTGCCCCAGCGCGAGCGGCACAGCCGTTATCCCTTGATCCGCTCCCGCCCCGCGTTGATCTGGAACAGCACCTGCTCCGGCGCGGTGCCGCCGGTGATATTGCGCGCGTTGAGCGAGCCTTCCAGCGACAGCACATCGAATACGTCCGCCTCGATGCGCTTGTCGAAACGCTGCAGCTGCCTGAGCGTCAGCGCGCCGAGGTCCTTGCCCTTGGCGATCGCGAACGCCACGGCGCTGCCGACCACTTCGTGCGCGTCGCGAAACGCGACCCCTTTTTTCACCAGGTAATCGGCGAGATCGGTCGCGGTCGCGTATCCCTGCTGCGCGGCCCGGTACATCCTGTCTCTATTGACCTCGAGCGCCGGCACCATGTCGGCGAAGGCGCGTAGCGAATCCATCAGCGTGTCGAGCGAGTCGAACAGCGGTTCCTTGTCTTCCTGGTTGTCCTTGTTGTAGGCAAGCGGCTGACCCTTCATCAGCATCAGCAGGCTCACCAGGTGTCCGCTGACCCGGCCGGCCTTGCCGCGCACCAGCTCTGCGACGTCCGGATTTTTCTTTTGCGGCATGATCGATGACCCCGTGCAGTAACGATCCGGCAGGCGGATGAAATCGAACTGTGCGCTCGACCACAGCACCAGCTCCTCGGCCATGCGCGACAGGTGCGTCATGCAGAGCGCGGCCGTGGCGCAGAATTCGATGACGAAATCGCGATCGCTGACCGCGTCGATCGAGTTGCGGCTGGGCATATCGAAACCGAGTTTCTCGGCGGTGTACTCGCGGTCGAGCTCGTACGAGGTTCCGGCCAGCGCGGCGCTGCCGAGCGGCATCTGGTTCATGCGTCTGGAGCAATCCCCGAGCCGGCCGTGATCGCGTTCGAGCATCTCGAACCAGGCCAGCATGTGGTGACCGAAACTGACCGGCTGCGCCACCTGCAGGTGGGTAAAGCCGGGCATGATGGTGTGCGCCTCGCGCTCGGCGAGGTCTAGCAGTCCGTTCTGGAACGCGCGGATGCCCTGCATGCAGATTTCGATCTGGTCGCGCAGGTAGAGGCGGATATCGGTCGCGACCTGGTCGTTGCGCGAGCGTCCGGTGTGCAGTTTCTTGCCGGCGTCGCCGATCAGTTCCGTGAGGCGCGACTCGATATTCATGTGCACGTCTTCGAGCGCTACCGACCATGCGAACTTGCCGCCGTCGATCTCGTCGCGAATCTGCTGCAGGCCGTACTTTATCGCGGTCAGTTCGTCGGTGCTCAACACGCCGATACGCTTGAGCATCATCGCGTGCGCGCGCGAGCCCTCGATATCGGCATGCGCGAGACGGCGGTCGAAAGCGACCGAGGCGGTGAACGCCTGTACGAATTCGTCGGTGGGTTCGTTGAATCGCCCGCCCCACATGCGGCTGTTTTTTTTGCTCATCGGTTTCAGGTCTTTCGGCTTCTCTGCGCGCACGCAACACGGCGACACATTGCGGTGATTATTGTTGTATGCTTGCAGTGCAAGTCAAACAAATCAACACTTTATGCCAGATAATACGGAAAAAAGTATAACCGGCACCGAAATCACGTCTTACCTGCCCGATTTTTGCGATGCGGATGTATTCCTGCGCCTGCTGCTGGTCATCGAATTGATCGCGATCGTGTTCGCGCTGGTCAGTTTCGGCGAAGGTATCCTGTTCGTGCATATCGCGCTGATATCGGTGGCGATGCTCTGGGTCGGCCTGACCACGGCCGCGCTGTTATGCCTGGTAACGCGCCGGGGCTGGCTTGGCGACCATGTTCGCACCACCATCATCGCGGTCGTCATCACGTTGTTGATGACGCTGCTGGTCAGTTTCCTGAGCCTCGGGCTCGGCAGCATGCTGAACTTCGGTCCGACCGCGCGCGACGTCGGTTTTACGCTGACGCGCAACCTGTCGATCGCGGTGATTCTGATCGGCATGGCGCTGCGCTATTTTTACCTGCACTACGAATCGGACCTGCGCCTGAAGGTGCAGGCACAGGCCCGATTGCAGGCCCTGCAGGCGCGCATTCGACCACATTTTCTGTTCAACAGCATGAACACCATCGCGAGCCTTACCCACGATCAACCGGACCTCGCCGAGCAGGCGATCGAAAACCTGTCCGACCTGTTTCGCGCAAGCCTGTCGGCAGAGTCGAGCATTTCGCTGAAGCAGGAACTCGAGCTGACGCGCAGCTATATCGATCTCGAGGCACTGCGTCTGGGCGACCGGCTCGAGGTCAGGTGGCGCCTGCCGCCGCAGGAACCCGGCGTGAACCTGCCTGCGCTGACGCTGCAGCCGCTGGTCGAAAACGCGATTTATCACGGCGTCGAGCCGATACCCAGCGGCGGCACGATCGAACTCTCGATAGACGAGTTCGATGACAATATCGTCTTCACCATATCCAACCCGCTGCCCGCGCATCAACAGCAGAATCACCGCCAGGGTAACCGTATGGCGCTCGATAATATCCGCGAGCGACTGGCGCTGGCCTACGGCGGCGCGGCCTCGATGGAGTTATCCGAGTCCGACTCGCGCTATACTGTTAAATTAACCATTCCGACTACGGAGGCCGTGTGAAAATACTGATAGTCGACGACGAGAAACCGGCGCGCGATCGTCTCGCACGCATGGTGGGTGAACTGAAGGAACATGAGCTCGTGGGCCAGGCGGTGAACGGGCTCGAAGCGCTGGGTATGGCACAAAGCCTGGAGCCCGATATCGTACTGCTCGATATTCGCATGCCGGGCATGGACGGCATCGAAGCGGCGCGCCATATCGCCAGGCTCGACGAGCCGCCGGCCGTTGTCTTCACCACCGCGTTTTCCGATCACGCGCTCGAGGCCTTCGAAACTCACGCCGTGGACTACCTGCTCAAGCCGGTCAAGCAGGATCGCCTGCAGGCGGCAATGGACGCGGCAATACGGCCTACGCGCGCCCAGGCCAGCCGCAGCGACGGCGTGTTATCCGGACTGGAGCCGCGTCAGCATATCTGCGCGCGCGTGCGCGGCAGCCTGGTGCTGGTGCCGATAGAAAACATTTATTACTTCCATGCCGAGCAGAAATACGTCACCGTGCGCCACACCGAGGGCGAGGTCCTGATCGAGGATGCGCTGAAGAGCCTCGAGTCCGAATTCGGCGACCGGTTTTACCGCATCCACCGTAACGCGCTGGTGAGTCTTGCGCGGCTCGCCGGCATGCAGTCCGAAAACGATGGCCACCAGGTGACCTTTCGCGATATAGAAGATACTCTCGAAGTCAGCCGGCGGCATTTGCCCGGCGTACGCAAAATTATCAAGAATCTGTAAATGACAAGCTCCCGAACTAAACTACGTATCGCCACGCGCGGCAGCCCGCTCGCGCTGTGGCAGGCCGAGCACGTCAAGGCGCGGCTCGAGGCGCTGCACCCGCATCTGAGCGTGTCGCTGCTGACGATGAAAACCCGCGGCGACAAGCTGCTCGACGCGCCACTTGCCAAGGTCGGCGGCAAGGGGCTGTTCGTCAAGGAACTCGAGGCCGGGCTGCTCGACGGGCGCGCCGACCTCGCGGTGCATTCGCTCAAGGACGTGCCGGTAGAGTTTCCGGGGGGCCTGGAACTCGCGCTCGTCATGGAGCGAGAGGATCCGCGCGACGCTTTCGTGTCGAACACTTACGACAGCCTCGCGGCAATGCCCGCGGGGAGCCTGGTCGGTACCTCGAGCCTGCGCCGGCAGACGCAGATTCGCGCGCGCTATCCAGAACTCGAGGTCGACTGGTTGCGTGGCAACGTCAATACGCGCCTGGCCAAGCTCGATGCCGGCGAATTCGACGCGATCATCCTCGCCGCGTCGGGTTTGCAGCGTCTCGGTTTCGGCGCGCGCATCCGTGCCGCGATTCCGCCCGAGGAATGCCTGCCGGCGATCGGCCAGGGCGTGCTCGGTATCGAGATCCGCAGCGACGATGACGAACTGCGCGCACTGATCGCGCCGCTTGCGCATACCGAAACGACGCTGCGGGTCACCGCCGAGCGCGCCCTCAACCAGACCCTGAATGGCGGCTGCCAGGTGCCGATCGCGGGCTACGCGGTGCTCGAGCAGGACGGGCTCTACCTGCGCGGCCTCGTCGGTGAACCCGACGGCAGCAAGATACTGCGCGCCGAGGTGCGCGGCGCCAGCACCGCGGCACACCAGCTCGGGGTCGAGCTGGCGCGGCAATTGCTCGTGCAGGGCGCCGACCGGATACTCGCAAGGCTGCGGGAATAACGATGCCGGGCAGGCTCGGCGGCATGGTCGTTCTGAATACCCGGCCTGCCCGACAACAGGCACGGCTGACCATGCTGCTCGAGGCGGAAGGCGCGACGGTGCTGTCGTTTCCGGTGATCGAAATCGTAGCGGTAGAGGCGAGCCCCCGGCCGCGGCGGATCGCGGAGAGTCTGGCGCAATACGACATCATGATATTCGTCAGCCGCAATGCCGTCGACGGCGCGTTTGCCTCCATCGACGTCGCCGCTGTGCCCGCGAAAATGCGATTCGGGGTTATCGGCCCGTCGACCCGCGAGGCCCTGACCGGCCATGTCGCTGATGCGGGTGAGCGTCTGATCGCGAGCGAACCCTATAACAGCGAAGCGCTGCTCGGGGCCGAAGACCTGCAGCGGGTCGATGGCAAACGTATCCTGATCCTGCGCGGACAGGAGGGGCGCAACTTGCTCGGCGACGAACTCGCGGCGCGCGGCGCTGCCGTCGACTATTGCGAAGTTTACCGGAGGGAACTGCCGCGGCGCGATTTTGACGCCTTCGATCGCCTGGTTGCGGCGGCGTTTCCGACCCTCGTTATCCTGACCAGCAACGAGGGTATGCATAACCTTTTCGAACTGGTGGACGGCACGGCTGCCGGGCGTCTGCGGCAAATCCCGTGGCTCCTGATCAGCGAAAGAATGCGTGAATCGGCGCAGAAACTGGGACATAATGCCGCAATCATCATCGCCAGCAGCGCAAGCGATAGCGGAATCAGGCAAGCGATCTGTGATTGGGCTAATCAGCGAAAAATCGATTTATGAGTAAAAAAGATTCATCCAGCGATACCGGAAAAGGCAGCGAGAACGAGGTCGCAGACAATACCGACCCGGTCGTTTTCGATGCCGACCCGGATTCGCCTGATGAGGCGGGCGACAAGCCCGCAGCGGAGTCCGACCCTGCAGGCGCCGGCGAACCTTCAGCCGACGACAGGGCCGGGGACAAACCCGGGCCCGCAGCGGACGACAAGGCCGGGGACAAACCCGAACCCGCAGCGGACGACAGACCCGTAGCCGCATCCACCGATAAATCCGGCGGCAAGTCTAAAGCCGAAACCGATGCCAAATCAGAGTCCAGGGTCGAAGTCGACGACAAGTCCGGATCCGACACCGAACCCGTGACCAAGCCTCCGTCGAAGTCCGCGGCTGCCGCGGCGCCGAAACCGCGGCGCTCCTGGTTCAGCCTGTTCAACTTTCTGTTGATCATCGGTCTCGCCGCCGCCGTGGGCTACTACTGGTGGCTGCAACAGCAGGCCGCGCGCGATTACCGGGAGACGATCAGCGATCTGCGTCAACAGCTCGACTCCAGGGCCAGCAACAGCCGCCTCGATTCGAGCCTGGCGCCGATGAAATCGGAAATCGGAGGTCTCGAATCGAAAATCGGTTCGCTGACGCTCGAACAGCAGGGTTTGCGCGAGGCCAGCGAAAAGCTCTTCGAGCTCTACGGCCGCGACAAGAACGACTGGCAGTTCGCCGAGGTCGAGTACCTGATGCGCATCGCGCAGCATAAACTGATTCTGCAGGATGATTTCGAGGGCGCCGCGCTCACGCTGCAGGCCGCCAGCGACAAGATCGCGCAGACCGGCGATACCGGGCTGCTGCCGGTGCGGGTCATGATCAGCGAGGAAATCGCCGACCTGAAGACGCGCAAGCGACCGGACCTCGTCGGCATGACCCTGATCCTCGCGCAACTCGCGCGCCAGGTGCGGGTGCTCGAGCCGGGATTCGCGGTGCGTGTCGAGGAGACGACCACGCAACCGCAGCAATTGCAGGCATCGAAGGACTGGCTGGACCGCCTTGGCGCATTTATCGATTCGCTCGTCGAAGTGCGCCACGAGACCGCAAAACCGACCGAAATCGAGGCCAGCATCGCCGATGTCTCGGAAACGCTCGAGGATAACCTGAAGCTGGCACGCTGGGCAGTGCTTGACCGCGACGCGCGCCAATACGATCAATTGATCTCGCAGAGCCTGCGCCTGTTGCGCGAGTTTTACGATCTCGACAATGCCGCCAACAACGATTTCCTGAGGCAATTGCAGGATTTGCAGAAAATGCAGTTGAAACCCGAAAAACCGGATATCACCGGCTCGCTGCGGGAACTGCAGCGCATACTCAGCCAGCGCGAGAATGCGCCCGAGCCCGCCACCAAGCCGGCGACGGAGTCCGGTAATGGTTAAGTTATTCGTCAAACTGCTGATTCTCGTCATCGTTGTGCTCGCGGCGGTTTTGGTGGTGCGCGACGATCCCGGCTTCGTGTTGTTGCGTTATCGCGACTACTCGGTCGAGACCAGTCTCGCGTTCGCGCTGGGCGTGCTGGTCGTTTTCCTGGTCGCGCTTTACTACCTGCTGCGTTTGCTGCGGGGCCTGTGGCGCCTGCCCGCCACGGTCCAGCGCCAGTCCCAGAACCGGCGTTACGCGAGGACGCGGCGCCAGCTCAACGAGGGACTGATCGATCTCGCCGAGGGACGCTTCGAGCAGGCGGAAAACCACCTGATGCGGTTCGTCGAGCACAGCGAAAGCCCGCTGGTGCATTATCTCGGCGCGGCGCGCGCGGCGCAGTTACAGGGCAAGCACGACGCACGCGACAGTTACCTGAAAGCCGCTCACGATGCCAACCCGGATGCCGAGCTTGCCATCGGCGTAACCCAGGCAGAACTGCAGCTCGCGCACCTGCAAACCGAGCAGGCGCTCGCAACGCTGAGTCACTTGCACAGTATCGCGCCGCGCCACGATTACGTGACCATGCTGCTTGCGCGTGCCTACTACGAACTCGAGGACTGGTCGGCGCTGGTCGAAATTCTGCCGGATGTACGGCGTAAAAAACTGATCAAGGCCAACCGCCTGCGCGAGATGGAGCTCGCGGGTTATAGCGGCCTGCTCGAGCGCGCCGCCGGCAATCAGCAGGATTTTGAACAGGCCTGGAACAAGGTCCCGAAGGAACTGCGCTCGGACCCTGCGATGATCCGGTTTTACCTGGACGTCATGGCGCGCAAGGAGTGGTATAGCGCTAGCGCCGAGCAGCTTGTGCTGAAATCGCTGGATAATCAATGGGACGATGCCCTGATCGAGGTCTACGGTCGGTTCAAGGCAAAAGACGCGACGGTGCAGTTGTCGCGTTGCGAAAAAATGCTCGACGATTACGGCCATAACGAAAACCTGCTGCTGGCGCTCGGACGGATCTCGATGCGCGCGCGCCTGTGGGGCAAGGCGCAGGGCTTCTTCGAGGCCAGTATCGGCGCGAAGCCGACCCCGGAGGCCTGCATGGCACTCGCCGAACTGTTCGATCAACAGTTGAAACAACCGGATAAAGCCGCGGAATACTACCGGCGAGGGCTCAGGCTGAGCCTCGGCAAAAAGAACTGAAACCCGCCCTGGCTCGATGGAAAAGTATGACAAGAAAGCGGCTGAACTGATCGAGCGCAGCTACCAGACTCCCGAAATCGTAAATCAGCGCCTGCGTACGCTTGTCGCGCTGGCCTTGACGCGAGGCGAGAGCGTGCTCGACGCGGGCTGCGGCACCGGCCTGTTGCTGGAGCAGGAAGCCCTGGCCGTCGGGCGCGAGGGTCGCGCCGCGGGTATCGACTTCAGCGAAGACATGCTGACCTACGCCAGCGCCCGCTGCGCCGGCCTCGAGCAGGTTCGACTGCAGCAGGGCAGCGTCGAGAGGCTGCCATTCGACGACGCCAGTTTCGACGCGCTGAGCTGCACCCAGACCCTGCTTTATGTCGATGACCTCGACCGCGCGCTGACCGAGTTTTACCGCGTACTGAAACCGCGCGGGCGCATTGCGGTACTCGAAACCGACTGGAACGGCGCGATCATGAACAGTCATGACCAGGCCCTGACGCAGCGAATTTTCGGCGCCTGGGATGTTGCGCTGGTCAATCCGAACCTGCCGAAACGCCTGCGGCCGCTGCTGACCGGCCTCGGCTTTGCAAACCTTCGGGTCGAGGCCATCCCGATACTGAACGCGAGTTACGCGGAAAACAGTTTCTCGGCGAACATGCTGCAGAATTATGCGAGTACCGCACGCCGCAGGAATATAATCACCGCAGACGAGGCGGATGAGTGGCTGGCCGGAATTAACCGGCTGATCGAAGAAGATGCCTATTTCTTTTGCGTGAACCGCTTTCTGTTCACGGCGGTGAAATAGGGTCAAAGTTGAACAAGCGGAGAGAGTTATGACGCATCATTACGAGGGCAGCTGTCACTGCGGCGCCGTCAAATTTTCCTACGATGGCGACGAAATTACCCAGGGCTTGCGTTGCACCTGTTCGATATGCCGGCGCAAGGGCGCGTTGATGAGTCCCGAGGCGATACCTCTGACGGCCCTGAAAGTCGAAGCCGACCCCGCTGACCTCGGCTTGTATGAATTCGATAGCAAGATTGCCAAGCACTATTTCTGCAGGCATTGCGGCATCTACACCCACAATGTGACCGCGCGCTTTCCGGATAAGTGCCGCGTCAACCTCGGCTGCATCGACGATCTCGATACCGACGGTTTCGAAGTCATCGTCTTCGACGGCAAAAACCTGCTGTAAATCCGCTACGAAGACGAAGCCAGGGACATGCAGAATATTCTTGTAGTAATGGCCGATCAGCTCAGCGCGCTGGCGCTGGGATGTTACCGCAACCCGGTCGTCAGAAGCCCCAATATCGACCGACTCGCCGACGAGGGCGTGCTGTTCGAGTCGGCTTATAGTTCGAGTCCCCTCTGTACCCCGGCGCGTTACGCCTTCATGACGGGACAGAATGTCTCGGCCTGCGGCGGTTACGACAACGCCGCCTACCTGCCCGCGACCATGCCGACATTTGCGCATTATCTGCGCCTGATGGGTTATCGCACCTGCCTGTCCGGCAAGATGCATTTTGTCGGCCCGGACCAGTTGCACGGATTCGAGGATCGCGTGACCACCGATATTTACCCGGCCGACTTCGGTTGGGTGCCGGACTGGCATCACCCGGAGGAGCGCATCGATCTGTGGTACCACAACATGTCGAGCGTCAAGCAGGCAGGGGTCGCGGCGATCACCAACCAGCTCGCCTACGACGACGAGGTCGGCGCGCAGGCGATGCGCGTGATTTACGATCATGCGCGCAGCGAGGATCAGCGGCCGCTGTGCCTGGTGGCGAGCTTCATTCACCCGCACGATCCCTACGCGACGCGCCAGCAGTACTGGGATTTGTACGAAGGCGCCGATATTCCGTTGCCGACGGTGCCGCGCCCGGCTGTGCAGGATGCGCATAACGCGCGTCTCGAGAAAGTCATCGCGCTGGATGCGGTGGACCTCGACGAGCAGGACATCATCAACGCGCGCCGTGCTTACTACGGTAACGTGAGCTATGTCGACGAGTGGCTGGGGCGCCTGCGCGCGACATTGGCCGAATGCGGCATGGCCGACAACACGACGATCCTGTTTACCTCGGATCATGGCGACATGCTCGGCGAGTTCGGACTCTGGTACAAGATGAGTTTCCGCGAATGGTCGAATCGTATCCCGATGATCGTGCACCAGCCGTCGCGGTTTGCGGCGCGCCGCGTCGCGGCGCCGGTGGCGCAGGTCGACGTGCTGCCGACCCTGGTCGAAATCGCCGCCGCGGCGACCGGCGCGCAGGCCCCCGCGCCGATCGACCCGCTGCAGGGTCGTTCGCTGGTACCGTTGTGCGAGGGCGATGATACGAACGACCCAGGCGCCTGCGTCAGCGAGTACCTCGCCGAGGGCACCGGTGCGCCGATGCTGATGATCCGCCGCGGGCGTCACAAGTATATCTGCTGCAGTACCGATGCGGAGCAGCTGTTCGATCTCGATGAGGACCCGAACGAACTCGAAAACCTGGCCGATCACGCGCTGCTCGAGGACTTTCGCCGCCAGGCCGCGGCCCACTGGGACAGCGACGCGCTGCGGCAGGCGGTAATCCGCGACCAGGACCGACGGCGCGCGGTGCATGCCGCCCTGCGGCTAGGGCGCTACCAGGGCTGGGACTTCAACCCGCCGCGTGATGCGTCGCAGGAATACACCCGCAGCCACATGGATTTGACGAAATTCGACATTACCTCCCGTTCCCCGAGGCCGGAAAAGTTCAAACCGAAGTTCAGGTGAGCCGCTGGCGCCGCCAGGCCCCGCGGCCCGCAATCGACTCGAGCCCCGATTCCTGTTTTCGAAAAACCGTGAGCGAGGGCCGGGTCGATTCGCGCAGCGATGGACAGGCATGTCGTTTTTGTTTTACGCTACCACGCCAGGGAGACAGCTGATTCATGAGTGCAGACGCCTTAAGCGAAACGTTGGTACTGCTGCTGGTCGAGGATAACGATGCGCATGCCGAAATGGTGAAACGCAGCTTCGAACAGCACAAGGTGCCAAATGTCATTTTTCATGTCGATGACGGCCAGAAAGCGCTCGACTACGTTTTTCGCAGCGGCGAATACGCCGACGCCGACAGGTACCCGAGCCCGCACTGCATCCTGCTCGACCTGCGCCTGCCCAAGGTCGACGGACTCGAGGTTCTGCGCCGGATCAAGAACGACGCAAACACGCGTAAAACCCCGGTCGTGATTTTGACGACTTCATCCGCGGACAAGGACATTGCCCGGTCCTACGAATACCACGCCAATAGCTACATCGTAAAACCGATGGATTTCACCAGGTTCGAGTCGCTGATGGAAGACCTGGGTTACTACTGGCTCGCCTGGAACCAGAATCCCTGGCGCTGATCGGTCCGGCCTTGCCGCCGCTAAAATCTCTCGTCCCGGCTTTCTCGAATATCCCGGCTATACTCGTCGGTGAGTACTGTAACCATACAGACAGCCATGCAGAACGCCGTCCGCAACCCCACGGCCCAGTCCCTGGTCGAGAACGTCATGCAGTTGGTCTCCCTGCCGGAGATATACCTGCGGCTGCAGCGGGTCATCGACGACCCGCTGCACAGCCGCGAGCAGTTTGCCGGAATCATCGCCTACGACACATCCCTGAGCGCACGCGTGCTAAGAATCGCCAACAGCAGCTACTACGGTTTCCCGCGCCGGATCGAAACCGTCGCGGAGGCGGTCGGCATTGTCGGCGAGCTGGATATTCGCAACCTCGTACTGGCTACCACCGTCGTTGATTCGATGAGCACATTGAGTCGCCAGGGCGTCGATATCGGCGCGTTCTGGATGCACAGCCTGCGTTGCGGAGTGATCGCACGCCAGCTCGCGCTCAAGACCGGCGTATTCAAGCCCGATGTCATGTTTCTCGCCGGGATTCTGCACGATATCGGGATTCTCGTCATTTACCAGCAGGATGCCGCCCTGGCAGGCGCGGTCGCACGCCAGGTAGATGAGAAACACCAGTTTCGCGACCAGGCCGAGCGCGAGCTGCTCGGCTTCGATCACGCCGAGGTCGGCGCGTTGCTGATAGAGGGCTGGGGCTTGTCGGCGGAACTCGCGGAACTGGCGCGCTGCCATCATCAGTACCAGCTCGCGCAGCAAAATCGAGAGGCGTCGCTGATGCTGGCGCTCGCCAACCGCCTGGCCGGTGACGCTCCGGCAGAGAACGCCGACTCTGACCCCATGACGGCATCGATGATCGAACAGCTCGCAATCGGTAGCGACCTGTTGGCCCTCATCGTCGAGCAAAGCGAGCAGCAATGCGCCGAAATTAAAAATATTATCTTAGGATAATCAGCAACATGTCGATACAGCGGCTACGACCCCGTTTTATTGGAAAAAAACCGGCGTAGCCGTATGCGCAACCAGCCTGAATACAATATCTTGCTTGTCGAGGATGATCCCAGGCATGCTGCCCTGATCAATCGCGCCTTCGAAACCGAGGCGAATTGCCGGTTGACGATTACCGCCACCCTGGAGCAGGCCAGATCGCTGATCGGCAACCAGAGTCCCGACCTAATCATCACCGATGTCAGGTTGCCGGACGGCAGAGGCACCGAGTTGCTGGACCCCGTCCCCGATTGCCCGACGATTGTCATGACCAGCCACAAGGACGAGAATTCGGCGGTCAGGGCGATGAAATCGGGCGCCGCCGACTATATCGTCAAAACCCAGGAAACCATGGCCTCGCTGCCGCGTACCGCGAACCGGGTGATGCGCGAATGGCGTCTCGTGATCGACCAGAAACTCGCGCGCGAGCGTCAGCAGCGCCTCACCGCGATCCTCGAGGCCACCCCGGACCTGATCTGTATCGCCAACCTCGATGGCTTTGTTAGCTATATTAACCAGGCTGGCCGCAAGCTGCTCGGCATCGGTGAGGACGAGGATATCAGGCGCATCCGGCTGGCCGATTTCCATTCGCCTGCGGATGGCCAGAAAATACTCGGCGTCGGAATCCCGCATGCGATCGCCGAAGGTATGTGGACCGATGAGACCACCTTCGTGTCGCTTACCGGCGACAGGATTCTGACCTCGCAGGTGCTGATCTCGCATCGTAATGTTCACGGCGAAATCGAGTTCTTTTCCACCATCGCGCGTGATATCCGCCACCTGCGCGCGGCCGAGGAACGCATCGAGTACCTCGCCTACTACGATACCTTGACCGGGCTGCCCAATCGCAACGAACTCGTAAAACGGCTCGATATCGAAATTGTGCGCGTCAGGCGTAACCAGAATCACAGCGCTCTGTTGTTCATCGACCTTGATAACTTCAAGTACATCAACGACTCGATGGGGCATCCGGCGGGAGACCTGGTGCTGCAGGAAATGGCACAGCGGCTGCAGGCGCACCTGCGTGGAGACGATACCGTCGCGCGGCTCGGCGGCGACGAGTTCATCGTGATCCTGGCGGACCTCAGCAAGGAGGGCATGGAGGCGATATCGCAGGCACGCGAAATTGCCAACAAGATCCGCAATACCATCGCGATGGAATGTCGAATTCACGATACCGATCTGCAGGTGACCGCGAGCATCGGCATTTCGATGATCACCCGTGACGAGACCAGCGGCCACGACCTGCTGCGCTTCGCCGATACGGCGATGTACCAGGCCAAGCGTGAGGGGCGCAATCGGCTCGAGTTCTTCAGTGAACGCATGGGCAGCGACGTGACGCGCCAGCTGGAACTCGAAAACCAGCTGCGCCGCGCGCTTCGTGAAGACCAGTTCCGACTGTTCTACCAGCCCCTGGTCGACGATACGCAGCAGGTAATCGGCGTCGAAGCCCTGATTCGCTGGCAGCACCCCGAACTGGGTATCATTGCGCCGAGCGAATTTCTCGACGTGCTCGAGACCTCGGGCCAGATTGTCGAGGTCGGCAACTGGGTGATCGAAACCGCGCTCAAGCAAATGACGCTGTGGGTCAGCGACAGCCTGGTCGGCGATGATTTCCTTATTTGCATCAATATCAGTCCGCGTCAGTTCCGCGACCGGCAGTTCGCGGAAAACATCAACTGCCTGCTCGATCGCATCAATGTTCCGACGCGGAATATTGTCATGGAAGTCACCGAGCATAACCTCATTCACAACATCGACGACGCGATACTGCGAATGCAGGAACTGATCAGCCGCGGTATCCGATTTTCGCTAGACGATTTCGGCACCGGCTACTCGTCGCTCGCGCATCTGAAAAACCTGCCGGTAAAACATATCAAGATCGACCGCAGCTTTGTCAAGGACATCTGCAGCGATGGCGGCGACCTCGCAATGGTCGCTTCGATCCTGGCCCTGTCCGGGCATCTGGGCCTGCAGGTCGTCGCCGAGGGCGTCGAGGAGCCCGGGCAATTCGAAATGCTGCGGCGCCTGGGCTGTCGCTATTTCCAGGGCTATTATTTCAGCAAGCCGTTGTCCTTCGAAGATATGGACGCTTACCTGGCCGGCGCCAGGCAAGCAATCTGAAACCTGGGGGGGTCCGCCGTCGGTTCAGCCTTGCCGGTAAAGCACTTCGATCGCGGGTGCGGCATTGCCGAGGTAAGCGCGGTATAGTCGCCGCGTCTTGTGCTCCGACGCGATCGATCCCTGCGCCACCAGTTCTACCGCCGCATTGAAATTGCACCGTTTTTTAATCGTCGAGCCGATTTCACCGGCGAGCGCGGCGTAGCGGCTCGCGTCGGTTGATGCGGCCACCTCGATGCAGACACGCGGCCGGTAGTCGATCGGTGGCGGGGCCGCGAGTTCGATGAAGAACTCCGCGCTGGTCGCGGGCCGATGCTCGAGCAGCGCCGCCTGGATGCCGAGCGGGTATACATTGACGCCCTTGACGATGAACATGTCGTCGCTTCGTCCCAGCGTGTGCAGCCGAAAACTGTTGCGGCCGCAGGCGCAGGGCTCGGTATAAATGCGTACGATATCGTGGCTGCGCAGGCGGATCAGCGGGCAGGCCTCGCGTCGTAACGAGGTGAATACCAGTTCACCCTCGCGCTCGTTGTCGAAGGTTTCGACCTCGCCGCTGGCGGGATCGATCAGCTCCACCGCGACCAGCCCGGCGCCGCAGTAATGGTGACCATTGCGATGTTCGCATTCGCCGCTCTGTACGCCGAGCTCGGCGGTACCGTACATATCCATCGCGCGCATGCCCCAGGCCTGCTCGATCTTGTCGCGGTAACCGGGTACCTGCAGCCCCGCCTCGCCGGAAAAATAGCCCCGGGTTACGTTCAGGCTGCGCAGGTCGAAGTTCATGTTCTGTGCGATGTCGGCCAGCCTTACCGCGTAGGACGGCGTCATGAACATCGAATAGCCCTCGTCGCGCGCCGGGAATCGCGCCAGCATTTCCAGCAGGCGCTCGCTGTTGCCGATGCCGTAAGGCAGGATGCCGGCGCCGAGGGTTTCGAAGGCGCCGTGATCCATGATGCCGCCGGCATACATCGAATAATTGAGGCAGCTGATGACCAGGTCGCGCGGGCGGCAGCCCATGGTCCATAGCGCACGCGCTCCCATCTCGTTGTAGATGTCGATATCGTTGCGGCTCCAGCCGAGCCGTGTCGGTGCGCCGGTAGATCCGCCGGTACAGGTCATGCGTATGATATCCGTGAAAGCCGCGCACTGATTCGGGCCGAACAGGTCACCCTGGCGCTGGGCCTCGGCGATATCGGTCTTTTCCGTAAACGGCAGCGACGCCAGCTCGGCATGGGAGTCGATGCCGTCGGGATCGATTCCGGCGCGGTCGTACTTGTCCCGGTAGTAGGAACTGTGCTGGTATACGTATTGGATCTGCGCGGCGATGAGCGGGCCCTCGAGGGCGCAAACCTGTTCGCGGCCCAGGGTTTCGATGGCTTCGTTCCAGAAGTGTCGCGGCATTTGTTAATCCGGTTGAATCGGGGCATGGTAACCAAATGGCACAACCGAAGCAGCAAAAACAGAACTTCGTCTTGGCGTTGCTTGCGCTTTGCGGCCTCGCGGCCGGCTGCGGCGCGTCGACGGGGGTCGTGTTCGACCCGAACAAGGCGCATCACGGCGACGGCGAATTCGTCAGCGCCAGGCAGGGCTCTTTTTTCGGCCATTTCATGATGCGCCTGCGCGAAGACGACCCGCCGCCGCGCGATCCGGCGGAGATCGTGTCGATCGTCGGCAACGCCGACCTCGGTCTGATCCGCTCGTACGCACGGCAGCCGCGCGTAACCTGGATCGGACACGCCACCGCGCTGGTGCAGTACCGCGGCATCAATTACCTGACCGACCCGCACCTGACGCAGTACCCGTTTTACTACGAGATGTTTGTCGAGCCTCGCTATACCCAGCCGGCGCTCGACTTCGAGCAGATGCCGGTCATCGATTTCGTCGTCATCTCGCACAACCATTACGACTCGCTCGATCACCGCACCGTCGACCGATTCGGCGATGCGGTGCTGTGGTACGTGCCGCTCGGGCTCAAGGGCTGGTTCCTCGATCGCGGTATATCCGCCGAGCGCGTGGTCGAACTCGACTGGTGGGAAAGCCACCGCTACAGCGACGAAGTCGGCATAACCTTCACCCCGGCGCAGCACTGGTCGAAACGCACGCCCTGGGACACCAACAAGAGTCTGTGGGGCGGCTGGGCGGTCGACATCGCGGGCTTCAACAGCTGGTTCGCGGGCGACACCGGCTACGACGATCGCTACTTCCGCGAAATCGGCGAGCGTCTCGGGCCGTTCCGCCTGGCGATGATCCCGATCGGTGGCTACGCGCCGCGCTACTTCATGGCTAGCGCGCATATCGATCCGGCGCAGGCGGTAGACGTCCATCTCGAGGTCGGGGCGCAGCAGTCGCTGCCGATCCACTGGGGTACCTTTCAGCTGACCATCGAGCCGGTACTCGAACCCGCGCGACTGCTCGTCGACGAAATGCAGCGCCGCGGCCTGCCGCCCGAGCAGTTCCGCCCCGTCAAGATCGGCGACACCCTGATCCTCGACTAATTCCGGGGACACAATATTTAATTCCTCCAAAGTAACGGCACCCATGGGCTCGATCGGTCGAATTCGGTATTGTGTCCCCGGAATTGCCATTGACGGCGGGATTTGGCGGACTTAAGGTGTAGGTCTTTTTTGAGCCGTGCCCGGGTGGCCTAATGTCCAGTCTCAAGCAGAATTTCATCGCCGGCGAATGGCTGGCCGGCGCGACCGAAATCGCCAACATCAACCCGTCGGATCTGTCCGATACCATCGGGCACTACGCTCAGGCCGATGCAGCGCAACTGCAGCGCGCGCTCGACGCGGCGCAGGACGCCCAGCGCGACTGGGCGAAGTCCGGGCCGGAAAGCCGCTACAACATTTTGATGGCGATCGGCAACGAACTGATGGCGCGTAGCGACGAACTCGGCACGCTACTGGCGCGCGAGGAAGGCAAGACCCGGCCCGAGGGCAAGGGCGAGGTGTTTCGTTCGGGCCAGTTTTTCACCTATTACGCTGCCGAGGCGCTGCGCCAGATCGGCGACAATGCCGACTCGGTGCGCGCGGGCATCGAGGTCGACGTACGCCGCGAACCGGTGGGCACGGTCGCGGTGATTTCGCCGTGGAATTTTCCGCTGGCAACCGCGGTGTGGAAGATCGCGCCTGCGCTCACCTTCGGTAACGCGGTAATCTGGAAGCCCGCCAACCTGGTGCCGGCCAGCGCCGTGGCGTTTGCGGAAATCGTCTCGCGCCAGGACATCCCGGCCGGCCTGTTCAACCTGGTAATGGGCTCGGGTGGCGGCGTCGGCCAGCAGCTCGTCGAAAGCCCGCAAATCAACGCAATCAGTTTCACCGGCTCGGTGCCGGTAGGGCGCGGTATCGCGCAGGCGGCGGTTGGAAACTTCACCAAAATCCAGCTGGAGATGGGATCCAAGAACGCGCTCGCCATTATGGACGACGCCGATCTCGACACCGCGCTCGCCTGCGCGCTGAGCGGCGCCTTCGGTAGCACCGGGCAGAAGTGCACCGCGTCGTCGCGCATCGTCGTGCATCGGAAGGTGCACGATTACTTTGTCGAAAAGCTGGTCGAGGGCGCGCGCAACATGGTGGTCGGTCACGCGCTCGAAGCGGGCACCCAGATCGGGCCGGTGGCGAGCGAAGCCCAGCTGAAGCAAAACCTGGCCAACGTCGAACTCGCCAGAAAAGAGGGCGGCGAGCTGTTATACGGCGGCGAGCACGTGGAGCGTGCCACCGAGGGTTACTTCATGACCCCGGCGGTGTTCGCCGGCACGCGGAACGACTGGCAGGTCAATCGCGAGGAACTGTTCGCCCCGATTGCCTGCGTTATCCGGGTCGATTCCTACGACGAGGCACTCGCGACCGTCAACGATACGCGTTTCGGGCTGACCGCCGGGATCTGCACCAGCAGCCTGGCGCGCGCCACCCATTTTCGCCGCAACGTAAAGACCGGCTGCGTCATGGTCAACCTGCCGACCGCCGGCACCGACTACCACGTGCCTTTCGGCGGCCGCGGCGAATCGTCCTACGGCCCGCGTGAACAGGGGCAGTACGCGCAGGAATTCTATACCACGGTCAAGACCGCCTATATCGCCAGTGGTAACCCGGCATGAGTGAAGCCGGCTATCGCATCGACGCGCTGCAGTACGCCAACTGGTCGGAGGAAATATTCGAACAGATGCGCGCCGGCGGCGTCGACGCAGTGCATGTCACCATCGCCTACCACGAAAATTTTCGCGAAACCGTGGCCAACATGGAGCGCTGGAACAGCTACTTCGAGCGCTTTCCGCACCTGATTTTCCAGGGCTTCACCGGCGCTGACGTGCGCCTCGCGCGCGACACCAGCCGCACCGCGATTTTTTACGGTTTTCAGAACCCGTCGCCGATCGAGGATGATATCCGCCTGGTCGCAATCCTGCACAGGCTCGGCGCACGCTTCATGCAGCTGTCATACAACAACCAGTCGCTGCTCGCGACCGGGTGCTACGAGGCCGAGGATCCGGGCATCACGCGCATGGGACGCGAGGTGATCGAAGAGATGAACCGCGTCGGCCTCGTCATCGATATGAGCCATTCGGCCGAACGCTCGACGCTGCAGGCGATCGAGATCAGTGCGCGCCCGATCGTCGTGACGCACGCCAACCCGGCCTTCTGGCACCCGGCGCTACGCAACAAGTCGGATGCGATCCTCAAAGGCCTCGGCGAAAGCGGCGGCATGCTCGGCTTCAGTATGTACCCGCACCACCTGAAAGACGGCAGCGATTGCAGCCTGCAGAGTTTCTGCCGGATGATCTACGATTGTGCCGAAATCATGGGCGTCGATCACGTCGGGCTCGGTTCAGACCTGTGTCAGAATCAGCCCGATTCGGTGGTCGAGTGGATGCGCGTCGGGCGGTGGACCCGGAAGATTGATTACGGCGAGGGCTCGGCCGGCAACGCGGGATTTCCGCCGATGCCGCAATGGTTCAACGACAATCGCGATTTCGGTAATGTCGAAAAAGGCCTGCGCGAGGTCGGATTCGACGCCGCCGACACCGCAAAAATCATGGGTAATAACTGGCTGCGTTTCTTCGACGAAAACTTTGGACCGCTCGACTAGATGAAAGATCCTATCGACTGTTCGGCGAATAACCCGATGCCGGACGCGATTGCCTACCGTAGGCCGCCCGAAGTCGTGATGCGGCTCGCGCGCATGGGCAGCTTTCACCAGACCCGGCTGTCGTTCATGCGCGCGCTGCTGCGCCGACTCGAGCGCGAGCAGTGGCGTTTCAAGCGCAGCCTGTGGGCAATCGACGAACAGGGCTTCGGACGCGCGGTCTACAGCGTCTACGGCCCCGAACGGGTTTACTCGTTGGTCGCGTTCTCGCACGACCTGCCCGACGAGATGCGCTCTGATCGCGTCATCGCCACCGCGTGGGACGCGACCTTTACGCTGTTCGACGGCATGCCCGGTGAAGCCGACCTGAACCGGCTCCAGCAAAACGTACCTAAGCAGGAGGCTGGCCGTATATCCGATTCCGAGCTCAGTCTGTCGCGTGCCAATCGCTCGGTACGCCTGTGGCAGCACGTCATCGATAGCCTCGCCGCCGGTCTGCAACCGGATCGCGAACAGCTTGAAGCGGTCGGTTACCTGGTACGCACCACCGCGGTTTACGGCTCGGGCAAGTTCGGCGCCGCCGACCGTCTCAGCATCGCCGATCGTCCCGAACTCAGCGGACCGTTCCAGGCCGAACTGCTGTCGGTCTGGCTGACGCGCGCGTTTTCGATCGACCTGGTCGAGCACATCGCGAAAATGCGTGGCGGCGACCAGGCCGTTGCAATCGAACCCGCGCTACGCCGGCGCATCGGCGTCGGTAACTCCACCGGGCTCGGCATGGCGCCGTTCCTGGTGAACCATCCGGCCCTGCTCAACAACTGGATGATGGCGCGCGAAGAGGCGCTGGCGCGAGTGCGTTCGCTGCCGCGGGCGGACGAGGAGGCCAGCGAAAGCTTCAAGCGCCATTTCCAGCGTGCGTGTTACAACGTCTCGCAGTGGCGCTCCGAGCATCCGATCCAGATCGAAAAGCTGACAGCGTTGAACGCGGACCTCGAGCAAATGTCCGCCTACATCGGGCGCGAATCCCTGGGCGACGACCATCCCTGGGACCGGTTTTACCGCTGGGCCGAGGCGCAGCTGTCGCTGGAGGGCCAGGAGCAGCTGGTGTCCCTGCTGCTGGAACCTTACGGCGAACTCGTCGATGACCTGACCCAGTGCATGGACGCCGACGAACATGAAAGCTTTTTCATCGATGGCTCGATGCCGGTCGCAAGCCTGCGCGAAATTATAGAAAACCAGTGCCAGTGGGCGCTCGGCGTCGATTACGACCTGCCCGAAAACCGCGCGCGCTTCTGGTACACGTCGGCCGAAAAACTCGAACCGCGCGTCGGCGAGCGCTTCGAGGAGCCCGGTGCCGAGTACGAGCTGCCGCTCGCGGTCGGTTGCGACATCAAGCGCCTGTGCGATGCCCTGCAGGACTGGCGGGGCGGTGCGACCGCGGCCGAGTTTCTGTTGGCGCATCCCGAGCACCGGCACACCGCCCGCCGCGTGCAGAATCTCGCTAGACGGCCCTATGCCGAAATCCAGGACAATCTGATCGCCGCCGACATGCTGCCGATCGATATCCTGCGTTGCAAGCTATCGTTCTTCGGCGCCACCCGGTTCGATCCGCGTTCCGACCGCTGGGTGCGCATCTGCATGTATCAGGACGCGCCGTTCCCGCACGAGCTGCTGGCAGCCGAAACGTGAGTTACCGCCTGACGCTGGCCGAAGCCGAGTCCTACCTGCGCAAGGCGGCGCGCGCCAGCGGTCTCGACTGGGGTATCGCCGAAGAGGCCGGCAAGGCCGCGCGCTGGCTGGCCGCCTTCCAGCTGCCCGGGCCCGAAACCGTGCTCGCTCACCTGCAGAACCTGCGTGGCCAGGATTACCGGCAGTACATGCCGGATTGCAGTCTCGAACCCTGGCAAGCCCGCGGCGGCCCGTTGTGCCCGATCATCACCGGCGCCGCGCTCGCCGATCGCTCGGCGCACATGCTCGACGGGCGCGCATTCCGGCTTGGCAAAACCGCTTACCCCCTGCTGCTCGCGGCGACGCTGGGGCAGGCCGCGCGCCATCACGACACCGCCTTCGCGACCTGCTGGGCGGGAATCCGGCTCAATTGCTTCGGGCATGGCCTGCAGATTCTCGGCCGGCGCGATGACCTGCTGCTCGCCGAGGTCGATCACGTCTGTTGTTGCGAGGACCACACGGCGCATGCGGAATTGCAGGCCTCTACCCTGGCCTACGAGATCGACGAGGACGTGTTCAGGCAGATCGACGCGCTCGCCTTCGAAACCTACGCCCCCGCCACCGAGGAATCCCGCGCCGGCGCCGGCGCCGGCCTCACCGACAACGACTGATCCCGTTTACCTGAAGGGCGTCCCGGTAAGCAGAATAAACCCTGCTGAATGATCGTTATCCCCGCAAGAGTTACGCCGCAGGCGTCATCCCGGTGATGGTGGCCAGCGTGAGATCCCGGTTCCCCCCCTGGTCCTCCAGTTCGGAAGTGGCTTCGAGTCTGGCTAAGTAGGGATCTGTTCCCGTACCTCATCTGATCTTGACTCGGCGCCCGTCCTCTACCGCATCGCTGGGATGAATGATGATACTTTCGCCGGGCTCGACCCCGGCCAGGATCTGCGCGGCCAGCCCGTTACGCTGCCCGATTTCGATTTGACGTCGCCGCGCGTGGTTGCCTTCGATGACGAACACGGCCCAGCCATCCTGGTAGCGAAACAGGCTGCTGGCCGGCAGCTGCAGCACGTCTTCATCCTGCCATATGACAAACCGTGCCTCGACCCGGTAGCCGTCGCCGAGGCGCTGCCACTGAGCCGCCGGCGACGTAAAATCCGAGATCACCAGCACGCGCTGCTCTTCGACGCCGAGCGCGGATATCTTGGTAAAGCCGACCGGCTCGATATTGCGTACGATGCCCTGTAGCGGCTCATCGCCGCCCCAGCGATCGAACAGGACCTTCATGCCCGCTTCGATCCTGACCGCATCGGCCGAAAGGACATCGACTTCCACTTCCAGCGCTCCCGGGTCGCCGACTTCGAGTAACGGTTCACCGGTGCGCACCGCGCCCTCGCACTCGTGGTGGACCTTCAGAATGCGGCCGTTTATCGGCGAGCGTACCGGCACCGTCTCGGCCGGTTTCCCGCTCGCGGTGGCGGCCGAGTATTCGAGCGTGGTGCGCGCGGCTTCGAGTTCGTAGCGGGCCACCTCGACGCTGAAGTCGGCCGAGCGCTTGGCCGCTACGCTGGTCTTGGCCCCGGTTTCGGCCCTGTCGAGGGCTTCGCGCGATATCAACCCCTGAGCGGCCAGGGGTTGCACTCTCGCGACCTCGTTGGCGGCAAATCTCTCCGCCGCCGCCGCTGCGAACGCCTGTTCGGTGGCGGCCTGCAATGCGGCCTCGGCCGCCGAAACCCGCGCCCTGGCCTGCGCGCGGCTGCGCGGGTCCAGTACCTGGGATTCCAGCGGGGTGATCCCGAGTAGTACCTGCCCCTGCAGCACCGGATCGCCAACTTCCAGCGTTACCCGGCAGGCGATGCCGTCCACCGGTGCCGAAACGACATAACGATCGATCACGCGGGTGCGCCCTTCTTCCTCGATCGTAACCGCCAGCGGCGCGCGCACCGCCTCGACGGCCTCTATCATTACCGGGCGCGGCCAGAAACCCCATACCAGTAAAGCGATAATTACCGCGGTGGTTACCGCGATGGCCGGATGTTGTCTTAACAGGACTAGCATCGGATTACTCCTTGGTCTTGAGCACGGCTACCATGTCGAGATGGGCCAGGTTGCGCCAGATCATGACGGCGGAAACGAGCGACGAGACGATTACCACCATCGCCGCGAAGGCGTAAACGTTGATTCCGAGCACCAGCGGCACGCGGTAGAGGTCGGTGTCGAATTCGAAGGCCAGGTAGGCGCACAGGCCATAACCGATCAATAGGCCGAGGGGAATCGCCGCCAGCGTGATCATTCCCATTTCACCGAGCAGAATATAGGCGACCTCGCTGCGTTCGAATCCGAGTACGCGCAGGCTGG
>Ga0224512_10001383_pt1 | contig 23408 bp, 19 predicted proteins | sample SF_May12_sed_USG_4_FD_169103 | JGI IMG/M metagenome (GOLD analysis project Ga0224512, IMG submission 169103) | Sediment microbial communities from San Francisco Bay, California, United States - SF_May12_sed_USGS_13 | ecosystem: Environmental > Aquatic > Marine > Sediment | place: USA... | reverse complement strand
CCGGTTGCAGCTGGCCTATGAACCCTCCGACGAATTCAACATGCGCATCATTGCCGACTACGCCAAAATCGACGAGACCTGCTGTCTTACAACCTCGTACGTCGACGGCCTGGTCAAGCGTTCCACCTTGAATTTCCCGGCCGACGCCGGATCCGATACGGCATTTTTAAGTTTCGGCGGCACGATATTCACCGATTACCCGTACCCACCGCCTTTGATCACTGGCATCCAACAAGGTATTCCGCAGGGCACTTTGATCACGGGTGTAGGCCCTGAAGATAATTTGACGGCATACAGCTTCCTGCCAATTTCCGAAAACGAGGATTCGGGCCTGTCGGTCGAATTTAACAAGACTTTCGACAGCGGTATGACGTTTACGTCAATTTCGGCCTATCGTGCGTTCGAGACCTACGATCGTATCGATGCGGACTTCGCGGATGTCGACATGCTCACTCGCGACAATTTGGCGGAGCAAAGCTCGTTCTCGCAGGAGTTCAGATTGGGTGGCGAGTTTGGCAGCGGTAGTAATTACGTCTTCGGCGCCTATTATTTCTCACAGGAAATCGATCAGGTGACGGATACCTTCGGTACGCCACTGATCGAGGCGTACCTGAACGCCACCCCGGATGTTCAAGGTGCTGCAACGGTAGTCAATACGATAGCCGGCCTTGCACCGTTGTTATTCGCGCCAAATCCGTCGCCATACCTGCCTGCAGCCATTGCGTTCTCGCCCGGGTCGGGGATTTCGCAGGACAATATCCTGCAGGATCAGGACGGCTATGCCATGTTCGGCCAGGTAGACTTCGCAATCAGCGACGCTTTGTCTCTCACGTTGGGTGCGCGCTACACCGACGAGACCAAGGACATCGACGCAACGTTTAGTCAAGGTGTACCGGTCGGCGGGCCAACTCCGGATTTCGGTACTATCGCGCTGTGGGGCTGCATCCTGACCCAGTGCCACCCTGACGCGCCGTTTCTTAATCCGGCTAATCCGTTAGATCCGGCCAATCTGCCAACCCTGGCGATGCTGGCCGATCCGGCCGTTGTCGCCTCGTTCAACTCATTCTCCGTCGACGGCTGGGGTACATTCGCGTTTCCACCGATCGCACCAAGGCCCAGCCTTAATGAATCACTGGCAGATGATCAGGTGACCGGTACGGCCAAGCTGACATGGTTCGTCAACGATTCGAGCATGGTGTATCTGTCGTATGCGACAGGCTTCAAGTCGGGAGGCACCAATACCGAGCGCATCAGCCCGGCCTTCAACTCGATATTCCAGGCTGAAACCTCGGAATCGCTGGAACTGGGTTTAAAGGGTGACTTCGGCCCGGTTCGACTTGCGGTGACTTTGTACGATACGACATTCGATGATTTCCAGGCCTCAACCTTCACTGGAACCGGGTTTAACCTGCAGAACGCGGGCACGATCGAGAATCAGGGCATTGAGCTCGAGATGCTATATCGTCCAACCGATTCGACAGACATACAGCTAATCTACGCACACAACGAGGTCGATATCTCGTCTTTCGAGCGCGGCACCTGCTATGGCGTGTACGAATTCCACACCGGTATTGTAGACCCGGGCACGATCCCGCCGCAGAGTCTCCAACAAGCGCTTGGTTCGCAGATCTGCGACAAGAGCGGCACCCCGGGGGCCGACAACCCCGAGGACCGCTTGTTCTTGTCTGTTCAGCAAGAGATCAATCTGTCGTCGAATACGAACATGGTTGCTCGACTTGAGTACTCACAATTTTCAGAGCAATTCACGGACAGCACTCTGGACCCGTATGGCATACAGGACGATTACGAAATCGTCAACGCTAGCGTCTCGTTCAACATAGACAGCTGGAACTCGACCTTCAAGTTGTGGGCCCGCAATCTAACCGACGAGCGCTATAATCATGGCACGTTTGACGCACCGTTCCAGTCTGGTCGCATGAACGCGTATCCGTCCGAGCCGTCAACATTCGGTCTTTCGTTCCGTAAGAACTTCGACTAAAACGACAAGCAGTCAGGGGCGGCAGGCACTCGCCTGCCGCCCCTTTTTTACAGGGTAAATCAATGCGTACTTTTCTCGCCGCGACCCTTGTCGCACTGCTCACCTCGGTGGCGGTTGCCGAACTGCCGACAGGCTATTGGCCAGCCGACAAGACACAACCAATTCTCGATTCGACAATGAGACTCACGCTCGATCCCGACCTGAGCCACCTGTCGAAGGCCGAATCAAGCGCTGTGGACGAATTGTTAGCCGCGGGCGCCATTATTCACAAGCTGTATGAGAATCAACGTCACGAACAGGCGCACGATTCAAAACTCGCGCTCGTCGAGCTACATCGCAAGAGTGGCGAAACGGCTGCTACGCAAAACCTGCTGGATCTTTTTTATCTGTCCAAGGGGCCGATAGCGACAACGCTGGATAATCAACGACTGGCGTTTGTTCCGGTCGATGCAGAGCACCCGGGCAAGAACATTTACCCCGCCGGCCTTCAGCGCGGCGAGATTGATGCCTACCTGGACGCACATCCAACACAAGCAAACGAAATACTCAGTCTGCGCAGCGTGGTGCGTCGCGCAAGCGCGGAAAACATCGCTGCTGATCTCGCCTGGCTCGATGATTTCCCCGAAATTGACGCCCTGCATATTGGCCTGCGTACACGGCTTGAGAGCCTTAGTGAAGACGCCAGTGCTTTTTATGCCGTTCCCTATGCGCTCGCATATGCTGCGGAATTGCGGCGAGTGCGCCAGCATCTGAACACCGCCGCAGACCATGTCGCGATGGAAACGCCGGATTTTGCCGCTTATTTGAGAAATCGAGGGCGGGACCTACTGAGCGGCGACTATGAGTCCGGAGATGCTTCCTGGGTAAGCGGCGACTTCGGTAACCTGAATATTCAAATCGGTAGTTACGAGACGTACGACGATAGCCTGCTCGGTGTCAAAGCAACTTACGCTGCAAGTATCCTTGCGCGCGACGAAGAAAAGAGCCGTTCACTGATGGATGCGCTCGCGGGACTGCAGGCGATTGAAAACTCCTTGCCTTACGACCATGCCAAGCAAGTGAGCTCAAGAATACCCGTCGGCGTGTACAACATTATTGCCGACTTTGGCCAGTCTCGAGGTGCAAACACAGCCACGATATTGCCGAACGATGCGGACTTTACGCGTAAATACGGCAGGACCATCCTTTTGCGTTACAACATCATGGCGCACCCGGCGATTTTCGCTAACAGAAAGAAAAGTTTTGACGCTGTTATTGACGCTTGTTGCAACGACCATCTAACGTCTGAAGGCGGGTTCAACCGCACCCTTTGGCACGAGGTTGGACACTATCTTGGTGTTGCGAAGACCGCTGATGGACAAAATCTTAGCGAAGCACTTGCAGATACCGCCGATCTGTTTGAGGAAATGAAATCGGACCTGGTCTCACTGTATGCGATTCAAGCCCTTCATTCTTCGGGCTTTCACGATGACGACACGGCTCGCGCACATTATGCCGACGGCATTCGGCGGACGTTGCAGTCCGTCAAACCTCGTCCATCGCAAGCGTATCAGACGATGCAGCTTATGCAGTTCAATTTCTATATGGAATACGGCTTGCTCGAACCAGGTACAGAATCTGGATTGCTGGTCATTAACTACAACCGCTACCATGAAATCGTTACGCGATTGCTGCGCCAGGTCTTGCAGATCCAGTATGCGGGCGACTACGAGCAAGCCAGGGAATTTGTTGCGCGTTGGAGCTATTGGAACGACAAGGTGCATGGTGATATCGCCGAACGCTTGAACGGCGCAGGCGGCTACCGTCGTACGCTGATTCGATATAGCGCGCTGAACGACTGAAAAGCGGAAACATTCGATGCATGCCGAGACGGCAGCCTCGCGACTCTACTCCTTGAAGAAATACATGCCGAGTATTTCGGCAACACAGGCCGGTTTTCGCTCGTCCTCAACTTCAATCTTGACTTCGGACGACAGTAACAGCGCACCAGCACGGCGGCGCGCCTGCAGGATTTTTGCCCTGCCACGAACCCTGGCACCGACATGAACCGGTGTGTAAAACCGCACCTTGTTGGCCCCGAAATTAATGGCGCGCGCAAGATTCTCGAATTCCAGAAAGCTGTTGGACATGCCCGGAATCAGCGCGAGCGTCAGATAGCCGTGCGCAATTGTCTTACCGTCCGGCATTTCCCTGGCGGCACGATCGGTATCGACGTGAATCCACTGGTAGTCTCCCGTGGCTTCCGCAAACTGGTCGATACGGGTTTGATCGATTATCACCCAGTCAGACAGGCCGATTTCTTCTCCTTCCATCGAGCTGGCATCTTCTATGGATGTAATTACGCGCATGATTGTGTTGTAGATACACAGTTGCTTGTACCGCTGCAAGTTTTTCCTGCCGACATTTTCTGTTAGCGACGCTAGAATGACATTACTGTGCATAGCCCTCAGACATCAGACATCGTCGCGCTTGTGCTGGCAGCCGGCAGTGCAAAACGATTCGGTGCAAGCAAACAACTGGCTGAATTCGACGGTATGCCGCTCGCCAGGCGTGCACTGGGGGTCGCGGCGGACGTCTTCGGCGATCGAACAATGCTCGTCGTCGGTCATGATTGGCAAGCGGTTACCCGGTCTTGCAGTCCGCTCCCCGGATTCCTGGTCATAAATGATTTTCATGCGAGCGGGCTCGGCTCATCCATTGCCTGTGCCACGAAATCTGTGCGGCACGCAGCGCAGGCCGTCGTCGTGATTCTGGCGGATCAGCCGTTAGTAAGCCCAGAACATTTGAGGAACCTGCGAGATAACTGGTCAGGCGCTGAAAACGAAATTGTCGCAACCGGCTTCGGCGATACGGCCGGGGCTCCGGTTTTGTTTGCAAGTAGCTGCTTCGATGACCTTGCGGCACTTCAGGGGGACAAGGGCGGACAACACCTTCTGAGCGACGAGCGCTTTACCGTCAGGAAGATCATATTTGAACCCGCATCGGTCGACATCGATACGCAATCGGACCTGGACCGGCTTATAGGACGTTAGGCGTGTGACGCACAGCGCTCGCAGTTGACCCAGCCTGAATGGCCGTCAGCGTAGTGCTCTTTCTTCCATATAGGCAGCCGAACCTTGATCTCATCAATAATGTAGCGACAGGCCAGGAAAGCTTCGTCACGATGCGGCGACGATACGCCAACCCAGACCGCACAGTCACCAATCTCCAAGAGACCGATGCGGTGAACACAGTGGGCATGCAGATGCGGAAACTTGTCTTGCGCCTCGGTGAGAATCGACCTGCCTTCTGTTAGCGCGAGTGGCTCGTACGCCTCGTATTCAAGACGAAGCACCGAATGGCCTTCATTTTCGTTGCGTATCCAGCCTTCAAAACTCGTGTAGGCGCCGGCACCTGGATCGAAAAGTGTCTTTCGCAACAGATCCGGGTCGATAACGTCACTCGTAATGGAGATCACGTTAGCCCCCGGCCACCGGTGGAAATAACAACACCGTATCGCCATCAACCACCGGCGAGTCCCAATCGGCCATAACATCGTTGATAGCAACCTTGCAATGCCCGCTTGGCTCATCAGAACCGTGGCTGTCGCGCGTCGCAACGAAGACATCTGCGGCGGATGTCGCATCGAGCGTCAGCGTTTCTTCATCAAGACCCGCATGTTCGCGGAACATGGCAAAGTAACGCACGGTAATCGTCTTCATGACGCAGCCTCAAGAACGCTGCCTGCAAGGTCATCCGGTGTATTAATGTTGTCGAGCGCGACTGGATTGGGCTGCTCGAGAAGCAATGCGTCCGAACGCATGAGTATTTTGCGAGGGCAGACGATGCCGTCTTCGACAAACCGTCGAATGATCGCATCACTACCGCAACGGTAGAGCGCACAAAGCGGTTCCGGCAAACCATCGTGATTGCTCTTAAACGCCGTAAACGGTTGTTCTTGCTTGGCATTCGCAATAAGGAAGGACAAGGTCACTTCGTCAATATTGGGAAGATCGCATGCGACAACCAGCCAATCTGCGTTCGGGTGCGCATCCATTGCCGACAGAATGCCGGCGATCGGGCCGATACCTTCATAACGGTCGACTATATTCTCGAACCTGCTGCGCTCCGGATCGTCCTGTTGATCCTGGCGCGACGAAACAAAGACTCGTTCAGTGATTCCTTTGAGCAATGCAGCGATGTGCGCGAGCTGGCTTTGCCCGTCACGAACGAGCAGCGCTTTGTCGCGACCCATGCGGCGGCTTTCGCCGCCAGCAAGCACAAGCCCGTATATCGTGTCAGTCGTCACGGTGGAAATCCTGCTTGCCGCCGGTTTTCGAAATCAGTCGTGTTTCGCCGATAACAATGTCATGAGACATCGCTTTGCACATGTCGTATATCGTAAGCGCAGCAATCGACGCACCGGTCAGCGCCTCCATTTCGACGCCAGTCTTATGATGCACCTTGCACCGGCAATCAACGACTGCCTGCTGGCCTGCAACGTCAATTGTTATATTACATTTCTCCAGGCCGAGCGGATGACAAAACGGAATTAGCTCGTGGGTTTTCTTTGCGGCCATCACACCAGCGATGATTGCCGTTGCAAATACCGGGCCTTTCTTCGTGGTGATCTCGTCGCCGTCGAGTGCCGCAACAACTTCCGCCGGCAGCTTAACGATCGCACGAGCATGAGCTTCGCGATCGGTCGACACCTTGTCACTGACATCGACCATCGTCGGCCGATTCTGCTCGTCTACGTGGCTTAGCTTGCCCATTTATCCACCGATCCTATACATCTCGACTTTGCTTAACGCATGATGTTCCGCAACATCCGTCCTGCGCAATTCACTGTAGCGGTCTCCCCGCTGCAACCATATTCGCGACAGTATGTCGCCCAATTCGTCGTCGTCGGCGCCATTGCGAATAGGCTCTCGCAAATCCGTACCTTGCGTCGCGAACAGGCAAGTATAAAGCACGCCGTCCGCCGATAAACGCGCACGACTGCAACTGCCGCAAAATGCCTCTGTTACTGAGGAAATGAAGCCGATTTCACCGGCGCCATCCACGTACGCATATCGACGAGCAACCTCACCAGGATAATTGCGCCCGACCGGAGTCAGTGGCCAGCGCTCCTGCACTTTCTCGAGCAACTCTCTGGATGGCACAACCTGTTCCATGCGCCAACCATTGCGGTTACCAACATCCATGAATTCAATCAGGCGCACGATATGTCCGGAGCCCCTGAAGTGCTCGAGAAGATCAAGTACAGTGTGGTCGTTAACACCCCGCTCAACGACGACATTGATCTTGATTGGCGACAAGCCCGCCTCTTCGGCGGCCTCTATGCCCGCCATCACAGTTGCCAGGTCGCCGCGACCACCGCTCATGATTCTGAATACATCCTCGTCGAGGCTGTCGAGGCTGATAGTGACCCGATGCAAACCTGCATCTGCGAGAGTCCTGGCAAGTGGCGCCAGCAGCGTGGCGTTTGTGGTCAGCGCAAGATCGTCGACACCCGGCAACCCGGACAAGCCTTTGACAAGTTCCGGCAACTTCTTGTCGAGCAGCGGTTCGCCGCCCGTGAGCCGGATCTTCGATACACCCAGCCCGGTTGCCACACGCGCCACCATGAGCATTTCGTCGTGGGTCAGTCGCTCTGCCCTGTTCAGAAACTCGTAGTCTGCGTGAAATTCTGTCTCGGGCATGCAATATGGGCACCTGAAATTGCAACGATCCAGAAGCGAGATACGCAAATCATGCAAGGGGCGGCTAAGAGCATCCAGTGTTTGCTTCGACTCAGGCGATGTCCGGCTGTCGGCTTTCAGGTGCGATGTCATGCCGTGCATTCTGCACGATCTTGAGCCTTTGTTCTTTATTTTGACGCATGTTTGCTGCATGATTATGCGCCCTGCCAACAAGGTATCTCGATGCACTTAACGTTCACTGAGCAAGAGCTCGAGTTTCGCGACGACGTTCGAGCCTTTTTGCGCGATGAACTGCCAAACGATATTGCAGAGAAACAATCGCAAGGCATTCAACTCGAACGTGAGGACTTCGTACGCTTTCAAAACGCGCTGTACGAGAAAGGTTGGGCAGGCGTTAATTGGCCAGTGGAGTACGGCGGCACGGGTTGGAGCTCGATCCAGCAGTATATCTTCGCGACAGAGTTGGCCAACGCCGACACTCCCATTATTATTCCTTTCGGCCTTGGCATGGTCGGCCCAGTTATTTACACCTTCGGTAACGATGCCCAAAAACAGCGTTTCTTACCCGATATTCTTGCAAGTAAGGTGTGGTGGTGCCAGGGCTATTCCGAGCCGAACTCCGGCTCGGATCTGGCCTCCCTCAAAACCAAAGCCGACTTGAATGGCGATCACTATATCGTCAACGGTACGAAAACCTGGACCACACTCGGGCAACACGCCGACTGGATTTTCTGCCTGGTCAGAACCAGTTCGGATGTTGCACGCCGGCAGGAAGGCATCAGCTTCTTGTTGATTGATATGAGCACGCCCGGCGTCACGGTTACTCCTATTATCACGATCGAGGGCGACCACGAGGTCAACGAAGTTCATTTCGACAACGTCAAAGTGCCTGTCGAAAATCTCGTCGGCGAAGAAGGCAAAGGCTGGACGTATGGCAAAGTGCTGCTGCAACACGAACGCGCCGGCACAGCCGGGGTGGCACGGACGAATTACCGGCTGCAGGGATTACGCGAACAAGCTGGCCGTTCCATACGTGGCGCGGCGCCTCTGGTCGAGGATAGAAATTTCATGCGCAAACTCGCCGCTACCGAGGTCGAACTCAAGGCGCTCGAGTTTACGGAGCTGCGCACGCTTGCGGCCGTTGCTTCCGGAAAAGCACCCGGACCAGAATCGTCAATTCTTAAGATGAAGGGCACGGAGCTGCAGCAGGCGACCGATGCCCTGTACGTCGAGGCCGCAGGTTACTACGCCCTGCCCTATGTGCCCGACCAATACGTGCTCGACTTTCCAGATGCTGACCGCGTCGGCGAAGGCGCAGAAACCACGACGTCTCTGCGTTATTTTAATTTTCGCAAGGCGTCCATTTACGGTGGTTCCAACGAGATCCAGAAGAACATCATCGCCAAGCATGTGCTTGGATTGTAACGGCGGCCGACCATGGATTTTTCTCTGACAGAAATTCAATCGATGCTAACTGACAGTGTCGAGAAGTTCATCAGCAACGACTACGACTTCGAAACACGGCAAAAATACGCAGCCAGCGAAACCGGTTACAGCGCAGACGTTTGGCAGACCTTTTGCGATCTTGGCTGGACCGCGGTCTCTCTGAGCGAAGAGGATGGCGGTTTCGATGGCGGCCCCGTCGAAACCATGATCCTCATGCAGCAATTCGGGCGTGGACTCGTCGTTGAGCCATATCTTGAGAACATAATTCTGGCCGCAGGGGTATTGCGGCGATCGGCAACCGAATTGCAGAAGACCAAGTGGCTGCATCCGGTAGTTAGTGGTGAACTGCAGGCTGCAGTCGCATTCGTCGAGCCACAAAGTCGTTACGACATCGCCAATATAGAGACGACAGCGCAAGCCGATGGCGACGATTGGGTTCTGAATGGCGCAAAGGGCGTTGTGCTGAACGGCGGTAACGCCGGTTTGCTGATTATTCCGGCTCGCACTGCGGGCGACAGCACTTCTCCGGAGGGCATTACCCTTTTTGCTGTAGGCGGCATGTCAGATGGCGTATCTGTTAATGCCTACCCGACGGTCGACGGACACCAGGCAGCCGAAATTTCACTGGACAATGTGAAGGTCGGCGGCGATGCAGTTCTCGGTGAAGTCGGCAATGCTTTCGCGACACTGCAAGCAACTATCGACGAAGCGACACTTGCCATTTGTGCCGAAGCGGTCGGTATCATGCAGAGCCTGACGGACAAGACGGTTGAGTACGCCAAGAACCGTATTCAATTCGGTGTTCCAATCGGGAGTTTCCAGGCCTTGCAGCACCGCATGGTCGATATGCTAACGGCCTGCGAACAAAGCTACTCGCTATTGATCTGGGCGACCATGGAAAATGCGGACGGCGGTGACGATGCGAAGCGTGCGGTCAGCGCACTCAAGTATCAGGTCGGCACCGCCGGCAAGCTCGTTGGCGAAGAAGCCGTGCAAATTCACGGCGCCATGGGTATGACGTGGGACCTCGACGTCGCACACCTGTTCAAGCGTCTGACCGTAATTGGACAGACGTTCGGCAACGCCGACTGGCATCTCGATAAACTAGCCTCTTAGATAGAAATCATCCGGCAGACGGTCCGCTCCCGCGATGCATCACACGGGCACGTTACCGGGTACGCGCTCTCGCTTAACTTCACTCGGCATCCCTGCCTCGCTCAGATCGAGCTGCGCTTGCTTTGGCGTCCTGCGTCGCGGCGCTGCGCACGACGCTCGAGCGCGGACGCCGGTTACGACTGCTGCATTGCCTGGCGTTCGATCTTCGCCCACGAGTCTCGTAGCGTGACGATTCGGTTGAGGACTGGCGCATCGGCCGAGTGTTCTTCTGAATCCGTACAGAAGTACCCCAGCCGTTCAAACTGCACCGCCTCGCCATCTGCGAGATTCTTCAATGATGGCTCGAGCATGGCCTCGACCGTCTGAAGCGAATCGGGGTTCAGGACAGCCATTACATCGTCGGCTGTCGTCGGATCGGGAATCGTGAAGAGCCGGTCGTAAAGTCTGACTATGGCAGGCACTGCATGTGCCGCCGAGACCCAATGGATCGTGCCCTTGACCTTTCGATCGCTGCTACCGGTGCCGCTGCGCGTATCGGGATCGTAACTGCAATGAAGCTCAACAACCTCGCCAGCATCATTCTTAATAACGTCGTCGCAGTGAATGATGTAGCCCGAGCGAAGTCGAACCTCGCCGCCTGGTTTCAGGCGGAAAAACCTGCGTGGCGCTTCCTCGAGGAAGTCATCCTGCTCGATCCAGAGTTCGCGCGAGAATGGAAGCTCCCGTGTGCCCATTTCCGGCCGGTTCGGGTGATTGTGCCCGTCCATCATCTCAACCTGATCTTCGGGATAGTTCGTCAACACGACCTTTAGCGGTCGTAGCACAGCCATGCGACGCTCGGCTGAGTCTCCTAGTTGCTCGCGAACGCAGTTTTCGAGAACACCCATCTCAATGAGTTTGTCCTTTTTGGTAACGCCAGCGCGTTTCACGAACTCGCGTAACGCCGCCGCCGAATAACCGCGTCGTCGCATGCCCGCGATAGTCGGCATGCGCGGATCATCCCAGGCTGTGACTACCGATTTCTCGATCAAGTCGTTGAGCTGACGTTTGCTCGTGATTGTGTAAGCCAGATTGAGTCGCGAAAACTCGATCTGCCGCGGCCGATTCTCCGGTTGCAACTGCTTGAGGAACCATTCGTACAGCGGACGGTGGTCTTCGAACTCGAGCGTGCACAGTGAGTGCGTTGTACCTTCGAATGCATCCGACATGGTATGCGCAAAATCGTACATCGGGTAGATGCACCACTTATCGCCGGTACGCTGGTGATCGATGTGGCGGATTCGGTACAGTGCAGGGTCACGCAAATTCATGTTTGGCGATGCCATATCGATCTTGGCACGCAACAGATGTGTGCCATCGGCAAACTCGCCGGCGCGCATGCGACGAAACATATCCATGTTCTCGTCGACCGACCGTTCGCGACAGGGGCTGTTCTTGCCCGGCTCCGTCAGTGTGCCACGATGTGCCCTGATTTCATCGGCGCTCAGGTCGTCAACGTACGCGACCCCGATCTCGATGAGTTTCTCGGCAGATTCGTAAAGCCTGTCGAAGTAATCCGACGCGTGCGTCAGCCGATCCTCCCAGTCGAAACCCAGCCAGTGCACGTCACGTTCAATGGCACGAACGTATTCCTCGCGCTCCTTGCCAGGGTTCGTATCATCGAAGCGAAGAAAGGTCTTGCCGTGCGTTTCCTGGCTCACTCCGAAGTTCAGGCAAATCGACATGACGTGCCCGACATGCAGATAGCCGTTCGGTTCCGGCGGAAATCGCGTTACGATCTGCTGGTGCTTTCCCGACTCCAGGTCGTCGTGAATAATCTGGCGGATGAAATCCCGCGGTGTCTCGGTCATGGGCAAGTCGATGTTCAATTAGAAGGGCCGCTATTCTACGCGTTTTTGGCTGAGATTAGAGGGGCCACTACTGTACAATAGCGCGCCGTGCCTCACGGCTTAATTTCAACAAACAACAGATCGAGCGATGCCAAACATTACCCTACCCGACGGTTCTATCCAGCAGTACGACGCGGCCACATCCGGGGCCGACATAGCGGCCAATATCGGCAAGAGCCTGGCTCGCGCCGCCGTTGCCGTGCGAGTTGATGGCGAACTCTATGATCTTACTCGAGAAATCGATGTTGATGCCGGCATCGAGATCGTCACACGCGATTCAGACGATGGTCTGGAACTGTTGCGTCATGACGCCGCACACGTGCTGGCTGAGGCGGTTAAGGAGCTGTGGCCGGATACCCAGGTCACGATCGGCCCGGCCATCGAGAATGGCTTCTATTACGACTTTGCTCGTGAGGAACCGTTTACAGATGCCGATCTCGAGGTCATCGAGGCGCGTATGAAAGAAATCGTTGACCGCAACGAGCCAATCGAGCGAGAAGTCTGGAATCGGGATGACGCCGTCGCATTTTTCCGTGGCATCGGTGAGGAATACAAAGCCGAGATAATTGCGAGCATTCCGTCGGCAGAAGACATTACGCTTTACCGCCAGGGCGAGTTTATCGACCTTTGCCGTGGCCCACATTTGCCTTCGACTGGGGCGCTCGGCAAGGCTTTCAAACTAACCCGAGTATCAGGCGCATACTGGCGCGGCGACTCGAACAATGAAATGTTGCAGCGGATTTATGGTACGGCGTGGTCGCATGAGAAACAGCTGCGCAAGTACATATCCATGCTCGAGGAAGCCGAGAAGCGCGACCATCGGCGCCTCGGTCGCATTATGGACCTGTTCCATTTTCAGGAAGAAGCGCCCGGCGCTGTCTTTTGGCACCCGAAGGGCTGGGCCGTGTTCCAGTCGCTTATCGACTACATGCGACTCAAGCAAAACGCGGCTGGCTACCAGGAGATCAACACGCCTGAAATTATGGCGAAAGCGTTGTGGGAGAAATCGGGCCACAACGCGGCCTTTGGCGATAACATGTTTACGTCAGAGACTGTCGACGGCCGCGTTTACGCCGTTAAGCCGATGAATTGCCCGGGTCACGTGCAGGTCTTCAAGCAGGGCATCACGAGTTACCGCGACCTGCCAATACGTCTTGCCGAGTTCGGCAAATGCCATCGCTACGAACCGTCGGGCGCCCTGCACGGCATGATGCGCGTGCGGGCATTCACTCAGGATGACGCACACATTTTCTGCACTGCCGACCAGATCACCGAAGAATCGATTGCGGTCTGCAAACTCATTCTTGAAATCTACCGCGGTTTTGGATTTGAAGACGTACGCATCAAGTTCGCCGACCGACCGGAGGTCAGGGTCGGCGAGGATGCCGTCTGGGACCAGGCTGAACAGGCGCTGCTCAAGGCACTCGAAGCCGGTGGTCTCGATTACACACACAATCCGGGCGAAGGCGCCTTCTACGGCCCCAAGCTCGAGTTCGTCCTGAGGGATGCCATCGGCCGCGACTGGCAGTGCGGCACGTTGCAGGTGGATCTCAACATGCCAGGCCGCCTCGGGGCGACCTATATCGGAGAGGACGGCAACAAGCACGTACCCGTCATGTTGCACCGCGCGATATTTGGTTCGCTCGAGCGTTTTATCGGAATTCTGATCGAGCACCACGCCGGCAACCTCCCGTTGTGGCTCGCACCACGCCAGGTCGAAGTACTAACGATCACCTCGGATGCCGATGACTACGCATCAGAAATTGTCACTGCGCTCCGCGCAGCCGGCCTGCGAGCTGGCTGCGACCTGCGCAACGAGAAAATCTCCTACAAGGTCCGCGAGCACAGTGTTGCGAAGGTCCCTGTACTGCTTGCTGTTGGCCAGCGCGAAGTCGACGAACACAATGTTGCGGTGCGGCGGCTTGGTAGTAAACAGCAGACCGTATTATCACTCGATAACGCCATCGCGCAGTTGACTGAAGAAGTGCAAAATCGCGGTTTGGTGAGCAACGACTGACACTCGCACCCGGCGCGTCAATCGCGCGTCCGGAGGTCAGAACCCGGCCTCCAACAATTCTCTGAAGGCCAAATGTGATGCGGCCTGCAGTTTGACTGTGCGCCGCGTCACAGATTCGAAACTCGGAAGGCCATCACCGCTTTGTTCGCCGTTTCTCAGAGATATACTCCTTCGACGCAAGGTTCGCGAAAGCGATTAAACATAAAGCACCGGAGGAATACGAGTGTCGCTGGAACAATTCAAAAAACAGGTGTTGTTACTGCATAGCGAACAAAGCACCCTGGACAATCTAAGCACCGGTTTCAATGATCGTTATACGGTGCACTGCGCGACAAGTGGTAGCGAAGCACTCAATACGCTTGGCCAAACTGAAATCGATGTCATCGTGACAGCTCAGGAACTTCCTGGCATGAGCGGACTGGACGCGTTGCGTGAGGCCAAGAAACGTTCACCTGACACAATCGGCATTCTGCTCGCTGGAGATGAGAATGACGGCCTCGAGGCGATGGTCGGTGACAAGGAAGTATTCCAAATCGTCCGCGGCGACGTTACGCCGGCTTCTTTAAAGAACCTGATCGACGGTGTGACGCGCCAGGCGCGTCTGCTAACCCTCGCGGAATCTGCGAATGACACTACTGCCAATGTCGATGAACCGACTGGCGAACACATTATCATGGAAACCTCCGAGAATGGTTCAACGATCATTTCGGACGGCACTGGTCGGCTGCCAATCCTGGATCCGGCCAGAGTGTCCGCATCTGCGGACGTAGGCTCAAGAGCGGTCGACGTTCTCGTTCTGACACAAGACGAGGAATTCTTGACCACGGTTAAGGAATCGGCCCGTGGCCTTCACAACGTCATATACGCAAATACCGTTGCGCAAGCAGATGAAGCCGTCCGCAAAAATAAAGTTGGTGTCGCCGTCGTTGACGCCGCAATGGTCGGTACAAACGCCGAAGATCTGACAATGCATTTGCGGGCAGCCTCACGTCGACTCGTTGCAATCGTTGCCGGCCGCCGCGATGACGGCGAGATGCTCATGGACCTGATCAACCGCGGCAAGGTATACCGCTTCTTGCTGAAGCCCGTATCACCGGGTCGTTCGCGGCTCGCAATTGAAGCATCAGTAAAGCACCACCTCGAAGCACCGGACTCTGCATTTATTATCCCCGGAGCCGCCGCAGCAAAAGCGAAACCACAAGCTGCGCCGAAGCCGAAGCCCGAAGCGCAGCCCAAGCCGGAAGCAAAGAAACCAGCAGCAAAAAAACGCGTGCCGCCAAGACCAGCACCGCCCCCCACGGCAGCCAGGCCGCAAAAACCGAAAGCAGTTAAGTCGCCTCCGGCACCTGAACCCGCAGCCGCTATCATCCCCAAAAAGGAAGAGGCGTTTTCACCGGATAGAGCTGGCCTGACAGAAGCATTTGGCGGTGACGATACGAGTCTCACCGAGACTATGACTGGCATCGTGTCGTCAGTCGGAAAGTCGGTTTCCTCTCTCAGGAAACCCAAGGGTGAAAAGAGAAGTGTGCCTGAGGCGAAACCTGCATCTGCAAGTTCCGGTGGCTCGCTATTTGCTAACCCAAAAGCTTTTGGCATCGGTGCGGGAGTGCTGCTTGCCGTTGTCGGAATCTCATACTGGATTTTCAGCGGCCCAGACGAACAAGCTGCTGTAGAAGAAAGCGCATTCGCTACGCCATCTTTTTCCGAATCGGATTCCGAATTCGAGACCACGCCGCCTGCCGATGCTGACACCAATATCAGTGATCTTCTTGAAGAGGCCAGGCTGGCGACAACAGCAGGACAACTGTTCAACCCGCCAGGGGGCAACGCTATCGAACTGTATTGGTCTGCATTGCAATTATCACCCGACGATTCGGAAATTGCCGCTGAACTGAATGCCGCCATCGAGCAATCGCTCAGCCTGGCTGAGTCAGCGATGCTGGAAAACCGAGTCGAAGATGCCACGGCGGCACTACAACGCATCGCGCTTGTTCGCCCTGGCAACCCGCGCCTGCCATTTCTCAACGCACAGCTTGCTCAAATACAATTGCGAAACTATCTGGATGACGCTCGTCTCGGCATTCGCGAGTCCCGGTTTGAGGATGCTCGCTTTGCTCTTGATGGTGCTCGATCTCTCGTGGTCACCGATGCTTCCGAAATAGATGCCGTCGCGGACGAACTCAGCGCCGCTCTGAGCAGTCAACGTGTAGGTGACGTCCTGGAGAAGGCCAACGCCCGACTCGAGGAGGGCTCGCTCATCGCGCCGTCAAACGACAATGCGCGCTATTACTTTGAGCTCGCGCTGAGCAACGATCCCGACAACGCCGCTGCACGACAGGGACTTGCCGTGATCGCAAGCAAACTCGTGCTGCAGGCTCGCACGCAAATTGATGCGCGGAATTTCGACGAAGCAGAGTCCCTGCTTGCAGATGCGCGGCGCCTCGACCCGTCCAGCAGTGAGTTGATTACCTCGACGGCCGCACTGCAAACTGCACGTGACCAGCTGGCGCAGCAGCGCGCAGCTGCTGCGCAAAAGGCTGCCAACAAACGTGCCGCTGACAAGCGTGCCGCTGACAAGCGTGCCACCGACAAACTTGCCGCCGAGAAACTCGCGGCTGAACAAGCAGCCGCAGAGCAGCGTGCTGCGAATGAACGTGCCGCAAAAGAACGTGAGCTTGCCGAACAACAGGCCGCTGACGCATTGGCTGCCGATGAATCGTCATCTGTCGACGCGGATACCGCCGCTGCCGACGCCCCGCAGCAGGCGAGTCCTGCCGTGAATGAGAATGCTCCTGTTGCTGTCAGCTCATTGCAACGAATCAAATACGTTGCTCCAAAATACCCACGCGCCGCGCAGAGACGCAACATCTCAGGCTGGGTCGACGTAATTTTTACAGTTGATATCGACGGTTCGGTTACGAATATCTCGATACGCGACTCGGATCCGGGCGATACATTCGTCTCCTCGGCAACGAACGCTGTGGAAGCCTGGAAGTTTGAGCCGGTTATGGACAATGGCGTTGCAATTCAGAAGCGCGCCGCCGTTCGAATGATGTTCGCGCTCGAGTAATCGCCAACAACTGACCGATCGTAAAATTAAATTTTCCAATCTGGACTGTATAGTACATACAAGCTAGTCTTCCCTGATCAGGGTAATCCTGGTGGGGGGGCGAATATTGAGCGAATTACCGGCGGTTGCCCAAGAAAAACCGGCGCGGAAGCAGCAAACGCGGAGCATCGTGACGCAGCAGAAGCTGCTGGATGCCGCTATCCGGGCGTTTTCAGAGAACGGTTTCAAAGGCACATCAACACGCGATATTGCGGATCGAGCCGGCGTCCACCACCCGTTAATAACATATCACTTTAATAACAAGAAGCAGCTCTGGCGTTCAGCTGCAGATCGAATATTCCGTGAATTCAACATCTCGCTGGTCAAAGCGATGGCGGAAGTTACCGAGACGAACCCACGCGCACGCGCCGAGACGTTCATTCGAACCTATGTACGCTATTCGCGCAGCGAGCCGGCATTGCACAAGATTATCTTGCAGGAATCGAGCCGGCCAAGCGATCGGCTGGACTGGTTGGTGGAAAACCACTTACGGCCATTGTTCGAAATAGTCGTCCAATCACTAGCCGAGCTACAGAAGCTTGGCGTGGCACCGCCCGGAAACCCGGCCTTGCTATTCAATATGATTCGGGTTTCGGCGGGCGGGTTGCTGGCCCTCAAGGTTGAGCTAAAAGGTACCAGCGACATCGATCTCGACTCCGATGAAGAAATCGAAAAGTTATCGGATATGATTATTCGGGTATTCCTACCCGGAAACCAACCCCAGGCCACCTAGCGCGAGGCAAGCTTTGCCTGCATCTCGGCGATAATCGACAACGCAATCGCAGCAGGTCCCCGACTGCCGATGTCCAGTCCCGCCGGACCATGCAGGCGTCCGTCCAGCCTTAGCGCCGCACCAGCCATGTCTTCAAGCAGGCGCTCACGGCGATTAGCCGGGCCGAGCAAACCGACATAGCTCATATCGGTATCGGCGAGCTGCCGCAGATAGCTACGGTCGCTTGCCAGATGATGGCTCATGATGATAGCCATATCGAAGCCAGACAAATCCAAAGATGATTGCAGCTCATCCGCCGGCGCGCAGAGAGTCGCAACAGCACCTGAGAAATCACCATTGTCGATATAGGCTTGACGGTGATCGACGACGGTACAGCGCCAGCCCAGTTCTCTGGCAAAGCGCACGACAGGTTCTGCATCAAGGCCCGCGCCAAGCACGAGTACCTGCGGCGGCGGCTGCACAACGACCGTAAGCTCACTCAGCGACTCGTTTTCGATGGGGATACTGATTTCCGCCGCGGTCTGCCCCCTCAACACGGCCGCAATCTGCTCGAACGGAAAATAGCCGGAGGCCGGTAACAAAGGCTGAAGAAAGACACGCATCAGACCGTCGCAGCCTACTCCCATACCCCAGAGTTCATCATCCTGACCCAGGTCATAAGTCACGCACTGAGTAGCACCAGAATCGAGCACCTGTTGAGCCCGCACTGCCAGGTCCCCCTCCAGACAGCCACCAGACAGCATCCCCCGAAACAAGCCATTCTCGTCAATCAACATCTGCGCACCGGCCTTACTGTAGGTCGATCCCTTCGTTTCGAAAACAGTAGCGAGAACCAGGCGATCACCGCGTGATTTTCGCTCGTCGTAGAACTGCAGCAGCTTATCCGGATTCACGTTGAGCCCTTTTTGGAATACCTGTATTTCAAATCATTTTGAGAAACATTGCGCCGAAGTCACTCTTGCGCTTGAATATCGCCAGACGAATCCCAAATCGTTTCTCTGCAATCAGGAGATAGATTATGAACCAAACAGCGACACATCTGATACCCGTCACGGACGCCAGCTTCGCTGAGGAAGTGCTGAAATCAGATCAGCCGGTGCTCGTCGACTTCTGGGCCGAATGGTGTGCCCCGTGCCGCGCGCTCGGACCAATTGTCGAATCGTTGTCGGCAGACTATAAAGGCCGGGCCAAGATTGCCAAAGTCGATATCGACGCCAACCAACAGATTGCCATGCAATTTGGCATACGTTCCATTCCGACCGTAATGCTGTTCGACAAAGGCCAGATCGTCGATACCTTTGTCGGAGTACGGCCAAAATCGGATTACGCTGCCGCCTTAAAGAAGGTCCTTTAGGCGGTAGTACATCATGCCGAGTGCGAGCGCCGGGTTGGCGAAGAATTTGCCGCCCGGCAGGCGCAAGTGACGCACCTTCGAAAAAACATCAAACTGCTCTGAATCGCCGGCAATAATGTCGGCAAGTACCTTGCCCGCCAAATGCGTCGGGGCGACACCGTGACCTGAATAGCCCTGGGCGAAGTAGGTGTTGCCGTGAATTCGCCCGAGCTGCGGGATTCGATTTACACTTATGGCGATGTCGCCACCCCACTCGAAATCGATACGCGCGTTTTTCAACTGCGGGAATACCTTGTGCATTTTCGGCGCCAGCGATGCACCGATGTCCTTGGGATCTCGGCCTGAGTAGTTGCAAAAACCACCAAATAACATACGTTTATCGGATGACAGGCGAAAATAATCGAGCACGGAGCGCTGGTCGCAACAAGCCATGTCCTTGGGTAGCAACTCGGTAGCAACGTCGTCCGACAACGGCTCCGTAGCGATAACGTAACTGCCAGCCGGTATTGCCGCCCCACGGAGCTTTGGCTCCAGGCGACCCAGGTAGGCATTGCCTGCAAGAACTATATTGGCAGCAGTAATCTTTCCTTGCGCTGTTTCGATCACGGGTTTTTCACCATGTTGGATTCGGGTTACGCGCGACTGTTCAAATATCCTGACTCCAAGCTCCGCCGCGGCTCGCGCCTCCCCAATGCACAGATTGAGCGGGTGTAAATGTCCGTTGCCGCTGTTGACGAGCCCGCCGCAATAAATATCCGAACCGATGTAGTTGTGCAGCTCAGCCTTGGGCACGAAATGACACTCGTGCGGATAGTTCGTGCGTTGTTTTTCCTCGACCGTCTCATGGAAGTAATCGATGTCCGACTGGCTCAAGGCGAGATCGAGATAACCGAGCTTGAGTTCACAGTCGATTGCATGCTTGTTGATGAGTTCAATAACGATGTCGCGACATTCGAGACCCATCTGTCGCGCGATATCCGCTGCACCAGCGCCAAATCGCTTCTCGATCCTGTCGACCTCGACAAAACCGTCAATTAGCTGGCCACCATTGCGTCCTGATGCGCCCCACCCGATCCGGTTCCCCTCAATAAGCGCGACGCTGTAGCCGCGCTCAACCAGGTGGAGTGCTGCCGATACGCCGGTGAATCCGCCGCCGACCACGACGACATCGGCGTGTTGCTCGCCGCGCAACGTTGGATAGTCCTTGCTGTAGTTGCGTGTCGCTGCGTAGTACGACGGCGCATGCTCATTGGTGTCACGCATACAATAACCCTCAGGAATTACCGGGTGGGACGGTTCGCATACAAGTACAACATCTCCATGGCCAAAGCGGCTCCGGCCAGCGCCGTAATCTCGCCCACGTCGTAGGCCGGTGCAACCTCGACCAGATCCATACCGACGAGGTTAATTCCGGCGAGCCCGCGCAATATTTCCAACGCCTGATAGCTGCTGAGCCCACCACAAACCGGCGTACCCGTGCCTGGCGCGTAGCTCGGATCCAGGCAATCAATATCGAATGTCAGATAGGCCGGCCGCGGTCCCACAACCGATTTAATCTTCTCGATAACCGCAGCAATTCCGTTCTCATGTACCCATGGCGCATCGAGCACATTGAAACCCAACGTGTCTTTGTTAGTCGTACGCAAGCCGATTTGTACCGAACTGGCCGGATCGACGATGCCCTCCTTGGCTGCATGAAAAAACATCGTGCCATGATCGATGCGATCATCCTTATCAGGCCAGGTGTCGCTGTGTGCGTCGAAATGGACCAGGGACAATGGCGCACCGTGTTTCTTGGCGTGCGCTTTCAACAATGGATAGGCAATGAAATGATCGCCACCTAACGCCAGCAACGCCGGGCCCTGGCTGATGATTTTCGTTGCATGAGATTCGATCGCATCGGGCACCTCGTGTGGTCGCCCGAAATCGAAAAAACAATCGCCATAGTCGACGACGGCAAGTTTGTCGAAGGGATCGAACTCCATACCGTAGGGTTTTTCCCAAGCCATGATGGTCGATGCCGCGCGTACCGCACGCGGTCCGAACCGGGCGCCCGGTCGGTTCGTCGTTGCCGTATCTAACGGAACGCCGGTTACAACAACATCGACTCCCTCAAGGTTGCGCGTGTACTTGCGGCGCATGAAAGATGTCGCGCCCGCGTAGGTCGGCTCAGGTGTTGTACCGTACAGGTCCTTACGGGTTATGGCGTGATCGCCAGTGTCCTTATCCATTGATTGCCTCTTGCGTCAGATCCAGGCAACGCCTTGTTATGTCGATCATCTCATCGGCTTCCTTATGCGATAGCACAAAGGGTGGCGCCGCAACGATCGTATCGCCAACAGCGCGCATGACGAGTCCGTTGTTGACGAGGAAATCGCGGCAGATAGTCCCGACTCCCTGCTTCTCATCGAATCGCTGCAGCGGCTCTTTGCTCTTGACGAGTTCAAGTGCACCCATTAATCCGAGCATTCGCGTTTCACCAACAAGAGGATGGTCTCCAAGTTCCCGCCATCCTTCTTGCAGGTAGGGCCCGATATCGTTCTTGATACGCTCGACAAGGTTTTCGCGTTGCAGGATCTGCAGGTTGGCTATCGCCACGGCGCACGCTGCCGGATGACCCGAGTAGGTGTATCCATGATAGAACTCGCCACCTTTGTCGATGAGGACATCAGCAATGCGGTCACTAATCATGACACCACCAAGTGGCAGGTAACCAGAGGTCACCCCTTTGGCAAACGGCATCAGATCAGGCTTGATACCGAAGTAGTCAGCGCCGAACCACTCCCCAAGCCGGCCAAAACCGGTAATAACTTCGTCCGAAATCAACAGGATGCCGTGCTCATTGCAGATTCGTTGCACCTCGGGCCAATACGAGTCGGGCGGTATTATCACCCCGCCTGCACCTTGAACAGGTTCAGCAATGAAAGCGGCAACCTTGTCGGCACCCAGCTCATTGATCTTGTCTTCGAGTGACCTGGCCGCAAGCAAACCGAACTCATCCGGCGACAGACTCCTGTCACTGCCAAACCAGTACGGCTGATCAACATGTACAATTCCGGGTATCGGCAGGCCGCCCTGCTGGTGCATTGGTTTCATGCCGCCGAGGCTGGCCGCAGCGACCGTAGAACCGTGATACGCATTTTCGCGGCTGATAATTGTGTGCCGCTCCGGTTGGCCCAGTAAATCCCAATAACGACGCACCATGCGAACAATCGTGTCGTTGGATTCCGAGCCGGATCCGGCAAAAAATACTCGATTAAACTGCGGCGGGCTGACTTCCTTAAGCATCGCCGCGAGTTCTATTGACGGAGGATGAGCGCACTGAAAAAAATTGTTGTAATAAGGCAGCTCGCGCATCTGCTCAGCGGCGGCATCCACTATTTCATCACGGCCATAACCGGCGTTAACGCACCAGAGGCCGGACATACCATCCAGGATCTTTTTGCCTTCCTCGTCATAGATGTACACGCCATCGGCACGAGTGATGATGCGTGATTTCTTTTCGTGTAGCGCTTTATGGTCCGTGAATGGGTGCAGGTGATGGTCTTTGTCAAGTTCCTGCAGGTCCGACCCGCTGTGTTTCTCCAGTGCTGCCACTAAAATTTCCTCAGACGTTGAACATCAGAATTTCGCGTTCATAAGGTGTAATGATTTCCTGGAACTCGCGGTACTCGTCCTCTTTGACTGCGCAATACAGGTCGACGAAATAGTCTCCCAGGATACTGCGCATTGCATCACTGCCACGCATGGCCTGTAGGGAAGAGTAAATGTGCCGATGCAAAGTAAACTCATCGCTGTAGGCGCTTCCTTTCATCGCCTCCGTCGGTTTTTGCCCTTCAACCATCCCGAGATAGCCGCAAGCCAGTGTTGCAGCCAGCACCAGGTAAGGGTTCACATCTGAACCGGCGAGCCGGTTTTCGACACGGCGATTCTCAGAGTCTGAATCCGGAACACGCAGCCCGACGGTGCGGTTATCGATCGCCCACGCCAGATTGACTGGCGAGGACCACGGACTCAGGAAACGCCGGTATGAATTAACGTACGGTGCAAAAATCAGTAAT
>Ga0224512_10001382_pt1 | contig 23414 bp, 16 predicted proteins | sample SF_May12_sed_USG_4_FD_169103 | JGI IMG/M metagenome (GOLD analysis project Ga0224512, IMG submission 169103) | Sediment microbial communities from San Francisco Bay, California, United States - SF_May12_sed_USGS_13 | ecosystem: Environmental > Aquatic > Marine > Sediment | place: USA... | reverse complement strand
CCGCGGTGGCGGTTCCTGCGAGTCGGCGTGGTCGGGCTGGGCGCCGGCGCCACCGCCTGCTACGCGCAACGCGGCCAGGACTGGACCTTCTTCGAGATCGACCCGACGGTGGTGCGGATCGCCCGCGACGCACGCTATTTTACCTACCTTGCCGACTGCAAGCCCGACGCAACGGTGGTGCTGGGCGACGCCCGGCTGTCGCTGCAGCGCGTGCCGGACGGGAGTTTCGATCTCCTGGTGCTGGACGCGTTTTCGTCCGATGCCATCCCGGTGCACCTGCTGACCACCGAGGCCTTCGCCCTGTACCGGCGCAAGCTCTCCCGGCGCGGCGTGCTGGCGGTCCATATCTCGAACCAGTTCCTCGACCTGGAACCGGTCGTCGGCCGCATCACCGCGGAAACCGGGTTTTTCGGCGTCGTCCAATACGATAACGAGCCCGACGAAGCGGAAACGCTCGCCTCGCTGCGGGTGCCGTCGATCTGGGCCGTCATGGCGCGGCGGCCGGACGATATCGCCGAACTGGCGCCCGACCCGCGCTGGCTGCCGCTGCGCGGCGCCAATGCCCCGCTGTGGACCGACGATCACGTGAATATCTTAAGGGCTCTCATGCTGTCGGGTGGCGGAACTGGCGGGAGCCGTCTTGACTGAAAACGCTTTACGGTCCAGTCAATTGGCTTTCGCGGCGGTCGCAATGTTGGAGCCGAGATAGGCGTAATACGACTGCAACAGATCGGGTGCGGCGTCGCAATGCACGAAGCGACCACGGCAAAGCTCCCGGATCGCAGAATTCACTCGAAAATACTCCCCGCCGTCGACCTGCGCCTGATCGAGCACCATTCCGGCGAGATAACTCAGATCCAGCTCGGGCAGACCGGTGTTCACCGGGCCGAAGGTGCTGTGCAGGAGATAGGGCGTACGGTAAAGCGGATCGCGTACATTCTCGTGGAACCCGACTTCCTCGAAATCGCGGGGCATGGGCGGTATGTGATCGCCGAACATCGCAACCAGAAGCGGCGTGCCCTTTCCGTCCTGTTCGTCGATGAATTTGGACATCTTGGCCGAAAACACGCTCTGCCGCCGAAAGTATTCCTGCATCGCCGGCGTCCCGACCGACTCGTCCACAAACAGCGCGTTCCCCTTGTTCGCATACGGCATATGCAGATCGTACGAAACCGCGAAAATGAAGGTGGGTCCCGTTTCCTCCCGCAGAATCCGGTCGATGGCGTTCAGAACCTTGCCGTCCGCGGTGCCGTCGGCCGTTCCGTAGCGCACGCCGATGTCTTCGAAATCCAGGAACCGGTCGAAGCCAAGGTCCAGGTACGTCGCGCGTGCATCGAATATATAATCCTTGCGCGCCCCGTACAGGGCGACCGTCTTGTACCCGAGGTCCCGGAACGCCCTTGCGAGCGTCCAGGTATTGCCGTCTGCGAGGCTGAAAGGCCGGGGACCGGTGGTGCTGAACAGCGGCCCGGGAATGCCGGTCAGGAAGGTATACTCGGACATCCAGGTTCCACCGCCGACGATGTGTACCCGGGTCAGGCCGCCGGCCCGGTTCTCGATCGCTTCCGCGCGCAGCCCGGCGAGAGGATCGGCATGGAACTCGGCCCGCAGACTCAGCGGATCGATCATCGATTCCGCCAGGACGGCGACGACGTTGGGCGGCGCGCTCCCACCATCGCGTACCGGAACCGGCTGCCGCCCGACGTACTCCAGAATCCCGGATGGGTTCCCCTCCAGCATGCTCTCGAACAGTCCCGGCCGCACGGCGGTAAGATAGAGGTGGTTGAACAGGCCGTATTTGAGCTGTTCAGCCATATCCCAGTCGTGCGGCTCCATCTTCATGCCGCGCATCGCTGCCGCCGCGCCGTCCTTGCCGAAATTCAGGGCCAGTACCGCGACGCCGACGGCCAGAACCACCGCCACGCGCAGGCGCAGGGGAAAGGCGAGTTCTCCCTTACGGGTTTTCGACAACCCCACGAGAGCCAGACTGGTGCCCACCGCCGTCCCGATAATCACGGTCGCCGTCAGGAACAACGGGAAATTCAGATTGGTGAAGACGAGCTCGGTGACTTTGAGATCCGCGACCGCCAGTTGGAAATGGGCGGGGACAAGATAACTGTCCCAATACAAAAAAAGCGAATAGTTCGCCAAATAGATAACCCCACAGAACAATCCTGTGATTATCGTCGAGAATTTTGGATTCCGGGTAACCGCGAATATCAGTGCGAAGAACAGTATCACCGGAATCGCGTTGAACGCGAAATAGCCGAAGACGAGAAACCGCCAGTCCGTCGGCGTCGTCAACATGTCCAGAGCGGTGACCGTCAGCACCAGAAAAAGAAGTGGCATGCGGATGCTGCCCCACAGCCACGCCAGACCGACCGTCTCTTTCATGGCGGTGAACACCGTACCAATCCGGTTTTGTTATGGAACGCTACTTTTGATAGCTAATGAACGGTTTAGGATTGGTAAACATGGCCGCATGGCGAAGTTGAACGGCACGGTGGTGGGGCGGCGGCCGACCGAAAATGCGGGAGTAAATCAGGTCGCCGGCGACACGGTGTCCCACGCGGGCGTGCGCAGGGTCACCGTCGCGCCATCGGCTTCGAGTTCCAGCCGGCCGCCCTCGGCCGCGACATGCTCCAGCCGGACCAGCGCAAGACCCAGCCCGTCACGCGACGAGCGCATCTCGCCGACCTCTTTGCCGTCGCGCATCAGCGGCGTCCCCGGCGCCGGCGCCGCGCCGGACACTGCCACGGGCATCAGGCGCTTCTTGACCAGGCCGCGATACTTCGTCCGCGCCGTCAGTTCCTGGCCCATATAGCAGCCCTTGTCCCAATCAACGCCGTTCAGCGCGTCAAAATTGCTTTCCAGCAGGATCGATTTCTCGACCACCAGGTCCTTGCTGCCGTCGGGCAGGCCGAGCCCGAGCCGCATGCGGTCGTAATCCTCCGGCGCCGCGGCGGAAGAGCCCAGTGCTTCCAGTATTCCCGCCGTACGGCCGGCCGGCAGGATGGCCCGCGCGCCGGCGCCTGCGAGGCGCGGATCCATATAGACCGCGCCGCCTTCGAAGGGCCGCCCGGCCCCCGGCGCATCCGAAAGACCGAGAGCCTGCGCGGCGCCATCGCCCCACAGCGCAAGGACCGCCATGTTATCGGACATGCCCAGATCGACCGCCGCGCGCAGCTTGAACTTGTGCAGCCGCCGGCCGAAATCCATCAGCCGTTCGCCGCCTTCGCTGTCGAGGTGGATCACATCGCCGATCTCGATCATGAAGAAGTCGTGCAGGTACTTGCCCTGCGGGGTCAGAAACGCCGCCCATATCGCGTGCTCCGCGTCGGCGCGCGTCACGTCGTTGGAGACCAGACCCTGCAGAAAATCCCGCCGGTCGGCGCCGCCGACAGTGATCAATCCGCGATGCGAAAGAGCCGTGTAGAAGAGTCCTGTCATTTTCCGGTGCCGTCCTGCGGTGCGCTCCGCCAAACCAGATAGGGCCTCGGGCCGCCTGCGGCAAGCACCCGGTTGACCCGACTTATCGGTTTGCAGGGCCGCGAAGAGGCATTACCTTTGGCGGCGCGGCGCCGCCGCGACCGGCGGCCGTATGAATTCCCCTGAAGGGATAGTCTTTGCGGAATGACTGAACATTTCGATCTGATCATCCGGGGCGGCACGTGCCTGACCCCCGCCGGACGGGTGGACACCGACATCGGCGTCGCCGGTGGCCGCATCGCCACGATCGGCGATCTCGGGCCGGCGTCGGCGGAAACTGTCCTCGAGGCGAAGGGCCTGCATGTGCTGCCCGGCGTGATCGACAGCCAGGTGCATTTCCGCGAGCCCGGAGGCGAGCACAAGGAGGATCTCGAAAGCGGCACGCGGGCGGCGGTCCTGGGCGGCGTCACCGCGGTCTTCGAGATGCCGAACACCAGCCCGCCGACGGTCTCCGCCGCGGACCTCACCGACAAGATCAAGCGAGCCGGCGGGCGCGCATGGTGCGACTTCGCCTTCTTCGTCGGCGCCGCGAAGGAGAACGTCAACCGCCTCGCCGGGCTGGAACAGCTTGCCGGGTGTTGCGGCATCAAGGTATTCATGGGGTCGTCGACCGGCTCGCTGCTGGTCGAAGGGAAGGGACTGCTGCGCGATGTCATGTCGCGCGGGCGTCGGCGTATTGCCATCCACGCTGAGGACGAGCAGCGGCTGAAGGCGCGCTTCGATCTCGCGCGCGACGGCGGCAAACCTTACTGCCACCCGATCTGGCGCGACGAGGAAACCGCCTTGCTCGCAACGCGGCGGGCGCTGGAGTTGGCCGGCGAGACGGGGCGCCGCATCCACATCCTGCACGTCACCACGGCGCAAGAGATGGACGTTCTGGCGCAGCACAAGGCCCTCGCGACCGTCGAAGTGACGCCGCAGCACCTGACCCTGGCGGCGCCCGACGCCTATAACCGGCTCGGCACGCTGGCGCAGATGAACCCGCCGATCCGCGACGAGAAGCACCGCGCGGGGCTGTGGCGGGCGGTCGCCGGCGGCGTCGTCGACGTGATCGGCTCCGACCATGCGCCGCACACGCTGGAGGAAAAGGCGACACCCTATCCGGATAGTCCGTCGGGCATGCCCGGCGTGCAGACGCTGGTCCCGGTGATGCTCACGCACGTGTCCGAAGGCCGGCTGACGCTGGAGCGTTTCGTCGACCTCACCTCCGGCGGCCCGGCGCGAATCTACAACGTTGCCCGCAAGGGCCGCATCGCGGTCGGCTATGACGGCGATTTCACGATCGTCGACCTGAAGGCGAAACGGACAATCAGCAACGACTGGATCGCCAGCAAATGCGGCTGGACGCCGTTCGACGGCATGAATGTGACCGGCTGGCCCGCCGCCACCGCGATCCGCGGCCACATCGTCATGCGCGACGACGAAACCGTCGGGGCCCCGATCGGCCGCACCGTCCCGTTCTCGGACACCGGGGCGGACTGATCCGCCGCGCCTACGCCTCCCGCGCGATCTTCACCACGCCGTCGCCATCGTCGCCGGCGATCGCGGCCTGGGCGGCGGCGAGGCGGGCGATCGGCACGCGGAACGGCGAGCACGAGACGTAGTCCAGCCCCGCCTTGTGGAAGAATGCCACCGAGGCGGGATCGCCGCCGTGTTCGCCGCAGATACCGAGCTTGATATCGGGCCGGGTCTGGCGGCCGCGCGCGGTCGCGATCTCGACCAGCTCACCGACGCCGTCGACGTCGATGCTGGTGAATGGGTCGTGCGCGAGGATGCCCTGCTTTTCGTAGTACTGCAGGAAGCTGCCGGCGTCGTCGCGGCTGAGCCCGAACGCCGTCTGGGTCAGGTCGTTGGTGCCGTAACTGAAAAATTCCGCCTGCTCGGCGATCTCGGCGGCGCGCAGGCAGGCGCGCGGCAACTCGATCATGGTGCCGACCAAATAGGCCGGTTTGCGGCCCTTCTCGGCCGCGACCTCGCCAGCCACCCGGTCGATGATGCCCTTGAGGATGTCCAGTTCCTCCTTGATCGCGATCAACGGCACCATGACCTCGCAGATCGGCCCCTCGCCGGTCTCCTCCTCGACCGCGGCGGCGGCCTCGAAGATCGCACGGGCCTGCATCTCGCAGATCTCCGGATAACTGATCGCCAGCCGGCAGCCGCGATGGCCGAGCATCGGGTTGGCCTCGTGCAGTTCGCTGGCGCGGCGGCGCACGGTCTCGATATCGACGCCGGCGGCGTCCGCGACCTCCTGCATATCCTGCGCGCCCTTCGGCAGAAATTCGTGCAGCGGCGGGTCGAGCAGCCGAATCGTCACCGGCAGGCCGCGCATGATCTTGAATATCTCGATGAAGTCCTCACGCTGCATCGGCAGGATTTTGGCGAGTGCCGCGCGGCGGCCCTGTTCGGTCTCGGCCAGGATCATCTCGCGCATGGCGACGATCCGTTCGGCGTCGAAGAACATATGCTCGGTGCGGCACAGCCCGATGCCCTCGGCGCCGAATTCGCGCGCCGTTCGGGCGTCATCCGGAGTGTCGGCATTGGCGCGCACGCCCATCGTGCGGGCCACGTCGGCCCATTCCATCAGCGTGTTGAAATCGCCCGAGAGTTCCGGCTTGACGGTCGGCACCTCGCCCAGCATGACCTGGCCGGCGCCGCCGTCGATGGTGATCCACTGGCCGTGCTTGACGGTTCGCCCGGCGACGGTCATGGTCCGCGCCTTCTCGTCGACCTGGATGCTGCCGGCGCCCGCGACGCAGGCCCGGCCCATGCCGCGGGCGACGACCGCCGCGTGGCTGGTCATGCCGCCGCGCGTGGTCAGGATGCCCTGGGCCGCGTGCATGCCGTGAATGTCCTCGGGGCTGGTCTCGGTGCGCACCAGGATCACGCGCTCACCCTTGGCGGCCTCGGCCTCGGCCTCATCGGCGGTAAACACCGCCTTGCCCGAAGCGGCGCCCGGCGAGGCCGGCAGGCCGGTGGCGATGATGATGCGTTCGGCATCGGGGTCGAGCGCCGGATGCAGCAGCTGGTCGAGCGCTTGCGGTTCGATGCGGCTGACCGCGGTCGGCCGGTCGATCAGGCCGCTGTCCGCCATTTCCACCGCGATGCGCAGCGCCGCCTGCGTCGTGCGCTTGCCATTGCGCGTCTGCAGCATCCACAGCTTACCCTTCTGCACCGTGAACTCGATGTCCTGCATGTCGCGGTAATGGTTTTCCAGCTTGCCGCGGATGTCGTCGAGCTGCCCGAACACCTCGGGCATCACTTCTTCCATGGCCGGCAAGTCGGAGCCATTGGCGTCCTTCCCGGCGACCGTCAGGTGCTGCGGCGTACGGATCCCGGCGACCACGTCCTCGCCCTGCGCGTTGACCAGGTACTCGCCGTAGAAGGCGTTCTCGCCGGTCGACGGATCGCGGGTGAAGGCGACGCCGGTCGCGCAGTCGTCGCCCATGTTGCCGAACACCATGGCCTGGACGTTCACCGCGGTGCCCCAATCCTCGGGAATGCCGTGCAGCCGGCGATAAGTCACGGCGCGCGGCGTCATCCAGCTGCCGAACACGGCGCCGATAGCGCCCCAGAGCTGCGCCTTCGGGTCCTGCGGGAAGGGCTCGCCCAGCGCCTCCTCGACCCGCGCCTTGAAGGCGGCGACCAGGGCCTCCAGCGCCTCGGCGTCGAGTTCGGTATCGAGCTTGACACTGCGCTCTTCCTTGTGAAGCTCGAGGATTTCCTCGAAATTGTAGTGCTCGACGCCCAGCACGACGGCGGAATACATCTGGATGAACCGGCGGTAGCTGTCATAGGCGAAGCGTTCGCTGCCACTCAGCGCAGCGAGGCCTTCCACGGTATCGTCGTTGAGCCCCAGGTTGAGCACCGTATCCATCATGCCCGGCATCGAGGCGCGGGCGCCGGAGCGCACCGAAACCAGCAGCGGCGCGGCCCTGTCGCCGAACTTCATGCCGCCGACCCGGGCTTCGATTCCGACCAGCGCCGCATCGACCAGGTCCGCCAGATCGTCCGGATAGGTGTTGCCGTTCCGGTAATAGAACGTGCAGATCTCCGTGGTGATGGTGAACCCCGGCGGAACGGGCAGGCCCAGATGGCACATCTCCGCAAGGTTGGCGCCCTTGCCGCCCAGAAGCTCGCGCATTTCGGCGCGGCCCTCGGCGGCTCCGTCCCCGAATTCGTAAACCCACTTGCTCATGATCGTTCCGCTATCCCTCGATCTGGCTGAAATCCGCAAGCAATCCCATTGTCGCACGAATCCGCGACAGCAGGCGCAGGCGATTCGCCCGCAGCGCGGAATCATCCGTATTGACGGTCACCTTGTCGAAATACGCGTCGACCGGGCTCCGCAGCGCCGCCAGCGCCGCCATGGCGCCGGTGAACTTCTCCTCCGTAACGGCCGCCTCCACCGCCTTCGCGGCCCCGTCCAGCGCGCGGCCCAGCGCCGCTTCCTGGTCCTGCACGTAGCCGCCGGCATCGGGCGCCTCGTCGTAGGAGACGCCGTCCTTCTTCTCCTCGATCTTGAGGATGTTGGCGGCGCGGCGATACGCCGTCAACAGGTTCGCGCCGTCGTCGCTGGCGATGAAGTCCTGCAGCGCGCCGACCCGCGCCAGCAGACGCACAAGGTCGTCTTCGCCGCCCAGGGCGAAGACCGCGGCGATCAGATCGTGCCGCACGCCCTGGCCGCGCAGATGCACCTTCAGCCGGTCGGCGAAAAAGGAAAGGAGGTCATCGCAGACGGCGCTCTTCTCCGCACCTCCCGTCACCGCGGCGCCGAAATTTCCGAATCCGGATCCGAACGCCGGCAGCAGGCCGAGCCGCAGCCCGTTCTCGACGATCAGCCGGATCACGCCCAGCGCGGCTCGGCGCAGCGCATAAGGGTCCTTCGAGCCGGTCGGCTTCTCGTCGATCGCCCAGAATCCGGCCAGCGTGTCGATCTTGTCGGCCAGCGCCACGGCGACCGAGACCGGCGCCGACGGGCAGGCATCGTTCGGGCCCTGCGGCGCGTAATGGTCGCGAATGGCGTCGGCGACATCTGCATGCTCACCATCCGCCAGCGCGTAGTAGCGGCCCATCAGGCCCTGCAGTTCCGGGAACTCGCCGACCATCCCGGTCACCAGGTCCGCCTTGGCCAGCCGCGCCGCCGCGCGCACCCGGTCGCGGTCGGCGCCGTCGATATATTTGGCGATCTCCGCCGCCAGCGCCTGGACGCGGTCGACCTTGGCGTCCAGCGAGCCGAGCTTCGCATGGAAGGTGATGCCGCCCAGCGCCGTGGTGCGGCTGGCCAGCGTCTGCTTGCGGTCCTGGTCCCAGAAGAAGCGCGCGTCGGCAAGGCGCGCGCGCAACACCCGCTCGTTGCCGGCGACGATTTGCGCGCCCCCGTCCGCGGTCTCAATATTGGCGACCAGCGCGAAGTGCGGCGCCATCGAGCCGTCCGCCTTGAGCAGTGTAAAATACTTCTGGTGGCTGCGCATGGCGGTGGTCAGCACTTCCGGCGGCAGGTCCATGAAATCCGTGTCGATACCGCCGATCAATACCACCGGCCATTCCACAAGCCCGGTGACCTCATCGAGCAATGCGGGATCGTCGCGCACCGTCAGCTTCGCCTTCTTCGCCAGCTTAGCCAGCCCGTCGGCGATGATTTCCCGGCGCTCGGCCTGGTCGAGGACCACATGGCCGGGGCTGCGCAGCCCGTCGGAATACTCTTCGAAATTCGTCGCCGCGATGTAGCCAGGATGCAGGAAGCGGTGGCCGTATGTGTGATTACCGAAGCGGACCGTCCCGCCGCCGAGATCGAGTTCGCCTTCCAGCGCGGCGCCGGCGAAGGCGGCAAGGATCGAATGTAGCGGGCGCACCCAGCGGAAGCTGTTCCCCGCCCAGCGCATCGATTTCGGCCACACCAGTTTGCGGATGGCGGCGGTCAGGATGTCCGGCAACACACCTTGCGTATCGCGGCCAGGCTTCTCGATGACCGCAAACCAGACCGCGCCCTTGGGCGTCTCGCGCTTTTCGCACTGATCGAGCGACTCGAGCCCGGCGCCGCGCAGGAACCCCTCGATCGCCTTGTCCGGGGCACCGACCTTCGGCCCCTTGCGCTCGTCCCGGATATCGGGCTGGCGTTCCGGCACGCCCTCGACGCAGAGCGCCAGCCGCCGCGGCGTCGCGTATGTGTTGGCGCTCTCGAACGCGAGCCCGGCTTCAGCCAGCCCCTCGGTCACCAGGCGCTTCAACTCATCCGAAGCACGCGCTTGCATGCGGGCCGGAATCTCCTCGGAAAACAGCTCCAGAAGCAGTTGCGCCATCGGTCAGCGCTCCCCCCGAAGGGCCGGTGAGTCACCCCCACCCCGACTCTCGCCCATCAAGGGGGAGGGAGATTTCTTGTCGAGACGGCCCATCGAGCCCTCTCCCCTGGCGGGGGAGGGTCGGGTGGGGGGGAAACTCACCGCCAGTCCGATCATGGGTCTACTGATGCCCCCGTGACGCCAGCCAGCCTTCGCAGCAGGCCTTGGCGAGCGCGCGCACGCGGCCGATATAGGCCTGGCGCTCGGTGACCGAGATCACGCTGCGCGCGTCCAGCAGGTTGAACAGGTGACTTGCCTTCAGACACTGGTCATAGGCCGGCAGCGCCAGCCCGGCGTCGATTAGCGAGCCGCATTCGGCCTCGGCGTCCTGGAAATGGCGGGTCAGCATGCTGGTGTCGGCATACTCGAAATTATGCGCGGAATATTCGCGCTCGGCCTGCAGGAAGACGTCGCCGTACTTCACGCCGGCGCCGTTGAAATCGAGATCGAAGACGTTATCGACGCCCTGGACGTACATCGCCAGCCGCTCCAGCCCGTAGGTCAGCTCGCAGGACACCGGCGCGCATTCGATGCCGCCGACCTGCTGGAAATAGGTGAATTGCGTCACCTCCATGCCGTCGCACCAGACCTCCCAGCCGAGGCCCCAGGCACCCAGCGTCGGGCTCTCCCAGTCGTCCTCGACGAAGCGGATGTCGTGGGCCATCGGATCAATGCCGAGATGCCGCAGCGAGTCGAGATACAAATCCTGGCTGTCCGGCGGCGACGGTTTCAGGATCACCTGGTACTGGTAGTAATGTTGCAGGCGGTTGGGGTTTTCGCCATAACGCCCGTCGGTCGGCCGGCGCGAGGGCTGCACATAGGCGGCGTTCCATTCCTCCGGCCCCAGCGCGCGCAGGGTCGTCGCCGGATGGAAGGTGCCGGCGCCGACCTCCATGTCGTAAGGCTGCAGGATCACGCATCCCCGTTCGGACCAGAAGTCGTGAAGCTTGAGGATGAGTGACTGGAAGCTGTTGTCGGTGGCCATTCCCGGACCCGGGACGCACGGGCGTAAACCCGTTCATCACTGTGCAAAATTGGTCGGCGCCGAATCCACGCTGGCGGAGGACGCGTAAGGTGCGGCGCAAAATAACCGTGCCGACCTGCCCGGTCAACGGCAACGACCCAGCGACGGGGTCGATGCCACTTTGGTCGATTTCTAGTATGGACAGTCGGGCCGGTCGCAGGGGCCGGCGGATTTGGCGACGACATAGGCCTTGCAGACCGGGCACTGCACGGTGTCCTCGACCTCCGGCGCGGCGGCGCCGCCGGCCCGTGTCGTGGGATTGACGCCGCGCTGCTGCTGCTTGCGCGCCTGGTCGAGCCGCCCGACCAGCTTGAAGCCGTACCAGACCGCGACGACGATGCCGATCAGGACGGCGAGCTTGCTGAAGCTGAATCCGAACATGGGCGAACTCCTAGCGGTCGGGCGGGCAGCCGGTCAAGTCGTGCGGCGTCGGCGTCACAGGTCGAAGCGGCTCCAGAGGAACCGCTCCTCGATGGCGGCGAGGAGATCGTCGGCGATGGCGCCGGCCTGCGACACGCCGATCCGTTTCTGCAGCCAGTTGCGCGGTGCCTTGATCGGACGCAGCCGCACCTTTTCGCCGAATTTCTCACGCATCACGCCGCGCAGATCGCCGATGCCGTCGACCAGGCCCAGCTCCGCCGCCTTGCGGCCAGTCCAGATGGTGCCGTCGAACAGATCAGGCTCGGGCGCGGCCAGCCGGGCGCCGCGGCGCGTACGCACCCAGTCCTTGAACTGGTCGTGCACGTCTTCCTGGATCGACTTCAGGCGTTCGATGTCTTTCGGATCCTCCGGCCGGAACGGATCCAGCATGGCCTTCGACTCGCCGGCGGTGTGGACGCGCCGCTCGACGCCCGCCTTGGCGATCAGGTCGGTGAAACCGAAACCGGCCGAGACCACGCCGATCGAGCCCACGACGGAGGCCGCGTCCGCATAGATGTGGTCGGCGGCGCAGGCGAGCCAGTAGCCGCCCGATGCCGCCACATCCTCGCAGAAGGCGTAGACCGGCAGATCGTGCTCCTCGGCCAAAGCGCGCACCCGGCCAGCGATCAACGCCGACTGCACCGGCGAGCCGCCGGGGGAGTTCACGGAAATCGCTATGGCAGCAAGCTTCTTCAACTTGAAGGCGCGCTCTATCGGCTCGGCCAGGTCGTCCAGCGTCATGCCGCGCCGGCCGAGGCCGAGCTGCCCGATCACCCCGGCGAAGCGCAGCACGCCGACGACCGGCGCGCCGGACGCCTTGCGCGCCAGCCAGCTGCCGATCAGCGGGACACGTTCGAGCCAGCTTTCACTGGGCGGGTGTTTCATGGCGGCTAACATAAGGACCGGCCGGTGGGCCCACAAGACGGAAAGCGAACCGCGTGAACCCGACTAAATCGCAAGCGCCGCGCCGTCGCGCAGGATGGCCAGCGCGTCCGCCGTATAGCCACCGTCCTCTTCGTGCAGCACGAGGCCGGGGGCGATGCGCAGGGGGGTCTTTACGCCGGGCCGGGCGCGGAGGATGACGCGCTTGGCCTCGCGCCCCTCCTTGGGCCACAGCGGGAAGACGACGATGCCGCCAGCGCGGCCATGCAGCAGGGACAGCAGCTCGTCGAGCCGGTCGGCCCGGTGAACGACCGTGATGCCGCCCTTCGGCTTCGCCACGCGTAGCGCGAAACCAATCCAGTCGGCGAGCTTCGCAGCGCCCTCGACATTCGCCGCCGCCTTCGCGGCACCCGGCGGCGGATCGGCCCGGTCGGCTGGCAAGTAGGGCGGATTGGCAATCACATGGTCCCATGTCCCGAGAACGAGGTCACGCGGCGGATCGAGGATGTTCCCCTCGATGATCGAAACCCGGTCATCCATGCCATTCAGCGCGACGTTGTCACGCGCGAGCCCGGCGAGCTCCGGCTGCAGCTCCAGCCCCGCCACCCGTGCGCCCGGGACACGATGGGCGAAGCACAGGCCCGCCGCGCCGACGCCAGTACCGATGTCGAGCAGCGATCCGGTCGAGGAAGCAGGCACCGATGCGGCCAGCAGCACCGGGTCGACGGCGACGCGATAGCCGTCAGTCGGCTGGCGCAATACGACCTGACCGCCGAGCAGCGTATCCGGGGCGTCCTGGTCCGGACCGTCCCACTCGCCGGCTTCGGAGAGCAACCGACGGGCCGCATCGTAATCCTCGTCGGCCACCATAATGCGGCGCGGAATGGCCGAAATCGAGCCTTCCGCGAAGCTCATATGGGTATCGAGGACCACAGCCTCGATGTTCTCGCCGGCCAGCAGCGCCGCGAGCCATGAAATCCGTACGTGGTCGCCGGTGCGAAGAAGTTCCTTCATTTTAACCGGTGGTGCGCTTTTTGGTCCACTTGACCATGGGTTGGGTTAAACTATGCTCGCTGCTATTCTGCACGCCCTGCGAGGGAAAGGGGAAACGAATTGGCTGTCGTCGGCGCTGAGTCGAAAGGCCGGACCGGTCTGGCCGCTGCGCGAGGCGCGGCGGGGGCCAAGCCGTCGCTGGATGCATTGCACAGGCTGGTCGTGAACGACATCGCAGCGGTCAACCAGCTGATCGTCGAGAATATGCAGAGCCCGGTTGCGCTGATCCCGCAACTCGCCGGTCATATCATTGCGGCCGGCGGCAAGCGGCTGCGGCCAATGGTGACGCTGGCTGCGGCCAGGCTGTGCGGCTATGACGGCGAGCGGCAGCGGGCTCTTGCGGCGTGTGTGGAGTTCATTCACACGGCAACCCTGTTGCACGACGATGTCGTCGACGAGTCCCTGCTGCGTCGCGGACAGGACTCGGCGAATGCGGTCTGGGGCAACCAGGCATCGGTGCTGGTCGGTGACTTTCTGTTTTCGCGCGCCTTTCAGCTGATGGTTGCCGACGGCTCGCTGGAGGTGCTGCGAATCCTCTCGAATGCCTCCGCCGTTATCGCCGAAGGCGAGGTCCTACAGTTGATCACCACCAATGACACCGCAACCGACGAGGATGCCTACCTGGAAGTGATCCGCTGCAAGACCGCGACCCTGTTCGCGGCGGCCGCGGAAATCGGCGCCGTGGTGGCCCAACGCCCCGTCGCCGAACAGCAGGCGCTGGCGGATTACGGAATGAACCTCGGTATCGCCTTCCAGCTGATCGACGACGTGCTGGACTATTCCGCGTTGCAGGCCAAGCTCGGCAAAACCGTGGGTGACGACTTCCGCGAAGGCAAGATGAGCCTCCCGGTGGTGCTGGCCTTTGACCGCGGCGATACCGAGGAGCGGGCCTTCTGGACCCGCACGCTGGAGCGCATGGAGCAGGACGAGCACGACCTCGAACATGCCATTGCGCTCTTGCACAAGCACGGCGCGCTGGACGCGACCGCGGCCCGGGCCCGTCATTATGCGGACAAGGCCAAGCGGTCGCTTGCCGCCTTTCCTGAGGCCCCGGTCCGCGACGCGATGATGGAGGCCGTCGATTTCGCGGTGGACAGGGCGCACTAACGCGCGCCGGCGCGAGCCGGTTCAAAAAGACGAGCCCTTCTCTTTCAGGAATTCCGCCTCCTCGGGCGTCGTTTCGCGGCCGAGCATCTTGTTACGGTGCGGGAACCGTCCAAAGCGCCCGACGATGCGCTGATGCGCCTCGGCCCATTTCAGCAGGTCCGCATCCCCGGTTGCGGCGTTGAGTTCCACCGACAGCGCCTGGTCGGCGGCGTCTTCGCTGTGCTGCAGCGGCATGTAGAGAAACTGCTTTTCCGGCACCGTCAAGCCCCGGTCGAACCCGCCGTCCAGCGCATGCCGCAGCACCGTGCGCGCCGCCGCATCGGTGGCAAAGGACCGCGCATCACCCCGGAACATGTTGCGCGGGAACTGGTCCAGAACGATCACCAGCGCAACGCAGCCGCGCGGCGTGTCCCGCCATTCGTCGAGTTGGCCCGCGGCCGCACGCCGGTACACCTCGGCAAAGCGCCTCCGTACGGCCTCGTCGAACGCGTCGTCCTTCCTGAACCAATTTTCGCGCTCGGTCTCGTTGAACCAGAACCCGAGTACCGTCTCGGCCTCAGGCGAAATTGCGCCGCCATCGCTCATCGCTCTATTCCCCCTTGTTGCCCAATTGGCTGCACATCAACGGTCCGGCGCCCGGCCGGGAACAGCGAACCCTTGCCCTCGCACGCCCGAGGCGTTATATAGCGGGCCTTCCGGCCGGAGTGTAGCTCAGCCTGGTAGAGCACCGTCTTCGGGAGGCGGGGGCCGGTGGTTCGAATCCACTCACTCCGACCAACAGAACCCCTTGGGAAACCAAGGGGTTTTTGGTTTTGAACGACACCCGTCGACCGCCTGCCGGTGACCACGCTGCAGTGCATGGACCGTACGGGGCGCCCTGCCTCGTGTAACGGCGCATCGCAATTCCGGCCCGCGGTCAGTGCGCCGGCCGCCTGCCCATTGCCGGGACGGCACGCGATGCCGCAAGACCCGAACCGGGATCGATAGCGTGCGGGCGAGATGGCACGCCGTCGGTATTATTGCGGCACATGCGATACCGCTGTGCGGGACCGGATTTCTGAAGGAAATCAAGCCGATCTGGCAGGGCGCCGGGATCCTGTGCCAGCTTGGCGATTACTGTCGGCCAACTGTCCTGGAAAGTCATTCCACTTCATCCCCAAGGAAATACGTAAGGTTTTGTTATAAGACGCTTCTCTCTTAACGCTTCCTTTACCCAGAAATGAAATGGTTGACGTAAGCCCGAAATTCGCGCTCGCGCATATAGAGAGAACTGAATCGTGCACAGGAACCGCCTGCGGTGGAAATCCATACTCCGGTATATGTGCACCAATCGCGCCATATGGCGGCCGTGCCGGCCGCACCATCCACATCCAGTAACGGGTGACCCATGAGCGACACGGCATCCTCGGTTCTGATTATCGATGACGACGAACTACTGATAACCCTGCTGGAGCACAAGCTCGGACAGCGCGGCCTGAACGTGAACAGCGCCGTTGACGGGCAGGACGGCCTGCTGGCGGCGATCGAGAGCAAACCCGACCTGGTCGTGCTTGATGTCATGATGCCCACGATGGATGGGTTCGAGGTACTGCGCCGCATGAAAGAGCACGCAGAGACCAGGGAAATCCCGGTGATCATGCTGAGCGCGAAGCGCCTTGAGGATGACGTCGTGAACGGCCTCAATCTGGGTGCCGTGGATTATCTCGTAAAGCCGTTCATGCCGGAAGAACTCTTGCTGAAAATCCAGAGGCACCTGAGAGACAAATGGATGCCCGCCTGACGCCGTGCGGCCGACGGCGAAAGCCGATACTTTGCGCGATCCTTTCCATCGTTCTTTGGGCTGGAGCCACCGTTTACGCCGCGGCCGAGGATTTCCAGCAGTTGTTCGACCAGGCTGTCCGGGCCCAGCAGCAAGGCGACCTCAAGGCCGCGGCGGCCAATTTCGAAGCTGCCAGCAGGGTGGCGCCGGGAAATGTCGACGTCCTGCGGCGTCTGGCGCTGGTACACGGGCACCTCCAGCAATACGGGGCGGCGCTGGTGGCGGTGGACAGGGGACTGCGCGTCGACCCGGGCAACACCGACCTGAGACTCGCGCGGGGCCGGATTCTGGCTTGGGCGGGCCGTTACGACGATGCCCTGCGAGCGGTGGACGCGGTCATAGCGCAGCAGCCGAAAATCGCAGAGGCTTATGCCCTCCGGGGGCGTATCGCGTTCTACCAGGGCAGACTTGCGGCCGCCGATGCCGGTTTCGCCGAGGCACTGAGACTCGAACCCGGAAACGCCGAGGCATCGGCCGGGCGCGCCGATGTCGCCCGGGCCCGGAAGGCATCAGCCGCCGGCGGCGCTGGAAAGGTTGCCAACGCGGTACCGCGTTGGCGGATTGATACCGGCTACGTGCAGAGCCGGTTTTCGCGTCTGAATTTCGAAGACTGGCATGAGGGCTTCATCCGAATCGAGCATCGCTGGCCCAGCAGAACGGCGCTCAGCGCCCGTGTCGATACGAGCAATCGGTTCGGCACAACGGAGACGGCGGCAGGCGCCGGCATCGCGCAGCAGTTCAACCCGGGTCTCTTTGGATATCTTGAAGGTTCGGTGGCGCCGGGGGCCGATTTCCTGCCCCGGTGGACGGTTGCGGCGGGCGGCAATCTGCGCGTCGTGCACGATCACGGACCGTTTGGGCCCCTGTTGCTGACGGCCGACTTCCGTCACAAGAGCTATGCTACGGCCGATATCCAGAACATCGATCCGGGCATCGAACTGTATGGCCTCGGCGGCCGGGTCTGGCTGACGGCCAGATGGATCAACGCGTTCGACCGCGATGCCGGCTCGCGCCTGGCGGGCTGGTACGGGCGGGCCGACTGGCAAGCGGCCGCACCATTTCGCCTGTTTGCCGGGATGAGCGATTCACCCGAAACCGAAGTCGGTGTCACCGTTGATACCCGCAGCGTCTTCGGCGGGCTAGCTGTCGATCTGACCCCCAGCGTTCGGCTGAATGCCGACATCGCGCGCGAAGATCGTGAAAATTCATACATCCGCAATGTCTATGGTGTGTCATTGACCCTGCGCTACTGACGGGAAGACTGCAACCGTTGCTTGAAAATGAGGCTTTGCAATGACACTCCTGACAGCAATCTGGTGGATCTCCGTCACGCTGGTGACGGCGCCGCTGGTCACGCTGGCGGGATTGATCGCGCGGCGGCTTTATCAGGCCCGTGTCGGGCGCAGGCTGCAGGAGCGTCAGAAGGCGCTGACGCTGCTTGCGATGATCTACCTCGATTTCCCTTTGGACGACCGCACAATCCGCCAAATTTGCGGAGATTTCGATCTCAATTTTCTACACAGGGTCGCAAGTGGCCTTGTGGAAGGAAGGCGTCGCAAATCGGAACTCCGCAGCGACCTTCGCCTGCTGCGCGACATCGTGCAGGACCTCCTGGGCTCGGTTCGGGGTGACACGCGCGAGCGTCTCGTCAATCTGTTGCGGGCCACATCCGCCCGGGAAATCTGCCTTGCCGATCTCCGTCACCGGCACGTCAAAATGCGGATCGACGCCATAGAGACACTTGCCCTGATTCCCGACGCGGAAATTATCGGCGCTCTTCGCGGTATGCTGGATGACCCGGAAGCCGACGTCCGCCTTGCGGCAGCGCACAGTCTCGTAACCCTGGGGCCAAATCTTACGGTGGCCGACCTTGTCGACAAACTGGATATCGGCGTTACCATCCGTTCGCTGATGCTGCGCGAGATCTTCCGCATCTTCGCGTCACACGACGCCAGTGAACTGAGGCGGCTCCTTGCGGCCGACCCGCCCGATCTCGTCGCCACGCTGTGCATTTACGCCCTCGGCACCGCCCACGACTACGCGGCTGTCCCGGTAATCGCCCGATACGCCTGCTGGCCATCAGTCGATATCCGCGCCGAATCCATGCGCGCCCTAGCCACCATCGGCCATCCGGAGGCCGAGTCGGCCGTCCTGCAGGCCCTGGGCGACGAGGCATGGGAGGTCCGTACACAGGCTGCAATCTGCGCCGGACAAATCCCGCTGCCGAATGCCGTGCCTCTCCTTCGGGAGAGACTGGGAGACATTGAGTGGTGGCCCCGATTCCGGGCGGCCGAAGCGCTGAGGACGATCGGTGCCGAGGGCAGAAATGCACTGGAGAGAGCGCGTCTGGGCAGGGGCCAGTCGGCCAGTATCGCCGACATGATCCTGGCCGAGGAGAGCGCCGCGGCATGAGTATCCACACTGCGCTCGTTGTCGATGCGCTGCCCTCATATGTGGCGGCGGCAGCATGGTGGGCCAGCCTCGTCATCCTGGGCACGATGGTGCTGCAGAATCTGCTCTACATGCTGCAGTTCGTGCTTGCCTTCAGAATCTTGCGACGGTGGCGCCTTGTTCCCAACACCGTCCGCGCATGGCGGCGGTTGAGCGACACATCCCTGCCCATATCCCTGCTGGTTCCCGCGTACAACGAGGAAGCCACGGTGGTGGCCAACGTCCGGTCGATGCTGGCGCTCCACTATCCGCGATTCGAGATTATCGTCGTCAATGACGGCTCGAACGATGCGACGCTTCAGACCTTGATCGAAAATTACGACCTGCGGCCGATTGTACGGGTCTACGAGGAAGAGTTGCCGCATCAGCCCGTCAAGGCGCTCTACGGGTCGCCCAACTATCCGAACCTCATCGTCGTGGACAAGGAAAATGGCGGCAAGGCCGACGCCCTCAACGCCGGCATCAATATGTCACGCTTGCCGATGTTTTGCGTCGTCGATGCCGACTCGATCCTGGAGGCGGATTCGCTTCTGCGGGCGGTCCAGCCGTTTTCCGAAGATCCGGACCGGGTCATCGCCGTCGGGGGAACGATCCGGATTGCCAACGGCAGCACCGTACACGCCGGCCGCGTGGTTTCGGTAGGGCTGCCGAACACCCTGCTGCCCCTTTTTCAGATCGTCGAATATCTGCGCGCGTTTCTCATAGCGCGTCTGGCATGGAGCGAGTTCAACGCCCTGATGCTGATCTCCGGCGCTTTCGGAATCTTCCGGCGCAGCGCCGTTGTGGCAGCAGGCGGCTACTCGCACGGCACCGTCGGCGAGGACATGGAAATCATCATCAAGCTGCACCGCTACATGAGGGAACACGGCGAGGACTATGTGATTCGATTCGTTCCCGATCCGGTGTGTTGGACGGAAGCGCCGGAGACGCTGGATATGCTTGGCAGGCAGCGCAAGCGGTGGCAGCGCGGCGCGCTCGAGTCGTTCTTCAAGCATATTCGCATGCTATTCAACCCGCGCTACGGCGTCGTTGGCCTCGTGGGATTTCCATACGTTATGTTGCTCGATGTGATCGGGCCGCCGGTCGAACTCCTCGGATATTTCGTCATCCCGCTGTCCTGGTATTTCGGTTTCCTGGACCTGCATTTCTTTGCGGCATACCTCGCACTGACCTTTGCATGGGGAGTCACGATCAGCGTCGGCGCCCTGGTGCTGGAGGAAATGGATCTGAAGCGCTTCCCAAAGGCCAGGCATCTGGCATTGCTGGGACTCGTCGCCATCCTGGAGAACTTCGGATACCGCCAGATCAACAATCTGTGGCGGGTCATCGGCTATTGGCATTTCCTGCGCGGCCGCAAGGAATGGGGTCACATGGCACGCTCCGGGTTCAAACAGGTTCAGACAAAGGAATGACAATGGCGCCTGCTTTGCGGAATGACGCTATGAGCCCCCTGCACCCGGTTGCGGGCAACCGGCCGGGCCGTGGGCCGTCATCGCGCCCTCCACAGGGCGCGTGGAACGTGCGGCGTGGCGTTGCCGATAACGAGCGCCAGCCTCGAATGATCCCGTGCGATTCGGGTGCACACAGTCGCGCGGCACGTCGGCCGGTGAACACGCGAGCAGAGGAGTAACAACCACCGTGCGCATCGCGAAATCAATTAACAGCAAGTTCCTTCTGGTCACGCTGCCCTTCGTGTTCCTGGCCTCTTTGGCTACGATGATCGCGGTTGGAACGTTGCAGGTTCGCTGGCAAGAGGAGCATCTGCGGGATCTCCTGCAGAACTATGCTCTGGCCCACACCAAGACATTGGCTGCCCATCTGGACAGCACCGACACGTACGACGCCCGCGTAATGCTGTCGTTAACGGTCTCCGATATTTTCGCGGCTTCACACGTCGAACAAGCCGTACTCCTGAATGCAGCCGGTGAGGTTCTATATTCTGCCGGACAACTTGAGAATAGCCCCGACCAATACGTGTCGGTCGAGATACCCATTTTCGATGATAAGGATTTCGCCCGTCGCGAACTGGGACGGCTGCGGATATTCGCAGAAGAGATCGACCCTGGACCGATCCTCATCAAGAATACGGTCAACTACTCAATTCTGCTGGTCATCGTCATGGCTTCGATTATCGCCAGCACCGCACTGACCACCCATTACGTGGTCAGCCACCCGCTCGGACAGTTTCTAAAGGCGGTCCGAATCTCGCAGCCGCTGGCCGGACGCAAAGATCCGGCCTTCAACCCGCCAGATGAATTGGGTGCAGTGATCAACGCCTACAACGATATGATGGAGCATCGAAGGGCCGACGAAAAGGCGCTCCAGCACAGCGAACGCAGATTGCGGTCGATGCTGGAAGCGAGCCCGGTCGGCATTTCCATCGTAACCCTGAATGGTACCCCGCTGTTCGCGAACGAGCGAATGCTGGAAATGCTCGGGATGCCTCGCGACGAATACTTTCTGTCCAACACAAGGGATTTCTACATCAATCCCGATGACCGGGACGAGATCGTCGAGTTTCTGAAAACCGGCCAGGGAATGGAAGATGTCGAAGTTCATCTTCGACGGAAGGGGGGATCTCCCTTTTGGGCCCTGCTCTCCTTCATGCCAACAGACCTCTACGATGGCGACTGTTTCCTCGTCTGGATTTACGACATCAATGATCGAAGGCTGATTGAGGACGAACTCCACGCAAGCCGGGAACTTCTCGAAGAGCAGGCACACGAGCTTCGCGACCTGGCCGATACCTATGCCGTACAGAAATCCCGAGCCGAGCAGGCCACCGCCGCCAAGAGCGAGTTTCTGGCAAATATGAGCCACGAGATTCGGACCCCGATGAACGCCATCCTGGGCCTGATCGACCTGACCCTGCAGACCGAACTCACGCCCGAGCAGGCGAACAACCTGAGCAAGACCCAGACCGCGGCGCGGTCGCTCCTGGAGGTGATCAACAATATTCTCGATATATCGAAGATCGAAAGCGGAAAGCTGGAGCTCGAATCGGCGGAATTCGACCTGAACGATACACTGAGCAGCGTATCGACCATGGTGGCGACGGAGGCGGAACGCAAGAAGCTCGATCTGTTCTTCATGACGGCGCCGGATGTTCCCAAATTGCTGGTCGGAGACACACTTCACCTCGGGCAGGTTCTTCTCAACCTCACAAACAATGCGGTCAAGTTCACCGATGTCGGCAGTATTGTGCTCCGGGTATGGGTGGAGAACCGGCAGAAGGAACGGGTCACACTGGGATTCTCGATAGAGGACACCGGGATCGGGATCAGCGCGGACGCCCAGACCGGACTTTTCGAGGCCTTCGTCCAGGCAGACGGTTCGACAACGCGAAAATACGGTGGCAGCGGACTGGGGCTGGTCATCTCAAGGCGCATCGTCGATCTGATGGGAGGCACAATCGACCTCAAGAGCGAGCCCGGGAAGGGCAGCACATTTCGCTTTACCGCAGAGTTCGGTTTGCAGGCAGCCCAGCCCGCGCCGACCGGCCCGACGGCACAGACAGCAAACGTGCTGCTGGTCACGAGCAACCGAGAGGCGCGGAATATCCTTCCGGACGGTCTTCGAGATTGGGGCATTAATGCCCATTCGGCGAATTCGGCCCAAACAGCCCTGTCTGAAATCGATCGCATTGCCGGGAACGGCAAATCCCCCTGCAACGTCCTGGTGGTCGACTGCAACACGCAGGGGACGGAATGTATCGAAACGGCGCGCCGAATCATGAACTCCGGCAAGTTGGGGTCAGTCGCAATGATCTTCATGCTGCGCGGTCAACACCAGGAAGCGCTGCGAATGCAAGCCGATGGCCTGGAGCGGTGCAGCTTCGTTATCAAGCCCATACACATTCCCGTACTGGCGGACATGATCCTCCGCACGATGTCCGACAGCGATGCCGGCGAGGCGCATGGTATGGAGCACCCGGCCCCATCCACGAGTCAGTTGCGGCCCGAACTCCAAGGCGCCCGCATTCTGCTTGTGGAGGATAACGAAATTAACCAGGAGGTTAGCCAAGCGGTTCTCAAACGAACGGGGCTGTTGGTGGAAACCGCGAACAATGGCAGAGAGGCGGTCGAGATGGTCACTGCAGACCCGACCCGCTTCGACGCTGTCCTCATGGACGTGCAGATGCCCGAAATGGATGGCCTTCAGGCAACGCGGGCAATCCGGGGAATTCCGGACTTGAAGACCCTGCCGATCATTGCCATGACCGCGCATGCCTTCGCGGAGCAGCGGCGGGACTGCCTGGAGGCGGGAATGGACGACCACGTCCCCAAACCGGTGGAGGCCGCCCGCCTGGTCGCAACGCTCAACAAGTGGATCAAACCGCGAGACAAGCGATCGAGCGATCCGCCACCCGAATCTGCGGCGTCCGCCGACAGCGACACCGAGAGTCTCCCGGCCGACCTTCCGGGAATCGATGTTGCGAACGCGCTCGAGCGACTCGATGTCAGCAGGGAATTCTTTGGAATACTGTTGCAGAAGTTTCACCAGAAGCACGGGCAGGTGGGGGACGAAATCGCGGATGCGTTCGCCCGCGCTGACCTTCGGCGCGTTCAGGAGATCGCCCACCTTTTGAAAGGCATGGCCGGCAATCTCTCGGCAAACGACCTGTCCGCGGCGGCGGAACGCGTAGAGACCGCGGCCCGGAACGAGGAGAAAGACCGCCTGCCGGAACTGCTGGCGGGCCTGCACGCGGCTCTGGCGCCTGTAATGGAGTCAGCATCACGCGTCGCCAAAGATCCATAGTGGATCGCTTCGTAGCGCGGACAACGACGCGCCGTATCCCGACCAGCCGCAGCTGCAAGCATTTCGATGCGCA
>Ga0224512_10001381_pt1 | contig 23416 bp, 17 predicted proteins | sample SF_May12_sed_USG_4_FD_169103 | JGI IMG/M metagenome (GOLD analysis project Ga0224512, IMG submission 169103) | Sediment microbial communities from San Francisco Bay, California, United States - SF_May12_sed_USGS_13 | ecosystem: Environmental > Aquatic > Marine > Sediment | place: USA... | reverse complement strand
ATTCGAGGTCGATCGCCTCGAGGCGAACCGGGCCTTCTCCGCGGGCGCCGGCCGCTCCGAGCTCCGTCAGCGTCCACGCCGATCTCGGGAGCACCAGCCACAGAGCTAGATCGCCGGCGGACCCGCTCACCGTCCGGCCGCCGGGCAGGTCCGCGGCAGCAAAGGCCTCGAGGCCGGCTTCGCCGCCGCCGAGCTCCGCCAGGGCCGCGGTCAGGTGCCGCAGGACCCTGGCGGCGAGCCGCGGGTTGTAGCGGCGATCGACCAGGCCGTGGCGCACGAAGTAGCCGCGGTCGATGTCCTCGAAGGTGTCGAAGTAGAGGTCGACGTTGCGCGCCAGCAGAGCCGCCAGGGTGGACTCGGCGACCCGGTTCGCGGAGGCCAGGTCGTCCTCGAAACGCTCGGCGGTCACGTTGCCGGAAAAGAGCACGTGGATCTGGTGGCGCATGCCGGAGGCGCGCCCGAGCTCGCTGATCTCGCGGATCGCCGGCCACAGCTCGAGGTCCGGCTCGCCGCGCCGGCGGAGACGGAAGACGAAGCCGGCGAACGCCTGCCGGACCTTCTCGGAGCCCGAGAGTCGCGCGAGCAGTTTCGCGTCGTGCAGCTGGAAGCCGTAGTTGGCCACGTGCTTGACGTTGGCGTCGTCGATGTCGCCGGCGCTCGCGTCGCGCACCTCGTCGAGATAGCACGAGAGCCCGTCTCCTACGCCTCCTCCACCGTCGCGGAGGATTCGCGCCGCCACGGATTCCATCTGCTCGGGGGCCAGCATCAGCTCCCAGCCCGCGAGCAGCGACCGGTGCTGACGGATCGCGCCGTACTCGAGATCCCCGGGGATGCCGTGCGAATAGACGGTGAACTCGAAGCCGGCGTCCACGAGCGGCGCCATCCGCTCGCACACGTCGGTCTTGACCAGCTCCTGGAGGGCCAGCCTCACCTTGGACACTCCCATCTCCTCGAGCGCCAGAATCGCCCAGTCGTTGCGGGCGAGCCTGCGGGTGAAGGGGCTGACCGAGTTGTTGGGACGCAGGACCTCTCGCGACAGCCAGTTGTCGCGCATCTCGGTCCCCAGGGGCGACGCCGGCCTCCGCGCTACCTCCAGGCGTTCTTCCGGGGGCGACGCCGCCCCGCTGCCGAGCACCCGCCCGCAGGTCCGGACCAGCTCGTTCGAGTGTCCGCGCTCGTGCACCCGGACCAGCAGGTAGCCGAGCTTGGCGGCGTCGTTGCGGCCCCCTTCCGCGTCGCCGGGCTGGACGCGAAACAGCTCGCTGTAGTCCTGGCGCACGAAGCTCGTCGCCGGGACCGTGTACAGGTGGGTGGTCGCGACCCGGTTGTAGAAGTAGTTGTGGACGTGGCCGGTGTAGGCCGCCTCCACTCCGAAGCGCTCGCAGAGGCCCAGCAGCCAGGAGCGCCCCGGCTCGTCCAGGTTGTCGTAGCTGGCGGGCTCGTCGTGCGCGGCCACGTAGGGCGGGTAGTGCATCATCAGGAAGAGCCGCTGCCCGTTCCCGGCGGCCCGGTCGAGATCCGCTTCCAGCCATCGCCGCTGCTCGCGCTCGCCCTCGAGCTCGGAATTGACGAGCAGCGAGTTGAGCACCGCGAAATGGCAGGTCGCGTGATCGAAGGAGTACGCGGCGCGACCGTAGAGGCGCTCGTACTGGGCGATGGAATCCGCGCAGACCCTGGGCACCGGCACCCAGCCGCCCGGCTTGTCGCCCACGCAGTGGTTGCCGGGAACGAGATGCAGGGGCGACTCGAGGCCGCCGGCGATGGCCTGGAAGTTGGCCGCCGCGGCCGCGTAGGTGGAGAGCTCCGGCAAGGGGTTGCCCATGTCGCCGAGGTGCACGGTGAACGCGGGGCCGCGGCGGTTCACGGACTCGACGACGTAACGGAACCGGCCGTTGGCCAGCCGGTTGGAAGCGAACGGCGAAGCCGATCGGTCCTCCGCCTCGTTGACGTGGGAGTCGGAGATCACCGCGAAGGTGAAGAGATGCTCCCCCAGGGAACGCCGCATAGGCGGCGAGTCTACGTCGAGAGGGCGGCTCGGCCGAACCCGCCGTTTCATCGACTCGAGTACGGCCACGCCGGGTCTCCGACGTGACGGACGCCGAAGCTCCCGAGGGAGAGAACGCTCGGCGTGCCAGGCTGCGCGCACATTCCTCAAAGGAGACTCAATGCGTTCGATGAGAACCGTGTTCGTGTTCGCCGTTGTTCTGGGTGTTGGGAACACAGCGGGTCTGATGCCTGCCGCCTTCGCCGATCACCATGAGGCGGCGATCATCGAGGAAGCCCTGAGCGCCGCGCCGCCGGAGCTGGCCGCGGGCGCCACCGTCATGGATTGGGAGATGAAGGTCCTCAAGCAGGGCGACAACGGCTGGACCTGCATGCCGACGCCGCCACATCTCCAAGGGACCTCACCGATGTGCAACGACGCGACCTGGATGGAATGGGCGGACGCCTACCTCAACAAGAAGGACTACGCCGGCGGCAAGCTCGGAGTCTCGTACATGCTGGCCGGCGACGAAGGGGCGAGCAACATCGACCCCTACGCCGAGGGGCCGACCGCCGACAACCAGTGGATCAAGGAAGGCGCGCACCTGATGCTCCTGGTCCCCGACCCCGCGCAGCTCGAAGGCATGTCGACCGACCCGTCGAACGGCGGGCCGTACGTGATGTGGAAAGGCACACCCTACGTCCACGTCATGGTGCCCGTAGAAAGGGAATAGGGTCGAGAGCCGCCACGCCGGCAGGGTGCGAGAGAACGCCCTTCTCGACCCCTAGTTTGAGACCCTCTCCAGCGGCGTGCGCCCTGGGGCCCGTCATCGGCCCAGGATGACGGCCATCAGGCCGTTCGTGCCGCTGGATCGTCGCCGGCACGGGACCGTGCGTGGACTTTGTGGGCCGCAACGCGTTAGCGTTGGAGGACATGGAGCGCAAGGCTCACGTCGTCGTTGGTCTCGTGGTCCTGGCCGTCCTTGCCGAGGGTGCGCGTGCCCAGGAGCTGCCGAGGCTCGTGCCGCTCGGCGACACGCTGACGCTGCAGGGCCTGATCGAGCGCGAGCCGATCGCGCTCTCGGGTCCGCTGTGGGTCACCCTGGAGGGGTGGCCGGAGGGCCAGGAAGCGCCCAAGCTCAGGCTATGGCTCACCGAGGCCGTGGTCGGCACCGTGGCCGGCGTCGAGCACCGGCTCACCGATCTGCCCCTGCCGGCCGAGACGGTACTCGACACCCTCCAGTCGACACGCCTCGACGTCACCGTCAAGGACGTGGAGTGGCCGGCGGAGTACACCGGCAAGCTTCGCTACCGGATCGCCGGCAACAGACAGCAGCTGGACGCTGCGCGGAAGGCCGAAGCGGCCAAGGAGGACAAGGACGAGGACACCCTCGCCGTGCTCGCGCGAGCCGCCGCGGGCATCGACGGCGAGATAGCGCTGAGCCTCAACGTCAGGACCAAGCCGCGCATCGTCGCGCCCGAGGCCGAGCTGAAGCTCAACCTGGTGAGGTGCTCCTGGCCGCCATCGTGCTTTCTGGCCGGCCTGTTCGTGGCCGACGAGACCACGCCGGGGCCCTGGCCGGTCGAGCTGCGAAACGACTCCCTGGGACCGGTCAGGATCAGTCCGCAGGCCCGCCTGCTGCGGGAGGGAACCCGATCCGGCGGGGAGGTCTTCGTGCTCGGGCCCGCCGCGGAGGCCGAGGCGGTCGTTGGAGAGGACGGCAAAGAGACCGGTGCGGTGATCGCTCGGGACGCGGACCCGGCGAAGTTCACCTTGAGCGTCCGGCGGAGCCTGCTGAGCTCGGGGAGCTACAAGGGTAACCTGGCCTTCGTCGCCGAGCCACACGGCGAGCCGCCGCTCCGCAGTCGGGGTCCGGACGGCGCAGCCGTCGTTCGCAACCGAGCCGAGGTCTCCGTGGCGGCGGAGGTCTCCGTCCGCTCCGGGGTCTGCTGGGTGATCTTCTGGATCTTCGTCGGCATCGTCGCCGGGCGGCTGAACCGCCAGATCTCGACGCCGGAGGCACAGGCCCGGCTCAAGCTCTACGACGAGACGGTCACCCTGCGCGATCGCATCAACCGGCTGACCGATCCGGCGTTGGCGAGCTTGGCGAGCTTGGCGAGCTTCCTGGGCGAGCAGTTGGCCGAGATCCGGAGCGAAGTCGAGGACGTCGAGCGGCCCGACGCGGAGATCCGAACGGCTCTCGATCGCTTGCGGGGCCAGATCGATGCCGCGGAGGATCTCGGCGCGGCGCAGGTCAAGCACGACCGACTCCAGAACGAGGGCAAGGACGCGGACGCGCTGGCCCTGGTCCAGGAGGAGATCGCAGCGACCGGGAGGATGGTCCGGGCCGGTCCGATCGACGAGGTCAAGAAGAGCGTCGAGCGGATCCGTCTCGCTCTTTCCGAGGTCGAGGCGGGCGGCAATGCCGCGGGCGTCACGGTCATTCTGCAGCCCGCCGAAGCGGCGGCCAGGACCGCGCGCAGCCCGGCGCCGCAGGCGCCGGCCCCGCCGCCGGCCGGAACGGCCAGGCCGCGCCTGCCGCGGCTGGTCTTCTTCCTGGCGGTCCTCGCCGGCACCCGCAACCTCAGCATCCGGGCGAGGTACTGGTACCTGCAGCCCGCGGCGACGGTCCTGCTGCTCTTCACGCTGACCGTCTACGGCGTCTTCTTGCTCTACGGCGGGCCGGAGAACAGCACCTTCGGGGCGAACGGCATCGCCGACTACGTGCCGCTTTTCCTCTGGGGCTTCGGCTCCGACGTCCTCACCAAGCGACTCCAGGACGTCGCCTTCACACGCTCCTGATCCGTCCTTCTCCGAGTGGGGCAGGCGAGCCAGCGAAGCGGCCGTGGCGCAGGAAGTGGGCCACCTCGCGCGCCACTTCGGGGCCGTTCATGAGGAACGTATGGGTGCGGGGGACGACGAGGTGGTCGGCCATCCGCTCGAGGCGGGTGCTGGCGATCGTCACCGAGCCGTCGTGCTCGGAGGTGAGGAGCAGGCGGCCGACCGGGTTGATCCAGCGGCAGCCGGCGATGATCCCGATGTCGGTGTCGGGCACCGCGAGCCGCTGCGGCAGCCCCTCCCCGGACGTGCCGAGCTGGGTCGCGAGCTCGCCGAAGACGAGTCGGAAGATCGCCGAGCCGCCGATCGCGTCGACGATCTCGCTGCCGTGGTTGGGGGTGGCGAGCATCACGAGGCGGCCGCGGGGGCGCTCGCCGGGGGCCGTCAGGAGCGAGCGGGCGACGATGCCGCCCAGCGAGTAGGTGACCCAGTGGAGCCTCTCCACGCAGTCGAGGCCGAGGTCGCGCAGCTGGCCGGCGACGGCCTCCTCGGCCTGCTCGAGCGAGCGCGGCCGGGACGGGTAGCGCAGGTTGTGGACCCGGAAGCCGGCCTCCCGGAGGCGGCGGGCGAGCCGCGCCATCGAGCTCGGGCCGCGGAACAGCCCGTGGAGGAGCACGACGTGCTCTGCGCCGCTCATCGCCGCGTCACCCGAGCCGCGCTGCGGGCCTCAGGCGCCCATCAGGCCGACCGTCTCGCCGTCCACGAGATCCATCACCTCGGCCTGCGGAGCGAGCGGCAGCCCCGGCATCCGCATGACGTCGCCGAGCAGGGGAATCACGAACCCGGCGCCCGCCGCGAGCTCCATCGACCGCACCGTCACGTCGAACCCCTCGGGCCGGCCGGCGATCCGCGGGTCGTCCGTCAGCGAGGTCGGCGCCTTGGCGATGCACACCGGCAGCCCGCCGTAGCCGAGCTCCGTGAGCCGCTTGATCTGGGTCTCGGCCAGCTTCGAGAGCACGACCTCCGAGGCCCCGTACATCGTGCGGGCGACCTTCTCGATTTTCGTCGGGATCGGCTCGCTCCAGTCGTAGAGGGGCCGGAAGCGGGACGGGCTCTGCTCGCAGTGCTCGCACAGGGTGCGGGCCAGATCCATGGCGCCCTCGCCGCCGCGCTCGAAGTGATCGGACACCGCGAACGGCACGCCCGCCTCGGCGCAGGCGCGCCGCACGACGTCCACCTCGGCCTCGGTGTCCGTGGAGAACCGGTTGAGAGCGACGATCGGGATCTCGCCGAACGCCTGGATGTTCTGGATGTGCTTGTGGAGGTTGGGGAGGCCCTTCGCCACCGCCTGCGGGCTCTCGTCGCCGAGCTTCTTCTGGGGAACCCCGCCGTGGCGCTTGAGCGCCCGCACCGTGGCGACGAGCACCACCGCGGCGGCGTCGAGGTCCGCCGACTGGCACTTGATGTCGAAGAACTTCTCCGCTCCGAGGTCGAAGCCGAACCCGGCCTCGGTGATCACCCAGTCGGCGTGGGCCAGCGCCATCTTCGTCGCCAGCACCGAGTTGCAGCCGTGCGCGATGTTGGCGAACGGGCCGCCGTGGATGAACGCCGGCACCCCCTCGATCGTCTGCACGAGGTTGGGCATCAGCGCGTCGCGCAGCAGCACCATCATGGCGCCCACGGCCTTGAGATCGGCGGCCACCACGGGCTCGTCGTCGTAGGTGAAGCCGACGAGGATGCGCCCCAGCCGCGCCCGCAGGTCGGCCTCCCCCTCCGCCAGGCAGAGGATCGCCATGACCTCGGAGGCCGGCGTGATGTCGAACCCCGTCTCCCGCGGCACCCCTTCGAGCTTGCCGCCGAGCCCGACGATCGTGTGGCGCAGGGCGCGGTCGTTCAAGTCGATCACCCGCCGCCAGAGCACCCGCCGGGGATCGACCTTGGGCGACTTGTGGTGGTAGACGTGGTTGTCCAGCATCGCCGCCAGCAGGTTGTTGGCGCTCGTGATGGCGTGGAAGTCGCCCGTGAAGTGGAGGTTGATGTCGACGGTCGGCACGACGATCGACCTGCCGCCGCCGGTCGCGCCCCCCTTCTTGCCGAACGTCGGCCCGAGCGACGGCTCGCGCAGCGCCAGGCACACGCTTTCGCCGATCTTCGCGAGCCCCTGGGCGAGGCCGATCGAGGTCGTCGTCTTGCCCTCCCCGGCGCTCGTCGGGGTGATCGCCGACACCAGCACCAGCCGCCCCCGCGGCCGCCCGTTGGCCGCCGCCGCCAGGCGCACCTTGGCCTTGTCGCTGCCGTACGGGACCAGATGCTCCTCCCCGATGCCGAGATCGCGGGCCACTTCCGTGATGGGGCGTACCGAGCTCACTTGAGTCTCCTCATTGCCGTTCAGCGTCGATCATACGTCGTCCCGTCTGCGACTCCGAGACCAAGACGAGGAGCACTGGTCTTCTCGGGGAGAAGGCCGCTGCCAGGCGGCCTTCCCAGCGCTCCCGAGATCTCCACCGGCATGTCGCCCGGGTTTCGGATCGGCTCCGGCCGAAGTCGCGGGGTTTGGCTGGGCAGGGCAAACGAACAGGGACGGCGTGTCGCGATGGCACCGGGATTTCGGGCGGACCTCTAGCCGAGCGCGGCCGAGAGACTAGACTCTCCACCTCATGGAGCGTCTCCCGGATCGGCCCGCGCTGCTCGAGATCGAGGGGCTGCGGACCCGTTTCGAGGGCAGCGAGCCCGCCGCCGTCGACGGGGTGAGCCTGGCGATCGCGCCCGGGCGGGTGCTGGGGCTGGTGGGCGAGTCGGGGTCGGGCAAGTCGGTGACGTCGCTCTCCGTGATGGGCCTCCTGCCCGACTCGGCGGCGATCGTCGACGGCCGGATCTCGTACCTCGGGCGCGATCTCGTGCGGCTGCCGCGGCGCGACCTGCGCAAGCTGCGCGGCGCCGAGATCTCGATGATCTTCCAGGAGCCGAGCTCCGCCCTCGACCCGGTGTTCAAGGTCGGCAGCCAGGTCGCGGAGGCGATCCGCGTCCACGAGCGGGTGAGCCGCCGCGAGGCGCGGCGGCGGGTGCTCGAGCTCTTCGGCGAGGTGGGGATCCCGGAGCCCGAGCGCCGCTTCCACAGCTACCCGCACGAGATGTCGGGCGGCCAGAAGCAGCGGGTGATGATCGCCATGGCGCTGGCCGCCGGACCGCGGCTGCTGATCGCCGACGAGCCGACGACGGCGCTCGACGTGACGATCCAGGCGCAGATCCTCGATCTGCTGCGCCGGCTGCGCGACGAGCGCGGCATGGCGATCCTCTTCATCACCCACGACCTGGGGGTGATCGCGGAGATCGCGGACGACGTGGCCGTGATGTACGAAGGAGCGGTCGTCGAGCAGGGCGACGTGCTGTCGATCTTCGAGCGCCCGCGCCACCCCTACACGCAGGGGCTGCTCGCCTGCCGGCCGCGGCTGGAGTCGTCTCCAGACCGCCTGCCGACGGTCGAGGAGTTCCTGCGCCGCGGCGCGGCCGCGCCGGCCGCGCCGCGCACCCGCCGCCGCCTCCTCCACCCCGGCGCCGATCCGGGGCCGGACGAGAATCCGGCCTGGGTCGACGAGGGCAGCCAGCCGCTGCTCGCGGTGCGCGACCTCGCCGTTCACTTCCGGGCCCGCGGCTGGCTCTCCCGCGCCGCCCCCGCGGCGAAGGCGGTCGACGGCGTCAGCTTCGACGTCTACCGCGGCCAGGCGCTCGGCCTCGTCGGCGAGTCGGGCTGCGGCAAGACGACCACCGGGCGCGCTCTCCTCCGGCTCGTCGAGATCACCGCCGGCGAGGTCCTCTTCGACGGCTCCGACCTGGCCGCGCCGCGGGGCCGCGAGCTGCGCCGGCTGCGGCGCCGCTTCCAGATGATCTTCCAGGATCCCTACGGCTCGCTCAACCCGCGGCTGCGGGTCGAGACGATCCTCACCGAGCCGATGGCGGTGCACGGCATCGGCCGCGACCGGGCGCAGCGCCGCGAGCGGGCCGCCGCGCTCCTGGCCGAGGTCGACCTCGAGCCCGGCCACCTGCGCCGTTTCCCGCACGAGTTCTCCGGCGGCCAGCGCCAGCGCATCGCCATCGCCCGCGCCCTGGCCGTCGACCCCGACTTCCTCGTCTGCGACGAGTGCGTCTCGGCGCTCGACGTCTCGGTCCAGGCCCAGGTGCTCAACCTCCTCAAGGACCTGCAGGAGCGGCGCGGTCTCACCTACCTCTTCATCAGCCACGACCTGTCGGTGGTCAAGTTCATGGCCGACATGATCGCCGTCATGCGCGACGGCCGGATCGTCGAGTTCGGCGCCGCCGAGCGGGTCTACGCCGCGCCCCGCGAGGACTACACCCGGGCGCTCATCGCCGCCGTGCCCGACGATTCCCTGCCCGCAATCCGCGCCCGGATGGCGCGCCGCGGCGCCGCCGATCGAGCCGCCGATTGACCTCGGTCGCCGGGCTCGGAGACAATACCGCCACCGGCGCCGGCGGACCCCTCGCGGGGACCAGGACGTCTCCCGGTCTCCCGGCTCCTCTGTTCCCGAATCGACGCGACCGGTAGAGTCATGAACCTCGGCCCGGGCCCAGCAAGCAAGCGTCACGAGACGCTTGTGAAAGTTTTCACAAGCCCGGTCCGGTCGAGCGCGCTTTAGAGGGAGATCTTCCTTTCATGGCATTGCACAAGATCCGCCGCGGCCTCGATCTGCCGATCGCCGGAGAGCCGAGCCAGGCCGTCGAGGCGGCCCGGCAGGTGTCGCGCGTGGCGGTGATGGCCGCGGACTACGTGGGCATGAAGCCGACGATGAGCGTCCGGGTCGGCGACTCGGTACGGCGCGGCCAATCCCTCTTCGAGGACAAGAAGGCGCCGGGCGTGCGCTACACCGCCCCCGGCGAAGGCAAGGTCGTCGCCATCCACCGCGGCGAGCGCCGGGCCCTGCAGTCGGTCGTCATCGAGCTCACGGCCGCCGAGCGCGGGGGCCGCGGCGGCGACGGCCGGTTCGCGAGCTTCACCGGCCGGCACCCGAACGGGATGTCGCGCGACGAGGTGCGGGCGCTGCTCGTCGAGTCGGGCCAGTGGACGGCGCTGCGCCAGCGCCCGTTCGGCAGCGTGCCGGCCCCCGAGAGCGCGCCTTTCGCCATCTTCGTGACGGCGACGGACTCGAGCCCGCTGGCGCCCGACCCGGCGATCGTCCTGGCGGAGCGAGCGGGCGACTTCGAGCGCGGCCTGACGGCGCTCGGCAAGCTCACCGACGGCGCCGTCCACGTCTGCACGGCGCCGGGTGTCGACGTCGCGCTGCCCTCCTCGGGCGACTTCCGGCGCGAGAGCTTCGCGGGCCCCCACCCCGCCGGCACGGCGGGGCTCCACATCCACCGGCTGGCGCCGGTGAGCCGCGCGCGAACGGTGTGGTGGATCGGCTACCAGGAGGTGGCGGCGATCGGCAAGCTCTTCGCCGGCGGCGTCCTCGACGTCGAGCGCGTGATCTCCCTCGCCGGACCCAGCGTGACCCGGCCCCGGCTCCTGCGCACCCGGGCGGGCGCGTTCCTGGACGAACTGGTGGCCGGCGAGGTCGCCGCGGGCGAGAACCGCGTCGTCTCGGGCTCTCCCCTCTACGGCCGCGCGGCGATGGGCGAGGTCCACGGCTACCTCGGCCGCCGTCACCACCAGGTCACGGTCCTGCGCGAGGGGCGGGAGCGCGAGTTCCTCGGCTGGCTGACGCCGGGAAGGGACCGCTTCTCGGTCACCGGCAGCTTCCTGTCGCGGCTCACCCCGAGCAAGCGCTTCTCGTTCACGACCACGACCAACGGCTCGGACCGCGCCATCGTCCCCATCGGCGTCTACGAGAAGGTGTTTCCGTTCGACATTCCGCCGACCCACCTGCTGCGCGCCCTGGCCGCCGGCGACCTCGAGCAGGCGGAGTCGCTGGGCGTCCTCGAGCTCGACGAGGAGGACCTGGCGCTGTGCTCCTACGTTTGCCCGGGCAAGCACGACTACGGCAGCTACCTGCGCAAGATCCTGACGACGATCGAGAGGGAAGGCTGAATGAAGGCTCTGCGCGGGTTTCTGGACAAGCAGGGGCGGCACTTCGAGCCCGGCGGCCGGCTGCACGGGCTCCACGCCCTGTGGGAGGCCCAGGACACGATCCTCTACACCCCGGGCAAGGTGACGAAGGGCTCGACGCACGTGCGCGACGGCCTCGATCTCAAGCGCCTGATGATCACCGTCGTCGTCGCCTTGATCCCGACGATCGCGATGGCGATGTACAACACCGGCCTCCAGGCGCACCGCGCGATCGCGGCCGGGGCGCTGGCCCTCGACACCTGGCAGACGGCCGCCATGCAGGCCCTGGGCCTCGGCTTCGATCCCGGCGACGTCCTCGCCTGCGTCGTCCACGGGGCGCTCTACTTCTTCCCGGTCCTCGTCGTCACGTTCGTCGCCGGCGGCGCGGCGGAAACGCTCTTCGCCATCGTCAGGAAGCACGAGATCAACGAGGGCTTCCTCGTCACCGGGATGCTCATCCCGCTGACCGTGCCGCCCACCATCCCCCTGTGGCAGGTGGCGCTCGGCACCCTCTTCGGGGTCATCGTCGGCAAGGAGGTCTTCGGTGGCACGGGGATGAACATCCTGAACCCGGCGCTCACCGCGCGCGCGTTCCTGTTCTTCGCCTACCCCGCCGAGATCTCGGGCGACAATGTCTGGATCGCGGCGCAAACGAGCCCCGACGGCTACAGCGGCGCCACCTGGCTCGCCCGCGCAGCGGTGGAGGGCACGCCGGGGCTCGAGAGCGGCCTCGCCTGGCGCGACGCGCTGCTCGGCTTCATCCCCGGCTCCATGGGCGAGACCTCCGCTCTGGCCTGCCTGGCCGGCGCCCTCGTCCTCGTCCTCACCGGCATCGGCTCGTGGCGCATCCTGGCCGGCCTGGTCCTCGGCTCGTTCGCGATGACCGCGCTTCTGAACGCCGTCGGCTCGGACACCAACCTGCTGCTGGAGGTGCCCTTCCACTGGCAGATCGTGCTCGGCGGCTGGGCCTTCGGCGCCGTCTTCATGGCCACCGAGCCGGTAACGGCGGCGCACACCGACGCGGGGCGCTGGATCTACGGCTTCCTGATCGGCGTCATGGCCATCCTCATCCGCGTCCTCAACCCCGCCTACCCGGAAGGGATGATGCTGGCCATCCTCTTCATGAACGTCTTCGCGCCCACGATCGACCACTTCGTCGTTCGCGCCAACCTCCGCCGGAGGCAAGCCCGCTATGCGTCATAGCGTCCTCTACACGCTGGTCTTCTCGGCGCTGCTCTGCGTCGCCTGCGCGATCCTCGTGTCGGCCTCGGCCGTCGTGCTGAAGGACGCCCAGGAGGCGAACAAGGCGCTCGACCGCAAGCTGAACGTGCTCGAGGCCGCGGGCCTCAAGGCGCCCGGCGCCGACCTGTCCGCGGCGGAGGTCGACCGCCTCTTCGCCGCCATCGACCAGGTCTTCGTCGATCTCGCCACCGGCGAGGAGGTCGAGGACGGGGACCCGGAGACCTACGATCAGCAGAAGGCCAAGCGCGACCCGGCCCAGAGCCACCTCGCGCCCGAGAACCGCTCGCGGGTGACCCGGCTCCCCAACCGGGTGGTGGTCTACAAGATCGAGAACGCGGCCGGCCGGCTCGAGACGGTCGTCCTGCCGATCGAGGGCTACGGGCTGTGGGGCACCCTCTACGGGTTCCTGGCGCTCGCGGGGGACACGAGCACGGTCGTGGGCCTGACCTTCCACGACCACAAGGAGACGCCCGGGCTCGGCGGCGAGGTCGAGAACCCGCGCTGGAAGGCCCTCTGGCCCGGCCGCGAGGTGTACGACCGCGAGTGGCGGCCGGCTCTCCAGGTGGTCAAGGGAGCCGCCGGCCCGGCCGCCGAGGATCCCTACCGGGTCGACGGCCTCTCGGGCGCTACCATCACGAGCCGCGGAGTGACCAACATGATCGACTTCTGGCTGGGCCCCGAGGGCTACGGCCCCTATCTCGCGAACCTGCGGTCGGAAAGGAGCGCCGCCTGATGGCCGAGAAGAGCTCGCGGATCCTCCTCGATCCGCTCTTCAGCAACAACCCGATCGCCCTGCAGGTGCTCGGCATCTGCTCGGCCCTGGCGGTCACGACGAAGCTCGAGACCTCGCTCGTCATGTGCGGCGCGGTGATCGCGGTGATGGCGGGATCCAACCTCTCCGTCAGCCTGCTGCGCAACCACATCCCGGCGAGCATCCGCATCATCGTTCAGCTGACGATCATCGCCTCGCTCGTCATCGTGGCCGACCAGATCCTCAAGGCGTATCTCTTCCAAATCAGCAAGCAGCTCTCGGTCTTCGTCGGCCTCATCATCACCAACTGCATCATCATGGGGCGGGCCGAGGGGTACGCGATGCAGAACTCGCCGGGCAAGAGCCTGCTCGACGGCATCGGCAACGGACTGGGCTACTCCGTAGTGCTCCTCGCGGTGGCCTTCTGCCGCGAGCTCCTGGGCTCGGGCAAGCTCTTCGGCCAGGTGGTCCTGCCGCTCGTCACCGAGGACGGCTGGTACAACCCCAACGGCCTCATGCTGCTGTCGCCGGGGGCGTTCTTCCTGATCGCCTTCCTCATCTGGGGGCTGCGCACCTGGAAGCCCGAGCAGGCCGAGGAGGACTGATGGAGCACTACCTGAATCTGGCCATCAAGGCCGTCTTCGTCGAGAACATGGCGCTCGCCTTCTTCCTCGGCATGTGCACGTTCATCGCCTGCTCGAAGAAGGTCGAGACCGCCATCGGCCTCGGCGCCGCCGTCATCTTCGTCATGACCGTCACGGTGCCGCTCAACAACCTCGTCTACGCCTACCTGCTCAAGGAGGGCGCGCTCTCCTGGATCAGCAGCTCGCTGGGGGGCTACGACCTGTCGTTCCTCGGCCTGCTCTCGTACATCGGGAGCATCGCGGCGGCGGTGCAGATCGTGGAGATGACCCTCGATCGCTACGCCCCCGCGCTCTACAACACCCTGGGCGTGTTCCTGCCGCTGATTGCCGTCAACTGCGCGATTCTCGGCGCTTCGCTGTTCATGGTCGAGCGCGAGTACAACCTCGCCGAGAGCACGATCTTCGGTTTCGGATCCGGCCTCGGCTGGGCGCTCGCCATCGTCGCGCTGGCCTCGGTCCGCGAGCGCATGCGCTACAGCAACGTCCCCGCCGGCCTGCGCGGCCTCGGGATCACGTTCCTGCTGACGGGTCTCCTCGCCATCGCCTTCCTGGCCTTCTCCGGGATCCAGCTCTAGGGGCAACCAGATGTCGACCATCGGTCTCGGCGTCTTCATGTTCACGTTCGTCATCGTCACCCTGGTGGCGGTCGTGCTCTTTGCCAAGCGCCGCCTCGTACAGTCGGGCGACGCGGCGATCGCCATCAACGACAACCCGGACCTGACCCTCAAGGTGCGCACCGGCGGCACCCTGTTGAACGCCCTCGCGGAGAAGGGGATCTTCATCCCCTCGGCGTGCGGCGGCAAGGGGAGCTGCGGGGTCTGCAAGGTCGACGTCGTCGAGGGCGGCGGCGCGATGCTGCCGACCGAGACGAGCCACATCAGCCGCGGCGAGGCGCGGGAGGGGTGCCGGCTCTCCTGCCAGGTGAAGGTCAAGGGCGACATGGCGCTGCGCATGCCGGCCGAGATCTTCGACGTCAAGCGCTGGACCTGCAAGGTGCGCTCGAATCGCAACGTCGCCACCTTCATCAAGGAGCTCGTCCTCGAGCTGCCGCCCGGCGAGTCGGTGCCTTTCAAGGCGGGGGGCTACATCCAGATCGAGTGCCCGCCGCACGTCGTCAAGTACTCGGACTACGAGGTCGAGAGCGAGTACCGCGAAGACTGGGACAAGTTCAACCTGTGGCGCTACGTCTCCACGGTCGAGGAGCCGGCGCAGCGGGCCTACTCGATGGCGAACTACCCGGAGGAGAAGGGCCTCGTCATGCTCAACGTCCGCATCGCCTCGCCGCCGCCGCGGGCGCCCGAGAGCGTCCCGCCCGGCGTCATGTCCTCCTACATCTTCGGGCTCAAGCCCGGCGACGAGGTGACGATCTCCGGGCCGTTCGGCGAGTTCTACGCCCGGCCCACCCAGGCCGAGATGATCTTCATCGGCGGCGGGGCGGGCATGGCGCCCATGCGCTCGCACATCTTCGATCAGTTCAAGAGGCTGCACACCGACCGCAAGGTCAGCTTCTGGTACGGCGCCCGCAGCCTGCGCGAAGCGTTCTACCAGGAGGAGTTCGACCAGATCGCCGCCGCCAACGACAACTTCGAGTGGCACCTGGCGCTGTCGGACCCGTTGCCCGAGGACAACTGGCAGGGCCTCACCGGCTTCATCCACCAGGTCCTCTACGACGAGTACTTGAAGGACCACCCGGCGCCCGAGGACTGCGAGTACTACATCTGCGGCCCGCCGATGATGCTACAGGCCTGCCGCGAGATGCTGGACGGCCTCGGCGTCGAGCCGGAGAACGTCCTCTATGACGACTTCGGCGGCTGAGCCGCCGGCCCGCAGCTTCCGGACGCCGGGCCGGCTGGCGGCCGGTCTCCTGGGCGTGGTCGCCCTGGCCGCGGCCGCCTGCGCGCCGCCGCCCGCCGCCGCGCCGCCGGAGCTGGCCGTCTTCGGGGGCGAGGTCATGGGGACGACGTACACGGTCCGCGTGGCCGGCGTGGCCCTCGCCGAGCCCCTGCGGCAGCGGATGGAGGAGGCGGTCGCGACGGCGCTGTCGCAGGTCGACGACCGGATGACGACCTACCGCGACTCCGACGTGACCCGCTTCAACGCCTGGGCGAGCACCGAGCCCTTCGCCGTCTCGCCGGCGACCGCCGAGGTCGCGGCTCTCGCCCAGACCCTCGCGGCCCTATCCGGCGGAGCTCTGGACGTCACCGTCGCGCCGCTCGTCGACGCCTTCGGCTTCGGCCCGGCGGCGCCGACGGCGATCCCCGACGCGGCGGTCCTCGCCGCTCTGCGCCCCCGCGTCGGCTACCGCCTCCTGACGGTCGACGCCGGCGACCGCCTGCGCAAGGGGCACCCCGAGCTGACGATCGACCTTTCGGCGCTGGCCAAGGGCTACGGCGTGGACCGCGCCGCGCTGGCCCTCGAGGCGCTGGGCGTCACGAGCTACATGATCGAGGTCGGAGGGGAGGTGCGGGCCCGCGGCCGCAACGAGCGCGGCTCCGTCTGGCGCATCGGCATCGAAAGGCCCGACGCGGCGCACGGCACCGTCCAGCGCATCGTTCCGCTGGCCGACATGGCGATGGCCACGAGCGGCGACTACCGGCGCTACCGCGAGATCGCCGGGCGCCGGATCAGCCACATCATCGATCCCCGCCGCGCCGAGCCCATCGATCATCGCGTGGCCTCGGCGACGGTTCTTCACGAGAGCTGCGCCGCCGCCGACGGCCTCGCCACCGCCATGATGGTGCTGGGCGAAGACGGGCTGCCGCTCGCCGAGAGGAACGGCTGGGCGGTCCTGCTGCTCGTCCGCTCCACCACGGGTTTCGTCGAAAAGGCCTCCTCGCCCTTCAACGCGCTGGTAGAATCCATGGAGCGGCCAGCCCCGTAGACCGTCGGGCGAGCCGCCGCCCCGGACCTCGATCATGACCCTGCTCCTGCTCACCCTCGGCCTCTTCGCGCTCGTCATGCTCGTCATGTCGGTCGGCGTCATCGTCAGCGGCAGGTGCCTCCGCGGCTCCTGCGGCGGCCCCGCGATTCTCGACGGCAGCGGCGAGCCGGTCACCTGCGCGGCCTGTCCCAACCGCGAGCGGCTGATCGCGGAGGCCAGGCAGCGGGCCGCTTCGGCGCCGGACGGCGCGGCGCTGTAGGATCCCGGAGGGGATCCCCGGCGCTGCTCTTGTATCCTGGGGACCTCGGGAGAGAGACATGAGCGAGCTGCCACTGCCCACCGCCCGCGACTGGATGCGCCCGCCGAAGCTGACGCTGCGGCCCGGCGACGACGTCTTCGCGGCCATCGACCGGCTGCTGGCGGCCGGCCTGCCCACGGCCGCGGTACTCGACGGCGGACAGCTGGTCGGGATCTTCACCGAGAAGGACGCGATCAGGGCCCTCTCCCGCCTCCTCTACGACGCCACCGCGGACACCGGCGCCGTCCGCGATCACATGTCGCGGGACTTCTCGCGCTGCACTCCCCAGATGGACTTCTTCCGCGTCGCGGAGCTCTTCCTGAGCTGCAACTTCCCCACCCTGCCGGTCGTCGACGACGGGCGGCTCATCGGCGTGGTGGAGCGGCGGGCGCTGCTTGTCTGCGTCCACGACTACCGCCAGCGGCTGGCGGCGAGCCGCACCCGCGACGCCGCCGCCGCCGGCCACCAGGCCGATCGCCCGCGCGGCATCGAAGCGCAGCAGCGCTCCGCCGCCGGCGCCACCCGCGAGCAGCTGGTGCGCCTCTTCAGCCGGCGGAAGAACTGACCGGCGGATGGCGCGCGTTCCGGCGCTCGCCGCCGCCGGCCTCTGCCTGCTTGCGGGCGCGCTCCCGGGCCGCGCGGCGGCCGCGACGCGGCCGAGCCCCTTCATGCGCGGCGTCGTCGTCTCCTGCCCGCGGTCCGGACAGATCTGGGGCACCGAGCTCATGTCCGAAGCGCTCGCCGACATCCGCGCGCTGGGCGGCGAGTGGATCGCCATCCACCCCTACGCCTGGATCGGCCGCGACGGCGAGGTCCGCCACCGCCCGGCCGCCGAGACCGGCTATCTCGACGAGTCCGTTCGCCGGATGCGCGAGGCCGGCATGGAGATCTTCTGGAAGCCGCACCTGGGCTACTGGGGCAGCTTCGAATGGCGCGGCGCGATCGATCTCGGCGCCGACGAGGCCGCCTGGCGGCGGTTCTTCGCCGGCTACACGGAGTTCATCGTCGACCAGGCCCGCTTCGCAGAGCGCCACGGCGTCGAGCTCTTCGCCGTCGGCGTCGAGTACGAGCGGACGATGCACCGCGAGGCCGACTGGCGCGCCGTCGTCGCCGCCGTCCGGGAGGTCTACTCGGGAGCGATCACCTACGCCGCCAACTGGGACGGCATCCGCCGCGTGGCCTTCTGGGACGCCGTCGACCTGATCGGCGTCCACGCCTACTTCCCCCTCGCGGCCGAGGACTGGCCCCTCCACGAAGCCCTCGCCGCCGGCTGGGACGCCCCCCTCGACGACCTCGAGAGCCTCTCCGCCGAGCATGGCAAGCGCGTCCTCTTCGCCGAGATCGGCTACAACCGCGCCGCCCACGCCGCCCGCGAGCCCTGGGCCCACGGCACCTACGACACCCCCGCCAACCGCGCCCTGCGGCGCCTCCTCATGGAGACCGCGCTCGACCGCATCGAGCGCGAGCCCTGGATCGCCGGCATGTTCTGGTGGAAATGGATGCCCGGCATCCCCGGCGGCAACGACCGCGACTTCTCGCTCAAGGAGCCGGAGGCGCGAGAGGCGCTGTTCCAGTACTGGGGCAGACCCGCCGGCAGCAAGGTCGTCGTCACCCCGCAGTAGCGGCTACGCGCACGACGCCGGCAAGTCGGCGTCGAGGCCCTACCGCGCATGCTGGCCGCCATCGAGTGAGCGCCCGCGGGTGCCCCAGAGACGACCACGTCTCGAATCGTCGGGGTCGCCTCCCGGACTTCGCGCCGTGGAAGGTCGTGGTCGCCTGCTCACCCCGTGGCAATGACCTAGCCCCGACAGAGTCGAGCTTCCACAACCGGTGAGCCGATGTCGTGGTTGACTCCATCGAGGCTGAAGGTCAGCTGGAGATCGTCGCGCGGCGTCTTGGCGGTTGCCGGGTCCGAGAGCAAGGGAACGAGCGGCCAGCCCCAGGAGCTGCTGACCTTGGAGGTCCCACGGGAGTCGAGGTGGACGCCCTCGGCGAGGCAGGCGTCGAACCAGCAGGCCATGACGCGAGGCAGCGAGCTCGAGCCTGCGGCACTGAAGCCCTCGACGAGCTCTCCCATGCCGCCACTGCGAACGCCATGGGCGTCGACGGAGAGCAACCGGAACGGCTCACCAACGGTCGTCAGACCTCCGAGACGGGTCAAGACCCGAGGCTCGCCGGCCAGGACGCATTCGAAACAAGCGACGGCCTCCTTCTCTCCTCTGCTGGTCGGCTCCCGGTCTTCGGGGACCTCTACCACCTGCCCGAAGAGGACCGTCTCGAGAGGGATCAGTCGGACGTCCGGGGCCAGATGCCGACCCTGGGCAGCCAGGAATGCGGCCATGATCCCCGACATGCCCTCATCGTCCACCAGGTCGCCGATCAGCTCCGAAACCACGACGTCCACCTCGCGATCCAGGCGCACGTCCTCCACCCGCCCGTTCACTATCTCGATCACCTCGTCGAGCCCCAGCGCGCGGTTGATGTGCTCGTGGAGCGCGCAGAGCTCTGGTTTCTGCTCGATCGCGATCACCCGCGACGCTCCGGCGAGCGCGGCGAAGCGAGCCAGGACTCCGGCACCCGAGCCGAGGTCGACCACCACCTGGCCCGGCTCCACCGTCCTCACGATCGCCTCGCGGTAGCTGTCTACACGGAGGGTGTCCGACAGCAGGACGAGCTGATAGGTGATCACCTCGCCGACCGTCATCATCGTGGGGGCCCGGCCCTCTCCGCGCGGGAGGCTAGATCCACTCACTGCCATTCCCCGGCCGATCTAGCCCAAGAGCTGATCCTCGTCAGCTGAGAACCGAAGGAGCTGCCTCAACTTCCTGACACTCTTGCCCCCCGCGTAGGAATCCAGCTTTTCCGCCAGCACTTTTATCATCTCTTCCCGCTTGAGGCCTGTTCCAAGCTCGACCCTGAGCTCCTTCGCCAGCATCTCCAGGTCCGTCACTGAGACGTCCTTTAGCAGCACGCTGAAGGAGACACTGTTCTGGTCCCTGAAAACGACACCTTCCGGCGAGCGCAGGTAGAGCACCGGGACTCCCCAGTCTTCGTGATCATGGAACTCGTTCCGCTCAATATCCATAATGGCGCGTCTCGCCTCGGCCACGGCTTCGTCGAGGGAGCCTCCGTCCACGAGGCTCGTATAGAAGCCCTCGGCGAACTTCAGGGCGGCCGGATCGGAGATCGACTTCTGCATCCCGACTACCGCCGGGATCCCGGCCTCGAGCAGTGCCGCCGCCAAGCCGCTCCACTCGAACAGCGAGCCTTCAGATCGCTGACCGCTCTCGCAGGTGTTGAGCACGACCACGCGGACGTTCCTGGCTTTGAGGACCTTCGCGATCTCGTCGGCCCAGACGATGCGGTGCTTCCGCTCATCGTCTTCCAACACCAGCATGCCGTGTAAGCGGGCATCCTCGGGCTCGAGCAGAGCGCTGAGGTCGAGATCCTGCTCCCACGGGTCGCCGAGCCCCAATCGCCCACCGCGGCCGAGCCGTCCGCCGCGCCCGAGCCTGCCGCCGCGACCCAAGCGTCCGCCGCGCCCCAACCGTCCGCCGCGCCCCAGGCGTCCTCCGCGCCCCAGCCGTCCGCCGCGCCCCAACCGTCCGCCGCGCCCCAGCCGTCCGCCGCGCCCCAGCCGTCCGCCGCGCTTGGATTCCCCGTCCTCTTCCTCTGCTTGGAGGAGCTCAGGATCGAAAAGGAGCTTGCCGTCACGGTCCACCAGATCCTTGGGAAAAAAACCGCCGTGCCCGGAGTAGTCGAAGATGTGCAGGTCGAGCTTCTCATCGAGCTCTGAGGAGACGCTCACCTTGTTGATGACATGCCTCATGGTCGATTCCTCGAGTCGCTTCATGGCCTCGAGGCGAATCGGATCCGTCTCGGTGGTCGAAGTTCCCGCGGTTTCTGCCCATTCCTCCTCCAGCGCCGTCTCCAGAGCCTTGATGTTCGTGGCCCGGAGCTGCACTTTCCCCTTGCCCTCTTCGGCAGGTTTCAGGGCCCTCAGCTTCTCCTCCGTCAGGGGGTGGATCATCCAGGCGTTGATCTCTTTGCCCGGGAAGAGGCTGGGTCCAGAGATGGAGCTCGAGAGTGCTTTGAAGGTGCCCAGCAGGTCTATGTTGGCGCCGAAGTCATCCGGTTCGGCAAAAGCGAAGAGCACATTCAAGTCGTCCTCGATCGGTGTCCCCTCCTGCGACCCGACGAACGACTCGTAGCGGGCAATGGAGATGCGCTCGTCACGTGCCAGAAAGCCATCGAGGCTCGGCTCGCCTTCCTCGGTCGGAGTGCGTGCGGAGAGCGGCACCCCTGTCGCGATCAACTCCAGCTCCCAGACCTTGCGGACGTAGGCGTACTCCCAGAGATAGACGTACTCCCACGGCAGTGTTGTCAGCCACTGATCGTCGATCACGAGCAGCAGCCGGACCCCCATCTCCGTTCGCGCGAGCTCGTCTTTGCCCCAGACCTCGTGCAGGCTCTTGAAGAACAGCCCGCGGACCTGGAGGGGCAGCAGCATCTCTGCGAGCAAAGAGCCCATGGCGGCCAGCTCGCGCGGCTTCAGGAGCCCGAACGTACGCGGATAGTGCAGCTTGTCCAGGAGCGGATCGACCTCGAACCGGTAGGGTACGGTCTCCGCGACCCGCATGCGCCCCACCTTGGAGTTCACGACTTCCGCCCTGAAGTCCTCGCCCGTGAAGTCGAACAGCCGAACAACGAAATTGGTGTATTGCATTGAGTCCCCCTTGAGTCGCACCTACCCGGTGGCAGGCATGTACTGCTGCCTCAGGACCTGGTATTCGGGCGCCGCCCGGAGGTTTTCCAGCCAAGGATCGCGGTCCACGACCCGGGGGTCGAACCGCTGCTCCAAGGCCCGTCGGATGTAGCTGAAAGCCAGTTTCCTGTCGCCAAGCCTCTCATAGTTTCGCCCGATCTGGTACTGCACGTAGTTCGCTTCGAGAGCCAGCGCCAGGAGACGGTCCTGGAAGAATCGGGCGCGCTCGAGATCGCCGAGCGCGATGTGGGCGTCGCTGAGCCAGACCAGCACATCGGCGTCCTCCGGGTTGACCTCGTAGAGCGGAGTAGCGACCGCGATCACGCGCTCCCAGGTCTGCTCCGCCGCGGCCTGGTCGCCGGCCCAGTAGTAGGCGCTCGCCAGCGAGCCCCAGAGAGGCCAGTCGTTGAAAGAAGGGGACTCCGCGAGCAGGTCGCGGGCCTTCTCCAAGGCGTCGACCGCCTCGTCGTAGCGTTGCTCGCGAAACCTGATGTAACCGAGATTGCGGTACGCCATCGGGTTCGGCTGCAGCTCGATGGAGCGGCGGAAATGCTCCAACGCCACGTCCACGTGATTCAGCTCGTCGTGCGCCACGGCCAGGGCGTTGTAGGCGAGGTAGTTCTCGGGAGTCAGGCGGCGGCTCTCCTCGAACGCGCTGAGGGCCTCTTCGAAGCGGCCTGACTGGTACAGGGTCTCCCCGAGGTCATTGTGGTTGAGCCAGAGCCGAGGATTCAGTTCGATCGCCTTCCGGAACGCGGCCTCCGATTCTGCCGACCGCCCATCCAGGAAGGCGGCCCACCCCAACCACCGATAGGCGTCTGCATTGGCCGGCTCGAGCTCGAGGGCTCGCTTGAGCTCTGCCTCGGCCCGTCGGTTGTCGCCCATCTCCAGGTAGCTCCTGGCGACGGTCGCGAGCACCGATGCCTGCCCGGCGGCCAGCTCGGCTGCGCTCTCGCAGCTCGCGACCGCTTGGGTGGTCAAGCTCACGTCGTCCGTCTGGTTGAACTTCTGCCACAGCGCTTCGCAGAGGCCCGCGTGGGCCGGACCGTAGTACGCGTCTCCCTCCAGGGCTGACTCGAACACCGAGATCGCCTTGTCGAGATTCCCAGCCTGGTCGTAGCGTTGGAGAAACCCGAGTCCCTGCAGGTAAAGGGTGTAGACCTCGGCGGAGGTGCCTCCTTCGGCGTCGGCGGACAGGCGAGAGCGGACGTCGGACTCCACGCCGAGCAGCTGGGCCAGTTCGTCCACCATCCGCTGCGTCAGGCTCGGGCTCAAAGGTGCCGCCACCGTTCTCGAATCCAGGGTGCGCGGGGGCTGCCGGGTCGGATCGATCAAGTACAGGACGATCTCCATGGTCTTGCCGGTCTGCTGGACGCTGCCGGTCAGGACCGTGTCCACCCCGAAGTACTTGAGAGCATCGCCGGCCGTCGTGACCGACTGCCGGACGATCTCACTGGCAGGCACGATCCAGAGAGAGTCCTGCACCGTCCCCAGACGCGCCACCATGCCGGTCAGAGAGAAGGTCAAGCCGTCGGCGAGCGCCTGATTCTCGGGTCCCGGGCCCAGGCTGTTGATGAAAGGCAGCACGGCCACGAGTCGCTGTGGAGCGGCCTGCGCTCCGCTGAAGGGGCGCAGGAGTATTGCCCGGCTCGCCGGCACCGCCAGCGCCAGTGCCAGGAGCACCACCACCGCGCCCCCCGCGCCCGCTGCCGCCTGCCATCGTCGCGGCCGGGGTCGGGCCATTGCAGCAGGGTCGTAGACGCTGCTGAGCACTTGTGAGCCGACCGCCAGAAAGCTCCTCAGATCCTGCAGAAGCTGATCGACGCTGTCGTACCGTCGATCTCTGTCCTTCTGCAGGCACTTGAGCACGACCCTCCCGAGCTCTGCCGGGAGCTCCGGGTCGAGGGCGGGCGCGGGAGCCGGCTTGGCGCTCGTCAGGGCGTTCAGAACCGCCATGTCGTTCTCGCCCTTGAAGGGCCTCTCCCCGGTGAGCATCTCGTACAGCATCACACCCA
>Ga0224512_10001378_pt1 | contig 23439 bp, 22 predicted proteins | sample SF_May12_sed_USG_4_FD_169103 | JGI IMG/M metagenome (GOLD analysis project Ga0224512, IMG submission 169103) | Sediment microbial communities from San Francisco Bay, California, United States - SF_May12_sed_USGS_13 | ecosystem: Environmental > Aquatic > Marine > Sediment | place: USA... | reverse complement strand
AGTCCTGCATCTCGTCCAGGCCAACGCACCACGGGTTCCCGTGGTGGTGCGCACCATCGATGATGCCGACCTGGAGCGTCTGCGGGCTGCGGGCGCCACCGAGGTCGTACCCGAAGCCATAGAGGGATCGCTGATGCTGGCCAGCCATGCACTGGCACTGGTTGGCGTGCCTATGCGACGCGTGCTTCACGTGGTGCAGGAACAGCGCTCAGCGCGTTATGGGTTGCTGCGCGGATACTTTCACGGCGCCGATGACGACACAGCGCTAGAGCTGCAGCAAGCTCGCCTTCAATCGGTGACACTGCCAACCGCAGGAGCCGCGGTCGGTCGAACCCTGAGCGAACTCAAGTTACAGGCGCTGGGCGTGACCGTGGTTTCTGTGCGGCGCACCACTGGCCGCGTGTTGAAGCCGGTAGAAGACTTGCAGATGGAAGGCAGTGACACCCTGGTGTTGTCGGGTCTGGCAGAACCGCTGGCGCTGGCCGAGGGAAAACTGATGGCAACGCGCTGAGCGCGGCGGCATCGCAATGCGCGCTGCCTATCCCCGTCGCCTACCGATACGCCACCGGGCACCGCAGGTCGCAGTCAGCCTATCGGTACATGGTGGAGCATATTCGCGCGCATCCGAGCCGCCAGTACACCACCGGCGGCGCGCAGGATCTCCACCGCCAGGGAGGGTGCGCGTTGTACCAATTCCTCGAACCGCGGCGAGCGCATGGCCCACACCGTGCAAGGCGTCATGGCTTCGACGTTGGCGGTACGCTCTCCGTCGCCAAAAAGACCTGGCTCGCCCACTACCGAGCCCGGACGCAGGATAGCGATGCGGTTGCTGCCAGGTGCTCCGCCCGTCGCGAACACCTGCATCGACCCCTTGGCCAGGAAGTACATGGTGCGGTCCGTATCGCCCTGCTTGACCAGCAGATCGCCGGAACGAATCTCGTGCCGCGTGAGGTAATTCGACAAGGTGCGCCACTGCTCGTTGCTCAAGCGCGCGCGAAAAGCGTCGTCGGCATTGAGCGTCTGTAAAGCTTGCACCAGTTCGTTGACGTCCATCGTTACCTCGTGTTCCTCGGACCCGCTCGATCACCGTACCTTGTATTGCGCTTGCGGTGAGCTATGGCCCGCCTCGATTATCAACTGCGGCTTCAACGCTCACAATCTCTGGTCTTCAATCGTTCACCCCGTTTATCCATGTCAGCAGTCCGTCTGTCCGGCAAAGGCGCATGCATCCGCTATTGCTTCACGCACAGACGCAGTGCCGTACTGCACGACGCTGCTGGCCTCTTGAGCGAACCGGACGATCCACAACGTCGATTGCGCACGTCCATCACGCGCCCCCTCTTACCGTGGCCGCTTCTATTTGTTCTTGCACTTTGCGCGCACCGCGCAAGACCATCGCGACGTCCAAGCCGGCCTGCGGGGCAACCGCCGCCGCCACTTCGTCCAACGTGTCGGGGTCGGTCATCAACGCATGCGCCACCGCTGAAAGCGCACAAATACCGCGGCGTGGCACCTGCATCGGTAACTCGTGCGTGGAAATCACACTCACATGGTGGCGCACGCTCGCCACCGCGGCCCCATCCAGCCCCCAACTCTCGCACAAAGCAGCCCCGAGTTTGTCGTTGCTGACGCCGAAGATGGCATGCTCCAGCGAAATTAAATCTGCGTCGTCGGCAGCGTTTTGCAGCATGGGCAGGTAGCGCATACTGTCGTGGCGCAGCAGCACAGCCTTGCCGCACTCTTCAAACAGCCCTGCTGAATGCGCCGCCCAAGGATCAACGTTGAGTGCCGCACCGATTCGACCCATCAGCAGACCACGCACGGCAGCGCGCCGCCATATCGGCAGCAACTCGGGCATCGGGGGAAACACCGCGCGCAGGCCGATTTCGAAAGTCACCGCTGCCACCTCACGTGTACCGAGGTAGGTGATGGCCTGCTGCACGTTCTGGACGCGGCCCGATAAGCCATAGAGCGATGAATTGACGGCTTTCAGGACGGCAGCGGCCAGCGCCATATCCGACTCGATCAGCTGACTCAACGACTGAATGTTCACCTCGTCCTCCGCCAGCAGCAAAGACAACTTGACCAGCGACGCAGGCTGAGAAGGAATATCGATATTGAGCATGCGCAGTTCGGGATCGACAGACATATGAAGTATTCCTGTGCGAGGGGAAAGATGACCTAACGCTAAGCGTCAAGCAGGTCGGCGTAGTTTCAAACGGAGCGATTCACGGTAGCGCTCTTTTGCTGACACGCAATGCTGAATCATATAGGCCGAGTATAGGTTTGGGGATGCCAACCACGCCAAGATAGCCCATGTCGGCGGCACACCTTGCGGCTGTTCAGCTTCTTGGTGCGTTTGACTCTGCCGTGCGTCCTACCCTGACCCCTGACGATGCTGGCGAGAACGCAGCAACTTCGTCCGTAATGAGACTATCGACGCCCAAGGCGACCAACCGGTGTGCTTCGGCGCTGTCATTGACGGTGTACGCTGCCGCGCGCACGCCCGCTGCGCGCAGACGTTCGATGATCCCGGCCTCCAGCAGTGGGTAAGCCGCAACAACTGCCACACAATCGAGTGCTTGCACTTCGTCCAACCAGCCTTGTCGCAGCGTATCGATTAACAGCGCTCGTGGTAGCTCACCAGCTCCCTGGCGCGCGCCCGCCAACGCATCGGGAGCAAACGAACTGAGCAATGGCCGGTGCGCTAAGGGGTCTGGCGCCCACAGGCCCACAACCTGCCGCGAGATTTCACGTCCGACCTCGAATTCCTGCCCCGGTGCAGGCTTGATTTCAATGTTGAGCGCAAAGCGGTTACGCAGCACGTATCGGGCGATGGACTCCAGACTCGCTATCGGCTCGCCCGCATAGGCGTCGCCGTGCCATCCCCCCGCGTCGAGCCGAGACAAGTCGCTCCATGTCTGCTCGCAAGCCATGCCTTTGACACCGGTGGTGCGCTGGAGTTCATCGTCGTGCAACAAAAAGACAACGCCATCGGCGCTGAGCCTGACGTCGCACTCGAAGGCGCGCATGCCATGGCCAGCGCCGACGCGAAAAGCGGCCAGCGTGTTCTCTGGGGCCAACTTGCCCGCACCGCGATGCGCAATCCACTGCGGGAAGGACCAAGGGACACGCTGCCGGCTCACCGGAGTCGTTACGCTGGTGCTCGCGATGTCTGCGTCGGTCATGGTCCGCCGAGAAGTGCAAGGCGACCAGCATACCCTGTTTGGGCAGCAGGGCTTCATGGTTTCGAGCACACCATTCTTGTTGCCCTGCGTTAGCATGAACCATTCGGCCCTTACCACCCATGAATGCACCCCTGCCCCTACGTCAACTTGCAGACGCTACCACGTCGCGCTTGCGCGAGATTCCGTACAACTACACCTCGTTTTCCGACCGCGAGATTGTGATTCGCCTACTGGGCGCACCGGCTTGGGATATGTTGACCCAACTGCGCAGCGAACGCCAGACGGGCCGCTCTGCCCGAATGCTCTACGAGGTGCTGGGCGATGTCTGGGTAGTGCAGCGCAACCCATACCTGCAAGACGATTTACACGACAACCCGCGCCGCCGCAAGCTGTTGGTCGAGGCGCTATACCATCGATTGGGCGAGGTACAGGCTCGCCGTGCGCCCGAGCACAGCGCCGCACGCGACGAATCCGTCGGCCACTTGCTGGATGCGGCCCGGCAAGCCGTACAAGCATTTGCTGCGCACTTCGACGCCGTTGTTGAGCTACGCCGGCGCGCTAGGCGTGTGTTGGGCAAGACCACAGCAAAAGACAACATCAAGTTTGATGCGCTGTCGAGGGTCTCACACGTCACCGACGCCACCGACTGGCGCGTCGAGTACCCCTTTGTCGTGCTCACCCCAGACACCGAAGCCGAAATGGCTGCCTTGGTGCAGGCTTGCATCGATCTTGGCTTGACCATCGTTCCGCGCGGCGGCGGCACGGGCTATACCGGTGGCGCGATACCGCTGACCTGGCGCAGCGCCGTGATCAACACCGAAAAGCTCGAAGCCATGTCCGAGGTCGAATCTGTCGCACTACCCGGTGTCGACAAGCCCGTGGCCACGGTCTGGAGCGAAGCTGGCGTGGTCACGCAGCGTGTAGCCGACGCGGCCGAGCGCGCTGGCTATGTGTTCGCGGTCGACCCAACGTCGGCAGAAGCTTCTTGCATAGGCGGCAATATCGCTATGAACGCCGGGGGCAAGAAGGCTGTGTTGTGGGGCACTGCGCTCGACAACCTGGCCTCGTGGCGCATGGTCACGCCGGACGCGCAGTGGCTCGAAGTGGTCCGGTTAAACCACAACCTCGGCAAGATTCACGACGTGGCGTTGGCGAGTTTCGAACTGCGTTATTTCGAAGCGGACGGCAAAACACCCATCCGCACGGAGCAACTCGACATCCCCGGCGGGAGCTTTCGCAAGCAGGGCTTGGGCAAGGACGTGACCGACAAGTTCTTGGCCGGACTGCCGGGCATTCAAAAAGAGGGTTGCGACGGCATTATCACCAGCGCGCGCTGGGTAGTACACCGGATGCCTAAACATGTGCGCACCGTGTGCCTGGAGTTTTTCGGCAATCCGAAAGACGCCGTGCCCAGCATCGTCGAGATCAAAGATTACCTGTTCTCGCTCAATCGCGGCCACACGAATACCGATGAGGATGGCCCCGCCGCTGTCATGCTGGCTGGGTTGGAGCATCTGGACGACCGCTACCTAAAGGCTGTCGGCTACGCCACCAAGAGCAAACGCGCCGCTACCAATGGCACAACGCCCGGCCTACCGAAGATGGTGCTGGTGGGTGACATTGTGGGCGACGACGCCGACGCGGTGGCGCGCGCGGCGTCCGAGGTAGTGCGCATCGCCAACAGCCACGCCGGTGAGGGATTCACGGCCGTCAGCGCAGAGGCGCGCAAGAAATTTTGGCTTGACCGCAAACGCACCGCGGCGATCAGCAAACACACCAACGCCTTCAAGATCAATGAAGACGTGGTGATTCCGTTGCCTCGCATGGGCGAGTACACAGAAGGCATAGAGCGCATCAACATCGAGCTCAGCCTGCGCAACAAGCTGGCGCTGCTCGACGCGTTGGAGGCATTTTTCACAGCGGGCAAGTTGCCGCTGGGCAAGAGCGACGATGCCGGAGAGATTGCCTCGGCCGAGTTGTTGGAAGATCGCGTGCAACAAGCTATCTCGTTGCTGCGCGAAGTGCGTGCGCTGTGGCAGCGTTGGTTGGCCGGGCTTGACCATATGGATTCTCAAGCTGGGCGCACGTTTTTTTCGCAACTGCAAGACCACAGCTTGCGCGCGTCGTGGAAGAAGCAAGTTTACGCGCCGCTGCAAGCGATTTTTGCCGGCTCTGCGTTGACACCCATTACCGATGCGTGCTTAGCGATCCATCAAGAAGTGTTGCGCGGCCGCGTGTGGGCGGCCCTGCACATGCACGCCGGTGACGGCAATGTGCACACCAACCTGCCCGTCAACAGCGACAACTACGAGATGCTGCAAACGGCGCATGAAGCCGTCGTTCGCATCATGCAACTGGCTCGTTCGTTGGACGGTGTGATCTCGGGCGAGCACGGCATAGGCATTACCAAGCTGGAGTTCATGAGCGACTCCGAGCTGGAAGGCTTTGCCGCCTACAAGAAAAAAGTAGACCCGCAAGGTCGTTTCAACCAAGGCAAGCTGCTGCGCGATCCGGGTTTGGTCGCCGACCTCACCAACGCCTACACGCCGAGCTTTGGACTCATGGGCCACGAATCGCTCATCATGCAGCAAAGCGACATCGGCGCGATTGCCGACGCCGTCAAAGACTGCTTGCGCTGCGGCAAGTGCAAGCCGGTCTGCGCGACGCACGTACCGCGCGCCAACCTGCTCTACAGCCCGCGCAACAAGATACTGGCCACCTCATTGCTGGTCGAGGCCTTTTTGTACGAAGAGCAGACGCGCCGCGGCGTGAGCATCAAACACTGGGAAGAGTTCGAAGACGTCGCCGACCACTGCACGGTCTGTCATAAGTGCCTCGCCCCCTGTCCGGTGGACATCGATTTCGGCGACGTGTCGATGAACATGCGCAATCTGCTGCGCAAGATGGGCAAGAAAAGTTTTCGCCCCGGCAACGCCGCCGCGATGCTGATGCTCAACGCAACCAACCCGCAGACTATCAAGCTCGTACGCGCGGCTATGGTCGGCGTGGGTTTCAAGCTGCAGCGCTTCGCCAACGATTTGCTGCGCGGGTTGGCCAAGAAGCAAACCGCCAAGCCGCGCGCCACCCTGGGTACCGCAAGCGTCCGCGAGCAGGTGATCCACTTCATCAACAAAAAGCTGCCTGGGGGGCTGCCGAAGAAGACCGCGCGGGCGCTGCTCGACATCGAGGACAAAGATTACGTACCCATCATTCGCAATCCCACTGCAACGAGCGCAGATACCGAGGCCGTGTTTTATTTTCCAGGTTGCGGGTCCGAGCGCCTGTTCTCGCAGGTCGGCCTAGCCACGCAGGCGATGCTGTGGCACGCCGGCGTGCAAACTGTGCTGCCACCGGGCTACCTTTGCTGCGGCTATCCACAGCGCGGCAGCGGTCAGTATGACAAGGCGGAGAAAATCATCACCGACAACCGGGTACTGTTCCATCGCGTCGCCAACACCCTGAACTACCTCGACATCAAGACCGTCGTCGTGAGTTGTGGCACCTGTTATGACCAGTTGCAGGGTTACCAGTTCGACCAAATATTCCCCGGTAGCCGCATCATCGATATCCACGAGTACCTGCTGGAAAAGGGCGTCACCTTGGGCGATGGACAGGGTGCCGGCGGCTACCTTTACCACGACCCGTGCCACAGCCCCATGAAGCTGCAAGACCCGATGCAAACCGTCAAGGCCCTCGTGGGAGCCAACGTGCGCGACAGCAAACGCTGCTGTGGAGAAAGCGGCACCTTGGGCGTGACGCGGCCTGACATCGCAACCCAGGTACGCTTTCGCAAAGAAGAAGAGCTGCGCATGGACGAAGCCGCGCTGCGTGCAACCGGCGCCGTGGCGAGCAAGGGTCCCGTGAAGATCCTCACGTCGTGCCCGAGTTGTCTTCAGGGCTTGAGCCGCTACGGCGACGACCTGAACAACGGCTTGCTGGAGGCCGACTACATCGTGGTCGAAATGGCCAACCAGATGCTGGGCCCCGATTGGCTACCCCAGTACGTCGCGCGCGCCAATGACGGCGGGATCGAGCGGGTATTGGTGTGAGTGCAAGAGGGTACAGCTGTTGATGGTGGGAATGCAGTCCGTTCAATGCGGCGCCGATTGCCCACTGTGCGCTGGGCCTGGCGGTGCCCAGATTTGGAGCGACGAGGCATGGCGCGTCGTGCGCGTGGCAGACGATGACTTTCCCGCGTTTTACCGCGTCATCGCCAAGCCGCACGTTGTGGAGTTCACCGACCTGCCGCTACCCGAGCAGCAACGCTGCATGACGCTCGTTTGCAGCGTCGAGCGTGTGCTGCGCAAGCAGCTCGCGCCAACCAAAATCAACCTCGCCTCGCTGGGCAACATGACGCCGCACTTGCACTGGCACGTGATTGCTCGCTTCGATTGGGACAGCCACTACCCGCAACCGGTGTGGGGCACCGCTCAACGCAGCGTCGAACCAAGCGCGTTGGCACTCCTACCCATGCCCCTTGCACGGTTGGACGAAGCGGTGCATTTGGGCCTGCACAGCCCTTACACTTGACGGCTCTCGTTGAATTCGGTAGTCATGCCCAGCCTGGGCGCTTCAGCGCCTCACCCCACGTCAATCACTGTGCATCAACGCTCGCGTGTGCTCGAAATCAGCTTCTCAGACGATGCGTATTTCCGCATTCCGTTTGAGTTGATGCGCGTGTATTCGCCGTCTGCCGAAGTGCGCGGCCACGGCCCGGGGCAAGAGGTGCTGCAAACCGGCAAACGCGACGTAGAACTTACCGGCATAGAGCCGGTTGGCAACTACGCCATCCAGCCGACGTTTTCCGACGGCCACGCGTCGGGCCTTTTTTCCTGGGAGTACTTGTACTTTCTCGGCACCAAGCAAGACGAGCTATGGCGCCGATACGAGCAGCGCTTGGCCAGCGCGGGCATCAGCCGAGATGCGCCGATGGACGCCGAGGCCTGATTCACAGTATGAGCAACACGCATTTCGGATTTCAGAGCGTCGACGAACGCGACAAAGCCGGCCGCGTGCGCGGCGTCTTCGATTCGGTGGCCTCGCGTTACGACTTGATGAACGACTTGATGTCTTTGGGCCTGCACCGTGCCTGGAAGGCTTACACCGTTGCCGTCGCTGCTGTGCGCGAAGGCAACCGCGTGCTCGACATCGCGGGCGGAACCGGCGACCTGGCGCGCGCCTTCGCACGCCAGGTCGGCACGCAAGGCATGGTCGTGCACACCGACATCAACGAAGCCATGTTGCGCCGGGGGCGCGACCGGTTGCTGGACGAAGGCTTGTTGCTGCCAACCGCGATTTGCGACGCGCAGACCCTGCCCTTTGCAACCGACAGCTTCAATTTGGTGAGTGTGGCCTTTGGGCTGCGCAACATGACGCACTTACCGCGCGCGCTATCCGAGATGCAGCGCGTGTTAATACCCGGTGGCCGCCTGCTGGTGTTGGAGTTCTCCAAGGTCGCCGCACCCTTGCAAAAGGCCTACGACTGGTATTCCTTCAAGGTATTGCCACGCCTAGGCCAATGGGTGGCCGGCGACGCCGACAGCTACCGGTACTTGGCCGAATCGATACGCATGCACCCCAGCCAAGAAGCGTTGAAAAGTTTGATGAAGACAGCCGGTTTTGGCCACGTCGACGTGCACAGCCTGTGTGCCGGCGTGGTGGCACTGCACGTAGGCATCAAGTGTTGACACGCCCGAGTGAAATACCCGGCTGACAGTATTTTTTGCCAGGATTTCCGGCGTGCGGCTCAGGCCTGGATAGATCCGCCGGTCAAGCTGCGTTCGGCACCGCCGACCGACGAGTACAGACCACCGGATTCGCTCGGCAGCAGCACCTCAATGGCTCGGTCTAGCGCCGCTGTGGCACGGGCAAATGATTCGCGCTGCGCCGCCACCTGACTGCTAGCTTGCATCAAACGATGCCGCAGTGGTTGCGGTAACGAGCTGTGACGCGCGGCGCGCGAAAAATGGTCGACCGCATGCGCCAAAGCGCGGTGCAATTCGACCGCTTGGATATCCACGGCCTGGCTATTGCGTTCGAGCAGCGCAGCCCCTAAGCCGGCTAAATGCGCTTCCACAGCGCCCAGCACCTGCTCAAGATCGACATCGGCGATCGGCGACCCATTTATGGGGGGGGGTGCAGACGTCATGGTGGTGCAACCCCCTTAGCGATTCACGTTGCCGAGTAGTTCTTGAGCATTGGCAATCAGTTTGTCGGCAATCGCTTCGGCGTTGACCGTGAACTTGCCGTCAATGATGGCCTGAGCGATACGTGCCACCTTTTCGGTGTCGAACTCGGCCTGCACCGCATGGGCGGGTGACAACAATACGGTTGCGGTACTCGACAACTCGACCTTGGCACCGCTATCGGCGCCCCCCCCGGAGGCTACCTTGGCGGCACCCTCAGACGGGGCGCGCGCCGGGTTCACCGGTGCCGATGGTAGTTGTTCCTTGATGTTTGGCGTCGGGTGGGCAATTTTCATGGGTTACTCCTGCGGGCGTGAAATGATCCACGCCCAGGTGACATGCGTGCTATTTCGGAAAGTTTAGGGGGAACTTTAGGGTAGTTTCAACAAATGTTGTCGTGTAAGTGCATTTTTACAGTCTCAATTCCAGCTTGCGCGTGGCCATCGGCATGCCGGTGACCACGCGCCCGCCTTCGGTGCGCACCCTGGTCAACCGCCCCTCTAGCCCCGGTCCGAGCGCCTGGCCTTCGCTGGCGATCTCAAAACCCTGTCCCAAGGCGTGGATTCTTACCGTGTCACCCGAGGCAAAAAACTGGTTTGGTTTCAGGTCGGTTTCACGCAGGCAGCGCCCCGGGTTGAGCGGCCGTGACAAGATGCGTCCGACGACGGCATCGCCTTCCACCAGTGCCACGCCAGTTTCTTCGGCAAGATCAACCTCGGCTTGATGCAAATCGGTCGCCGCCAATACAGTGCCGGCTGGCAGAGCGCGGGTCGCCGTCAAACCGAGGCCATAGACCTTGACGGTCAATGGCAGATAGACGTTCCACCGCGTCGGGCCCTGAACACATCGCAGGCCCACACGCGTCCTGCCCCAAAGCCGGGTGCCGGCGGGAAGGAATGGCTCAACGCGCTTGCAAGGTGCCAAACGCAATCGCCGATCGAGCGTACCCAACAAAATTTCTACCCGTCCATGGGGTTGCGCGTGCGTGCCGAACGCCAGTTGACGCACCTGTTGCTCAAGATCCGCCCCGAGCGCCGACAACGGCGTGGGTGCGGTCTGCGCAATCGCAAGACCGCGCAGTCCGAGTCCGGCGTAGAGCAGACAGCCGAGTACGAGCAAGCGGGCGTACAGCGCAATGAGGTGTAGGCGTTTGAGTTCCATCCTGCCAATGTAGATCTTCACGCACAACTTCAGAGACGCGAATTGGCCGCGAAAGCTAGCTTTGTTCGCAGCTATGTCTTGGCGCTATTTATCCACAATGCCATGACACCCACAAGACAAGTCTACGTAACTGCCGCAGCACTGTCGACAGTAACTTGGGACCGGCCAAATGCTCAACCGCCTCACCGACACACTCGCCTTCCATGGCCAAGCACTCGCGCTGCGCTCGGAGCGGCAGCAGCTGCTAGCGAGCAATATCGCCAATGCCGATACGCCGGGCTATGTGGCGCGCGACATGAACTTTGCACAAGCCTTGCAGCAGGTCACCGGATCCACCTCCGCCGGGCGTGCGTTGACGACCAGCCAAAGCGGACATATCGGCAGCGCTGCGAGTGGATCAACCGCAAAGCTTGTTTACGCCACGCCGAGCCAAACCAACCTCGACCGCAACACGGTTGACATGGACCGTGAGCGGGCCAACTTTGCCGACAACTCGGTGCGCTACGAAGCCACGTTGCGCTTTATCAACGGCAACGTGCGCGCATTGTTGAGCGCCATCACGGGCCAGTGACGGACACGCGCCTGAGAGGATTTCTACCATGTCGATGTTTGATATTTTCAAGGTGTCTGGAAGTGCCGTCAGTGCGCAGTCGCAAAGACTCAACGTGGTGGCCAGCAATTTGGCCAATGCCGACACGGTGGCAGGGCCAGACGGCCAGCCCTACAAGGCGCGCCAGGTCGTGTTCCAAACGCTGATGGCGGCAACGCCGGGCGCCAGCGACAGTGCCGCTGGTGTACGGGTATCGCAGATCTCCGAAGACCAGACGCCCGGCCGCAAGGTGCATGACCCTAAGCACCCGCAGGCCGACGGTGACGGCTACGTGACTTACAGCAACGTCAACACCATCGAGGAGATGGTCAACATGATTTCAGCCTCGCGTTCGTACCAAAACAATATCGAGGTCATGAACACGGCCAAGACGCTGTTGCTCAAGACATTGCAAATGGGTCAGCAGTAAACCACCCCCCGCACATTGGCAATACACCCGCTGAAGAAGGCAAATCATGGCAGTCCCGTCAGTTCTCTCGAACAACGCATTCAACGATCTCAGTGCCACACCCGCTGCACAGAGCGACACAGCGAGCGCAGACCGTTTCTTGAAGCTGTTGGTCGCACAAATGCAGCACCAGGATCCGCTCAACCCGTTGGACAACGCTCAGGTCACCAGCCAGATGGCACAGATCAACACCGTGACCAGCATCGAAAAGCTCAATCGAACGGTAGAAGGTTTGTCGAGCCAGTTCGTACAGATGCAGGCGCTGCAAGGCGCTTCGCTGGTTGGTCGCGACGTTGTGGTACCGGGCGATAAGCTGTCGATCAGAAACGGCGTGGCCCAAGGCGGCTTCGATCTAGGCAACGCGGTGGACAGCGTGAAAGTCGAAATTCTCGCGCCCAGCGGCCAAGTTGTGTCGACGTTGAATTTGGGCGCGCAGGCAAGCGGAATGCACAGCTTTACTTTGCCGGCTGCCAACGCCACGGACGACAACGGTTTGCGTTTTCGTGTCGTCGCCAAAAGCGGTGCTACCAACGCCCCCGTCACCCCTTTGATGCGCGACCGTGTGGACGCCATCAACACCGGCGGCGACGCGCTGACACTAGAACTACAACAGTCCGGCCATGTGGCCTACAGCACAGTCAAAGCTTTCAACTGAAGTTTTTCCATAGCAAGTAAAGGATTTTTCATGAGCTTCCAACAAGGTCTCTCTGGTCTGAACGCCTCGGCCAAAAACCTGGACGTGATCAGCAACAACATCGCCAACGCCAACACCTACGGCGCCAAATTTTCGCGCGTCGAGTTCGCCGACGTCTACGCCGCGACACCAGCCGCCAACGCAGGCATGGGTGTCAGCATCAGTGCGGTGTCGCAGCAGTTCACACAAGGCAGCATCACAAACACCGGCAGACCGCTCGATATCGCCATCAGCGGCGGCGGATTCTTTCAGTTGATGGACCAGCAGAACGACATTACTTACAGCCGCAATGGGCAGCTCACGGTCGACAAGTCTGGCCAAATCGTCAACAGTCAGGGCGCAAGGTTGGTCGGATATCTTGCCGACATTCAAGGCAACATTCAACCCGGCAACCCTCAAGCGCTTGTATTGCCGACAGTCGGCATCACACCCGAACCCACAACCGAGATCGGGACGGAAATGAATCTCGACTCGCGTCTGGCAATCACACTGCCCACCGCAGGCCCGCAGCTCATTGTCACCGACCCCGCCACCTACAACAATGCCACCTCGATGACCGTCTACGATATGAAGGGTCAGGAAGTGGCGCTGACCTATTACTTCCAGAAGTCCGCCCCGGATGAATGGAACGTGTACATGTCGGCCAACGGGGTCTCGCTGCAAGTCGATGGCGCCGGAGACCCTATGCCGGTGACCACGGTCCAGTTCTCCCCCGACGGCAGTGCGCCAACCTCGCCCGTGGGTCCCGTCTTGATCGACATTCCGGGAACAGTCACCTCAAACGGTGCCTTGACCGAGCCCATCCTCGGCGTCGCGCTCAACCTTAATAGCACCACTCAATACGGCTCTCTATTCGGAGTGACCAGCCTGGCGCAGGATGGTTACGCGGCCGGCCAGCTGATTAACGTCATCATCGAAGAATCTGGCGTCTTGATGGCGCGTTACTCGAACGGCCAGTCCAAGCCGGCGGGTCAAGTCGAGCTTGCAAATTTCCGCAGCCCGAACGGCTTGGAACCCTTGGGTGGCAATGCCTGGGCGCGCTCCTTTGCCTCAGGCGCCCCCCTCACTGGCGTGCCGGGCAGCGGCAATCTAGGCCTGCTCCAATCCTCCGCATTGGAGGAGAGCAATGTGGACCTGACGGCCGAGCTGGTCAACCTGATCACCGCCCAGCGCGTCTACCAAGCCAACGCTCAGAGCATCAAGACGCAAGACCAATCGTTGCAGACGCTGGTCAACCTGCGCTAAATTGACTGAGGCTGCGACATGGACCGCATGATTTACCTATCGATGTCTGGCGCCGACGCGACCATGCAGCTCCAGGACAGCTTGGCGAACAACCTGGCCAACGTCTCGACAGTGGGTTTCCGCGCACAGTTGCATGCCTTGCGAGCGGCCCCCGTGGAGGGCAGCGGCGCCAGCACCCGCGTGTATACATTGGAAACCACCCCCGGCTACGACCCCACACCGGGCGTTGTGACCGCGACCGGGCGTAACCTCGACGTCGCCGTCAAGGGCGATAGTTGGCTGACGGTGCAAGCGTTTGACGGCACAGAAGCCTACACCCGCGCTGGCTCGTTCGACGTCGCGGCCGACGGTACGCTAGTCAATCGCAGCGGCCTGCAAGTGTTGGGTCACGGCGGCCCGATTCAGGTGCCGCCGAACAGCGAAGTCAGCATAGCCGCTGACGGCTCGATCAGCGCGCGCACTGCCAGTGGTGCCACCAGCGTGGTCGGCAAGTTGAAGGTGGTCACCCCCGAGGTGCCGCTGCAACGCGGGACGGATGGCCTGTTTCGCAGCTTCGAGGGTGATTCGCTGCCGGCGGACGACCGCGCGCGCGTGCAAGATGGTGCGCTCGAAGGCTCCAACGTCAGCGCCGTGGAAAGCATGGTGGCGATGATCGCTGCCGCGCGCCAGTTCGAGGCACAGATAAAGATGATTCAGACCGCCGAGGCTGACGCAAAGGCGGCGGAGCAGTTGCTTTCTGCGACTTAGGTCGGTTTTTGGCTCACGCAAAGGATTTGCACCATGATGCGTTCACTGTGGATTTCGAAGACGGGCATGGAGGCCCAGCAAACGCAGCTCGACACCATCACGCATAACCTGGCCAACGTCTCGACCAACGGCTACAAGCGTTCACATGCGGTGTTCGAGGACTTGATGTACCAAACACTGCGCCAAGCGGGCGCCAACAGTTCCGAGCAGACCACCCTGCCCACCGGTTTGCAGCTCGGGTTGGGCACCCAAGCGGTGGCAACTTCGCGAATCTTCAGTCAAGGCAATTTGGCGCAGAGCACCAACCCGCTCGACTTGGCCATACGCGGCAATGGCTTTTTTCAGGTTCAGCTGCCCGATGGCAACACGGGCTACACGCGCGACGGCTCGTTCCAGGTCGACGCTCAGGGCACGCTGGTGACCAACAGCGGCTACCCGATACAGCCCGGCATCACCATTCCCGACGGCGCAACGGGTGTGACGATCGGCCAGGACGGCACCGTCAGCGTGTCGCTAGCCGGTCAGGTGCTACCACAGGTCGTCGGCCAATTGCAGATGGCCGGATTCATCAACCCAGCTGGCTTGGAGCCCAAAGGACAAAACCTGTTCAACGAGACCGCCGCGTCGGGGACGGCCAGCGTAGGCACACCGGGTTTGAATGGGCTGGGCGACATACAGCAAGGCTTCGTAGAGACTTCCAACGTCAACGTGGTCGAGGAGTTGATAGCGATGATCCAGACCCAGCGCGCCTACGAGCTCAACTCGAAGGCGATCCAGACTTCTGATCAGATGTTGCAAAAGCTCGCGCAGCTCTGAGTTCGACACTGAAATGAATCCTCTCGCATGGATCGCCATCCGTTGCGTCACGCTGACCGCCTCAGCGTTGACGCTTGCCGGCTGTCAGGTACTCAACGCGCCGCCGCCGGTCGACGTGGCGTTACCGACATCCGTGCGTCCGCCGCCGCAGGTGGTGCCGGTGATCAGCAACGGTGCCATCTTTCAGGCCGATAGGTACCGGCCGCTGTTTGAGGACCACCGCGCACGGCTGATCGGCGACACATTGACGGTGCAGATCGTCGAAAAAGTCAACGCCAGCCAAAAGTCAAACAGCAAGATCGACAAGACTGGCGAGGTCGCTGCCAACGTCACGGCATTGCCATTCATATCGTCCAATTCGTTTGGCCGTGCTTCCGCAACAGGCACGTCGACCAACACTTACGAGGGCAAGGGCAGCACGGACACCAGTAACGACTTCAACGGCACTATCACCGCCACGGTGACCGATGTACTGGCCAATGGCCACCTCCTCATCGCTGGCGAGAAGCAGATAGGCGTCAATCACAATGTGAACGTGCTGCGTTTTTCGGGTCAGGTGGATCCTCGTTCAATCCAGCCGGGCAACATCGTCGCCTCGGCGCAAGTCGCCAACGTACGCATAGAACACCGTGGCCGCGGCGCGCAAGCCGAGGCGCAGGGAATAGGCTGGCTGGCACGGTTCTTTTTAAACGTTCTACCGCTCTAGCCCTATCGACAATCGGATACATCAACAGGATGTATCCGGTATGTATAAGCACTCAGGCAGGCGCGAAAAGCTGGTGGACTGGCTCGCAGGTTTGGCATGGGCCGCCGCCTGCGCCGTCGTGCTCTGCTGGTGGCCCATGTCATCGCAAGCCACGCGTATCAAGGAAGTGGCCAGCGTGCAAGGCGTGCGCAGCAACCCGTTGGTCGGTTACGGCTTGGTGGTAGGACTCGATGGTACGGGTGACACGTCACCCAGCACAACGCAAAGCCTGATCGCGGCGTTGCAGCAAATGGGCACCACCGTCCCGACGGGCGTCGCCATCGGCGCCAAGAACGTTGCCGCAGTAATGGTGACCGCGACGCTACCCGCCTTCGCGCAGCCGGGTCAAAGCGTCGACGTGACCGTGTCCTCGACCATGAACGCCAAGTCGCTGCGCGGCGGCACCCTGATCGCTACCCCCCTCAGGGGTGCGGACGGCGAAATCTACGCGCTGGCGCAAGGCAACGTGGTTGTCAGTGGCGCGGGCGCTTCTGCCGGTGGCTCCAAGGTACAAGTCAACCACCTGAGCGCAGGCCGCGTGCCCGCGGGAGCGACGGTCGAGCGCAGCGTGCCCACACCGCTGAACCAGGGCGAGTATTTGCAACTTGACCTTGTTGCCGACGACTTCAGCACCGCGATCGCGGTGGCCACCACCATCAACAAGCGCATGGGCGACGGCAGCGCCCACGCTGTCGACGGGCGCGTAGTGCGTTTGCGCATGCCCGAGACAGCGCAAGCGCGCGTCGAGTTCCTCGCTAACGTAGAAAACCTTGCGGTGGAATTGGCTCTGCCGGCCGCCAAGATCGTGATCAACGCACGCACCGGATCGGTCGTGATGAACCAGACGGTGACGCTGGCACCGTGCGCGGTGGCGCATGGCAGCCTGTCGGTGACGATCAGTTCGACCCCGGTCATCAGTCAACCTGCCGCGCTGTCACCGGGCCAAACCGTGCAGGCCGAGAAAACAGATATCCAAATTCAACAGCAGCCCGGCGCCATCATCCAGATGGCCGCCGGCACCAAACTGACCGACGTTGTCAGGGCTTTGAATTCGCTGGGCGCCACGCCGCAAGACCTGCTGGCCATTTTGCAAGCCATGAAGTCTGCCGGCGCGCTCAACGCCGATATCGAGGTGATTTGATGGCGTTGACTTCGTCGTCATCGTTGCTCGCTGATGTACGTTCGTCCGACGCCCTGCGCGATCCCACCCTTGCCGCTTTGCGCGCACGCGCCTCGAGCGACCCCAACGCTGCGATCAAGGAGGTAGCCAAGCAGTTCGAGGCGCTGTTCATGCAGGCGTTGATGAAGAGCATGCGCCAAGCCACGCTCAGCACTGGCATGCTCGATAACGCCGGTTCCGAGTTGGGTACCGAAATGCTCGACACGCAATTCGCAACGCAGATGACCGGCCTGCCCGGTGGCCTGGGCGAGGCCATCGCGCGTCAACTGGAGCGACAAATGGCAGCCGTAGCTTCACCGCCAGCGCCCCCGCCCGCTGCCGCTGCCGCCGGCGCTGCGACGCGTACCGAACTACACAGCGATAGCGGCACGGGGCGAGCGCGCCAGATCGACTTTTTGCAGCGGCACCAAAGTGCCGCACGCTCGGCCGAAGAACAAACGGGAATCCCAGCCGCCTACATGCTGGGCCAGGCAGCACACGAGTCGGGCTGGGGCCGCCGCGAGATTCGCAACGGCGACGGCTCCAGCTCATACAACGTATTCGGCATCAAAGCCGGAGCGGGTTGGAATGGCCCCGTTGCCGAAGTCACTACCACCGAATACATTGGTGGCGTCGCGCGCAAACTCACACAAAAGTTCCGCGCTTACTCTTCTTACGAAGAGTCGTTTCGCGACTACGCCCGCCTGCTCAAGGACAACAGCCGCTACGCCCGCGTATTGGCCAACGCAGACAGCGTCAAGGGTTTCGCGCAGGGTCTGCAGCGAGCAGGCTACGCTACGGACCCCGCTTATGCCGACAAGTTGAGCCGCATCATCAACACCACGCTGCGCCTGCAGCGTGCAGCTGCTTAATCAGCACGGTAGCGCCATGCCAGTATCGCCCTTGATGTCGATCGGCTCCGGCGCCCTGGCAGCCAACGCCGCTGCCTTGCAGACCATCGGCCACAACATCGCCAACGCCAGCACGGTGGGCTATTCGCGCCAGCAAACGGTGTTGCAAACGGCGAGCGGCGAGTTCAAAGGCCAAGGTTTCTTCGGCAAGGGTGTCGACATCGCGAGCGTCACACGGGGACATGACGCATTTTTGACCCGCGAAGTTCTCGCGACGCAATCTATGGCCGCAGCCGACAGTGCCAGGCTGGCCAGCATGCAGCAGCTGGAGCGGGCTTTCGGCATTGGCGAAAGTGGCTTGGGTTATGCAACCGGCCAACTGCTCAACGCTTTTGTCGATGTCGCCAGCGGACCCCAAGACTACGCCGCACGCCAAGTGGTGCTGTCACGTGCCGAAGACGTGGCCTCGCGTTTTCGTACTGCCGCTCAGGATATTAAGGGACTGCAGTCCGGCGTTGTGCACGACGTGAGTAACCTGGTCGTCCAAGTCAATGCGCTGGCGCAAGGCATTGCCGGCGTGAACAAACAAATTGTGGCAGTTCGTGGCCTGGGACAGCCCCCGAACGACCTGCTCGACCAGCGCGATCAACTGGTGAGCGAACTCGGCAAGCTGGTGCAAGTCACTGTCATCGAGGCCGACAGTGGCGCACAAAGCGTATTTATCGGTGGCAGTCAACGTTTGGTACTGGGCGGACAAGCATTGCAGTTAACAACGGTTCCCGGCACTTTCGACTCGTCGCAGGTACAAATCAGCATTCTCGATTCAGGCGCTCAGCGCGTCCTGCCGAACAACCTGATCGTCGGCGGATCGATTGCCGGTCTGCTACGGTTTCAGAATACCGATCTGCAAGATGCGCGCAACGCCATTGGGCAACTCGCCGCGGCGCTGGCGGGCGCAATCAATGAACAACAAGCGTTCGGCTTAGATCTGTCAATCCCTGCGAGCAGCGGTGCCCCCATTTTCTCGGTAGGCGCGCCGCGCGTATTGCCCGCCAATACGAACGCCAGGGCGGCGGACGGTTCTTTCACTGCGTCCTACGTGGACGCCAGTGGCGTGCGCGTGTCCAGTGTCGGCCTGACGGTCGTCGATACCAGTGACTTGCCGGCCAGTGACTATGCGTTGCGCGCCGACCCGGCGGGTCTGCCCGGCGCCTACCAGCTGACCCGGCTTTCCGATGGCCTGGTGCGTACCGTCAACAGCGGCGACATCGTCGACGGTTTTCGAGTCGACATCGCCGTCCCGGCGCCGGCAACGTCCGACCAGTTCCTACTGCAGCCTCTGTCGTCGGCCGCGCTCGACATGAAGCGCATTTTGCAAGACCCCAGAGGTATCGCTGCAGCTTCACCCGTGACCGCGACGGTTGCGGCGGCCAATCAGGGTACCGTCGGTGTGGGCTTATTGCGTGCCGTAAGTACTGCGCTCGACCCTACACTGCGAGCCGACATCAGCTTCACCTCCGACACTGGCGACTACACCTGGGAGTTGCGCGATCGAAGCACCAACGCGCTTGTCAGTACAGGCGCACAGACTTGGACGGCAGGCACACCTATTGCCCTCAATGGTTGGGAGTTGCAACTGTCGGGAGTACCCCGCAACGGCGACGCAGTGACTGTGGACACCACCACTTACGCGGCCACCAACAACGGCAACGCGCTGGCGCTGGTTGCGTTGCGCGACGCTGGGCTGGTAGGGCGACAGACACTGACCAGTGGCACAGTGCTCTCGGGCATCACCATATCGGACGCTTACGGCAACGCAATCGCCAACGTGGGCGTCAAGGTGCAAAGCGCCAAAACCGCAGCAGCACAGTCCAGTTCGATGGCGACCAGCGCCGAACTTCGACGCAACGATGTCTCGGGCGTGAATCTCGACGAGGAGGCGGCCCGCCTGATTCAGTTCCAGCAAAGCTACCAGGCCGCTGCCAAGATGTTGCAGGTGGCACAGTCGATCATCGACACCCTGCTGCAGGTGACCAACTCGTGATGAAGAGCCTGCGGACCCGTGAGACTTGGAGAAGTATCCTATGCGAGTAAGCACCTCTTATACCCACGACACCACGGTGGAACGGCTACAGCAGCGCCAGGCTGAGTTAGTCGAGGCGCAGCTGAAGTTGGTCAGCGGCAAACGTGTTGCACGTGCCAGTGACGACCCATCCAACGCAGCACGCGCAGAGCGGGCACTGGCCGCAGTCGAGCGCAGCACCGCCGATCTGCGAGCGGTGGAAGCCAGCCGCAGGGCTACGTTGCAAACCGAGAGCGCGCTCGGCGACGCCACGGAACTGTTGCAGCAGGCGCGCGAGCTGATGGTGGCCAGCGGCAACGAAACCTACGACGACGCCCAGCGCCAGGTTTTGTCGAACCAAATTCGCGGCCTTCGCAGTCAATTGCTGTTGGTGGCCAACCGCGGCGACGGCACAGGAGGCTTTCTGTTTGGCGGCCAGGGGTCTGGCGCCCCGCCGTTTCTTGATTCGACCGGCGGCGTCGCGTTTGTCGGTACACGCGGCGAAATGAGCGCTGACCGCACGGAGACGTTACCGATCACCATGGACGGTGAGGCTATTTGGCTATCGGCGCCAACGGGTAACGGCGTGTTTGAAACAAGAAGCCTGGTCAGCGCAGGGGGCGCGTGGGTCGATACCGGACGCGTCGTCGACCCGGCCGCCGTCACAGGCTCGACCTACACCGTCAACTTCACCGATATCCTGGGCGCGGCCACGTACAGTGTGCTCAAGGACGGCGCGCCAACAGCATTGACGAACATCAGCTATGTTTCCGGCCAAGCAATCCAGATCGACGGCATGGCGTTGACGATAACGGGGCCGGCTGTGATGGGTGACCAATTCGAGATCACACCTTCAACGTCCACCCTGAGCGTTTTCGACACACTGGACAAAGCGGCCGACGATCTTGCCACGCCGCAGCAAAGTAGAGCCGCGATTGCGCAGTCCAGGGTGTTGAACTTAAGCAACCTCGACTCGGTGCTGGGGCGCCTGCTGGGCGCGCGCAGCACAGCGGGAGCGGTCCTGAATCGAATCGACAACGTTTCCAGCCGGCTAGACTCCACCAAACTTGCTGCCCAGACGGATCGCTCGAACGCCGAGGACCTCGACATGGTCGCAGCGATTTCTGACTTCCAGAACAAGCAAAGCGGTTACGACGCGGCCCTGAAGGCTTATGCTTCGGTGCAGCGACTGTCTCTGTTCGACTTCATCAGGACTTGAAAAACAACAAATGATCGCTTTTCTTACCTCGCGTATACGATGCGCGGTAAAACAAGCGATGTACCGCTGAGCGTGGTTGGCCTGTAAGCACCTGCGCGCGCAGCAGGCAGTCATTTTTCGTCGATTGGAGCCGGTATGGCAGACACTTCCGTTCTGGAGCAGGTGGCGTTGTGCTACGCGCCCTTCATCGACCGCGAGTGTTCGGTGATGGCGACGCGATTGAGCGCGTTTCCGCTCAAGTCGGGGGTGGCGATCAACGTACAGCAGTTTCTGGACGCCGTGGCGCAGGTGTGGCCGTTGGAAGGCGGCAAGGTATCGCTCAACGTACTCAGTGAAAGCCTGTTGCAAGACCTCATCGGTGCCGAGCCAAGCGCCAACCTGATGGTCGAAGTGCCATCTTTCATGGCCAACGACCCGGCGCTCAGCCCAGGCCTGCAAGCACTGCACGCACGCGGCAATGTGCTGTTGCTCAAAGGTCGGCCGACCGAGCAGTTGCCGCGTGAACTGCTGCCCTGTTTCACTTATTCGATCATCGACCTGGCCGAAGACCGCCGTTTGAACCAGGGCACAGTCGCCGAGCAACACATCGCGTCGCGCAGTATTCCGACCGTGCAGTCGGGCGTGCGCACCATGGCCGAGCTAGATCAAAGCTTCGGGCGTGGTGTCGCGGCCGTCGTCGGTTGGCCGATCGACGGTGCGCTCGTGGAACCGAAATCCAAAACGAAGCAGGATGGCCAGGGCGACTTGCAGGTTATCGTCGAGTTGATCCACCGCATTGATCGCGAAGAGCCGATGGAGAAAATGGAACAGACCCTGCGCCGCGATCCTACGCTGGCTTTCAAGCTGTTGCGCTACATTAACTCGCCCGCATTCGGGCTGCGCGTTGAAATTCAATCCTTTGCGCACGCGCTGATGATGTTGGGCTACCAGCGTCTCAAGCGCTGGCTAGCGTTGCTGTTGGCAACCGCTCACAAGGACAGCAAGATGAAGCCGGTGATGTTTGCCGCTGTCAGGCGCGGTTTGCTGATGGAGGAATTGGCCCGTACCGTTGGCGACGAGGAGATGCGCAGCGAGATGTTTATTTGCGGCGTGTTCTCGCTACTCGACCGGATGTTCAACCAGCCTTTCTCGCAACTGCTCAAGACCGTGCCCGTGCCCGCACGCGTGGTGCAGGCCTTGGGTGAAGGCAACGGCCCGTACGCCCCCTACCTTGACCTCGTGAGGGCGGTTGAGAATGAATCGCCATTCGATGTTTGTGATGCCGCAGAAAAGCTGCTACTGGGTACTGGCGAGGTCAACCGGGCACTGTTGACAGCGCTAGGTTCTGCGTCCAAGCTCTGATGAATCGGCGTCGTGCCGACTGCAAACGGGCGTTATTTCCGGCGTGATTAGAGCCTTCCGATAACTGCCTACACTGGAGGTTCAGTGCCTGTTGACACGACACTCGCATTGGTGCCCGCAGCGCTGACAGATCCGGGCAACGAGGCTTGCCGACGGTCAATCCCGTTAGGACGCTGATGAAACTGCTGGAAGCTTTCTCGGGAACGCTTTCGCTCCACGCCTTGCTCGACTTGCTGTCCGACGCTGTGTTGGTGCTGGACCGCTCGGGACGCTTGTCGTTTGCCAATGCCGCGGCATTGCAGTTGCTCCACTGCGAAGCAGGGTGGCCGTTGGAGCGCTTGCAACCGGTGTTGGGCGCGCCGGTGTTGCGCTGGGTGCGCGCCGAGTTGGCAGCAACCGCACCGGGCAGCCAAGGGCCGCAAGCCGCGTTGCCGGACGGTCGCAACGCCAGCGTTGCACTGCAGCGGCTGGATGCGCGGCGTTGGGCGTTGCGTTTGCAGTGCGGCTCGGTTGCGACCGCCCAGACAATGGCGACAAAAGACGCGGGGCTGCGCTCGGGCAACAAGGCCAACGAAGGTCAACCCGCGTTCTCGGAGTGGCTAAAAGTGTTGTGGGAATCACCGCTGCCCATCACCCTGGCCGATGCCCAATGCCGTCTTACTGATGTCAATCAGGCCTTTCTCGATTTTTGCGGCTTCAATCGTGAGCAAGTGCTTGGCATCGACCCGATTGAACTACAGCCTGAGGCCGACCGCGCCGAGTCAAGGGCACTTCGCCAGCGCCAGTCGACAAACTTAGGGCGAAGAGACACGCCAACACTGTTGGAGCATCGCTTGATCGATGCAGGCGGACGCATACGCTGGGCGCGCGAAAGCCGGCACGCCGTCGCGGACATTCAGGGACGCACCGTCTACATGGCTGTCCTGCAGGACACCACAGCCGAACATGCTGCGCGTGAGCGCGCGGAC
>Ga0224512_10001377_pt1 | contig 23451 bp, 26 predicted proteins | sample SF_May12_sed_USG_4_FD_169103 | JGI IMG/M metagenome (GOLD analysis project Ga0224512, IMG submission 169103) | Sediment microbial communities from San Francisco Bay, California, United States - SF_May12_sed_USGS_13 | ecosystem: Environmental > Aquatic > Marine > Sediment | place: USA... | reverse complement strand
GGGTTATGCGCCAGGTCTCAGTGCGTATAATGTATATTATGTCAAATTATAACCTGAGCAAGCGGGCGAGCTTCTTTCAACATTTCTAATTCGCCCGGAAGCCCTACCGCTCCGGAATGGGTAGCTCAAATCAGCACGACTCAAGTCAAAAGCTGTGGCCGTGCCCCGATTTCAGGGCTTCGATCTGGAGCCATGCCTTCTTGAGCTCGTCCTGGAGATCATCGGCCTCGGTCAGGTCCCGCGCGACCATGAGCGAGCCGCCGGGCAAGCCTTGCAACCCCTTCATGGCCAGCACCGTAAACGTTGACCGGAAACGGCCGCCCCCTTTCCGCACCAGCCAGCCCTCGCCTTCCGCGCGCCCGGAGAAGTGCGCCAGGCTCAGCAGGCGGTCGGGGCGGCGCGCCAAAAGGTCGTCCCGCGTGAAGAACCGGGAATAGCTCTGGCCACGAATCTCGGGCTCGGTGTAACCCAGCACGCGTTCGGCGGCGGGGTTCCAGCCCATGAGCCGGCCGCCGGAGTCAAGCACGCAGATCGCATAGTCCGGCAGGCTTTCGGTGAGCATCCGGAAGCGATGCTCACAGATCTGCTGTGACTCGCGGGAGAATTGAAGGCGGCGGTTTTCCTCCTGCAGTTCCTCGGCCTCTGCGGTGACGAGCTTCAAACGGTCAACCTGCTCTTTGAGAGAGCCCACCATCAGCGCAATCAGGGGGCACGCAATCGCCACTGCCATCATTTGGCCCCAATCCAGGTCGGAGTAGCGAAAGGGATAAAGCGGGTGCGAGAAGAGGACAAAGGAGCATATGAGCACGATCGCCGCGCTCAACATGCCCGCCATACCGCCGGCCAAGTAGGTGGATATCGCTACGGTGAAAAGCAAGATCAGCCCGGGGTCGGTGATCGCCCGCAGCTCGCGCCAGAGCACGGTCACGATGGCGAGCGAGAGCAGCGTGATGACCCCGGACGCCAGGTAGCGCACCCAATGAGGCGAACCCGCGAAGCGTGCCTCGCCGACCCACTGCAAAATAGACATAAGCCTCCGCCCCGTCCCCCCATGTGACGATTTCTCGTCGCCCATGACGAAACCACCGGCATTTCTGCCGTTTTCTTACGGGCTTTCCCCTGCGACAGGAAAATTGCCGCAAAAACGGTGCCAGGCGAGGGCCGCAGGCCCTGTCAATTGAAGGCGGAGATCCCGGTCTGGGCCCGCCCCAGCACGAGTGCGTGAATGTCGTGCGTGCCCTCGAGCGTATTGACGGTTTCGAGGTTGAGAAGATGCCGAATGACGTGGAACTCGTCGGAAATTCCGTTGCCGCCGAGCATGTCCCGGGCGACTCGTGAGATATCCAGCGCCTTGCCGGCGGAGTTGCGCTTGAGCAACGACACCATCTCTGGGCTCGCTTGCCCTTGCTCCCGCAGGCGGCTCAGGTGGAGACAGGCGAGCAACCCGATGGCGATCTCGGTCTGCATGTCGGCGAGCTTCTTCTGCACGAGCTGATTGGCAGCCAAGGGGCGCCCGAACTGCTTGCGATCCAACACGTATTGGCGCGCGATGTGCCAGCACGCCTCGGCCGCACCGAGCGCGCCCCAGCAAATCCCGAAGCGGGCGTTATTAAGGCAGCCAAAGGGGGCTTTGAGCCCTGACGCTCCCGGCAGGAGATTTTCTTCCGGCACGAATACCTGGTCCATCACGACTTCGCCGGTCGGGCTGGCGCGCACCGAAAACTTGCCCTCGATCTTGCGTGTCGAGAGTCCCTTCATGCCGCGTTCGAGCAGGTAGCCGCGAATGGTGCCCGCTTCATCCTTGGCCCAAATGATCAGCAGGTCGGCGATCGGTGCGTGCGTAATCCAGAGCTTCGTGCCGGTCAGCGAGTAACCGCCCTCGACCTTGCGCGCGCGTGTCGTCATCGACCCGGGGTCGGAACCGTGGTCGGGCTCCGTGAGGCCAAAGCAGCCCAGCAACTCGCCTTTTGCCATCCCCGGCAAGTATTTGCTGCGATGGGCTTCGCTGCCATAGGCGTAAATCGACGTCATGGCCAGCGACGTCTGCACGCTGCATGCGGAGCGGAAGGCCGAGTCCACCCGCTCAAGCTCGCGCAGGATCAGACCGTAGGCAACATAACCGATGCCTGCACAACCGTAGCCTTCGAGCGGCGCACCCAGAAATCCGAGCTCGCCCATTTCCCGCATCACGACCGGATCGAAATGCTCGCGCCGGTTCCAATCGGTGATACGCGGCAGGAGCTTCTCCTGCGCATACTGGCGCGCCGTGTCGCGGATCATGCGCTCCTCGGTCGTGAGCTGCTGTTCGAGCAGGAAGGGATCATCCCACTGGAACATTCCGCCCGTCAGCGTAACAGTGGAAGTGTCGTTCATGGCGCTCCCAAAAAAACAGGCCGGTACGCGCTCGCACCGGCCTTTCGTTCAGGCGCAATCAAACACGCTCGAGTATCGCTGCCATGCCCTGCCCCCCGCCAATGCACAGGCTGACGAGAGCGTAGCGGCCGCCACTGCGTTGCAGCTGGCGCGCCGCGGTGAGCGCGAGCCGGGCGCCAGAGGCGCCGAGGGGGTGGCCGACGGCGATCGCGCCCCCATTGGGGTTGACCCGGTTGTCGTCGAACGCGACGCCGAGGCCCTTCAGGCACGCCAGCACCTGCGCTGCGAATGCCTCGTTGATCTCAATGATGTCCATGTCTTTGATCTCGAGTCCTGCCCGCGCCAGAGCCTTCTTGGAAGCCGCGACCGGCCCGATACCCATGATCTGGGGCGGCACGCCAGCCGCCGCCGTTGCAATCACACGCGCCAGCGGTTTAGCGCCCGCCTGCTCTCCGGCGCCGCGCGAGCCAACAAGAAGGGCCACTGCGCCATCATTGACACCCGACGCATTTCCCGCGGTTGTGACGCCGCCTTCGTAGAGCGTCTTCATCTTGGCCAGAGTCTCGAGGTCCGTGGTAGGACGCGGGTGCTCGTCGTCCTTCACCGGCGGCACCGGCCCCTTGCGCGTGGCAGGCAACTCAACGGGCGAGATCTCGCCCGAAAAGAATCCTTCGCCCTTGGCAATCGCGTAGCGCTGCTGCGAGCGCAGCGCGAACTGATCGGCCTGCTCCCGCTTGATCTCGTATTCACGGGCCAGGGTATCCGCCGTCTGGGGCATCTGGTCGTCGCCGAAACGCTTCACCAGATTCGGATTCGAGAAGCGCGGGCCGATCGTGCTGTCGTAGAGCCGCACATCGCGGCCGAACGCCGATTCGGAGCGGCTCATCACGAGCGGCGAGCGGCTCATGTTCTCGACGCCGCCGACCAGGAAGACATCGCCCTCGCCCGCTGTCACTGCATGTGAGGCGTGCGCCAGTGCGCCCAGGCCGCTGGCGCAATTACGCTGCAGGACCGTGCCGGGTGTCTCGATCGGTAATCCCGCGACCAGCCCCGCGTGGCGCGCGACGCACCGGCTGTCCTCTCCAGCCTGATTCGCGCAGCCGACAACGATGTCCTCGATTTGCTCCGGCTTGAAAGGCGCCTTTTTCATGACTGCTTTCATGATATCGGCCAGCAAGTCATCAGGACGGACTTTTGCGAGCGCGCCGGCATGGCGGCCGAACGGAGTGCGCAATCCATCGTACAGGTAAGCGTCGAGCATGGCGGTTCCTCTCTAAAGTCTCGGCAACGTGCGTTTCATCAGGGTTCCGGGGTCGACAGGGATACGCCCAACCGGGCGCGCCGCGTCATCCAGATCGTCGGGCGGTAACGCGGATCACCATAAATACGATACATCGAGGAGAGCACCCTGTATACGCGGTCGGCTCCGATCACATCCCCGAGTTTGAACGGCCCGTTTGGATAATTGAGGCCAAGTGTCACGGCCTTGTCGATGTCCGCGGGCTCGGCTGTCCGGCTCTGCGCGATGGAGCAGCCGATATTCACGATCATCGCGGCGATGCGTTGCGCAATGAACCCTGGGCTGTCGCGGCAGACCGTGACGGGCACACCATCGGCCGCAAGCAGCCCGTGTGCCGCCTCGCGATACCCCGGGTCGGTCACCGGTGTGCCCATGATCGTGCGCCGCTTCGCCAGTGGAAACAGCGTGTCGACTGCGACCGTGCGCCTGGGATCGAGCCCCTGCTCCACCGCGCATGTTGTTGCGTCTTCGCCAACCGGTGTAACCAGTATCAGGGCTTTGCCGCTTGGCTTTGCTCCCGATTCAACGGCCGCCCCCAACTTTTTCAGCAGCTCGAGCAGCGTCGCGTGTCCGTGCGACTCAACGCCGCTCACCCAGACGGCCTCGGGCCGGGTCTTCGGCGCAGGCGCTTCGGGCGGCACGACGGCTTTCATGTCGGCATCGTATTCATAGAAGCCGCGCTTGCTCTTGCGGCCGAGAACCCCCGCTTCGTAGCGGCTGCGCATGATGAGGTTCGGGCGGTAACGCGGCTCCTGGAAGAACTGGTCATAGATGAGTTCCGAAGCCGGGTGCGTGACATCCAGCCCGGTCAACTCCATCAGCTCGAACGGCCCCATGCGGAAGCCACCGACGTCGCGCATCACCCGGTCGACATCCGCGAAATTCGATACGCCCTCGTAGACGAGGTGTGAAGCCTCGAGCGTGAATCCGCGCCCGACCTGGTTCACCAGGAAACCGGGCGCGTCCTTCAGCCGGACCGGCTCGCGCGTCATGCGCTTGCCGAGGACCATCAGGGCTTCCGCCACCCAGTTCTCGGTGCGCAAGCCGTCGATTACTTCGACCAGCCGCATCAGCGGGACCGGGTTGAAAAAGTGAAGGCCTGCAAAACGCTGCGGTGTCTTGAGCCTGGAAGCGATTGTCGTGACCGAAAGCGACGAGGTGTTGGTGGCGAGGATGCAATCCGGCGCGACGGTCTGCTCGAGCTGAGCGAACAACTGCTGTTTGGCTTCGAGATTCTCGGCGATTGCCTCGATGACAACGTGGCAGGGCTTCATGTCGGCGGGCCCGCTCACGATGTTTACGCGATTTACAGCAGCGCCGGCATCGTCCTTCGTCATTGAACCTTTTTCTGCGGCACGCAGGATCATCTTCTCGACAAACTCGCGCGCCTCTTCTGCTGCTCCGGGCCGCGAGTCGGTCATCAGCACCCGCATGCGACCCGTTGCCGCAACCTGCACGATGCCGCGGCCCATTGCGCCCGTGCCAATCACGCCTATGGTCAGATCGGGGCGATTCGCGTCCAATGCCATGAGATCCTCTCGGTGAGATGGCGCGTTCACCGGCACCAGCTGCCGGGCGCGCCGCTTCTTTGCTGTCTGCGCTAACGGCCTTTGAACTGCGGCTGTCGCTTCTCCATGAACGCAGCCTGGCCTTCCTTGTAGTCCGCGCTCTCGTAGCACGCGTCCACCATCTGCTGGCAGTGCGCCAGGTCGCGGTCCGCGGGGTCCTTGAGACACTCGACGAGCGAGCGTTTAACGGCCGCGATGGTAAGCGGTGCGTTGTTTGCAATGGTGTTGGCGTAGTCCAACGTGTATTTCTCCAGCTCGGCGACGGGAACAAGCCGGTTGACCAGCCCCATGTCGAGTGCTTCCTGCGCGCTGAACTGTCTTCCGGTAAAGAAGATCTCCGCCGCGAACGAGGGTCCCACGATGCTCGTCAGACGGCGGATACCGTCGAATCGATAGCCCAGTCCCAGTCTCGCAGCAGGCACGCCGAAGCGCGAATCGTCGGACACAATCCGGACATCGCAGCCCACCGCGATCGCCGTCCCCCCGCCGATACAGTAGCCGCGGACCATGGCGATCGTCGGCTTCGGACACTCGCGCAGGGCGCGGCCGGCGTTATCAGAAGCGGTGTTGTATTCCCTCACCGCCTCAGTGCCCGTGCGCTTTTCCTTGAACTGGGAAATATCGGCGCCAGCGCTGAAGGCTTTTTCGCCGGCGCCCTTGAGGACGATCACGCGTACTTCCGGGTCCTCGGCATAGGCACCCAGCACCAGCGGCAGCGACTGCCACATCTCGAAAGAGGTGGCGTTGTGGCGCGCGGGATTGTTGAAGATGATCCAGCCGATGGCACCCTCCTTGTGCGCAACCAGCTTTTCGGTGAGCGTCGGAATGGGAGTCCCGGGATAGTTCATGTCGAATGCCTGGGCAAGTAGCGCAGGGCGTAGTTTAGCGGATCCCTGGACGCGTTGCAGGGAGGGCCCAGGCCCTTCTTTTCGGCGCCCGAAATGCGCGCACGAATGCCTCAACGATGCGCCTCCAGCCAGCGGCCGGCCCGCTCGATATCCACCAGGTCCGCGCCGTGATTGAGGCCTCGCTGTCGAGCAGCGGCGAGCGTCATCTGCAACAACTGCGCGGTCACGAGCGCATCGGCGACCGCATTGTGGCGAGCGGGGTTTTCGATCCCCAAACGCTCGGTCCAGTGGTCGAGCGTGGAAGCACCGCGCGCTTGCTCCGGCAGCAGCTCCGGCGCCAGGATCGCGAGATCCAGCCAAGGATTCCCGGGCTCGATCCCCAAGGCTTGCCTGGCCGCGCGCGCGATCATGACCCGATCGAAATTCGCATGGAAACCCACGAGCACGTCCTTGCGGGCGTACTCCAGAAACTCGATAAGCGCCTCGACGGGGTCACGTCCCGAGGTCTGCGTTGTACCGTCGATCCCGTGCACGAGGATATTGCCATTGGCGCTGGGCCTCGCTTGACGCAGCACGACTTCAAAGCAGCTCTCCAGGCGTAAAAGATTTTCCTCGACCGGAACCGCTCCGATCGCTATGAGGCGGTCATGATAGGGACGCAGTCCGGTCGTTTCGACATCCACCACGACAAAGCGCATCGCCTTGAAGGAATGCTTGAGGTCCGGCCGCGCCAGGCGAAGATAATGCTCGACACGCGCCTGCTGCGCCGGTCCGAGCTGCGGGCTCTTGCGAAATAGGCGCTGCCACCAGCTCATAGCTGGTAATCGAGCCTGACGCGGGTCTGCATCCTGCGGGCTTGGCGAAAGCACTCCTTGAGAATCCGCCTGTCGACCTCGTTCAATGTCGCGGGGTCGAGGTGGTTAGCCGCCTCGCCGGTGCCCCCGCGCAGGCGCAGCAGCTGAATGAAATAAAACGCCTCGACCACGGCGTCACATTCCGCTGGCAAAATGTGAATACGGGCGCCACCAATACGCAGGCGCGCTGCGGTGCCGGTGTGCGCCACCGCCGTTGCAAGTCCGATCACGCGGGCGGCATCGACGAAGAGCCGCGCGCTGCGCTTCTTTAGGTCAATCGTGCCGGCATACTGGCCGTGGTCCTCAAGCACGAAATCCCGCAGGATGCCGAGTGGCGGTTCGATCTCGAGGGCCTGCTCCGCCATCATCCTGAAAAACCGCGCATTGTCTCGAGTCAGATCCAACAGATGCTTGCGCAACGTCTCGGCCAGATCTTCGGTACCGAACAGCGCGCGGAAGTCGAAAAAGATTGTGGCATTGAGCAATGCCTGTGGCTCGGGATCACGGATCCAGCGCGCGAATTGCTGCCCCCACTCGGCCAGACTCAGGCACCAGCGCGGATTGCTGGCCATGTTTTCTCCGATGCAAAAAAGATAACCGCACGCATCCAGGGTATGGTTCACTTCCTTGGCGAACGGCAGGAGGCGGCGGCGCAACTCGTCGACCGATGCGCCGTCCGGCACCCGGAAAATGATGCCATTGTCCTGGTCCGAGGCCAGCGTCTGCTCGAGGCGCCCTTCGCTCCCGAAGGCGAGCCAGCACCATTCGATATCGCTGATTGAATGGCGCTCGCGTTCTAGCTCGAGGATGCGCCGAGTGAGCGTGTCGTTCAACGCCGAGATGATCTGGGTCAACTGCTCGGCGGCAAATCCCTGATGAACCATGTTCGATGCGAGCTTGCGAATGTCCCCGGCCGCCTGAACCAGCGCCTCGTGGCCGCTGGCGTCATCGATCGTCCGATGGATCTGCCGGATGGAAATGCGCTGCAGAGTGAAAACATCGTGCTCCGCGACGACTCCGATCACCCGCCCCTCCTCGAGCACGGGCAAATGCCGGACACCGTGCGCGGCCATCACCAGCGCCGCGTCGTAGGCTGACGCGTCGGCGGAAATGACCTGCGGCGGGGACGTCATGACGTCACTTATGGGCTGCCCCGTATCGGTTTTGACCAGTGCCACGCGGTCGAGCGCATCGTGCCGGGTGAAGATGCCAGCGGGCGTGCCATTCTCTGAAACGATTACGATCGATCCGACATTTTCGTCATGCATGGCGCGGAGCGCATCGTGGATGGACGTCTCGGGGCTGCACGTGACCGGGGTCCGCTGCAGCAACGAGCGGAGCGCGCGATTCATTGCCTGCTCTTCGCTTGCGTTGCTGGCAGACTGCATCTTGAGCAGCCGGCGAGAATCGCGAAGCAGGCTGGCAAGATAGCCGGTCGCGAAGTCCTGAAAGCGCGGGCTGCGGTGCATGAGCTCAGTAAACACCGCGATTGGGAGTTGATAGCAGAAGGTGTCGACAGCCGCCAGGTAGGCGGATGTTACGGGGCGCTGCTCGAGCAGCGCCCCCACCGAGAAACACTCACCCGGTCCGAGGGTTAAACGCACTCGGGAAGAAACGCTGTTTGCCGTGAAGGGTGCGACTTGAACGAGCCCACGCTGAACGATGTAGAGGTAATCGGGCTTGCCGTTCTCGGGGGCGAGAATCACGTCGCCCTTCGGGTAGTAGCCAAGATGCATGTGCTCCGCGACATTCCGGAGCGCATCCCCATCCTCCTCCATCTCGTGAAACGGCGGGTAGCGTCGCAAAAACGCCATCGTCGAGGCGCTGAGCACCGCTATCGGCCGGGTTCGCCGTGCCGCTTCGTCCATTCAGGAATGTGCCACGAAAAAACCCCGTTGGCGACACCTTGTCGCGCGACAGCAAGTCGGGCCGCGCTTGACCTCAGCGCACGACGAGCACCGGGATTGTCGAGTGCGTGAGCACCTTGGCGGTCTCACTTCCCAGCAACACGCTGGCGATGCCGCGACGCCCGTGTGATGCCATCATGATCAGATCACACTTGCTGCTCTTGGCCGTGGCGATTATCTGCTGATATGGCAAATCGTTGGCTGCGGCCACCGCGACACAACGAACCTCCTGGGCCTTGGCCTGCTGCACGATCGCATCAAGCATCTTCTGGGCCCTCATACGCGATTCTTCCTCGAAACGCTTCTTCGCGGCGGGCGTGAGCGACACGAAACTCTCGTCGGCGATGACCCTGAACTCCGGTACGACGTGAAGCAGCGTTATGCGCGCCTTGATTTGCTTGGCGAACTCGATGCCCTTCTTGACCGCTTTCTTGGAGAGATCCGAGCCGTCGGTTGGTATAAGAATGTGCTTGAACATCTTGCCTCCGCCCTTGCAATCGAAATTAGGCCGTTTATCAGCAAATTATCATCACGCGGAGCGACCGCGTTGACCCAGATCAAATGATAACGCGATACGCCTGGCGGCGTCATGAAAGCGCGCGCATTGACCGCGCCGCCAAGCGCGGCGCCGTGACAGCATAGGGAATCGGGAAGGACGGAGCGTCGCGACGCCCCGGAAAAAACTAGTGGCTCTTGACCAGCCGGTGCGCAGGAACGGGCAGCGCAACCACCTCGATGCCCTCGTCCTTGAGGGACTCCACTTCCTCGCGGGATGCCGTACCCCGGATCCTGCGGTCTGGCGCCTCACGATAGTAAATCTTGCGGGCCTCTTCGGGGAACGCCGTGCCTACGTCGTCCGTGTTCTCCACGATATGCTCGACCAGTCGGGTGAGGACTTCAGTCCCGATATTGGCGTAGTGCTGCGGCCCCAGGGCCGTCGCTGGGCGCGGGGCACGTTCCCTGCCTCCGGTCTTCACATGGGAGGCGCTTGGCAGACGTGAAATCCCCGCGTTGCCGCACATCGGGCAGCAAATGAGCTTGTGCTTCAACTGGCGCTCGAAATCGTTGTTCGAGGCGAACCACCCCTCGAAACGATGCAGATTCGGACAGCCCAGATCGAACACAATCACGTTGGACTCCACCAGTCGGTGCCGCGTACCTCTTATTGCAATTGGACAGCAAGATCCACGCCAAAGTCCAGCTTTATGAGGAGGACGCGCAATCGCGCACTAAGCGGTGCTAGCCACAAAATATAGGGCCTAGCCGGGAATAATCCACAACGGCTTGTAGCTGATTGATGGTCTTCTGCGACAAACCGCACGCGACAAAAGCTACCGGGAGACCCGTTGATCCCCATAAATGTGTTGTCATGCTGCGACAGTCATCGACGGGCCGGAGTCCCTGCTAGGGCCCAATCTTGGCAGGTGACGCCCAAGGCCGGCGTGGGACTCGGTATCTCCTGCCATGGCCAAGCCGGTTCCCCGCCTTTCTTCAGGACAACCGTGGAAGCGGGGTGCGGTGTGTAGGTGCTGTACCCGATTCGGCGGCGTCTACCCGGACCCGAGTCCGTTCGACGAGTGGCGGCTCCTGACCGAAGGCATCACCCATCACCTGCTCAAGCAGCGTGAGGCAGGCCGCCATCGGCTTGCAGGAAAGCAAGACGGCGCAAAGCAGTCCCGAAGACATCTATCGTCTCCTCGATGATGAGGCGAGCGCTGTGGTCCGCATCGAACGCCATGCTGCGCAACTGTAGGCGCAGGCTATAAACCCGCGCTTTGACATCATCGGCCCCGGCCAGCGGAAGATCCCGCATCTGCCAGGGCAGCAAATTCAGTTTGTCGCAAAAACCCACCGCCTCGATGTAGGCGGTGAGCAGGAAAAACATCTCGTGCTCGGTGTTGACTTCTTGGATCGCGTTGCTGATCAACATGAATGCCCTCCTCTCGAGAGACAGCGCAATCGGTACTCATATTAGATTGACGTAACTCCCGGGAGTCAAATCTATCAAATTGAAAGTCGTTTTTCGCTCTGAGCAGAACGCCCGAGAGATATTTCTACACTGAAAACTACACTGGCGCGCTGCCGCGCCCGGCGCAGTCAGCTCAGCGCTCGTTGCTGATCGCCCGGCCGTGGATCGCGCCCGCGCTCACGTCGGTCAACGGCATGCGCGGGCGACCGCCAAGGCTTCCGCGCTCGGCGGGGCTTAACACTTCACGATGCTCGTCGTGGTTGTCGATGCTGTTAGCGAGCGTGACGATGGAGCGCTTCGGGCCGGTGCCGATGAAGTGCGCGTAATCCATCGTGGGGATGATCGCGCGGCGCGCGTGGCGTGGCGTCACGGCGAAGCGCGCACCGACCGTCTGCGCTGCAGGGCCGCACACAATGTCTCGCGGCGATGCGGTTTCGAATGCCGAATTAACAAGCAAGGCCGCGAGCGAACGCGTATCGGCGTAGCCAGCCTTGTCGCGCAGCTCCAGCGGTAGGCCCAACCCAACTTCGAATCTCACAGAAAGCTATGTCCCAGTAGATCGATGTTCGCATTGTAACGTCGCAACGTTCTAAATGAAAGGACGTGCTCCTATGAAACTCGTTGTGGACAAGTACGAGCTGCCAACCGTGATCACCCTCGGCTATCCAACAGTTCGCCGTTTGATGCTCGCCGGGAAATTTCCGCTTGCACGTCAGTTGAGCGACGGTCGCGTGGGATGGGTGATGTCCGAGATTCAAGATTGGCTCACAAAGCGCCCAGTGGCGAGCGGCGGTCTACGTGGTGAGCAAACTCGCCTGCGCAAAGCGACCGACCGCGAGCGAGCGCGCAAGCCGGGAAGCCGCAAGAAGAAAGCGGCAATGACCTAGAAACAAAAGCCCGACGGCGACAGCAATCGCGAGTCGGGCGAAAGGACAACAATGAGATCCAAAATCGTAGCATTTCCACGGCTTGCGCGCAACCGGGCGGCAAGATGAGCGCCACCGTGACCGACACGCCGCTCGCCTTCGCGCTGAGATACGCGAAAGCAGGGTATCGGGTGCTTCCACTGCACTCCGCGCCCGGAGGGGTATGCACCTGTTCCAAGGGTGCGAAATGCAAAGATGCAGGCAAGCATCCGCGAACCGAACATGGTGCCCATGACGCGTGCGCCGATGAGACCGCGATTCGCGAGTGGTGGGAGCGCTGGCCCACTGCCAACATCGGCATGACGCTCAACGACTTGGTGGCCGTGGACGTTGATCCGAGAAACGGCGGCAATGTGGACTTGCTACCGCACAAACTGCCGGACACCTGCCATCAACGCACGGGTGGCGGCGGCGATCACTTCCTGTTCCGCACCAGCAACGGCACGCGCTACCCGAAGGACCTTAAGCCGGGGATCGACATTAAATCCGGCTCGGGTGCATACATCTGCGTAGAGCCGAGCATCCACGCGAGCGGCGAGCGGTATGTCTGGATCGACGAATCGGAGCCGTGGTCGCAAAACCCGAGCGAGGCCCCGGAGTGGATCGCGCGCGTCAAAAAGGCCGCGCGCGGCTCGGAGGACGCCGAAGGCGCGATACCAGAAGGCGAACGAAACGAGCGCCTGACATCGCTGGCCGGTTCGATGCGCCGTCGCGGCATGATGCGAGAATCAATGGAAGCAGCGCTGCTCGTGGAAAACGCCATGCAGTGCCGCCCGCCGCTTGACGACGCGGAAGTCAAGAAGATCGCCGAATCCATCTCGGGATATGCACCGGCAGAAGCGCACATCGGCGAATGGCCGGAGCCGCTCAACATCTTTTCGAGCATGGCTGCGCCAGCGTTTCGGCGCGGGGATTTTCCGCGCCTGATTGCCGACTACGCGGATCCATTCGCCCGTGCTGCTGGGTTCGATTTCTCAGGCGTTGCCGTGGCGTGCGTGGTCGCGGCGGCGGGCGTGATACCGGACCATGTGCGTTTGCTGCTCGCGCGCAATTCCTCATGGTTTGAAAGTCCGCGCTTGTGGTCCCTGCTCCTGGGCGCGCCGGGTTCCGCCAAGTCGCCCATCATACGCGCGGCGACGCGCCCGGTTATTGATCTGCACCGGCGGCTGGTCGAGCAATGGGTAAGAGAGAACCCGGACCCGGACCCGGAGACAGCGACGCCGAAACCTGCGGCCTTCACCAGCGACGCGACGATTGAGAAACTCTCCGAAATTCTGCGCGACAATCCGCGCGGCCTGCTCTACGTGGTCGATGAGTTTGACTCGTGGTTCGGCTCGATCGACGCCTACCGGCAAGGCGGCGGCTCACGCGACCGGGGCGAGTGGCTGCGGCTATATGACGGCGGGCCGCATCAGGTAGACCGCGTGCGCCGGGGTTCCTTCTACGTGCCGAACTGGGGCTGCTCGCTGCTGTCCGCGACAACCTGGGCGACGTTAGACCGGCACGCCAAGAACCTGCCGGTGGACGGCCTGCTCCAGCGCTTTCTGCCGGTGATCCTGCCGAGCGAGCGCCCCGAGCCTGACGCGCTCGCCTCCTACGCGGAAATCAAACAGGCAGAAGAAAAACTGGAAGCACGCCTGCTCGAATTGCACGGCATCGAATCCATGACGGTGCATCTATCGGCGGACGCGCTCGAACTATTTGACGAGGAGGTGCGCGCAAACCGCACTCTCGTCGGCGCACTGGAAGCCGCCGGGGAAGGTCTCGCCGCCCATGTCGCGAAGCACGCGGGCTTGCTGGCGCGTGTCGCGCTGACGTTTCACGCAATCGAGCATGGGCGCACCGCCATGGCCGACTTGGGCGCGCATACCATGCGCGCGGCCTTGGGGTTTATGGCGCGCGCCTTCGCGCACACCGTCGCGCTGCATCAGCGCCTTAATGTCAAATCGTCGGCATGGCCACTCGCCCGCGACATTGCCCGGTCCATGCTGGCCGACGGCGTGGTGCTGATCAACGCGAGAACAGCAACCCAAATCTGCCGCGCCTTCCGCTCCGCCGAGGACTGGCGGCGCAAGCAGGCGGTCGAAACGCTAACGACCTGCGGCTGGGTGCAGCCGGTGGACCCGCTGCAACGATATGGCGACCACGGCGCGACGTGGCAGTTGAATCCCAAGGCCGCCGAGACCTTCGCGCAGATCGGCATTGAGCATACGGCTCGGCGCAAAACGGTGGCCGACCGGCTGCGCACCGCCCAACGGGGTGAGGTGTCGGAGCCGTGAATGTATCCACTTGTTACCTCGCGCGCACAGGTGAAAAGGCGTTTTGCCTTTTTTATCTTAGATACCCGTGCGCGCAAGGTAACAATCGCCAACAACCGAGGAGAGACACATGACACGAGACGAGCGGATCACTCTGGAGCTGGAATCCGCCACCTCTATGTATAAGGGAGTGCTAGTAAAGGCTTATAAGGGCACAGCCAGCCCTAGGGCGGCAATTAAGGCCAAATGTCTCGAATGCTGCTCCTACGAGCGAGTTTTCATCCGGGATTGCACATCCTACTCCTGCCCCTTGTGGGCCTATCGCCCGTATCAATCTGAGATTCAATCTCCGCTCACCGGGGGCCGGAAGTGAGCCAACTAGCCAGTGAAGCCGCCGAGTCCAAGACCTTCCGGTTATCCCGGAGGCTGACCGTGGAGATCACCGTGGGCCTTGGTGGCTTGGTGTGCGAATGGACGCCGACAGTGCCGAGCAAGCTCACCGACAAGGAGCTAAAGCGCTACCCCAGAGGACGTGACGAGCTACTGGCGCGCCTTGCTCACCGTCTGGGTAGCAGCGTTGCGGTGGTGGAAGTATGACCAGACCCATGAGTCCACATTGTGATAAACGATCGTAGATGGTTCCATATTGTGATACGTGATTATGGATGATTCCACATTGTGAAATACTCAAAAACCTATGTTTATTAGTGCAGAAAAAGTATAGTTTTTATGGTGTCAGGTCTAACGCGTGTGAGTGACAAGGCACTTTCACCGAGAAAGATTAACGCACAAGATACAAGCAGACTATCGAAGGGATCCAAACGGATGGGTGGACCAAATAGTGGACTTCGGCGCAGCAGGCGCGTGCCGTCTCAGTATCGGCGCGAGTGGCTGTCACGCGCTGACAAGCGCGCCGGGCCTGTAAAGGCAGTGGTCGAGCGCGCAAAGCACGTGGCTCAAGACTTAGGCGGCATCGAAGAGCTGAGCAGGATCGAACAGGACTTGATCGTGCGATATGCGTTCACGAGCGAGCAGTGTGAGCAGAACGAGGCTGACGCGTTGCAGGGCAAGCCAATCAACGCTTTCCTGTATCTGTCACGCGTTGACCGCATCGTGCGGCTCGCTGCACTGATTGGGATCAAGCGCCGCGCGAAACAGTTGCCAACACTGCAAGAATACTTACGCCAAAAGGCTAAGGATGGCGATGAGTGATCGCGTCAGCATCATCGAAGCGCTCGACGATCCGGCATTGTTCGGCTCGTGGTTCCGCGACCGCGATTCGTGGCACGCATGGCGCGTGTTTCTCGCTGCGCTGTTCGGGTTGCAGATGAGCGCCGATGACGCCGCGCGCTTCGCGCAGCACACCGGACGCGAGCGTGCTCCAACGATGCAAGCGCGTGAAGCGTGGCTGGTGGTCGGGCGGCGCGGCGGCAAGTCGTTCATCGTCGCGCTGGTTGCAGTGTTCCTCGCTTGCTTCCGTGACTATCGCGCGTACCTCGCCCCCGGCGAGCGTGGCGTCGTCATGGTGCTTGCCGCCGACCGCAAGCAGGCGCGCGTCGTGTTCCGCTACGTCCGCGCACTGCTGCAAGGTGTGCCGATGCTCGCCAAGCTCATTGTCGCTGAGCGAGCTGAGAGCATCGAGCTTTCTAGTCGCATCGACATTGAGATTCACACTGCGAGCTTTCGCGCTGTGCGCGGCTATACCGTCGTCGCCGCGCTTGCTGACGAGATCGCCTTCTGGCAGAGCGAGGACAGCGCGAATCCTGACCGCGAGATCGTCGCGGCGCTGCGACCTGCGATGGCGACGGTGCCCAATGCGCTGCTGATTGCGTTGTCGAGTCCTTACGCGCGTAGAGGCGTGCTGTGGGAAGCGTATCGCGATCACTACGGGCGCGCAGACGACAACGCGCTCGTGTGGCAAGCCGAGAGCCGCGCGATGAATCCTGCACTGCCGCAGTTGGTTGTTGATCGTGCCTATGCTGACGATCCGATAGCTGCTGCTGCCGAATACGGCGCGCAGTTCCGCTCGGACGTAGAAGGATTCCTGCTCGACGAGTGGCTCGACCGTGCGGTTGACGGGGGCGTGGCCGAGCGCGCTCCCCTCCCCGGCGTGTCTTATCACGCCTTCGCCGACCCATCGGGCGGTGGCGCGGATTCATTCACGCTCGCCATTGCTCATCAAGAGACCGATGGCCACCTAGTCCTTGACGTGTGTCGTGGGCGCACACCGCCATTCGAGCCGCGCATCGTGGTCGAAGAGTTCGCTGGCGTATTAAAGCGCTACGGGTTGGCGCGTGTGAGGGGCGACCGTTACGCGGCTGAGTGGCCGGTCGAGGCTTTCCGCAACTTCGGGATTCTTTACGAGCCTGCTGCAAAGACGAAGTCTGAGCTGTATCTGGAGGCTGAGCCGTTGTTTGCTCAGGGCGCGGTGCGGCTGCTCGATCAGCGGCGGCTCTTGAACGAGCTGCGCCAGCTTGAGCGGCACACAGGCAATACAGGGCGCGACCGCGTTGATCACCCGCCGCGCGGCCACGATGACCACGCGAACGCTGCTTGCGGCGCACTCGTGCTGGTGGCGGCGGCTCGCGGCAAGACAGTCGATCTTGAGGGCGCATTCGTCCCTGACCCTGAACTGCGACGGCGCGCGGTAGCGGCGCACATGCGCCGATTGGAAATCAGAGCAACCACCCCAGGTTTCATGCCTTGGGACTTTTGAGGAGATGATGATGATGATGATGATGAAGCGTTACAACCTTCCGCCAGACGATCGCGAGATGCGCGAAGCGCGCCAGCGCCTGATCTTATCAGCGGGCGACGTAGTGGACGCACGGGCGCGCGAGCGAATACGCGCGGAGAACCTCAGTTATCGCGATGCTGTGCACGCGGTGCTGCGCGACGATCCGGCGCTGGCCGATATGTATAGTTTTGGAATTGCCAAGTGAATACTTGCCGCGAGGGCACCCCGCTGGACGATCGGGTTCGCGGTTCCGCGTTTGGTTCCATGGCGCGGCTCCATACCGCGAGGCGCGGCGGCGCGGAATCGGCCTTACCGCCGCACCTCTTTTTTTTCAATCTTAGGAGTGAAGCATCATGAAACATTCTGAATCTCTAGCTCTGCGCGAGATCGTGCGCGCTGAGCTTGTTAGATCTAATCCCAAGGAATTAACCGGCAAGTATATATCTGGGCAGACGTTCGCAATTTCCGATCTTGCCTATCGCAGCGCGATCATTGGGCGTCATTTTGAAGATTGTCATATTCATGGACCGGCAGTTTTGGCCGTGGTAGGTATCGGTCATCTTGCCGATTGCCGTATTGATGGCACGCCGGAATCCTTGTTCATAACGATGAATCAACCTATACAAGGTGTTATTCGTGCCGAAGATTGCATATTCAGAAACTGCACATTCTATGGCGTTGGTTTCATTGGCCCACAAGCACAAAAAGAGAAATTCATGAAATCATTCATGAAGCAGTCAACGCCCGATACTCAAGATTCGACGACGAAATCAGCTTAACTAATGTATCTCTGAAACCAAAAACAAAAACCCCGCTTTTCGCGGGGTGTGTAGTTACGGCTGAATGAGGATTTGATTAAGTAGCTTTTCTCCTCCGCCGTCCGATGAATCCCATGATGCCAAGACCTGCGAACTAACCACCAACGAAAGGGATACACAGGTCCTTGACGATGTTGACGCTGTCAGTGCCTTCAATCGGTTTCCCGTCAAGAAGCTCGCCATTCACCTTGGCGATACCCGATTCACCGTCAATCGCGGCGATGTCGGCCATCACAAAATGGCAGACGACGTCAAGATAAGAGTCGCCGTTGACATCTTCGAGGCTGCAAAGGGTGCGCGGGTCTTTCTTACCCACCACCTTTACACCCGCACCAGCAAAACGGAGGGACTCGGTGTTTACGGTGGAGACATCGAACGTATCGGACCCCAGAATCGCAACCGGCACTGCGCCGTTGGAGCAAAGATTGATGCTGTTTGGGTCGCTGCCGGGTTTGATGTCGATTGTGATGAGTTCGGGAATGACTGAAACCGGGGAAATCTTCCAAAGCGAATCAGCATCGGCGATATAAAGGTTTCCAAAGGAGTCAAACTCCAAATCCCCCGGTCCGATCATTGGTGGATTAGCCTTACCAGTGAACCCCGACGCAAACGTAGTAACAGTCCCGCCACTGATCTTGAAAATAGAACCGTTTAGGGAATCAGCGACGTACACTGATCCACTTGAATCAACATCGAGGAACGTCGGACCAAAGGGAGATAGCGTAGCGAGTAACGACACCGAAAGGGCGGGAGTACTCATATAAACGCCCCCGGTCCCGTGTTGAACAAAGTAGGTATTGCCTGTTGCACCCTGTGCTACTCCAAATATTCCATTTGGACCGCCGAACCCCGACAGGTAGGTTGAAACTGCTCCGGCTGAGCTAATTGCGGAAATCGTTCCATTACCTGAGTTTCCGACTAACAAGCCGCCATCCAGCGTAGGTTCCAGACCTATGGAAGCTGAAAACCCGGACCTATAAAGATTATAGGTTCCGTCCGAAAATACTTCATACACATTCTTTAAACCCCCGCCAGTCTGGGACAGAACAAATAGCCTGCCCGATGTATCAAATGCCAAATCGGTGGCGAAGCTAAATCCAGTCGCATAGGTCTGGACAGTGCCGGTGGTTTTATCAATTCTTAGAATGCTTGATGGTCCAGAGTCCCGATAGTCGGTGACGAATATATCCCCCGTAGGGCTTATCGCCATTCCCGTTGCAGATACCAGCCCCGAAGCGACGAGAGAAATGTTGTAGTCCGGGTCCGAAACTACTGGCGCGGAACTAGCAACTCGCCAGACCGCAAGCAGAACGATTACTAGTACCGTTTTCATGTGACCCCCCCCAGCCCAACAGGCCGAAACAGCTAAACGCTTACCCGGACTACTATCTGCCTAACCCTCGCACTTGGGAATAGGAGAAACAACCCTCTTGTGGCAACACCCGTCCTTTTTCGCGAGCTTATTGATCTGGCGCAAACGAAGGCCCGCGCCGTCGCTGCCGCTGCGCTGGGAAGGGGAATGTCGCGACGCGCGAAAGGGGCGCGAGGCGGCCCTTTCGTCCCATTAAGTGCGCCAACAAAAACTCCGCCGAAGCGGGGTGTGGAGTTACGGCTGAATGCTGCCAGATCGGCCCCGGCTTGCGCTCACGGGTATCACGCGATGCTTCGCCCAATGCTTCTGTAAGTGATGCATCGGTCGACGTGCCGACAGATATTGCTTCAGTGATGCTTGCAATTCCTCAGCGTGCCGAGAAGTTTGGAATCTCGGCTAACATCGAAGAACGCCTACAAGGGCTGGGCGCGGCGGATATCAGGAACGCACCGGGCGCAACCCGTGTCAGGGTCTTCGCCTACCTGGCACTAACACCTTCCCGCAGCAGGCTACTTGCGCCAGCGAGCGATCGCCACTGCTACCACGATACCCACGACCACGAGACCGAAAATTCCCGCTACAAGCAGGGGAGTAGCCAACTCTGGCGCTCCGTCCCCAACCCATTGGCGAGCAGCGAGCGCGGGGTAGGTCTCGATCGCAGCGGCTGCGGTAGCGATCAGCATCAAGCAAAACTTGTGCAGTTTCATTTGAGCCTCTCTAGAGTTAGCTCAAAGCCTTTACCTGCCTAGAAAGCGTATGCTTAACCGTCATGTTTGTAAAGGGAACAAGCATTCTCTTGCGGGTAGGGGCAATCATCCTTTTTCGTGAACTTTGTCACAACGCAAACCAAAATCCAGGCCGTCGGTGAAATTGGCGCAGAGAATCCGTAGCACCACAAAACAAAAACCCCGCCGAAGCGGGGGGTGTGGTTAGCAGGAACGTTTACGCCAGCTAACTTCGGATCAACTCCGAGCGTGTGTCTGATACCGTTCTATCGCCCATTCTGCTTCGACGCAGTCCTAATGTATGAGCCAGTTGGTCGAGCCGGGAAGAGGGTTGCCGGGCAATATGGATTTGTTGCAACTTAAGGTAAGTGCGCTCTCTCGTTGTCTCCCACGCAATGTCGCTGGACAAAGTATAGTGAACACCGCGCTGCATCGTTCCGCACCGTTTACATGTTCTGTAAGGAACAAAAGACCTGATAAAACTCTTTTCCCATAACGTTACCCACTTATGCATGAATAGACAGCGCATGATCACCCCCCCTTAGCGCACCAAGGCAATGCGGAAATTCTATAATCGCCGCTCGCCTTCGGGAATGATCAATCTCTCCTATCGCCGGTAGAAGGAACCTACTTATTCTTAGCGGCACATCCCGATGACCAGCATCCTCGCTACTCTGCTTGCCCTCGCGGCCTATAGCGCCTAGACACGCCCCCACAAACAAAAACCCCGCCGAAGCGGGGGGTGTAGTTACGGCTGAATGAGGGTTTGATTAGCTCGCTTTTCTCCTCGGCCGCGCCACGAAGTTCAGGACGAACCCCGCCCCCGACTTGTCGCCCGATCGGACCGCAGACTACGGTTGAAATTCCGATCCGTCGCCCGAGCCGGTGGCCGCTATTTCATTAGCTGCGCGGCCGTGGCAGCATCCAATCGACCAGTCACATCGAGCCCCCGCTCCCTCTGATACGCTCGGATTGCGCGGGCCGTTCGCGCTCCCGCCATGCCATCTGCAGGACCCGGATCAAATCCAAGCTCCGCCAATCTGCGTTGCGCATCCGCAACCGACATAGTCGCTCCCGTAAACGCTGTGCCTGGTTTGCTTGCCGGCGTCTGTCCCCCCTGCACGCCGAGAACCCCGCCGGTCCCAAGCCCGCCCTTGACTTCCTGCGCCTCGTAGTTGCGCGTCGCCTTGACGATCTGGTTGTACGAGTCCATAAAGGCGGCAATGAGAATCTTGCCCTCCGGCGTGTTCGAGTATCCACCCGCGCCACCGGCCAGCCCACTGCCGAACGCAGCACCGAATAAGTTGAAATCGAAGTTCTTCGCGCTGCCCTCGGCGGCGGCCAGTTGTACGCCAGAACGATTGTCGACCATGAGAAGTGTCGTAGAGGCTTCGTTGGACTTGAGGCCGCCCGCAACCAGGCCCGCGACACTGCCGAAGAAGCCATAGCCACCCAACGCTGCTCCCACGCCACCTGTACCCTTCTGGCTGAAAGTGATGTTTGGGCTCATCGTGTAATCCGCCGCGACCATTTGGCCCTTTTGAAAGCTGCTACCGCTACGCATTTCACCCGAGCTCTGAAGTGCTCGTTCCTGCATCATGTTATTCATCGCCCGGCCTCGTTCAACTACCACGAAGCAGTTCGACTGCTGGATCAACATCCGTAGCACGGGTATGGTCGAACCGAGTTGGTACTGCCGCAGGGTTATGTACCAGGGCGCGGTCTGGTCCTCGACCACCGCCAACGTGCCGAGTGTCTCGCTGCATTTTTCCAACTGACTGCTGGCGTTCTGAGCTGTCGCGCCGCCTGCCCCTCCCGTCGCAACCGTGCCCCCATCGCCGAGCTTCGGCATCGTACCTTCGCACCCGGCCAGTGCTACTGCAACAACTGTTGCAAGTGCTACGCGAGCGCCCCATGTGCCGAGGTCCTCGGCGCGATCCCATCGCTTAGCATTCATTGCTATCTCCTTATGGCCTTGTTTTCCACCGCTGGGGTGATCCCCCACAGCGCGCTTGAGGCGACGTAACCATCAGTCTGAGTCTGTTCGGGTGGATGTTTGGGATTCGCTCCGGTTGTGATTTGGCTCCACTCTTGGAATGAGGATTTGATTAAGTAGCTTTTCTCCTCCGCCGCACCGCGCGTTCCCGTACTTCCGGTGAATACCTCTTCGTCGTGTTCATAACTCCATCCTCTCAAGAAATGGAGTCTCCGGGAATCCCGGGGCGGTTCAAATTCCCTGCCATTCGGTGTTTGAGAACTGGTCATACACACTCGCAAAGCGATAATCCCCAATGGCGGGGAAACTTGGTGTACTTATAATCCGGCCACCCAAACCGTCCAGCGGGGCGAAAAAACAACCGTCTGCTGTTCTGCCGTCAATGATCGTTCCCAAAGCAGTAGGAAGAACCTCAACCGTTCCGGCGTATGTGGCACCAGAACTGGCGCATAGCAGTGCGGCAGCGGCACAGACGGCTAATCTGAATTGTTTGAAGCGCGACATGTCGCCTCCCCGAAAATGTCGCAGCGTTTCAGAAACTCCCACCAGCCCAACAGGCCGGAACAGCTATACGCCTACCCGGACGAATGTCGGCCTAACCCTCGCCCTTGGGAATAGGACAAACAACCTTTTGGGGTAAAACAACTTCCTTATCTGCTACAACATTGACCTAGGTCAAACAATGCCAGAGCGGTCTAAGTTGTGCGGCGATGCAGCAACGCCCATAAAAATGGTTTACCTGCTAAGTAGCGCTGCACTGGCTCTCGCGCTGTCCTGGCCCTCCCACGCCGCTGAGATAGTGGGCCGAGTGGTAGGCGTTGCCCGGGTCACGGTTAAGGGCTACTGAACGAACGGCAGCTTTCCACAGGTTTTCATCGACGTTCCAACAGTGCTGACCCAACTCAAAGTTTTCCTGCGTGACACGCTGGGCATCCCCGCGGCGGCGGTACTGCTGGCTACCGGTTTGCTTGCGCACGTTGTGTTGTGTCTTTTGTTGCGCAAACCAATGGTGTCTGCATGGGGACTTATTGCACCGGCCCTGTTGGGTGTGATGATCGAGGCGTACGAAATCTGGGTGCAATACCGTGAGATTGGTTTGTTCGCGCCGGGAAACGACCCTGTCGCGGCGATTCTTCTCCGTCACGCCTTCGACGTAGCGAAAATGCTTCTGCTTCCCGGCCTATTGGTAATAGCCGGTAAGGTTCTTAGCCAAACCAGTGTTTGAAGGAGGTCGCCATGTTATGGCTTGATCTCACGCGTAACGCCTCGTGGGTGCTACGAATCTGCTGAACAGGAAGCGCGGTTGCGGAAGTTGGGACTGTGGGCGGATGATGACCCGGTGCCGCCGTAGGAGTGGCGACGAAAGCAATAGGGGGCGCTCCCCAAGCGGCGGGCACCTTTTTAGAGCGGCGGATTTTGGCGGACATTAAGGCCGAGAACGACCGCGTGCTCGAATCGACCACACGTCAAGCGGCGGAACTTGCGACGCGCGGTATGAGAATGGATGACGAGACGCCGCACTGATAAAGACGCACAGGCGATCACCCTGCGATCACCGCCTACTGCGTTATTCTGATCCACTCATAGACTAAGCCAATAAGCAGCAGAACGGTCGCGATCACGAGCACCCAAGTGTCAATGCCCCACGATCGATCCCGCCTGCGCGTAGCAGCGAGATCGACGGGCACTAGTATCGTGACACGTTAATTACGAAACATTATAATGGCGCATCTCCACAGCCTGAGGAGGGCGCGCGATGCACCAAACGAAACTGAGTCTGAGCAAACGGGAGCGTGAGGT
>Ga0224512_10001376_pt1 | contig 23458 bp, 24 predicted proteins | sample SF_May12_sed_USG_4_FD_169103 | JGI IMG/M metagenome (GOLD analysis project Ga0224512, IMG submission 169103) | Sediment microbial communities from San Francisco Bay, California, United States - SF_May12_sed_USGS_13 | ecosystem: Environmental > Aquatic > Marine > Sediment | place: USA... | reverse complement strand
CTATCAAGCACTCACGCGAGCCCGGCAACAGGCACCCTACGGCGACACCGTCCATGCGGTCGCGGATGTAGCAGCGCGCTGGCGACATCACATTGCGGAGGGAGTGGGATTCGAACCCACGGAACCGGTAAAACCGGCTCAACAGTTTTCGAGACTGCCGCCTTCGTCCGCTCGGCCATCCCTCCATACCTCGCCGGGCACGGGTGCCACGGGAGAATCGGATTGTAGAGAGTCCGTTCGTTGTGCTTAAACCGACCGTATATGGGTGGTTTAGGCACAACGAACGAGCTACGAACGCCTCTCTCCAAAAAACTCGGACATCAGCGCGCTGCACTCTTCTTCGAGGATTCCGCCTGTTAGCTCGATGTGGTGGTTGAGACGCTCGTCTTGGGGGATGTTGTAGAGACTCCAGGCTCCACCGGCCTTGAGGTCGGACGCACCAAAGACGATCCGCTCGATCCGGGCCCACACTGCGGCCATGGCACACATCGGGCACGGCTCCAACGTCACCACGAGCGTGTGGCCTTGGAGGCGCCAATCGCCGGAGGCCCGCGAAGCCATTGAGATGGCCAGCATTTCGGCGTGGGCGGTGGCGTCTCCGTTCGCCTCGCGGCGGTTGTGCGCCGCGGCCACGATGTCGCCGGCGGCGTTGAGGAGGATCGCCCCCACCGGAACGTCCCCATGGTCGCCAGCGGTCCTGGCCTGACCGAGGGCCAACCGCATCGTTTCTTCGTAACTGCCGTGATCTGATCCAGCCACCCTGGTCCCCTTCTACAATTCCAACCCTAGGAGGGATCGCATAGTCTGGCCTAGTGCGCGCGCCTGGAAAGCGCGTAAGTGGTTTACGCCGCTTCGTGGGTTCGAATCCCACTCCCTCCGCAAGCTGAGCATCACGAGACGCGCGGCTACATCCGCGACCGCATGGACGGTGCCGCCGTAGGGCGCCGGTTGCCGGGCTCTGGATTCGGGCTTGATAGGTTCGAATCCCACTCCCTCCGCGAGCGAGGCGTCGCCAGCGCGCTGCTACATTCGCGACCGCATGGACGGTGCCGCCGTAGGGCGCCGGTTGCCGGGCGATGGTCGCGGGCTTGATAGGTTCGAATCCCACTCCCTCCGCAAGCTGAGCATCACGAGACGCGCGGCTACATTCGCGACCGCATGGACGGTGCCGCCGTAGGGCGCCTGTTGCCGGGCTCGCGTGAGTGCTTGATAGGTTCGAATCCCACTCCCTCCGCGAGCGAGGCGTCGCCAGCGCGCCTGCTACATTCGCGCCCACATGGACGGTGTCGCCGTAGGGCGCCGGTTGCCGGGCTCGCGTGACAGCTTGATAGGTTCGAATCCCACTCCCTCCGCAAGATTGACTACTCGGATCGAGGTCTGATGAAGAAGATCGCGGTACTCACCTCGGGTGGCGACGCGCCGGGCATGAATGCGGCAATTCTCGCCGTTGTCAAGGTCGCTGCATCGCGCGGTATCGAAGTGCTCGGAATCGAACGCGGATACGACGGCCTTCTCGACGGCCAATTCCGCGAGCTGACCCGCTTCGTATCCAGCGCCAAGTCCTACGCCCCGCTGACAGATATCGAAGACGACGCCAACACGGGAGGAACTCTGCTGGGGTCGTCGCGGTGCCGGCGGTTCTACGAATCGACGCAGCGGGTTCAGGGATGCCGCCAATTGACCGGCCGCGGCGTTGATGGGTTGATCGCAATCGGGGGCAACGGCACGCTGACCGGAGCCCACACCTTGGCCGTGGAGTGCCCCGAGGTGACGGTCGTCGGGATTCCAGCCTCGATCGACAACGACATCGGTGCAACCGCAAGCGCCCTGGGGGTGGACACGGCCCTCAACACCATCATCGAGGCCTGCGACCGGATCTCGGACACAGCTCGATCACACCGGCGCGCGTTCATCGTTGAGGTGATGGGGCGCCACTCGGGCTACCTGGCCGTCGCCTCAGCAGCCGCCACGGCAGCAGATGCGGTCCTGCTGCCGGAGGAGAACCGCTCGGACGATGAGATCATCGGCAGCGTGGAGGAGATCATCCGCGACTCGTTCGCAACCGATCGTCACAAGAGCCGTGTTCTCATCGTAAAGGCGGAAGGGGTGACCATCTCGGCCACCAACCTGGCCGACGCGGTCGGTGCCCGACTGGAGGGTGAACTGGACGTCGACATCCGGGCCACGGTCCTTGGCCACGTGGTACGCGGCGGGCGACCCTCGTATCAGGACCGCATGATGGCCGGCCGGCTGGCACTTGGCGCGGTCAACGCGCTCGCCGACGGGGCCGACGACATCATGGTGGCCTGGTCGACTACGACGCCAGGAGGCGAGGCGACGCCCGACCCCCGGGTAACTCGATTCCCGCTGCAAACAGTGATCGACGAGGGAGTTGCCCTCCTCGATGGAACCAGCGAAGTCACCAAACGTCGGATGTCGCGGATGAAGACCGTCCAAGGCGTGCTCGCCCTTTAGTCCTCGTTCTCCCAGGAGCTGGCCGGAAACCGCGCCTTCGAGGAGGCCGCCCGCCGCGCCGCATAGGCAGCAACTTCGGAGCGGCGCGACATGCCCATCTTGGTGAGAAGGTTCGAGACGTAGTTCTTCACGGTCTTCTCAGCGAGGTTGAGGTCGGCGGCAATCTGACGATTGGTGAGGCCCTGCTCGATGAGATCGACGATCTTGAGTTCTTGGCCGGACAAACGATCGAGCAATGAGTCGCCGGTCAGCTCGCCGCGCACCCTCTTGAAGACCATCTCGACAAGTGCCGGGTCAAGGAGGGAGGCCCCGCTGGCGGCCGCCCGAATCCCGGTCAACAGCTCGTCGGGCTGGATCTTCTTCAGGACGTAGCCGGCCGCCCCAGCCATGATCGCCGAATACAGCGCCTCGTCGTCTGCGAACGAAGTCAAGATGAGCACCGTTGTCCCCGGCCAGCGCGACATGATCTCGCGGCAAGCGTCAACGCCCGTGCCGTCTGGCAACTGCAAATCCATCAACACCAGATCGGGCTCGTCCAGGCCAACTCGGCGAATTGCTTCCTCAACCGAACCGGCCTCGCCCGTGACCTCGATGTCATCCTCGGCCTCGAGGAGCGCGCGCAGGCCCTGACGGACAATTGCGTGGTCGTCAACGATGACAACCCTGACAGAGGCTTCTGACATGTTGCGACGGTAGCCAGCGTCAATTTTTGATGCCAGGGCCTTACGACCCTAAGAGCGCACTACGATCGGTCCGATGGAAGGCCCCAAGCCCCTAACGCTCGATGCGGCGCTCGATAGTCCCTTCTTCAACCTGTCCCCGGATGGGATCGTCGTAGTGGACAAGAACGGCACGATCGTGGCTATCAACAAACAAGTGACGGAGATTCTGGGCTATGAGGATTCCGAGCTAGTCGATCAACCAGTCGAGACGCTGCTAGTGGATCCGCTGCGCAAGCTCCATGTCTCGCACCGCGACGGCTATATCGCCAGCCCGCATCCTCGCTCGATGGCAGCCAGCCTCCAACTCGCCGCTCTCCACAAGAACGGAGATGAGATCCCCGTCGACATCGCACTCAGCCCATTCGATGCGGATGATCAGATCTACACCATCGCGGCGCTGCGCGACGCCACAGTCCGGATCGAAGCAGAACACGCCATCTCGGATGCCGACGAGTGGCGGGCCATCATCGATGATCGCCAACGTATTGCCCGCGACCTCCACGACACCATCATCCAGGACATCTTCGCCGCCGGCATGGGCCTCCAGGCACTGCAACGACGGATTCCCGAAGAAGGCCCGCGAACCCAGCTCGGGGACGCCGTCAGCCACCTCGATAGTGTCATCACCCGGCTGCGCAAGGTGATCTTCAACCTCACCCAGGGAGACGAGACCGAATCGATCGATGTTGCCAGCCGCAGAGTGATCGCTGAGGCAATCAACGGCTCCGGGATCGAGATAGCGATCACCGTTACCCCCGACGATCGGGCCCTTCCGGCGCGGACACAGGAACACGTGTTGGCGACCTTGCAGGAAGCCTTGAGCAACGCGGTCCGCCACGCCAACGCAAGCAAGGTCGACATCCTCATCGAAGCTTCTAACTCCGTGTGCCGGCTATGCGTCGCCGATAACGGAGAGGGCATGCCGGACGCCGCCGCCACCCGCCCCGGCTTCGGGCTAACCAACATGATCAACCGCGCCCAGGTCCTTGGCGGCAGCTGCGACATCACCCCCCGCCCCGGCGGCGGCACAATCGTGGAGTGGAAAGTCCCCCTTTAGTGCGGGTGGCGGACGACTATTACGTCGCAGGGGGCGCCGTGGATGACGGCGTGGCTCGTGCTGCCGAGCAGCAAGGCTTTGACTCCTCCTCTGCCTCTCGTCCCGACAACGATGAAATCAGCGCCCGTTTCTTCGGCGTAGCCGATGATCTCGCGAGCGGGCTCACCGCGCCGCATCACGACCGTAGGGGTTACCGATAGCGTGGTAACTGCCTTTTCGTACGCCTCCGTGAGGTGTTCCTCCTCCAGCGCGTACAGGTCGATCTGATAAGGGTTACTCATGGCGGTCCACTGATAGGACTGCACGTGGGCAACCAGCATGACGTGATGCTCGGCGTTCAGGCACTTAGCCAGTTCGTCGGCACGGGCAAGCGCTGCGTTTCCATGGTCGGATCCGTCGTAGCCGGTAACTAGTAGCACGGTGTACCTCCTTCGTCTTCAGTCTTGTCCACAAGTACTCTCCGAGGAAGGGTCTATGGCCCGACCGGCCCCGCCGAAAGTCTCTAGTGGCGGTCTGAAGAAATCGTGGAAACTAGGGCATGAACAGTTTGACGCCGCAGGAGATCGCCGAAGTCATCGCTGAAGCCAAGGTGGCCCACATTGGCGTCCTGTCTCATGGTGAACCCTACGTGACGCCGATTTCATTCGTTGCCTTGGACGATGGCATCGCGTTTCGTAGCCTGACGGGTGCCCGGACGGATGCAATCGCCGCCCATCCGCGCGTTTCCGTCGAGATGACCATCCACAACGAAGAGACCGGTTCGTGGCGCAGCGTGGTTGCATCCGGAACCGCCGCCATGATCGAGGACACCGAACAAGAGGCATCCATCCTGCAGGAACTCATTCGGAGGTACGCCGAGTCGTTCAACAGCCTCCTCGGAGACACTGGCCCAACGCTCACCAAAGCGTACGTCATGCGTGTGCACTTCGATGCAGTGTCCGGGCGCAGCTCGGGAACCTACCTGCAGCCGAAGACACGGCCGGGGCGTCTCTAGTACCAGCGGCGCCAACGCCTCTTCTGTCAGTGACCTGTATCGACGGATGGCGAGTCTTCTCGCTCCATGACGTCGTAGGCGATTGACGCGATTCCCGTGACCTGGCCGATGTTGGTCGCAATCGACAGCACCGAGAACACCGCGGTTGTCATGAAGAAGTCCAGATGACTCCCGAGGTCCTTCACGATCTCGAATCGCCCATTGCCTGCATCAACAACATCGATGCCGAAGAAGCCGGCACCAACAACCTGCCCGACGAGAGCACCGACGACTTGGACGACCAGACCGACCAGAAACTGAATCAGAAGGATGCGGCCGAACACAGCCCACCAGCGGCCCCGAACCGTTGACCAGGCGCCCAGGATCGGATTGGCTCCCCTCCGCTGGACAACCAGAGCGATCGGGATCAGGGCGATGACAATTGCCCACCAGAGCGCGGCGCCCCCTACAGCTAGGCCGCTCAGAACGCCCAGTCCAACGGCTGACCGTGCCAGGACGATGAACAAGAGAAAGCCGCCCAAGATCGGGAGTATTCCGATGAACGCCCATCCGAGCATGCGCGGTGCCGCGGCGATGCCGAACTGCAGGGCAGCGGCCCAGCCGCCCGGCGTGTCGGTGGCGGCATCCCACGCCAAACGATGGTGCGCCATGGACGCAACGACATAGATGAGGATGGACACCCCAACAAAAATCAACACCTGCCAGGTTTGAGTCGCGCCCCAGCCCACCAGCTCGTCATTGACAATGTCGATGGCGACGATGATCGGTCGGACGACAGCGACAGCGAGGAGGGCAAGGAGGATTCCGGCAACTACGGACACAAGAAGGAAGTCGTCCCATCGTGCCCTTATCAAACTGAATGTGTGACCCAGGAAATCTCCGAGGTCGCGCAACTCGCCTTGACGGCGCTGCTTCAATCCACGCTCTTTGCGACGGATCTGCTCTGACCACTTCTCACCGTCCCACCATCTCTCCTGCACGGGAGAAGTGGGGTCGTCGTACCAGCCTGCCGGAGGAAGATCCGTCATGAGGCGGGAGCCTAGGCGGACGGAACGGCTCTCCTACCAACCGCCATCTCCCATGCCCAGCTGCGGAGCCGCCGTGGCCCGCTAGCCTTTGCCTTACCGTGCAAGGTGGGGCGCTAGGGGTGCCCTGAACCCGAAAACCTCTTCATGCGGGGCTGATCCCCCGCCCGAGGGTGAGTAGTTGCCGGGCCAGCGCCGGGATCCATCGGCGATGAAGGTCGGGTCCTACGCGGCGGGACGTTGTGAATCGGGTCAGGTCCGGAAGGAAGCAGCCCTAAGCAGGTCGCTCCCGGGTGCCGTAGGACAGCCCGGCCGGAGTCGATGCCCCGGAACGCGCCGATGGCTACCACTCGAAGGCGGGGGGCACGGTATCTTCGAGCAAATCAAGATTTTGCTCGAAACCGACCTATCGCACTGGCACCAGGTGGACTGGGACGGTTGAAGAACGCATCACACGTTCGGCGGTTGAGCCGAGGAGCCACCGGGCGGGGCCGGTGCGACCGTGGCTGGACATTACGATCATTTCGGCGCCCCTACTTTCGGCGGTGTCGGTGATCGCGGCAGCGGGGTCTCTTGCGTCGATGACCATCGTCTCCACGGTCAAGTCGGCGCTTTGGAGCCTCGTGGCGTGTTGGCCGAGATACGAGAGGAGCGCCTGCTCTGCCGTGATGCGCTCCGACTCCATCACCTCAATCATCGCATTGTTCACAACGACGTCGCCCACGGTGAGCAGCAGCAACCCGTAGCCGAAGGCTTTCGCCAACTCCGACGCTTGGGCAAGAACCGACGCCGCGGCCTCTGAAGTGTCAAGCGGAACGAGTATCAGATTCATGCGCGGCTGCTCCTTGCTGATTTTCCGGTCGCCTAAGACTAAGTGATCGACAGTGTGCCCTGCAGCAAATGGACTCCGGGCGGGGTCGCTAAGCCTTCTCCAGGATCACTCCATATACAAACCCGAGCGGGCCCGAGCGCCACATGTCGATCACCACAAACGGCGTCGCTGTGTACATCTCCTCGGGCGGCGGCAGCTTGTCGAGGCTGCGGTTGAGGTAGGTGTACTCCTCGCGGGCACGAGCTGCCGCACCCACCACCGGCAGCACAACCGCGGTGCCGGCCCTGTGCAACCGAGCCTTGAGACCGCCGGCCGGCCTGCCCAGATCGACGATGCCGGCCCGGCCGCCGGGCCGCAGGACTCGATGAACCTCGGCCAGCGTCGCCCCGAGCGAATCCAGGTTGCGCACCACGTAGGCTGAGAAGACTGCGTCGAATGAACCGTCGACAAAGGGGAGGTCCTCACCGACGGCTACCACCCGCTTGCCTGCCGGGTTCAGAGCGAGCATCTCCGGAGCCGGGTCGAGGGCAACCACGTCGAACCGATCGAAGATGGCGTTGGCGGCGCCGGTGCCGGCCCCCAGGTCGAGCAGGCGGCCGGAGGGCAGCCGGGCGACGGCGCGGTCACGCCACGCCTGGTCCCGCCCCAGGGAGAGAAGTCGGTTGATCCGGTCGTAGTTGCTCGCAATGTCTGCGAACACTCTGCCGTTGGACATACTCAGGCAGGCAATTCGATGCGTTTGAAGTCGAGGTACTTGTGCAGCACCTCAGGAACAACAATCGAGCCGTCAGCCTCCTGGTTGTTTTCGACGATGGCGATCAGCCAACGGCCGACCGCGATCGCCGTACCGTTCAATGTGTGTACAAGCTCGTTGCCTTTGTCGCTCTTGTAGCGAATCTTGAGGCGACGTGATTGGTAGTCGGTTGTGTTCGACGTTGACGTGATCTCGCGATAGCGGCCTTGCCCGGGGAACCACGCCTCGATGTCGTACTTCTTGGCGGCTGAGGCGCCGAGATCGCCCGCGGCGACATTGACCACGCGGTACGGGATACCCAGGCCCTGCACGAGCTCTTCTTCGCGGGCCAACAGGAAGTCGTGGGTTGCGGCTGATTCCTCCGGCTTGCAGAAAGTGAACATCTCGATCTTGTCGAACTGGTGCACCCGGAAGATCCCCCGCGTGTCCTTGCCGTAGGTGCCCGACTCGCGCCGGAAGCACGTCGAAAACCCGACATAGCGCAGCGGAAGGCTGGCGGCATCCAAGATTTCATCGCCGTGCATTGCGGCGAGCGCCACCTCCGAAGTACCAACGAGGTAGAGGTCGTCAGCGGGCAGGCTGTAAACTTGATCCTCGTCACCTGGAAAGAATCCGGTCCCATAGAGGGCGTTGTCGCGCACCAGCACCGGCGTCACGACCGGTACAAAACCGTGTGGTTCCAGCATGTCGAAGGCGTACTGCACCAAAGCGAACTCGAGCCGCACGAGTGGCCCGAGGATGTAGCCGAAACGGGACCCAGAAACCTTGGCGGCTCGTTCGATGTCGAGGAAGCCGTGCATCTCGCCCAGCTCCACGTGGTCGCGGGTGGCGACTACGGCGTCTGGCACGTCGCCCCAGCGGCTGATCTCGACGGCGTCTTCTTCTGAAAAGCCGTCGGCGGCGGTGGGGTCGACGAGGTTGGGGATCGTCACCCACTGAGCTTCGAAGGCAGCATCAAGTTCGTCGGCTTCGGCGAGAGCGTTCTTGTATGCGTCAGATAACTCGCCGGCGCGAGCTATCGCCGCCACCTTCTCATCGCCTTCGAGTTGGGCGATGCTCTTGCCGGACTCCCTCTGTTCGGCGCGCATCTCCTCAGCCCCGGCCCGAACCTGACGGCGCCGCTGATCCGATTCGACGAGTGCGCCGACGTCGAGAGTGATACCGCGCCGCTGCAGCGACGCAACTAACACCTCGGGTGTGTGGCGCAGGATGGATACGTCGATCATGACCCGATGCTACCGGGCCATGGCACGGGAGATGGCCGCACCCTCCTCGGGCGAGAGTCGCTCGGTGCCGGCGCCGGATCGAACTTCCTTGGTGAAGAACAGCGTCTCGTTGCGGCCGACCAGCAGGCTGATGACCAGCCCGTCACCGGTCGAGTCGAGCATGGCGATCGATCGCGACAGCTTGCCCCCGACGTCTCCGAACGCGTCGTACGTGACGACGCCGGTGTAACTGAGTGCGCGGGGCAGGCGTTGTTCAACACTCTGGAGCCGGGGCTCGAGGTCGCCCACGGCACCCTCGACCTTGGCCAAATCGGTGTCAATGGAACGCATCAGGTCGATCACGTTGCCGTCTTTGGGAACAGAAGCAAGCCTGCGCCGCAAGCCCGCAACCTGCATGGCGAGTCCGAGCGCGATCACCAGCGCCAATGCGGCGAGGAATGCGGCGATGGTTGCTGCGGTCATGCGTCCTGATTCCGGAAGAAGACAAGCTCGAATACGTTATTCAGCGGGTCTGCATCCTGGGTGATCGAGGCAGTTATCTGCAAGTTATACAGCTCGCCGGGGACGAGGTCGAGGTCGGCGAACTCGACCGTCCTGGCCTCACCGGCATCTAGCGACAGGATCAGCTGCTCGCGCAAGGTCGGCGCATCATCTCCTGAACTCAGCCCGAGCTCGAGAGCGACCCTGATCGACTCCTCGATGAGATTGCCCTCGTTGGTGACTACGACCAGGACTTCGAAAGTGTCGGAGGCCGGCACCACGGGGCGCCCGTTGCTCGTTCCCAGCGGCTCTGGCACGGTTCGGGCAGTTATTGAAATGTCGTGACGACCCCCGAGCTGGCGAGTTGCCCGCAGGCGGGTGGCGATTACCACGCCGTCATAGAGGTTGGCGACCCCCGGGCCGACATAATCGACGTCGGGGATCGATCCGGCCGCCACGTCACCCTCGATCCGCGAGCGTGCGTCCAGGAACCCCTGGTAAGCCAGGTCCCCGACGCGCAACAAATCGAATACGCCGGTCAGCGCGCTCTCGCCGACCGGGTCCTCGTCCACCGAGTCGAGGATCAACAGGACCGCGTCGTCCAGAGATGTCATGGCGTCTCGCCAGGCGCCGAGGGCAACGGTCAGGTATCCGTTCGCTTCAGCCACTGAGGCCGGCACCTCTTGAGCAGCGAGAAGCTGAACGTCGCCCGCAACCTGGCTTCCCAGCGAGTCGATCTGATTCAACAGGTCTTGCCGCTCCAAGCCTCCCAGGGCGGTCAACATTGCCGTCAGTGAGGCTGCCAATCCGGCTTCGTTCTGGGCGATTTGGGTCGCCTGGGCCATGTAGTCGGAGGCCCGCCTCTCGTCGGTCCGATATCTGACGGCCAGAGCGATCAATGCAACGGCCAACGCCAAGATCATGAACAGAATCAGGCGTCTGCGGCGCCGACGCGAGTCGTAGCTACGGCGACTGGGCGCCAGGGAGGGATAGGCCATCACGACGATGGTAACGGGCGTTGACGAGTGGAACTCTGAGCAGCAGAGCCGTAGCACGTTGCTCGACCGTGGCCGGGCCGTCCTCCGCCTGCCCGGGCGCCGTATGATCGAGCCCATGAACACAAACGATGTGCTGGCCGACGCATTCAGTCGGATCAAAGAAGAGGTCCACAGCGCGGCGAACGGCCTATCGGCAGCCGGGCTGCAGTATCGGCCGGACGCAGATGCCAACTCGATCGGCTGGCTGGTCTGGCACCTTGCCCGTGTCCAGGACGACCACGTTGCCCACTTGGCCGGACGCCGACAGGCATACGTCGACGACGGCTGGGCGGAACGCCTCGGCCTGGTCGCCGATGAGGGCGACTTGGGCTACGGCCACACGTCACAACAGGTCGCCGCGGTCAAGTTCGATTCGCCGGATACAGTCGTCGCCTACTTCGACGAAGTTCACGCCCGGTCGCTCGAATACGTCGCCGCAATCGACGCCACCGAACTCGACCGAGTGGTGGACGAGCGGTGGGATCCGCCCGTGACCGCCGGTGTTCGCATTGTGAGCGTCATCGACGATTGCATGAACCACGCCGGCCAAGCCAACTACGTAAGAGGAATGCTCGACCGCATCGCATAGCCGGGATGACGACGGCTGGGCCATTGCATGGCGACGATGGCGGGTAAGCGCGAAAACCGAGACACGCATATTGCCGGTTATCTCTCGGTTTCAAGGGCTGTTTTGTGGGCGCGGCGAGCGTGATTATGCACTGATCTCAGCGACTCGTGCCTTCTAGTCGACAACACGACCTGGGCAACGAGCCGGCCATCTTCACCGGATCTTGTTGGAGTCACTCGCCCACCAACGGTACCCAGACGGTTTGCCTTCCAATGCAGCTTCGGCAGCCGTGGGTCGATGCCAACTGGCCAAGGGGTAGTGACCCCCACCGAGGTGGACCCGCTAGCGCAGGCGGCCGAACTCGTTGATGTCGAGGCTGAACGATCCGCCGTCCGTCACCGTGAGCCGCCCGTCTTGTTCTACGTATCGAACATCCTCGACATTGGTTTCGCTCGGAGCGACGTTGATGACGAAACCGCTCGCCGCCAGAGCTATTACCCGAGTCCGCAACTCTTTGCCGCGAACATATGTTGACGAGCTGGAGTCGTATATGTAGACATAGCCGGTGATCCGCATGGCCGAGGCGTCTACCCGTTCGACTGCTCCAAAGAAATGGCGGCGCACATCGCTATCGAACATCCGCCGCTCGATCACGTGGACCTTGTCTCCGATATCGACCAGCATTGTCGGGACCCTTCTCATGTGTAGTCCGATCAGCCGTCAGGTTAATTCCCGAACCAGGAAGACCCTGTGATTAGGGGCCCGTCGCTGGATTTGGACGCAGTGGTTGCGAAGACGCTGTTGCTGTACGGATCAGCAGATTCTCAAACGGGTTCGAGTCACGGTCATCGTTGGCAGAAGCGGCTGCCGAACGCCCGACTGGAGATGGTGCCGGGAGGGGATCACGAGCTGCTCGTGCCGAAGTGGGCAAGGATTCTCTCGCATCTCGCGCCTCGCCGCACAAGCCAACAGAACCGCTAGCACTTCGACGATCTCCTGCTCGCCACCGACTCTGGTGACAGTTGCGCACGGTGGCCCACGCGGCTGGCTGCGTTCCCGGAGTTGCGAAGCAACTCCCAAGGAACTCGATTCCATCGAGTTCCCGTGGGCGAGGAGGGACTTGAACCCTCACGAGTATTACCTCACAGGAACCTGAATCCTGCGCGTCTGCCAATTCCGCCACTCGCCCAGCGGCGGCGAAATGGTACCAGCCCCGCAATGACCCACCTCCAGCCCGCCAAATCCGGCACCTCCGTACAATCTCTCACATGGGCCTGGCACGAGAACTCGAAAAGCGGCTGGAACGCCTCGTTGACGGGGTATCCGGAGCGATATTCCGCGGCCGCGTCCACCCGGTCGACCTGGGGACGCGGATCATCCGCCAGGCCGATCTCAACATGACCGAAGGTCCGGCCGGTCCGGTTGCCCCCAACCAATACGCCGTGGCGCTGAACCCAGATGATCTGGCTGCAGCCGGTGACCAAGACCGCCTCGGCGCCGAACTGGCATACACGCTCCGAGCCATCGCGGCAGACCGGGGGTGGCGCTTGGAAGGGCCGCCCGTCGTGACCGTCGCCGCCGATCCGGAGCTGAAACCTCACCATCTGAAGATCGTAAGCAGCATTGAGCCGGGCGATCTAGAGCCGTGGGGCCAACTGATCGGCACCGGGCGTCACGCCAATATCTGCCTCAACCGTGTTCTCATCGGCCGGGCCGACGAGTGTGACCTGACGTTGCATGAACCTGAGGTGTCCCGGCGCCATGCCATTATTCACCGTGAACAGCAACGCACGTGGGTGACAGACCTAGGTTCAGCCAACGGAACCACTGTCGACGGAGTCGTCGCTACCTCAGCGACTGCGCTCCGCCCCGGAGCCCGGCTAACGCTGGGTCCGGCCACGTTTATGTTTCGATTGGTGGAATTGTGACCAGAATCTCAGGAGGCGACTGACCCCGATGCCAGCACTGTTTCTCAACCTCCTCAAACTGATCTTCCTGGCCTTGATCTACCTTTTCTTGTGGCAGGTGGCACGTTCCATCGGCTCCCATGTCGGCTCGCCGCTGGCGGGTAGATCCACAAAACGTGCCGGTGAAATGGTGGTCGTTCGGTCCGATTCGATCGCCGGGCAGAGGTTCCCGATTGGCGTCCCCGCGGTGATGGGACGCAGTAACGAAGCCGACATCGTGATCGACGATCCCTACGCCTCCGACTTTCACGTCCGCGTCGGCTTGCAGGACGGGGCCGTATTGGCCAACGACCTCGGCAGCACGAACGGCACTTATGTGAACGGGCGGCGGGTGACCGTGCCGACGCCGTTGATCAAGGGCGATTCTCTCCAGATCGGCAAGACCATCCTCGAGGTCCGCTGACAGACCTGGGACTCGCGGTCGGGTCGCCTACCCACTGGGGCGCTGGCTGGCATTCGTCAGCACCTCCGCACTTGGACCCATTGACTCTGGGCATCGTCCTAGTTGTTGTGGTAATTGTGATCGGCATCGGAGCGGTCATCCGGCATAGGCTCGGCAATGCCGGCGAGAAGGGTGCGATACCCCACTCGCCTGAGTACGTCCAGGCCCTCCAAGAGCTGGACGAGCTGAAGACCGGCCGAATCTGGGGCGATTTACCAAGCGACTCTCTGCACTGCTGAGTCAGCCCGGGCAGAATGCCGCGACACCGGCGGATTCGGCAACACGCCGAGCCCCCGATTGAGCGCGGCCAGGCTCTTGCGAAAGGACCCTCCATTCTGAGCGACGTCCGCTGGGTTCCGTGTCGCCACGGGCGCGCAAACTAGGCCCGCTGATATCGTGGACGGATGAACGGATGGCCGCAGAATGCAGGCGAGCGGACGACGGATGAGATTGCAGTGAAGAATCCCCTCGCTGATCATCCGCACCCCGCCCCGCTGCCGCTGAGGTTGGCGACGTGATACCTAACGCGATCGTATTGGGATTCATCGGAGGGTTGCTGCCCGGCTCTCGGTGGTGGCCGATTCCGGTCATCGGTGTTCTCTGGTCGATCATGTTGACCGTCGGTGGTGACCCCTCAATGTCCTTCGCCCAAATCTGGATCGGCGGCCTAGCCCTTGGCGCCGTCAACGCTGCGGTGGGGCTCGCCTTCGGCAGGGGCATCGCCAAGGTGATCCAGGTTTCGACCGACTGGTCCCGAGCCGGAGAGAGCGTATCTTGAACTACACGATCGCGACGGCGACACACGTCGGGAGGGTGCGTGCCGGCAATGAGGATGCCGTCTTCCCGACCCAAGACGAGTCGACTGCGGGGCCGGTCGTCGTCGCCGTTGCCGACGGCATGGGAGGCCATGCGGCGGGCGAGGTGGCCAGCGCAATTGCGATATCCAGCGCCGTTGGGCTCGAAGCAGGGAGCGCGCTAGAACGGGTCGAAGCGGCCAACGCAGCGGTACTTGCAGCAGCAGCCGGGGACGTCTCTAAAGCCGGGATGGGAACCACGCTCACGCTGGCCGTCTTCTGGCCGGATGGCCGGCTCGAGATCGGCCACGTGGGAGACAGCCGGGCATATCTTCTTCGCAATGACCGGCTCACCCAGCTCACCATCGACCACACATTTGTCCGTGAACTGATCGCCCAGGGCAGGCTGGCCCCGGAGGATGCCGAGAGCCATCCGCGGCGTCACATGTTGACCCGCACGATCGGCATGGGCAACGTTCGCGTCGATTCGCTCGACATCTACCTGCAGCCGGCCGACCGGGTCTTGCTGTGCTCGGATGGGCTGACCGGGTTGGTCTCGGACATCCGCATCGCCCGCATCCTGACGAGTACTCCGGCACCGGCTGATGCGGCCTGGTCACTGATTGAGGCGGCGAACGCCGCCGGCGGGCACGACAACACGACCGTCGCCGTGGTGGACGTCGTCGAATGAGTCGCTCCGCTGAGGCGGCGCTCCTCCTGACCGCCAGCGTTGTTGCCGCCTTCGGCACGGCCCTGATCGGATTCACCCGCGGCGTCGGCCTCGACGCCCAGGTGGCGCTGACCTTCATCGTCTTTGTCGGCGCGTTCGGAGCCGTGCACCTGGCGCTGCGCCGCTGGGCACCGTCGGCCAACCCGTATCTGTTTCCCCTGGCCGCCTTCCTCGCCGCGATTGGGCTCACCGAGGTCTACCGACTGGATTCCAGTCTCGGTAGCGTCCAGCGCTGGTCACTTCTCATCGCCGGCGTGGCCGCAGCAGGAGTGCTGTTCGCTCTCAAGGGGGACGGCGTTGTGGCGCTACGGCGCTACCGATACCTGTTCCTGGCGGCCGGCGTGGCTTTGCTTTTGCTGCCGTTGCTACCCGATTCCTGGCCGATTCACGGCATCGAGGCCAACGGGTCGCGGCTCTGGATCGGGTTCGACTTGCCAGGCGGCCGGTCTGTCAGCTTCCAACCGGGCGAGATCGCCAAGCTGAGCCTGGCAATCTTCCTGGCGTCTTATCTCGCCGACCACCACCTTGCGATGGGCACGACCCGGCGCACGATCGGGCGTCTCGAAATACCTGCGATCAGCCAGTTTGGGCCGATTCTCTTGGCGGCCGCAGCAGCATTTGCCGTCCTCGTCTACCAACGCGACCTCGGCGCGTCACTGCTGATATTCATCCTGTTCGTCGGCGCCATCTACCTGGCGACCGGCAAGCTGGTCTACTTGGTTGCCGGCGGGGGACTGGTGGTGATGGGCGGCCTAGCTTCGTACCAGCTTTTTGCCCACGTCCAGCGTCGGGTGACGGCATGGCTCGACCCGTTCGCCGACTTCTCTGACGCCGGCTACCAGGTTGCTCAGGGACTGTTCGCCCTCGGATCCGGAAGCCTTACAGGTAGCGGAATCGGCCAAGGCCGTCCTGACCTGATCCCCGCCGCCGCCACCGATTTCATCTTCGCCGCCGTCGCCGAGGAGATGGGGCTCGCCGGAGCCATTGCTGTCATTGCCGGTTTCGCCTTGCTCGTCGCCGTCGGCTTCGGGATCGCATTGCACACCCGCGACCTGTTCCGCAAGTTCTTGGCGGCGTCGCTGACTCTGGTCCTCGCCGTCCAGGCTCTCCTGATCATGGCGGGCGTATTGCGACTGTTTCCGATAACCGGCATAACGCTGCCGTTCATGTCGTACGGCGGAACCTCCCTCGTGGCGAACATGGTCCTGCTGGCGCTGCTGGCCCGGATCTCGCACGGAGCACGTTCATGAACGGGCCGATTCGACATCTCGCTGCCGTGATCTTTGCCGCCTTCGCGGTGCTCGTCGGCGCGGTGACTTTTCTCCAGGTGATCCAAGGACCGGAGTACCGAGACGACCCCCGCAACATTCGTGTTGTCACCGGGCGAGCCGGCAAGGAGCGCGGCACGATCATCACGGCCGACGGCGTTCCCGTCGCCCGTTCCAGCCCGGATCCGGACGATCCGCAGCTCTTCACCAGGACCTATCCGGAAGGCGAAACGTACGCCCACGTTGTTGGCTACGCCACACTCATCTACGGCGTATCTGGAATCGAAAAGAGCCAGTCGGCCGCTCTCGTCTCCGATCGCGATGCAACCATTTCCGGAGTCCTCAACGCGATTCTCGGCGGAGACATCCGGCCCCGCGGCCTGCGCCTCACACTTGTCGACGAGTTGCAACAGGCCGCCGCCGCCGCTCTGGGAGATCAACGGGGTGCGGTGGTCGCCCTCGACCCCGACACGGGAGCGGTGCTGGCCATGGTCTCCAGCCCGAGCTTCGATCCGGCGTCGTTGTTGGGACGAGGGGCCGGGCCGGCCGGCAACGCATTGGACAGCAGTCCCGCCGAACCACTGCGCAACCGCGCCATCGACCAAACCTACCCGCCCGGCAGCACGTTCAAGATCGTCACGGCCGCGGCCGCGCTCGAGGCCGGCATCGCCGGTGGGGGGACAACGTTCCTCGATCCGGTGGAGCTGCAACTTCCCGGATCGACGGCGACCATCAGCAACTACAACGGAGACGTGTGCGCCGGCGGCGACACCGTCACCCTGACCCAAGCGCTGGTCAGCTCGTGCAATACCGTTTTCGGCGCTCTCGGAATGCAGGTGGGGGCCGAACGCCTCGTGGCGACCGCCGAGGCGTTCGGCTTCAACCAGGAAATCCCGTTTGATGTGGCCGCCCTCGCTTCTGTCATCCCGGGCGCTGCCACTTTTGCCAACGACCTCCCCGGCGTTGCCCAGAGCGCCATCGGGCAACGCGATGTTCGGGCCACGCCGCTGCAGATGGCCCTGGTGGGCGCCGCCATCGCCAACGAGGGCGAAATCATGGAGCCATATCTGGTGCAGCAGGTCTTCAATTCCGAGGGCGAAATCGAGTCCGAGGCCGAGCCGGCGGTATGGCGCCGGGCCGTTTCGCCGGCGACGGCGGCGGCGCTTTCCAATCTGATGGTGAAGGCGGTGACATCGGGGACAGGCTTCCGAGCCCAGATCAGCGGCGTGAGTATCGCCGGCAAGACGGGCACGGCCGAAATTCCCGATGAGGCCCCCGACGTGTGGTTTATTGGATTTGGACCGGTCGACGATGCAGCGGACAGCCCCCGGATCGTGGTCGCCGTCGTGGTTGAAGATGGCGGATCGGGTGGGCTCGACGGAACCGGCGGCTCCATTGCGGCGCCGATCGCCAAAGCCGTGATGGAGGCGTTCCTCGGGGTGTAGTGCCCCGCCGGCTCAGCCTGCCTGGCGAATGTCGCGGCGATCGAAGAGCGCCACCGCGGCAGCAACCAATGCCACGAACAGGGCGAGCAGGACTCCGCCGTGCAGCCAGTTCATCCCGTTGATGAGAGGGTCACTGCTGAGGTAATAGTGAACGGGTGTCCACTTGGTCAGCCCTTCTAGACCCTCGCTCAACGGAAGGAACCCGTTGGCTACAAAAGCGACCAACGCCACACCGATGGCCCCGAAGATCGCCATCCGCACACGGCCGGTGGCGGCGCTGATAGCCAGTGAGAGGGCACCGAATACCAACCCGAGCAGTGTTCCCAGCAGAGTCGTTGCCGCGATGTTGAGCCCGCTCATTCCGAGGCCGCCGAACATCGAGCCCAGAGCCACTCCGGCAAAAAGAGAAACACCCACGACCAGCGCGTACACCACCATCGCCACCGTCTTTTCCAGCACCACCGTGGAGCGCTTGATCGGGTTGGCAAGGAGCAGGCCCATCGTTCGCTTGGCTTCTTCGCCGGCGAGCGCCCGCGACCCGATCGTCACCGTGACGATCATGAACGCTATCGGTGCCATCAAGCCGTACGTCTCGACCTGATACCAGCCCTCCGGCGTTGACAGGTCGCCGCCGCCGAACAGAGCGAGCAGGCCTTCCGGGAAGGCGTCGGCGAGGGTCGCCAGGGTGTCGTCGATGAAGTTGTACATCGGGCCAAGCGCGACGCCCATGATCAAGAACATCACGTACGAGACGATGATCAGTAGGCCCTGGTGTTCCGAGGCAGTTTTGATCCAGATGCGCGAGACCCGGGTCGATCCGGCGAGCCGATTGACGACCTTCTCGGTCATGGGATGGGCTCGCAGCCGATCAACCAGCCCGGCCCCGCTGGCCTGGCCCCTGAGATCGCGTCGGTTGACGCCCACGACCGCGGCGATGGCGAAAAGAACTATCCCTGCAGTGAGTACCGCGAGGTGGCCCCAGGCAACTCCGTTGACGTGCGGCTGGCTGCCACTGAAGTAGTACCAGGGGAAGGCCTTGACACCGCTCTCCACACCTTCGATGAGAGGCAGGATTCCCACCGCGAAGAAGGACAGAACCATCACGGCGACGGTGGCGCCGGATGCCAGCGAGCCTTTTCCGGTCCAAGCGCCGATTGCCAGCGCCAGGAACCCGTGGAAAACGGCGATGATGAACATGTGCAGCATGAGCGCCCCAACGTGGATGCCGGTGATATTCACGTCCAGGAGCGCCGGTACCGCGATCCCGCCGACCCACATCAACAGGGCTCCCAGGCCGGTAAGCAGAATCACATTGGCGCCCTTGGACACGAGGATGTGGGTGCGGCTCTTCGGGTTACCGAGCAGCAGGCCCATCGTGCCGTTCTTCTCCTCGCCCGCAATGGAGGCCGAGCCCATCGACAGCGCAAGGGCGCTGAGCGTCAAGGCACCGTAGGAGGTGTAGATCGCCCCGTAGGCCAGGGCGCCGACGTCTGCGTCGGCCGGGATGTTCATCAGGGATCGGAAGACCTCGGGAAGGTCTGTGTAGACGGCCAGATCGATGTCGCGGTAGACGGCCATCCCCATGAGGAAGAGCAAAACCAGAGTCACCGCACCGATCGCCTCACCTTTCCAGCGATCCAGGAAGGTCTTTGTGATGACCGTGGACAGCATCAGGATTCGACCTCCTCGTAGTAGGTGAGGAAGATCTCTTCGAGGTCGGCCTCATGGGTGGTGATATCCAGCAGGCCGTAGCGCTCAGCCACGACCTTGAGCAGGGTCTCCATCTGCCCGTCAAAAGAAAGCGTGACGTGATGGTTCTGCACGCTCACCTCGCGCACCCCGGGGAGCGGTTCAAAGACCGCAGCATCGACGGACTCGTCGAAGAAGAGGTTCACCGTACGAATCGCCTTGGAGCGGAGGCTGGCAACCTCCTCGACCGCGATCAGCTTGCCGAGTCGGATGATGCCGACACGGTCGGCAGCCCGCTGCACCTCAGACAGTGTGTGGCTCGACAGGAAGACTGATCGACCGTCGGCGACAACTTCGCGCATCATGGTCTGGAACTCGCGTTGCACCAGCGGGTCGAGGCCCGAGCTCGGCTCGTCCATGATCAAGACTTCCGGCTTGTTCATGAATGCCTGGATCAGCCCGATCTTCTGGCGGTTACCGGACGACAGGTCGCCGACCTTCTTGGTTAGGTCGGCGTCGAGCCGATCGGCCAGTTGATCAACAAAACCCCAGTCCACCCCGCCGCGCAGGTTGGCGAAATACGTGAGGGTGTCCCGACCCGTCAGGTTGGGGTACATGGCGAGATCACCCGGGACGTAGCCGATGTGGTTGCGGATCTCGACAGATTGGGTGTGCGAATCAAGACCAAGAACGGAGGCGCGCCCGGACGTGGGTCGGATCTCATCGAGCAAAGTGCGAATCATCGTCGTCTTGCCGGCACCGTTGGGACCGAGGAACCCGAACACCTCGCCTCTCGCCACGGTGAGGTTGAGATCGATCAACGCCTTCGTGTCGCCGTAGTGCTTCGTCAAGTTCTCGGTTTGAATCGCCGGCTCGGTGCTCACGTTTCCTCTTTCTTGCTCACTGCCGCTGGGAGTTGATCTCATCGAGTGCCCGGCCGTAGTCCGCGACCACCTCGCGGCTGAGGAGCTCGCCGGAGAAGACCCGGAGGGCGTAGGGGGCCGCCGTCAGGAGACCCTCCGCGCTCAAGGTGTCGACCCCGAGCGCCCGCGAGTAGTGCTCGTGCAACACGAGGCCGCCCAGCTGCATGACGACCAGCACCGCTGCCTGGCGACGCACGTCTCCGACCGGATTGACGAGACCCACGTCGATGGCTTCGTCGAGCTGTGCGACCGCGTCTTCGATGAGGTCATCAAAGATGCGATTGGCGGCGTCCCCGCTGGTCCCCAAAGTCCAGGCCAGGTAGCGAAGCACCGGCTCGAACAATTGGTATACGGCCGCGATCGCACCACCGTCGCCATAGGTGGATTGATGCATCGCGTCGCGCTTGACTTCGCCGAGCCGCTGAATCACGTACTCATCACAGTCGGTGCGCAAGCGATCTTTGGATCCGAAGTGGTGCAGGACCAGCGCGGGAGAAACGTCGGCCACCGCCGCAATGGCGCGCACCGTTGTGCCCGTGTAGCCGTCGCGGGGGAAGAGAGAAATGGCGGCGTCGCGGATCCGCGCTCGAGTGGTGAGATCCTCCGTCGAGGTCCCGGCGGCGCCCGCTTGCGTCTCGACTGAACGCATGTTCAATACGCTAAACCCATGTTCAGCGGTAGTCAATGGTGAGAACCGGAACAACAACATCCGACACGTTGCGGCCGGCTCGCGCCGAGTTTCGCTCGGGCCGATCTTTCGGCAACTTTCCACACCCCGGAAACGTTGAATACACCGTGGACTCAGTACCATCTGCTGCGGTGACAGAACAGCGACTCCTATCCAACCGCTATCGCATCATCAACCACCTCGCCCGAGGTGGCATGGCCGACGTCTTCCAGGCGGAGGACGAGCTCCTCGGCCGGAGGGTTGCGGTGAAGATTCTCCATCCGCAGTTCGCTTCGGACGAGGCCTTCGTGGCGCGCTTTCGGCGCGAGGCGCAGCAGGCAGCCGGCCTGTCGCATCCCAACATCGTGGCCATCTACGACTGGGGTGAGGACGAGGACACCTACTACATGGTGATGGAGCTGATCGAGGGTCGCACACTGCGTGACATCCGCCGTTCCGAGGGCCCGCTGCTCGCACGACGCGCTGCGGAAATCGCTGCGGAGACGGCCGCCGCGCTCACCGTGGCCCATCAAGCCGGGGTGTATCACCGCGACGTCAAGCCGGGGAACATCATGTTGACTCCCGACGGCTCAGTGAAGGTGACCGACTTCGGTATTGCCCGCGCCCTCGACGACTCAGCCGAGCTGACCCGCACAGGTGCCGTTATCGGCACCGCCACCTACTTCAGTCCCGAACAGGCGCAGGGCCTTCCCGCCGACGAGCGCTCTGACGTGTATTCGCTTGGAGTCGTGCTGTACGAGCTCCTGTGCGGTGTTGCCCCCTTCACCGGCGAGTCCCCGGTGGCAGTGGCCTACCAACACGTCTCCGAGTATGCCGAGCCGCCGAGCGCCATCAACGCCGATGTGCCGGCCGAACTCGAAGCAATCGTCGAAAAGGCCATGGAGAAGGATCCGGCCATGCGCTATCAAACCGCCGACGACATGCGCAAAGATCTCCTGCTTCATCTGCGGGGAGAGACACCACTCGTGATGGCTGCTGCCGCCGCCGCCGGCGCTTCCTTGCCGGCCGCGTCGGCAACGCTCGCCGTGCCGGACTCCGCCACCCAGCTGATGCAGTTGCCGGCGGCAACCGTGCCGCCGGACGAGGCCGCCCGGTCCGTCGCCCAGACGATGCCGGAACAGCGCAGCCAGACCGGATATCTCGTAGCGATCTTTGGTCTGCTCCTGGCGCTGGTGCTCGGTGTCTTCTTCTTGACCCGGCTGCTCACCGCGGAACCGGTTGAAGCCGTCACTGTTGCCGTGCCGGACCTGACCGACTGGCTCAAGGAGGACGCGTTCGAGGAGCTTCAGGTGAACCTCGATCTCAACATCCGCGAGCGGCTCCAGGTGAGCGACACAGTTCCGGCAGGGTTCGTGATCGCCACGGAGCCACCGGGCGGGTCCAACGTCGGTCCCGGGCAATTTGTCACCGTCATCGTTTCCAGCGGCCCGCAACAATTCGCCATCCCCAACGTGATCGAATCCATGGAGGAAGCCGCCCGGACGCTGCTCGAGGCAGGCCAGTTCGAGATTGGCCTCGTCGAGTACAGGTTCAGCGACACGGTGGCGGCGGGTGTCGTCATCAGCCAATCCCCCCGACCGGGCACCAATGCCCCTCCCGGCACGGTCGTCGATCTCGAGGTGTCACAGGGGCCGTTCGCCTTTACCGTGCCGGACGTGCGCCTCGTGTCCGAGGTCAGCGCCCTGATGACCCTGGAGGAAGCAGGCATCACACTCGTCGAGGTCGTCCGCGAGTTCTCTGCCGACATTCTCGACGGCTTTGTGATTCGGACCGAGCCGGGGGCGGGACGGCTCCTCGCCAACGACGATGCTCTCATGCTGGTGGTATCGATGGGGCCGGAGCCCTTCGCACTGCCGACCTTCGTTGGGATGTCGGTGGCCGATGCCCAACGGAGGGCGCTCGACCTCGGCCTGATCTTCATCCTGGAAGACGACACCGAACCAGTGACACTCGACTCCGGTCTGGTCGGGTTGGTGGCGGCGCAAACACCGGACGGCGGAACTGAAGTCATCGTCGGCGACGAGGTCAGGATCCGTCTCGGGAGCCTCATTCAACGAGTGGTGCCCGATCTCAGCGAAATGACCCAGGAAGACGCAGAAACCCTGCTGGCCACGCTTGGCTTGAAACTAGAGGTGGTCGGCGAAACCCCCGTGGAGGACGAGGCATTGGCCGGCCTGATCGTTACCCAGGAAGAGGCCGCCGATTCCGAGATAGGCGACGGCTCCACCATCCACGTAACCCTCGGCGTCTTCGTCCCCCCACCCACCACCGAGCCACCAGACAACTAACGGGTTTCGAGCAAATCAGGATTTGCGCGAGTTTCTCGGTACGTTTGGCTTTCG
>Ga0224512_10001375_pt1 | contig 23476 bp, 26 predicted proteins | sample SF_May12_sed_USG_4_FD_169103 | JGI IMG/M metagenome (GOLD analysis project Ga0224512, IMG submission 169103) | Sediment microbial communities from San Francisco Bay, California, United States - SF_May12_sed_USGS_13 | ecosystem: Environmental > Aquatic > Marine > Sediment | place: USA... | reverse complement strand
GGGGGACATGAACGCCCGGCCCCATACGCCTGAGATGGATCTCGTGCTGGCTGCGGGTTTGGTAGACGCGTGGACCAACGGAGACGGCGAGGGTTTCACTGCCCCGAGCACAGGTCCGAATAAGAGGGTCGATTGGATGTTCCATACGTCCGACCTCGTTGTTGAAAGCGTCGCCACGATCGACACTCACGCCTCGGACCATCGTCCGGTCGTCGCTACGATCACCCGTACCCCCTGAAATGCTCAGCGGGGGCCCGAGGGCCCCCGCTTGTTTCGATCTCGAGGAAAACAGATCAGTCGTCGTCGTGGTCGTCGTTGTGATCATCGTCGTCGTCGCCCTCACCGTCGGCGCGTTGATCACTGTCGTGGTCGTCGTCGTCATCCGCACCAGACTTGATGCGATCGCTGTCGTGGTCATCGTCCGACTCGGTTTCAACTTTGGTCCGAATCGTTCCGCCTTTGAGCACGGCCTCGAACTCGACCTCCCGGTCGCCGGAGCGGAATTTGACCTCGATCTCATTGTCCTCATCGCTCTCGACGGTGTACTTCCAGGATGAAGCGACTTGCTTCACCACCAGCCGCCCGCCCTCGATCGCCAGCGACACCGTGCCGACACCTTTGACTTCGAACGCCGTCGCTCCCGCAAGCACGACCTGAGCGACAGGCGCGGCGGTGGCCCCAGCGGTCGAAACCGTAGTCGTGCTGGTCGTGCTGGTCGCACCGGTGGTGCTGGTCGTGCCGGTAGCACCGGTGGTGCTGGTCGTGCTGGTGGTGCTGGTGGAGGTGGTAGAACTGGCGGCGGTGGTCGACGTGGTTGTCTGCGGACGATCCGAGACAACGCCCGGGTTGGTCAGATTCCGTATCTCCTGCAAGTTGGTGAAGCCATCACCGTCGGAATCGAGCCCCTCGATCGCGGTGAAGTTGAGTCCGCTGGCCTTGAGGGCCGATCCGTACGGATTCAAAGTCGGGACGCTCGTGTGACAGGTCGTGCAGTTGGCCAGGGCGCTCCCTCCTGTGGCCGGATACGCGCTGATAAAGCTATTCAGAATGGTGTCTTTCGCCGAAGCGCTTTCGCTCATCACAAAGACGCCGAAGGCGACGACGAGGAGCGCAAGCGCAGCCAGGAAACGTTTCATCGGTGGTCCCTTCATCGAGTACCACATCAGATTGCCTGATCATTGGTTGTGGGGGCCTTTCCGCAAGGTTAAAGGCCTCCTAAACGTTCAAGTTTCGTCTGATGCCGACGCGCATCTACCGTGAGGGTATGACGAAGTTGTTCTTCCTCTCCAAGCTTCTGCTGGCCATCCTGGGAGCCGTTGTGCGTCAGGTCTTCCGGCGACTGTCTGATGGTCCGCTGGTTGCATCCTGGTCCTGGTCTGTCGAACTGAAGATGGTGGCCTTGCGCGTCTTTCTGGTTGCCTCTGCCCGGGGAGGTGATCGATCGCGCCGGCGCGCTCTGGAAGCGGGCTTCGATCCTCCGCTGCCGCGCTCCTTGCGTCACATCATCAAGACCGAACGGGCCACCGTCGGTGGCATACCGGGGGAGTGGGTGACCCGCGATCATGCCAGGATTGACGACCCCACCATTCTCTACCTGCACGGCGGTGGCTACCTGGCCGGCAGCCCCGCCACCCACCGGCGGTTCATCTCCCGACTCACCTGGGTCACCAGGGCCACCACCTTCGCCCCCGACTACCGCCTGGCTCCCCAGCACAAGTTCCCGGCAGCCGTCGACGACGCGGAAGCTGCGTATGTCGGCTTACTCGAGATGGGCGTCGAGCCGGGCCGTCTGATTGTTGCCGGCGACTCAGCCGGAGGCGGACTCAGCTGTGCATTGCTCCAGAGGTTGCGCGACCACGACCAACCACAACCGGCCGGAGCCGTGCTCTTCTCTCCCTACACCGATCTCGAACACACGGCTCCATCCATCCAGGTGAACGCGGCCACGGACTATCTGCCCCTCGGTCCGGTGATGGCGAACACGTTCTATCTGGGGGAGGCCGATCCAAAACATCCGGAAGCATCACCCATGTACGGGGACTACTCGGGTGTGGCGCCGATGCTGGTTTTCGCCGGTGGGAGGGAGATGATCCTCGATGATTCGCTCCGGTTGGTCGAAAAGGCCGGGGCAGATGGTGCCGACGTCCTCCTGCGCGTCGAGGACGACATGTTCCATGTGTGGCCGGCGCTGCTGCCCAACCATGAAGCGACGCTCCGCACACTGACGGCGGTCGCCGGGTTCGTTGCCGCTCGGACCAAAGCCTGAGAATCGGGATTCGATTTGCGGACGTAGTGCTCGGCAGCGGGCTTAACCGCGAGCTTCTCATATGATTCTCAACCTGCGCTTGTAAGGATCTGCGGACACATCACAGGGAGATGGCCATGAAGGGACAACATCGAGGTGAGCGCGGCGCCGTCAGTGGCGTCGTGCTGGCCGTGGGCGCCCTGGCGGTACTGGCTGCCGGGGTTGGCCTGTGGTGGTTTCTATCAGGAGACGAACCGGCCGCAGTCGATCTGGAGTCGGCCGCGTCGGTCGTTTCGACCTCCATCCCGGCACCATCCGCGACCTCCGATGGGACACCGGGGCCCGAACCGGGCGCCGGGATGGACGGGACCTGGACGGTGGATACCTCAATCGGCTCCTTTTCCTTTGAGGATGCTTCGAGTTCCTTTGTCGGTTTCCGGGTCGCCGAAGAGCTTGCCTCAATCGGCGCCTCGGAGGCCGTCGGCCGTACCCCCGAGGTGACCGGCACGATGGAGATCGAAGGCACGACGCTGTTGGCTGCAAACATCGAAGCGGACTTCACGGCCATCGTCAGCAACGACGACCGTCGAGACAACAAGATCCAAGGAGCGCTCGAGACCAGTCAGTTCCCTACCGCCACCTTCGTACTCACCGAGCCGGTCGATTTCGGGGCGATCCCGGAAGATGGTGAGACGATCTCGGTAACCGCTATCGGTGAGTTGACCGTCCACGGAATCTCGAACACCATCGAGATGCCACTCCAGGCCCAATTGATCGGCGATGTGATTGTGGTCGTTGGCTCGACCGAGATCGTTTTCGCCGATTACAACGTTGAGGCACCATCGGCGGTGATCGTGCTGTCGGTAGAGGATCGCGGGCAGGTCGAGCTGCAGTTGTTCTTCAGCCGCTGAGCTCTGGATGAACGCCCGGATGCGCGATTGGTCGACAATGCCGAAGGTGGAGCTGCACCTGCACCTGGAGGGGGCGATCCCCTTGCCCACCCTGTGGGAGTTGATTGAACAACATGGGGGCGACGAAACCATCCGCACACCGGCTGAGCTGGTGAATTGGTTCACCTACCGGGACTTCGCCCACTTCATGGAAACCTGGGTGTGGATGATCGGCTTCCTTCGAAGCTACGAGGATTTCACCTGCGCCTCCGAGGCCGTTGCCCGGCATCTCGCCTCCCAGAACATCGTGTACGCCGAGTCGTTCTTCTCACCCAGCGACTTCCGGCACCGCGATCTGGACCCCCAGCACCTGGCCATTGCCATCCGGACGGGTCTTGACCGCGTCCCGGAGGTCGAAGTGCCGTTGATCGTGGATCTCGTTCGTGACCGGGGGCCAAAGGGATCCGCCCGCACGCTGGCCGCCATCACCGAAGTGGCCGGCGAAGCTCGGGTGATCGGCATCGGGATCGGCGGATATGAGGCAGAGAACCCGCCCGAGCTATTCGCCGACGTGTATCGAACCGCGCGCAACTCAGGCTTCCGGCTCACGGCCCACGCCGGAGAGGCGGCGGGGCCGGAAAGTGTGTGGGGAGCGATCAACGCTCTGGGGGTGGAGCGGATTGGGCATGGGGTGAGGGCTGCTGAAGATCCCGCCCTGGTCGATTACCTGGTCGAACATCAAACTCCGCTCGAGGTCTGCCCCACCTCGAACATCCGCACCGCGGTGGTGTCTGATTGGGAAACCCATCCGGCCCGCCAATTGATCGAAGCGGGGGCTATGGTCACGATCAACACCGATGACCCGGCGCTCTTCCACTCGTCGCTGGCCGGTGAGTATGAGGTGCTCCAGGAGCGATTCGGCCTTGAGGAGGACGCGATCAGGCGAATCTCCCGGGCGGCCGTAGAGGCCTCGTGGGCGCCGGCGGAGACCAAGGCACGGCTGACCGGGTCGCTCAATGCCTGGTGGGACGCTGCGGACTGACCCGGCGTACAATCCGGCCATGTCTTTCATCACCCTCTCCACCGATTTTGGCAACCGGCAGGGGAGCCAAGCCGTCCTGCACGGTGTCATCTATCAAATTGCGCCCGATGCGGTTGTCACTGATTTGACTCACGAGATCACTCCGCAAGACATCCGGGAAACCAACTTCGTTGTGGACAGCAACGTTTTCTTCTTCCCATCCGGGTCGATTCACGTGATCGTGGTTGACCCGGGGGTTGGTACGGAAAGGAGGGCGATTGCCGCCCGGATCGGGGATCACTACTTCGTGGCGCCGGACAATGGGGTGCTGAGCGCCTGTTTGGCACGGGCGGCCCGAAAGGGCTGGTCGACCGAGTTTGTCGATCTGGACAGACCCGAATACTGGCTTCCCGAACTGACCAGCACCTTCCACGGTAGGGACCTCTTCTCACCGGTCGGTGCTCATCTCGCGGCGGGCGTGCCCCTGTCGGAGCTGGGAACACCTTTTGACGACCCGGTCACGATCCCGCTGTGGGGAGCGGCGCGCAACGACGACGGCAGCGTCGCCGGGGAAGTCATCTACATCGACGACTTCGGCAACGCAATCTGTTCGATCCTTCCCGAGGAGATCGACCACCTGCCCGTTCCCGATGGCGTTGAGGTCGAGCTGTGCGGGGCCACGATCGAGGGAATGGTCGGCACCTTCGGCGACTCCGAATACGGTACCGATACGCTGATTGCGTTGTGGGATTCGAGCGGCTACCTGCTCGTCTCGGAGAACAACGGAACGGGGGGAAAGGTGATCCAGCCCCAGCCGGGTGATCAGGTAGTTGTGCGGGCCAGGAGCTAGAGGCGTCCGGCTTCGATTATCCGTTGCAGGAACTGCTGCGTCCTGGCCTCCTGCGGGTCCCGGAAGATCCGATCCGGTGGGCCGTGTTCGAGGATCACGCCGGCATCGAGAAAACAGACCCTATCGGCCACATCTCGCGCGAACCCCATCTCATGGGTGGCGATGACCATCGTCATGCCGTCTGCTTTGAGATCCCGGATGACGTTGAGGACTTCGGCAATCAGCTCGGGATCCAGGGCGGAGGTGACTTCGTCCAGGAGGATCAACTCAGGATCGATGGCCAGGGACCGGATGATCGCGACCCGTTGTTGCTGACCACCGGAGAGCCGGTCGGGATATTCGTCGACCTTGTCGTCGAGTCCGAACTTGGCAAGCAATTCCCGGGCCCGCGCGTCGGCGGTTGCCCGGTCCACGCCGTGCACCTTGCGAGGGCTGAGGGTGATGTTGTCAAGCACGCTCATGTGTGGAAAGAGATTGAACGCCTGGAACACGATACCCATGCGCTGGCGTACCTGATTCGGGTTGACCCCGGGGGCTGTGATCTCGTCCTCATCTATGAAGATCTGTCCATTATCGATCGGATAGAGCAGATTGACACACTTGAGCAACGTCGACTTGCCCGACCCTGAGGCGCCGATCAAGCACACGACATCGTGATGTTCCACCGCCAGGTCGACGTCGTGAAGCACCACTTTGTTCTCGAAGGCCTTCTGCACATTGCGCAGTTCGAGTTTGGGGACACTCATCCGCCCACCGCCTGCATGCGGCGGCGGTCACGGTCGGTGTACCAGTCGGTGAATCGGGCTACCGGAACGCTGACGAGGAGGAAGAGAACCGCGGCGACCACGTAACTGGTGTAGTTGAAGGTACTGGCGGTGTAGATCTGGGCGGATCGCACACCCTCCCTGACGCCCAACACGAACACCAGGGCCACGTCCTTTTGTAGGCTGACAAAGCCATTGAGTAAGGCCGGAATGACGTTGCGGATGGCCTGCGGCACCAGGACGTAGCGCAGGGTCTGCACCTGGGTCAGTCCGAGAGACCGGGCCGACATGCGCTGGCTCTCCCGCACCGACTCGATGCCGGCGCGGTATACCTCTGCCGTATAGGCGCTGTAGCTGATGACCAGGGCGGTTAGCCCCCAGAACAGTTCCCTGCGAGGTACTCCAGGCAATTGCAGAGCCGGTACACCGAAGCCCAACAACAATATGAGCAGGATGATTGGCACACCCCTGATCAGGTCGATAAAGGTGATCGCCAGTACCCGAAGCGGGAAAAAGGCCGGACCTCGCAGCGCCCGGATCATCGCCACCGCCAAAGCGATGACCAGAATCAGCACCTCGGCGACCAGAAACATCTTGATGTCCAGCCAGAACCCGGTCGCAACCACCGGCCAGGCCTCCTTGAAGTTCGACCAGTTGAAGAACTGGCGTTGAACCGCGGGCCAGGTCTCCGAGGTCAGGACCAGCCAGACTGCCACCCCGATGAAAATGACGGTCGAGGCAAAGGCGATGAGTGCTCCACGGGCGCCCTCTTCGCGAAGGCTCGAACGAGGTCGGGGTCCGAACAAACCCGGACCCCGACCAAAGCGACCGACGGAAGATTGCTCCGTCACATCAGCGCCTCCCTGCAGGGCTAGCCGGTGATGACGTTGATCCCGCCGCCCTGCTGGAGCCATTGGGCAATCAGGCCGTCGATGGTGCCGTCGGCCCACAGGGCGTTGATGGCCTGATTCACGCACTCCACCAGTGGGTTTCCGTCGGCGAACAACAGGCCGTAGTCGTCGGGAGCCGCGGCTGCTGCTTCGAAACTGCCGGCGATCACGGAGCCCGGCACATCTCCAGACCCGGTTATGTAGTAGGCAGTAGGTAGGTCGACCACCAAGCCTTCGATCTGACCGGCGTTCATGGCCGAAACCACATCAAAGTTCTCGTCGTAGACGTTCGGCGGCGAGTCCGGCTGGATGACGTTTTCGACGAACTCGACGCTCGTAGTACCGATCGCGGCGCCGAGCTTGGCCCCCTTGAGATCGTCGACCGTAGTTGCCTCAGCGTACGACGACCCCTCGAGAACGACCAGAGCCTGAGTGGTCACGTAGTAGGGGACGCTGAAGTCGACGACCTCATCGCGGGTGGTGGTAATCGAGTACTGTTGCAGGTTGAAGTCCCAATCCTTCGGACCGGCCACGATGACCTCGTCGAACCCGGTCCGCTCCCACACCACCTGATCATCGGAGAAGCCGAGATAGGCGGCGATCTCGTAGGCAAGGCCAGCTTCGAATCCGCTCTTGGCCGTTGGGTCGTCGTTGAATCCCCCGTCGGCGTCTGTGACCCAGGGTGGATAGGCCGGATCGCCGGTGGCTATCGTGAGGGTTCCCGGGGTGACCAGATTGAGGTTGTCGACGGTGCAGGCTGCCAGCTCGGTCGTCGAGGTGGTCGCTTCAGTGGTGGTCGTTGTTGTTTCGGCTGCAGTCGTGGTGGTCGCGGCATCGTCGGCGCAAGCCGCGGCCAGCATCGTCAGGGCAATCCCGATTACGAGGATTCTGCCCCATCGGGTTCGGCGTGTGCTCATAGTGCTCTCCATATGTGGCTCGACCGACGAGAGCATAGCCGGGTAGCGGGTTGGACCGACTAGGGAACGATCGCCAGTGCCTCTTCAAGTTCGATCGTATCGACATCCCGCAGAGAGTTGTGCAACAGCTTCCCATCGAACCGGCGCAGCTCTCTGATCAAGTGCGTGGCATAAACGTGCGGGAGTTGAAAAAAGGCCGCGGCATGACCCGGAGCCAGATTGGCAGCCGTTCGCCGCATCCACGGGTCGTTGATGCCGATGTCCCGAAGTTTCGCCCACAAGCCTCCGGCGATCGCTCCCAGCGCCAAGCCGATGGCCCAGCCGGTGATGCCGGCCACCACGAGACCGGCCAATCCTCCCCACCAGGAACCGTTCACGGCGCCTTGTACGGTTGAGATATCGCGGGTTTGAAGGATCTTTGTGCGACCGGTCGGTGTCCTGGTGACGATGGCTGCGTCGGTCATCTCGACGGAATGTCTTCGGCCAAGCCGAGTAGCAGCCAACAAGGCCTCGCGTGCCTTCAACTCATCGTCGAAGTCGATAGCCAGAACGTCATGCGCTTCAGCGGTGGAAGTCTCCGACGGCTGAAACGGGAAGCCTTTGTCAATGGTCATGGATTCCTCTTTCTTATTCTCCCACATGCTCTTCGAACATTCTCTGAAACATATGAGACATCGATGAGAACGCCATGAGAGCGTCCGGACATTCCAACGGTGGTTATGCAGCCAAAAGGTGTGATCGGCCACAACCACCAGGCGACGACCGGCCGGTCGTAGCGCTGCAGAAGGGGATGAGGCGCCGCCGGTAAATCGCTTGCCCTATTAATGTCACCAATCCGGATCCGCGCCGCACAACACGTATGCGTCAGGTGCGGAGTCGAGGTGGGAGAGAGGAAACCAGAATGAACGGACCCATTGTGCGCGTTGAAAACGTCGTCAAGACGTTCGGGCCGACGGTGCGCGCTCTCGACGACGTCAGTCTCGAATTCGAGCCGGGCATCGTATACGGGCTGCTCGGCCCCAACGGGGCCGGGAAGACGACCTTGATCCGCGTGTTGACCACGCTTCTCAAGGCAGACTCGGGGTATGCCGAGGTGGCCGGGATCGATGTTCGTAAGGACCCGGTGGCAGCTCGCAATCACATTGGCCTGGCCGGCCAATTCGCAGCCGTCGACGACTACCTCACCGGTCGCGAGAACGTGGAGATGGTCGGACGTCTCTACAACCTTTCCGCAAGTGATGCCAAGCAGCGCGCTGCAGACGTGCTCAAACGGATCCATCTCGACGATGCCGCCGACCGGACCGTCCGCACGTATTCGGGCGGGATGCGGCGACGTCTCGACCTGGCGGCCTCCCTGGTCGGAAGACCCTCTGTCCTCTTTCTGGATGAGCCGACCACCGGCATCGATCCTCAGAGCCGGCTCGATCTCTGGGACCTGATTCGGGATCTGATCGTGACAGGGACGACGGTGCTCCTCACCACCCAATACCTCGATGAGGCGGACCAGCTCGCCAATCAAATCGCCGTCATCGACCGGGGCAAGCTCATTGCCCAGGGCACCGGTAACGAATTGAAGGACAAGATGGGTGGTTCGGTCATCGAGTTGCACGTCGCTGAAGAAGATCGCCCGAGAACCCTCGAGGCTTTGGCGGCCATCTCCGGTGAAGCTACTTTCGAAGCGGGACACCAGAGCATCCGCCTCCCTGCGCCCGACGGATCGCAAACCCTGCTGGCCGTGGTCCGTCGCCTGGACGCGACGAGCATCACAGTTCAGGACGTGGCATTGAAGAAGCCGACGCTTGACGACGTCTTCCTGGCATTGACGGGACGGGGCGCTGCCGAAGCAGAAGCCGAGCGGGAGTCGCCCAAGAAACCGGAACGCCGCAGGCGGCGGGAGAGGAGCGCGGTCTGATGGCAACTGCTACCCGGGCCCCCCGCCACACCAGGATCAGTGCGAGCCACGCCGTCAAGGACATCGCCGTGATCACGCGGCGCAATCTGCTCCGCAACATCCGGTTGCCGCAGCTTCTGATCTTCGCCACGATTCAGCCGGTGATGTTCCTCCTTCTCTTCAACTACGTTTTCGGTGGCGCCATCGGCGGCGCTATCCCGCCGATCGCCCAAGGTGAATACATCAACTGGCTGCTACCGGGTCTGTTGATCCAGGTAGCCGCGTTTGGTGCAGGACAAACCGCGCTGGGTCTTACCGAAGATCTCTCCAAAGGGGTCATCGACAGGTTCAGGTCGTTGCCGATGGCACGTTCTGCCGTGCTGGCGGGTCGAACCCTCTCCGATGTCATCCGAAACGGATTCGTCATCGGATTGATGGTGGCGATGGGTTTCCTGATGGGCTTTCGGTACCAGACCAACTTTGTGGCGTTTCTGGCCGGCCTGGCGGTGGCCATGGTGTTCTCGTACGCCCTGTCCTGGATCATGGCGACCATCGGGCTGGCCGTGAAGAACCCGGAAGCCGCCCAGTCGGCCGTGTTCTTGGGGGTGTTTCCGCTGGTTTTCGCCAGCTCCGTCTTCGTCCCGACCGACACCATGCCGGCGTGGCTGCAGGGATTCGCCTTGAACCAACCGATCACGGTGACCGTCAACGCCCTGCGGGGGTTGATGCTGGGTCGCGAAGCCCTGGCCGACTTCAAACCGGGGATGAGTGCGAATCAGGTGGCCGAGGCCGTGGCTAACGCCCCGACCGTCGAGGGTCAAGTGTTGCTTTCGCTTGGCTGGGCACTGGCGATCATGATCGTGTTCGTGCCTCTCGCCATTCGCGTTTATCGCAGGACGGTGAGCTGACCCGTGGAATGAGGGTCCAGCGGATCTCTAGGCTCGGTACTGTCGGGGTGCTGGAGGAGAGGATACGTGGGATCCGAGAAGCTCTTTGCGGGTATCGAGGCGGGTGGTACGAAGTGGCGTGTGGCGATCGGTCGATCGCCCGAATTGCTGGCGGATACGACCATCGCTACAACGGACCCGGATTCGACGATTTCTGCATGCGTTGAGTTCATCCGCAACTCCGGTATACCCGTCGAAGGGACCGGCATCGCAGCATTCGGTCCGCTTGATCTCGATCCAAACTCGAACACGTACGGATTCCTCACCACAACACCGAAACCGGGTTGGAGCAATACCAATATCAAGTCGAGAATCGAAGACTCCCTGGGGGTCCCGGTAGTTATCGACATCGATGTTGGCGGAGCAGCGCTCGGGGAGTGGCGGTGGGGAGCGGGGCGAGGGCTGGACAATATTCTCTACGTAACGGTCGGGACAGGTTTCGGTGGCGCGTCGTTGAGGGAGGGCCGGACCTTTCACGAGCTCGGTCATCCCGAGATGGGCCATATCACCGTCGAGCGGGAGAAGACGGACACCTTTCCAGGTAGCTGCCCATTCCACAGGAGCTGCCTCGAGGGAATGGCCGCCGGCCCGGCCATCAGTGCCCGGTGGGGACGTCCAGGACCCGAGCTGAGCGAAAGGTTGGAGGTGTGGGACCTCGAAGCGCGCTACCTCGCTCAAGGCATGCAGACCTACATCTATACGCTCGCACCGCAGCGCATCATCCTCGGTGGGGGTGTGATGCAGCAGCCCGGGCTGCTCGACATGGTGCGTAAACGCCTGGAGGAGAGGCTGGCCGGCTACGGTCCTGCACCATCCGATGTGGACAACTTCATCGCCGCACCAGAATTCGGACAGGACGCGGGACTGATCGGCGCAATAGCTCTCGCCCGGCGACAGTTTGAAGGGACGTGACAAGGTTGAGGCGCGAAGCGTTTGTGGGAACCGTGAAGGAAGGGGATGTGTTTACGGAGGCAAGCTGGGGGAGCGCGGTCGATGCGGAGTTTCAGGGATGTACCTTCATCGGCGTCGACCTCAGCGAAGCCCGGGTCGACAGTACGCGATTTGTCGAGTGTCATTTCGAACGCTGCGATCTGAGCCTTTGGAAGCCGCTCGAATCCGTCGTCGGCGGATGCCGGTTCGATGACTGTCGGATGTTGGGGATCGATTGGACGATGGCCAAGTGGCCGCGGGTGCCGCTCCACGCGCCCAACGCCTTTGCGCGATGCGACCTGAGTATGGGGACGTTCGCCGACCTGGATCTCGGATCGGTCCGGTTTGAAGAGTGCCGGTTGCGCGACGTGAGCTACCGGGGGGCGCGCCTGTCCGGCGCCTTTTTTGGAGGCTCTGACTGCCGGGGCGCCGACTTCAGCGGTGCCGACTTGACTGCGGCAAGTCTGGCCGGGGCCACCGGCCTGTCGGTTGACCCTCGCACGACCAAGCTCGAGGGGGCCACCGTAGATGCAGGCACGGGTGTCGCCATACTCGAGGCGCTCGGCATCATTCTCGAGGAGGCTGCCGGGGACGTTCCGCCCCGGTAAGCCTCCCGGACTGAGGCCGGAGTGGGGACCGAATCTCGCGCCCAACCAATGGAGGCTCCCATTGCCCCGGGGTGGAGCAGGACGATCCTCTGCATCCTTGCAGTGTGGCGGTCTGGCACGCGGAACCCTCTAGATCCGAGGTCGCTCTACGATGCTGGCCATGAGTGAAGACGGTTGGACCGCAGCGAATGTACCCGATCAGTCCGGAAAGACGATGGTGATCACCGGCGCCAATTCGGGGATCGGGTTTGAAGCATCAAGAGTGTTGGCTCAACGCGGCGCACGCCTCGTTATGGCCGTGCGTCGACCCGACGCCGGAGAGGTCGCGGCGGGCATCATCCGGACAGAGGCCCCTGAGGCAGAGGTCCTGGTCGAGGAATGTGATTTGGGTGATTTGGCTTCGATCCAGCGCTGCGCCGGTCGTATTGCCGAGACAGTTGGTTCGGTTGATGTACTGATCAACAACGCAGGCATCATGGCCGTCCCCTATGGGACCACGACCGACGGCCACGAACGGCAGCTCGGCACGAATCACCTCGGGCATTTTGCCCTCACCGGTCGCCTCCTACCCAGGCTGCTCGAGTCAGAAAGGGGCCGGGTGGTGACGGTCTCGAGCGATGCCCACCGGTTCGGAAGAGTCGACCCGGAGAACCTCGACGGTGATCGTTATCGCCGCTGGGGCGCCTACGGGCGGTCGAAACTCGCCAATCTCTTGTTTGCCTACGAACTCGATCGCAAAGCACGATCGGCCGGTGTGGCTCTTACCAGCGTTGCGTGTCACCCGGGTTACGCCGCCACCAATCTGCAGGGGAGGGCCGCCCGAGAACGAGGAAGGTCGGGACAGATCTGGAAACTCGGCCATCGGTTCGCTCAGAGCGCGGCGGACGGCGCACTGCCGACACTGCGGGCCGCTACCGATCCGGATGCCGGCGGGGGCTCCTACTTCGGTCCGACCGGTCGGCAGCGCGGGCCGGCCGGATTGGTACGCTCGAGTGGACGCAGCCACGACACCGGCACCGCCGGGCGCCTGTGGGAGATATCTGAGCAGTTGACCGGAGTCCGCTTCCGTTTCTAGGGGCCGGGGAACCTTCTACGCTGCAGGCTATGCCCGCAGCTGATTGCGAACGTCTGCTGGACGGCTTCCTGGCGCAGCCGGTCAATGCGGTCAGCAGCCTTGCTTTTGTGCTGGCCGGCATGTCGGTGTTCGTGCGACGCCGCGGGGCAAGCGGGCGTGCACTGGTCGGCGCTTTCAGTGTCACATTGATTGCGGTTGGGATCGGCAGCTGGGCGTTTCACGGTCCCGGGGGGACCACCGCGGACTGGGTCCACGACGCTTCGATCACCGCCCTTCTGGTCTTGATCGTCTCCGTTGAACTCGGATATGTCGCAGGATGGACCGACCGACAGGTCGTAGCCGGTTGGACAGGTACGACCACCGCCCTCTGGTTGGTCGAATGGGTCTGGCCCAGCGTAGGCGACACCTTGAATGCGCCATTGGCGTTGTTCGCGGTGCTCGGCGTCCTCGCCCCTCAGCTCGGAGCCGGTCGCTCTGGTGAGGCGCAGAGACCCGGAACCGGGGTCTTCGTAGGTCTGGCTTTGCTTGGAGTGGGCGCAATCACCATGCTGCTGAGCCGCACCGGGGGGCCTCTCTGTGCGCCCGACTCGCTGGTCCAGGGCCATGCAATCTGGCACATGCTGGCGGCCGCCGGCATCAGTGTCTATGTCGGTGCCCGGTTGGCAGCTCACCCGGCTACGGAGTCTCGCTGACCAACCTCCGACCGGCAGCGAGCGCAACGCCCTGATGGCAGGTATCGGACGGAGGTCCAGAGCCCTTATTGGGAGGCACAACCACACGGGCGGGGGGCGGTCTCCTATGATCGACACATGAAGTATCCAGCTCGTTTGCTCAGCAGTGAAGAGGAGATCGCGGCGGCGTTTCGTCCGCATTGGAAGGCGATCATCCTGCCCACCTTGATTTCGATCCTCTCTGTGGCCGCGTTTATTGTGGTCGCCGTTTCAGTCGATGCGCCTGAGGTCTGGTACGCGGTCGGGGGCATCCTGCTTCTGTGGCTGATCATCGCTTTGCCGCAGTGGATCAAGTGGTGGTTCACCCATTATGTGATAACCAACGAGCGACTCATCGTGCGGCGTGGGTTCATCGCCCGGCAGGGAAAGGAAATCCCCCTCGAGGTGATCAACGACGTCGCTTTCTCGCAAACCGTCATCGAACGTGTCCTGCGCTCCGGCGACCTGCTGATCGAATCGGCAGGAGAGCAGGGCCAGAGCCGCTACAGCGACATACCTGATCCCGAGGGCGTGCAGTCGTTGATCTACCAGATGCGCGAGGCCAGAACCCTGAACCTGCAAGGCAAGGCAACCGCGGTGGAGCAACTAGAGATACTTGCCAAGTTGCACCGCGATGGCGTTCTCACCGATGAAGAACTCGTTGAGAAGAAGCAGAAACTGCTGGGCGACATCTAGGCCTTCATCGCTTGACCCTCACGTATCGTGAGGGTCTATGGTGTGACCCATGACCTATTCCGTCAGTGAGGTTTCCAATTTCGCCGGCGTTACGGTGCGTACGTTGCACCACTACGACGAGATCGGCCTATTGCGGCCTGCTCGGAGAAGTCCGGCCGGGTATCGGCAATACGACGAAGGGGATCTCGAGCGACTGTAGGAAGTTCTTTTCTACCGGGAGCTTGGCTTCGGATTAGACGAGATCAGGGGTCTGGTCGAGCTTCCTAGGTTCAATCGAGCCCAGATACTGGGACGGCAACGAATACTGATCCTACGGCAGATCGAACGGCTGCAATCGATGGCGCAGGCCGTCGACCAAGCCTTGCAGGCCAATGAGGAAGGACGCACCATGAACAAGGAAGAGATGTTCGAAGTGTTTGGCGATTTCGACCCGGCCGAACATGGGGACGAGGTCCGCGAGCGGTGGGGTGAAACAGAGGCGTACGCGGAGTCAAGCAAGCGGACCACCCGGTATACCAAGGATGACTGGAAGCGGATCGGGGATGAGGCCGACGCGATCAACCACCGTCTTGCGGATCTGTTTGTGGCCGGGACGGACGCCGAAGCAGTGGAGGCAATGGAGGCTGCGGAACTGCACCGTTTACACATCGACCGTTGGTTCTATCCGTGTTCGAATGAGATGCATACCGGATTGGGCGAGATGTATGTAGCGGACCCCCGATTCACCAAGTTCTGGAACGATTACCAACCGGGCCTGGCGCCTTTCGTCCGCGACGCCTTTCTGGCTAATGCCCTGCGGGCGATCGTCTAGGGACTGCTACTCGAAACCGGCCATGAGGTCGGCGAAAGCGGCCAGACCCTGGCCAAGTGCGTCGGCAAGCGTTGCGAGTTCGGTTCCCGCGACGTCAATGGCAATCGGGACGGTGAGTTGAATCGGCACCTCGGCGGCGATTGGGATGATCTCCCTGATCGAAAAAGGTATGTCCAGGTCGACCGGAATATCGAGCTGAACGGGCACCGAAACATCGAGCGGAATCTTCGTGTCGAATGGCCCGGCGATGGTGATCGTCGTCTCCACAATCTCATCGACCGGGAAGATGGCCTGAATTGGAACGGTCAAGGTGCGATCGAGGAGTATCTCGGCCTCGATGGGGATGTTCTCATCGATCGATACATCGAAGGCAATCGTCGAGGACCGGAATGATTCGAGACCGGCCACCGCCTCGTTCAGACCTTCACCGACCCGGGGGGCCAGCTGAGCGAGTTGCTTCTGTAATCCGGTGACCTCGGAGGCGAACAAACCGGCACCAATCTCCACACGGGCGAGATCATTGGCGTTCTGATCAATACGGGATTCCATTGACGCGACCCGGGTCAATAACACGACGTTGACGACGAGCGAGACGACCAGCACAGCCGCGCTACCCATGGAAACGGCCGCGATGTTGCGGGTGACGAAGTCCTTCATGATGCTCCTTGGTCCAGCCTGATGGACGTACTAGGTGGGTCGGTCGGGTTTTCATGGTTTGTTCATACCCTCGACGAGAGCCGCTATGCCGAACGGGCTTCAATGGGATCGGAAACAGCATTCTCCCGGCGAGCCAATACGAGGAAGGGGAGAGCCAGTACCTGAATGGCCGCGGCGACGGCATAGGAGGCGGAGTAGCCGCCTACATCGGCCACCCGGCCCAAGGCGGGCTGCGTCACCACACCGCCCGCCGAGCCCATGAGAGCGTCGAACGAAAGCACGGTCGCTCGCTGATCCGAAGGAATCAACCCGTTCAGATATGCTTGTCGGATGGGGGTTGCTGCCGCGAAGGCCAGGGCCCAGACAACCAGAAGAACGATGGCGATCCAGAACGTCGATGTCCAACCGATCAGAGCGAGCATCGCCACACCCGCGACTCCGGAGAGGATCAGCACATGCGTGCGCTTGGCGAAGAGTCTCCTGACGTAGGGGACGATCAAGCCGGCCGCGATCTGTGCGCCGGCCATGACGGCGGCCGCCAGTCCGGCGATACCGTAAGCATTCGGGTCGCCGTACAGCTCGAGGAGATAGGGCTGCATCGCGTAGAAGGCATAGAAGCCGACGCCCGTTGAGAAGGGAGCTGCCAGCATCACCCAGCGGATGGGTGGGTTGCGCCACCCCGCGTCGATCGATGCTCTCAGGACGGTCTTGACCTCGTCGATGGGACCTTTTCCCTTGGTCGGGGTGAAGCCAAGGTCGCGCATCAGCAAGAAAGCCGCGATCAGGGTGACTCCCAGGATGAGCGCCCGCAAGATGTAGGGAACACCCAGGTTGGTGGCCTGGGCGATGAAGCCTCCGGCGACCGATCCCGCCAGCATGGCGCCCCCGGCCACGGATTGCCCTCGGGCGAATACCGATTCGAGGTCTCCGTCGAAGTCGTTGAAGTTGAGTGCGTCGACCAGCCACGCTTCGACCGCACCGGAGAAAAAGGTAAACCCCAACCCAATGAGCACCGAGGCGATCGCCCAACCCCAGAACGCGGCCTCCGTCTGCCACATGTAGAGGTAGAGGAGGGTGGATATCAGAAGTGTTGAAGCACCCAGTAAGTACGAGATTCGACGGCCTCGCACGTCGGCAACAACGCCGGTGGGCACCTCGAAGAGAACTTGCCCGGCGGTGAAGAAGGCATTTGCTGCAAATGCCTGGGTGTTCGTCAACCCGGCGTCGAGTAAGAACAGCGTGTTGACACCCCATATGAAAGAAGCTGCCAGGGTCGACAGAAGTGTCAGTAACAGATACGTGCGCTGCACCCGGCGTGCTCCATCTGTCATGAAGTGCGAGGCTACCCGTCTTCAAAACGTACGCCGCTGGTCTGAGTCCTTCTACAGCCGAAGCAGCTCAGCCGACCTTGCCAATCTCAACCAGGGTATCGGAGTAGGCAACTCCGCCGCCCCAGTCGGTGAGAGTGTCGTTAGTCAAGGAATTGGCTGTTGCCCGTCCTCCATGGTGGTCGCTCCACCAACCGAACGGTACGGCGACCACACCGGGCCGGAGCCGATTGGTGATCCGGGCCGGGAGTCGGAGTCGCGCACGATCGTTCCAGATCTCCAGCAAGTCGCCCTCGCCGATTGATCGCTCCTGCGCGTTGGACGGATCCAGCTCAACAAAGGGACCTCCCTCGACCGGGCCATGCTTGGGCAGGTGGGAGTAACTGCTGTTCAGGAAGCGGGTGTGGTGCTTGGGTGTGAGCAGCACCAGCGGATAGCGAGCTGCAAGGTCAGGATCGCCTGCAGGGCTTTCTCGGGCAGGTATGAAGTCCGGAAGCGGGTCGTGACCGCTTTCGGCGAGCGTTCGACTGAACAGCTCTACCTTTCCGTGCGGTGTGCCGAAGCTCCCGTTGGCGTAGGGCCGAAGATCCTCGGGAACGTCGACCCGGACGAAACCGTCGGCACGAAGAGTCTCCAGGTTGACGCCCGTCAGCGCCGATGAGATCAAAGACTCGTCGCCTTCGAAAAGTTCCGTTTCCGTGAACCCCATCGCCCGGGACAACCGCCGCCACAATTCCGTGTTCGGCACAGCTTCTCCGAGCGGCTCGATAGCCGGTTCGTTCCAACCCAGGTACAGGTGACCCCAGGACGGCACAAGATCCACTTGTTCCAGCTGGGTCGTGGCCGGAAACACTACATCGGCAAATCGAGCCGTATCGGTCATGAATTGTTCGCTCACAACTGTGAAGAGATCTTCTCTTTCCAGACCCTGTCGAATGGCAGCCGCGTTCGGTACCGTCACTGCCGGGTTTCCGTTCCAGACGAACAGCGCTTTCACCGGTGGATCGAGATTGCTGTCTGTCAGCGCCCGGCCAAGATGGTTCATGTTGATGGTCCGGCGCGACGCGCTGCCCGGCCAATCGAACACCGCGTCGTCAACGTTGCGGTCGGCCCACGACCCGACACTGCGAGCCAGCCCGCCGCCCCGGTCCCTCCACGACCCGGTGAGCGCAGGGAGACATGCCAGGGTACGGAAAAACATTGCACCGTTCTCGTGATGCTCGGCTCCGATCAAGGTGCGAATCATGGCCGGGCGCTTCGCACCGTAGGCGTGCGCCAGTCGTTCGATCTCCAGGGCAGGCACCCCGCACGCGTCCGCGGCGCGTTCGGGTGGCCATCCGGCCACGCGGTCCGCCAACTCCTCGTACCCAACCGTGTAGTCCTCCACGTACTCGGAGTCGACGAGATCATCTCGAATGAGGACATTCATCATGGCCAACATCAGGGCTACATCGGTTCCCGGCAATGGCTGTATGAACCAATCGGCGGCTTGAGCCGTCGACGTGCGAATCGGATCGATCACCACAACCTCGGCCCCGTTGGCCTTCGCTTCCTCGATAAAAGGCCATAGGTGCCGATTGGTGAGCTTGGTGTTGGTGGCCCACAGAAGGATGAGTTTGGAGAAACGAATGCTCATCGGGTCGGCGGCCAGGCCGGTGCCGTTGGTGGCTGCCGTTCCGGCCCCGGCCGTGCCTCCGCACAGCGAGCCGACCAAGCGAGATGCCCCGAGGCGGCCAAAGAAGCGCCTGTCCAGCGAACTCATCTGGATGAGTCCCTGGGTTCCTGCATCCCACCACGGAAGGACGGCCTCGCCGCCCCAGATCGCCACGATCTCCCTCACCATTTCCGCGACCCGGTCCAGCGCTGCGTTCCATGAAACTGGTTCGAATAGGCCTGCGCCCTTCGGTCCGCTACGAATGAGAGGCTGGAGGAGACGATCGGGGCTGTAGACCCGATGCAGGAATCGGTTCACTTTCGGGCACAGCTCACCCCGCGAGTACGGATGGGCCGGATTGCCCCGCAGCTTGACTGCGATGCCGTCCTCTACAGTGGCGATCCAGCCACATGTGTCCGGGCAATCGTGATGACAGGTGCCGAGTACGGTTTCAACGGACATCCGGACAGTCTACGGACCGGCAAGATGTGAGGCGGGATCCATTCCCGCGTGCCTCGCGCTTAACTGAAGCGATGCGAACCATTTCCGTCGAGGAGCGGCGCAGGCGTTTGGGGTGCCGGCACTACCTGTCCGAACCAGCCGACCTGGTCGAGCCGGCCGCTGCCGACCTAGTGGGGCTGCATTCGAGCGACCCTGTGACGGTGTACCTATCGGCTTGGGCACGTCTCGGTAGCTTCACCGTGGCAGATCTGGAGAAGGCTCTCTACGAAGAACGATCCCTGCTGCGCATGCTGGGAATGCGGCGCACGATGTTTGTGGTTCCGCTCGATCTGGCAGCGGTGTTGAGCGCTGCGTGCGCTCGCGGATACGTGGCGATCGAGCGACGGCGGCTGGTTGGCTATCTCGAAGACCAACTCGTGGAAGGGGACGGGTCCGCTTGGCTCGACAGTGTCGTCAAGAAGACTCTCAAGGCTCTCCACCGCCGAGGGGAAGCTACTGCCGGGGAGCTGGTTGTTGATGTACCGGAGCTGGGTGCCAAACTCACCTTCGGGCAGGGCACCTTTGGTCTTTCGACCCGGGTGCTTTTCTTCCTGGCAACCGATCTCAGAATCGTTCGGGCCCGGCCGATGGGCTCTTGGAAATCCAGCCAGTACCGGTGGACGACCCTGGACCGCTGGGTGCCGGACGGGCTGGAAACGATCGAACCCGACGACGCCCGGACCTGCCTCGCCCAACGCTGGTTGCGTACCTTCGGACCCGGCACACTAACTGACCTCAAGTGGTGGACGGGATGGACGGTAGCGAGCACGCGAACTGCACTCGAGGCAGTGGGCGCGGTCGAGGTCCAGCTGACCGATGGAATCGGATATGTCCTACCCGACGACCTCGACGACACGGACGAAGTGGGGGAGTGGGTAGCGCTTCTTCCCGGCCTGGACCCAACCGTTATGGGGTGGAAGGAGCGCGATTGGTACCTCAATGGATACCAAGAACAACTCTTCGATGCCAACGGCAATGCCGGGCCAACCGTGTGGTGGAACGGTCGTGTCGTCGGCGGATGGGGGCAAGGCCCCGACGGTGGGGTGATTCTCGACTTGCTCGAGCAGGTTCCATTACAGGTGCTCGACCTTATCGAACTCGAGGCCGGGCGTCTGACCGGCTGGCTCGACGGAGTGGTGGTGAAGCCTCGGTTTCCGACCCCTCTGGAAAAGCGTCTGAGAACCTGACTCAGCGTTTTCGTCTTCGCTGCCACCGACGGCCAATCGGCTTATGCTCCTTGAAGGCTTCCGAAGCGAGGGCGGTCAGTTCTTCGGTTTCCATGGTCCGCGCCTCCATCTGCAGGAGAATGCCGTCACGAACGGCCGCGTCATTGGGCGTGAGCCAATCCTCTTCGATCCGGCTCAACACAGCGCGGCTGAGGGTTAGATCGAAACCGTCCAGGGCTGCCTGCGCTTCGTCCAGACGCCTACGGTTCGTCTCTTCCATTCTCACCTTCCAGCGGCCGGCCGCGTCCAGGTGGAGTCGAGCCGCGGCAGCCAGGTCGGTGCCAAGCAAGTCCAGCAATCGTGAAGTATCCGGATCGGCGGCGATCTCGAGCAGGCTGCGGTGCTCGTCGCGAACTGCCAGGGCTCGAATGCGGCTGGTCAGCTGTTGGGCGGCTTGGAGGTCGACGTGGTCCACGATGGGAGAAGGCTACCGCCGGACTGCGACAATGAGCGGGCCCGATTCAGCAAAGCCGACCATTCGCCTCGGCGGGGTTGGCGCCGTAGGCTCACGGCTACGTTCTCGAAAGGATTGCATCATGGCTCTCGATTCCACCGCAATGGCGCACTGGGAAGGCGACCTCATGTCCGGCAACGGCTCAACGACGCTTACCTCGGGCGCCGGTGGCCCCTTCCTGGTTGATTGGAAAGCGCGCGCTGAAGAGCACCATGGATTGACCAGCCCCGAAGAGCTGATCGCCGCGGCGCATTCCACCTGCTTTTCGATGTCCCTCGCGAACGGCCTGGGCAAAGCCGGCACACCACCCGACTATCTCGATGTGACTGCAACGGCCACGTTTGTGCCGGGAGAGGGGATCACGGCGATGCGTCTTGTCGTCTCCGGTAAGGTGCCCGGGCTCAGCGATGAGGAGTTCCGGGCTGCAGCCGAGCATGCCAAGCAAAACTGCCCGGTTTCGAAGGCGTTGGCCGGGAACGTGCCGATTGCGCTCGAAGTGCGCTGAGTACCGTAACGGCGAGGAGGTGCGTCGATGCCAGCTGCCGATTTCGCCGGGTCCGGGATTCCCGAAGACCCATGGACCCTGCAGACCCCTTCGCTTCGGTCGCAATACAACATGTACCGGGACGAAGCCGCCGATCCGCCGGCACTGGTGTGTCTCGTCGGAACCACCGAACTGAGGTATCACCTTGGGGCAATCGGAGACCTGTACGAGATGCTGGTCAAGCATGGCGACTGGATGCTTCTCGGTAACGCCGACGAGCAGAAGCCGGCTGTGGAGGGCACCGTGGAAGCCTGGGCCCGCTCGGAGGACAACCCGGTAGGAGGATGGTACGGGCTCAACAAGGGCCTCCGCGGACGATTCGGCAACTACCTACCGCCGGTGCTCGAGGCACTTGGCATGGCGGAGGTGGAGCACAATGCCCGAGGTAATCGGATGAGGGCGATCTGATACCAGGGCCTTGGCATCCATCGGCGGGTTGACCCAACGACGCAACCGAACGGGTTGCCTAATAAGCAGTGCAAGAGGATCCGGTCAACCGCCGCCCCGTAGGGCTCTCAGCGACTGCCGCTGGCGGCCGTCGGGGTCGAAATTATCGTCCGAGAGCCATAGCTGGAACGCCCGATCGACTGCCGGCCACTCGTCGTCGGTGATGGAGTACCAGGCCGTATCGCGGCTACGAGCTTTGTAATGAGTTGCCTTGCGGAAGGTGCCTTCGTAACGAAAGCCCAGTCGCACGGCCGCGACCCGCGACGGTTCGTTGAGGTCATCGCATTTCCACTCGCATCGCCGATACCCGAGATCGAAGGCGTTTTTGAGGACCAGATAAACGGCTTCCGTCGCCGGCTTTGTTCGCTGCAGAGGTGGAGAGAATACGATCGACCCAATCTCGATCACACCGTTTCTTGGATCAATGCGCAGATAGGACAGGAACCCGAGCGGGGTACCTTCAACGACGATCGCGAAAGGGCGCCAGTCGGGATACGCAACAAGAGTGTCGATGAGGTCACCCAGCGCAACCGCGCTGTGGAACGGCCCAACCGTCATGTACGTCCAGATTGAATCAGACGCATGCCGGTATGCCGTGAAAAGCGCCTCAGCGTGTCGCCCTCGATCCAGAGGCTCGAGTTGCACGCTCTTGCCTTCAAGCTCACGCGGCGGAGGAAACTCCGGTGGTTCCCAACCATGCAGGTCGGGACCGATCACTTGTCCGAATTCGTTGATCCTTGGCATACTCATCTCACCAACCGGGGTCGCCATTGCAGGCAACCATCCGTGCCAGCGCGTAGGCCTTTCTTTCGCGTTTGGCGGTTTCGAGAACTTCTTCGTAATGAAGGATCCGCAGAGATCGGAATGCTCCGAGCAGCTCCTGCGGAGCAAGCCGGAAATCGGGTGAGCTTGGACCGTCCACGTTGGCTGTTGTCTGCAGATGGTGCTCGATGAGCAGCCACCCGTCGGGAGCGAGCGCAGCGACCAGACGCGGCCACATTCGCCGATTCACGTAGCGGATCACCGTTATGACGTCATAGGCGGACGTCCTCAGTTCGGCGTCGTCGAGGTCGGCCACGTTCCAGGCCACTTCGAGACCCCGGCGCTCTCCTTCGATGCGGGCCATACCGATGGCCGAAGCAGAGATGTCGACCGCCTCGACCTGATGGCCGGCTTCGGCGAGTCGGAGCGCGTTGCGTCCCGCGCCGCAGGCTACGTCCAGAGCCAGACCGATAGGGAGCCGGTCGATCCACTCCTCCAGAAACGGAGACGGCCAGGTACGCGGGCGATACTCGCCGTCCGTGTAACGGCGATCCCATTCCAGTCTCTCCGTCTCACTCACCGGGGTGCTCCATCGTCTGACCGTACCTCACTCGTGCCGGTCCCAACTAGTCGGGCCTGGGTATTCGGGCCGGCCGAA
>Ga0224512_10001374_pt1 | contig 23477 bp, 22 predicted proteins | sample SF_May12_sed_USG_4_FD_169103 | JGI IMG/M metagenome (GOLD analysis project Ga0224512, IMG submission 169103) | Sediment microbial communities from San Francisco Bay, California, United States - SF_May12_sed_USGS_13 | ecosystem: Environmental > Aquatic > Marine > Sediment | place: USA... | reverse complement strand
TGGGTTAGGCGGGTCTGACCCTTGCGCACCAATTGGGGTTCAAAGCTGCCGTTGCGGTCCCGTGGCGTGTCTATATCTACTTCGCCGTGATCACCCTTCAGGATCTTGCTGCCATAACCGTTGCGGCTGTTGCCACTGCCACGGCCCTTGGACTCGTGTTTCTCATAGCCCAGGTGCGCGTCCAACTCCGCACCCAGAGCGGCCTCCACTGCCATCTTCTTCAACAATCGGCTGAAGTCCGCCAGGTCCTGTTCAGACTTGAACTGCTTGCCTACCTCGCGCGCTAACGCTGCGATGTCTTCTGGTATCTCGGTTTTGCTCATTTACCTTCTCCTTTATCATAGAGATTATCGGCCTATGAGCAGTTACACAATTTAATTTACAGTCTCACCTTATCGGCATATGGTCCGATACATCAGCTCTTGCACGGTTCAACAAATCCGTTCTCTTAGAAGCTGGTAGTAAATGAAAACTGGCGCCGTGTACTGCTTATGCAAAGAGTTCCGCAAAACTAACAATCCGACGCACTAATACACGGATAGTTATTCTTTCGGCTTCCACTCCCGCGCCAGTTTTTGTGCTTCGGCAATCTGCTCAGGCGTCATTTGTTTGGCGACGATATCACTTTCTTTTCTCGCTTCTTCATCTCCCTGAGCCACTGCGAGGTTGTACCACATCTGCGCCAACACGTAGTCCTGCGGCACGCCTTGGCCGTACTGGTACATCACGCCGAGGTTGTGCTGCCCGTGGGCTAAGCCCTGTTCCGCCGCCTTACGAAACCACTTTACGGCTTCCTCATAGTTCTGCGGTACGCCTTGACCGTTGTTGTCCATTATGCCGAGGTTGGACTGTGCGGAAGCGTGGCCTTGTTCGGCCGCCTTGCGAGTCCACTTTAACGCTTCTTCGTAGTCCCGCGGTACATCATGCCGAGCGCGGTTGGCACGTCGGCTGGAGCCGCAGAGCGCACCCTGGATGAAGTGCTGCGAAATCCAAGAAAACTACCCCAGGCTCATCGTTTTTCATCCGGGCTTGTCTGGTTATCAGACTTTCTTTGCGTTCTGCCTAACACAAGAGTCAGATATATAAGAACCAATGCACCACCCAAAAGGATCTCCAATGTAACCAGCATCTTAGCCAAACGAGTCTTCGGCGTGATGTCACCGTAACCAACCGTCGCAATTGTTACCGTACTGAAATACACAAAATTGAAATATGAGTACTTCCTGATATCCACCTCAGCTTTCTCTGCTAGCCGCTTCGCAGTCAAGTACTCTCGATGCTTTTCGATTAAATCGTGATCAAGCTGCTTCTGTGCATCCTTCACACGATCGCCTTCTCTGTAAAGAGGCTCCAGATCAATTGTTAGCGGATCAATTGGTCGCTGTAGAATTCGACTCCGTGGCGGCTCCAATTGACTCCTCTCTGCAGCGATGATTTCTCCAATCCTAAGACCAATTTCTCGCTTCTCTGACTGTAAAGCGCTCCATTTATCGTATTCTCGCTTCGCATCCTCCTGCAATTGCGGAATTTGTTTTTGGCGTTCTGTCGATTCATTCCTCAGGGTCTCAAGTGCAACATCCTTCTGTGAGGTATCTTTGAAATCAGCACTAATCAGATAGTACGCACTGCCGAAACCCACGATAAGGTAGAAATAGAGTACGACGAACCGCACAAAGCCAAGTCGCCAATCTTCTTGTACTCTGTCAGAAAAGTAGCGGTAGCAACCCCAAGTGATCAGAAGACCAGCTGCGCCGATGCATAGGTAGGCTATCCCCTTTATGAGGGGATCTGGTAGGACCGCAGGGTCATACATTGTGGCCGTACCTACGGCTCCCAAGACAAAGATAGTAATCAAAATGATGAGACGCCACTCAACAGTCATTGTTAATCAAATGCATCAGTAATTTGCGTTAACACAGTGGGTGCGGTCCGCGCCTGTCTTTGAATGAAGCACCAGAATGGTAGCACGCAACTCGGTATACGAAGAGATACCGGTCGCATTGCGTATTTAATCTGTCCAAAGTTCAGGGAGTTGAAAATATCGTCGAGTCAGATCCGATTCTGATCGATGTAGCGTGAGGCACCCCGTTGTCCGATGACAGTGCGTTGAATTTTTAGATTTCCTCAAGCTCGATGAACACGATCACCACCCACCAAGCCGTGACGATTAACTGCGTTCCCTAGTATATATCGCGAGTAATCGCCGGTGTTTGTAGAACAGTTTTGGTGAAGTATTTGAGGGATGGCTCCTCGAAAATCACTCGACCCCGAGTGCTTTGAACGCTGCGTCACGTGGATCGGAGTAAAAGCCCGTCTGGAACTTTGCGAACAGTTCGCCGGGGATCGTAGCAATGTCACCGACACTGGACATGGGAAGCAGGAGCCGCTTTGCACCGGCGTCGAAGGCGACCTGCAATGCCTCCGCAACATTTTCGACTGGTATGATACTTCCGCCAAGGCTCATACTTCCAAGAATGACCAACTGTGATTGTTAACAAGCGTCCAAGTTTGATCCAGTCGTTTCCATACATCTCAGCGACTTAGCGCGCCGATTGGCGTCGAGACCCGGTGCCGGTTAACACAAATATCTCGACGCGATAGCAGTAACCCGGATATCGCCTACATCGATCGAACCCGGACCTGACGCGAGGATATTTTCGACTCCTCAAACTGCCTTATTTGCGCGTTTTTACCAGAAAACAGGGAATCCAATATTCTTACACTTGATTCAAATCAATGCTGATGACTGCCATCTGTGGCTACCTGTTAACAAGCGCCCAAGTTTGACCCAGCCGTTTTCATACATTTCAGCGACTTAGCACGCCGATCGGCGTCGAGACCCGGCGCCGGTTAACACTTAAGTGCAAAACCTAGTTTAGGTCCTAATCGGTAATTTTCAAATACTATATGAAAAGGATTACAGAGACGCTTGCTACTGGAACCCATTAAGTTTATCAATACCGGCAGAATCAATTTCACCAGTTACTGGTAATCCATAATCGGCCTGAAAGGCCTTAAGCGCTTTGCGAGTCTTTTCCCCCATGATTCCGTCTGCTACACCGGGATCGTATTTTAATGCAATCAGCTGTTGTTGCACTTTTAACACTGTTAAAACTGATTGGTCATACCTTGGCTGGATTGTTGATCCGCTTACCTCAAGTGCGCCTCCTGTTCCAAGTCCTTTACCTCCGGTTTCCTGTGCGACATAGCTTCGACTAGCAATGATAACATTATTAAATGCATCCATCATTGCAGCAACAATGACTTTTGCCTCTGGTGTTTGTGCATAGCTGCCTAACGCGCCGGCAAATTTACTTCTACCTAATCCAAAAAGTCCTCCAAGACTCGTACCCTTTGCACTTCCTTCCGCAGCTAATACTTGTACGCCAGATCTATTATCGACAAGTGCTAGTAATGTGGAGGCTTGGGAAAATTTGAGGCCGCCACCAACAATTGCGCCTAATGAACCAAAAGCCCCTCCGATAATGCCTCCTACTCCACCAGTATTTCTATCGCTAAATGTTAAAGTTGGAGTAAGAGTATAATCCGCTGAGACAAGCTGACCCTTGTCGAAGTTACTATTACTACGTAGTTCACCAGACTGTTCAAGAGAACGCTCCTGCGTGATATTCCTAAATGCAAGCCCGCGTTCTACCACGACAAAACAGTTGCTCTGTTGAGCCATAAGTCGAAGAATGGGCACAGTGGACTGCACACCATAGCCACGCATCGTATACCACCATGTATGTTGTTCCTCTACGAGAGCCATTGTTCCTAAAGGACGGTCGCAATGTTCAAGCTCTTTATTCGCGTTTTGGGCATTTGCACCCCCAGCTGAGCCTGTTACCACAGTTTTTGAGGATGCGTCGCCAGTCTCCACGGGTAGTTCAGCACAAGCAGACAAAAAAATAATCAAGATGGCCGCGATATAGGTTTTGAGAAATCTTCTTCGTTTTATCATTTTTTATACTCCTGTAAAGGCTTAAGTGCTGGATTGATTCCAGTCACACCAAATAAGGAGCTAGAGAAGGAGGGAAATAGTTCCCTCATAAAGCGACGTGGTCTAGCGAATAGCTGGAGGGGTTATTTTTAACTTTCGGAAGGACGGATCAGGAAACAATCCACTGGGCTCAGTCCTTCACCTCCAATAATCTAATTTATGCGGTTGAACGCCGGTAACATCCAAAAATTTGCCTAAATAGCCACTCTCCTCTTCAATCTTCCGATGCGAAGGATTGCTTGGGTTTTCGACTATTTGCTTAACGACTCTACTCGCTAACGGAGCCAAAGCACATGAGCCATTTGCATCATTTTTCTAGTGCAAATTGCCTATTTTTGGTGCTCCGCGCCTAATCGATCGGCAGGGTAACTAAGAAACTCGGGGCTACTTGGAGCGCCAGGGGCTGCTGGTGCGGGATATCGAGAGCCGTGACCGCACCAAAAAGGTACTTGCTGGTACGCTGATATGCGGGGAGCGCAGCGCGCAGTATTCAAACATTTTTGGGCCGGAAAACTCAGTAGTCAATCTGTACAAATAGGAATCATTCGCATTTGGGATCGGCCCCGCTTATGGCATACCGCTTCGAGGGCGGCGCGCCAATAGCACTATAATGGTGTGAATCGCCCCACCGGATGATGCGACCGCCGTGATTAATCGCAATAAGAGTGATGGTTTCGCTGCGTATGAACGAGGCGACTACGACACCGCATTTAAGGAATTGAAACCGCTCGCCGAACAAGGCGATGCCGAAGCACAGACCAACCTCGGCGCGATGTACGCGAATGGTGAAGGCGTACCGCAGGATTACAATAAAGCAATCGAGTGGTATCGCAAAGCGGCAGAACAAGACGACGCCGATGCACAGTCCATTCTGGGTGTCATGTACCACAACGGTTACGGCGTACCGCAGGATTACAAGGAAGCGCTAAAGTGGTATCGCAAAGCGGCGGAACAAGGCTATGCCGATGCGCAGTACGCCCTCGGTTTCAAGTACGCCGACGGTCAAGGCGTACCGCAGGATTACAAGGAAGCGCTAAAGTGGTATCGCAAAGCGGCGGAACAAGGTAACGCCGCGGCACAGAACAACCTCGGCGCGATGCACTACAACAGTCTCGGCGTACCGCAAGATTACGACGAAGCGCTAAAGTGGTATTGCAAGGCGGCGGAACAAGGTGACGCCATTGCGCAGAACAACCTCGGCGCGATGTACTACAACAGTGTCGGCGTACCGCAAGATTACGACGAAGCGCTAAAGTGGTATCGCAAGGCGGCGGAACAAGGTAACGCCATTGCGCAGAACAACCTCGGCTGGATGTACGAAAACTGGGAAGGCGTACCGCAGGATTACAAGGAAGCGCTAAAGTGGTATCGCAAAGCGGCGGAACAAGGTAACGCCGCGGCACAGAACAACCTCGGCGTGATGTACGACAACGGTGAAGGCGTACCGCAGGACTATAACGAGGCGGCAAAGTGGCATCGCAAGGCGGCGGAACAAGGTGACGCCGATGCGCAGAACAACCTCGGTTTCATGTACCTAACCGGTCAAGGTGTACCGCAGGACTACGGGGAAGCGGAAAAGTGGATTCGCAAGTCGGCGGAACAAGGCTTCGCTCCAGCGCAGTTCAACCTGGGGATGATGTACGACACCGGTAGCGGAGTGCCGCAGGACTACAAGGAAGCGGTAAAGTGGTATTGGAAGGCGGCGGAACAAGGCTATGCGGATGCTCAATCCAACCTCGGCCTGATGTACGACACCGGCGACGGCGTACCACAGGACTATAAGGAAACAGAAAAGTGGTATCGCAAGGCGGCGGAACAAGGCCACGCCGGTGCACAGTACAGCCTCGGCCTGATGTACGCGAATGGTGAAGGCGTGTCGCAGGATTACGACGAAGCCGCGAAGTGGTGTCGCAAGGCGGCGGAACAAGGCAATGGCGATGCACAATACAATCTGGGCGTCATGTACTACAACGGATACGGCGCACCACAGGACTATAAGGAAGCAGAAAAGTGGTATCGCAAGGCAGCGGAACAAGGCCATGCCGGTGCACAGTACAGCCTCGGCCTGATGTACGACAACGGTAGCGGCGTACCGCAGGACTATGACGAAGCGGCCAAGTGGTATCGCAAATCGGCGGAACAACGCTACGCTCCAGCACAGTACAATCTCGGTGCGATGTACGCGAACGGTGAAGGCGTACCGCAGGCCCATAAGGAAGCGGCAAAGTGGCATCGCAAGGCGGCGGAACAAGGTGACGCCCCTGCGCAGTACGCGCTCGGTTTAAAATACGCCGACGGTCGAGGCGTACCACAGGACTATAAAGAAGCGGAAAGGTGGTTTCGTAAAGCCGCGGAACAAGGCGACGCCTCCGCGCAGAGCTACCTCGGCTGGATGTACGGCGCAAGTGAAGGCGTGCCGCAAGACTACAAAGAAGCGGCAAAGTGGAACCGCAAGGCAGCGGAACAAGGCAACGCGGAAGCACAGGCGCGCCTCGGCTGGTTGTACGAGAACGGTCTAGGTGTTCCGCCGGACTATAAGGAAGCGGTCAAGTGGCACCGCAAGGCGGCGGAGCAAGGCGACACCGGCGCGCAATTCAACCTCGGCAGGATGTACTGCGAAGGTCTAGGTGTACCGCAGGACTATAAGGACGCGGCAAAGTGGCATCGCATGGCGGCGGAACAAGGCCACGGTCCAGCACAGTACAACTTAGGGGTCATGTACGCGAACGGTGATGGCGTAGCACAGGACTGCAAGGAAGCGGCAAATTGGTATCTCAAGGCGGCCGATCAGGGATTTGCTAGGGCCCAGTACAACCTGGGGGTGATGTACGGAAACGGTGAGGGCGTAGCGCAGGACGACAAGGAAGCGGCATCTTGGTACCGCAAGGGGGCGGAGCAAGGCGACAGCCACGCACAATTCAAGCTCGGTCTGATGTACGACAACGGTAGCGGCGTACCGCAGGACTATGACGAAGCGGCCAAGTGGTATCGCAAGGCGGCGGAACAAGGCAATGTCGATGCGCAATCCAACCTGGGCGCGATGTACGCGAATAGTCAAGGCGTACCGCAGGACCATAGGGAAGCAGAAAAGTGGTATCGCATGGCGGCGGAACAAGGCCACGCTCCAGCGCAGTACAACCTAGGGGTCATGTACAAGAACGGTGATGGCGTAGCACAGGACTACAAAGAAGCGGCAAATTGGTATCTCAAGGCGGCCGAGCAGGAATTTGCTTGGGCACAGGGGTGCCTCGGCTGGTTGTACGAGAACGGTGAAGGCGTGTCGCAGGATTACGACGAAGCGGTAAAGTGGTATCGCAAGGCGGCGGAACAAGGTGACGCTCCAGCGCAGAACAACCTCGGCCAGATGTACTTCGATGGTGAAGGCGTACCACAGGACTACAAGGAAGCGGCAAAGTGGTATCTCAAGGCGGCCGAGCGGGGATTTCCTCGGGCCCAGTACAGCCTGGGGGTGATGTACGGGAATGGTCGAGGCGTGCCGCGGGATTACGACGAAGCGGTAAAGTGGTATCGCAAGGCGGCGGAACAAGGTGACGCCAGGGCGCAGAGCAACCTTGGCGTGATGTACGAAAACGGCGATGGTGTACCGCGGGATTACGACGAAGCCGCGAAGTGGTATCGCAAGGCGGCGGAACAAGGCAATATCCATGCCCAGGGCAACCTTGGCAATATGTACCACGAAGGTCATGGCGTACCGCAGGATTATGGCGAAGCGATAAAGTGGTATTGCAGCGCGGCGGATAAGGGTGACGCGGATGCGCAAAGCAACCTCGGCGCGATGTACGCGAACGGTGTAGGCATACCGCAGGACGACGTATTAGCGTATATGTGGTTCAGCCTTGCGCGGACTCAAGGAAATGAAATCGTGATAGAGAACCGTGACCTCATCGCCGAAAGAATGACGCATGAGCAGATTGTCGAAGCACAAATACTGGCGCGGGAATGGAAGCCGACGGAATAAATATACGTGACCGCGTGAACGACGAACTCGCCACCGCCGCCCAACTCGACGATCTCCTGGGCGTTATCGAGAAGCTATGCGTTGAGTGCGAGAGTGCGTGGGGTAAGGATTCACCGCAGGCCCAAAAAATGCGGACTCAACAACAGACGACGCAAGTGTTAGTCGACGCGGTGCGCCAAATTGAAAAGGACGACTCCGAAGTACTTCCCGACATGGGCGAGTGACAATTGGAGTCGGTAGTTCTACTCGCCAGGTTTCACGATCATTTGTCTACCCACCAGTCTACCCACAGTAGAAAAATAGTTCATGAATTGGATAACAAAGAAGAATTAAGTTATTGATTTAATTGGTCGGGGCGAGAGGATTTGAACCTCCGACCACCTGAACCCCATTCAGGTGCGCTACCAGGCTGCGCTACGCCCCGTGACGCTACAGTACTATCAATCGGCGAGTAGCGCGATCACTTCGTCGAGCTCGCGGATAAGATGCCGGATCGACTGCTGATTCGGGCCGGCTCCTCCGACCTGATCGCCTCGGTCCCCTGCTGCATCCATTTCTAGTTTATTACGGGCACCGCTGATGGTGTATCCGTCAATATACAAGAGATTGCGGATCTGCCTTACGAGTTGCACTTCGTGACGCTGATAATACCGTCGGTTGCCGCGCCGTTTAACGGGCTTTAGTTGTTGGAACTCCTGCTCCCAATATCGCAGAACGTGGGGTTTGACCGCACACAGCTCACTGACTTCGCCGATCGTAAAATATCGCTTGCCGGGAATCGGCGGCAGGCTTGCGTTTCCGGCGGGATCCAGCATCAGGCCGAAGATTCCTTAGCGGAATTAAGCGCCTGATTTTTCACGCTATTCGCGACCCGTTCTTTGAGCTTTTGGCTGGCTTTAAAGGTAACGACGCGGCGCGCAGAAATCGGTATTTCTTCGCCGGTTTTGGGATTTCGTCCGGGCCGTGAGTTTTTATCACGCACTCCGAAATTGCCAAAACCCGATAACTTTACCGGTACGCCGTTCTCCAAGCCGGCACAAACTTTCTCAAAGAACAACTCCACGAATTCCTTTGCTTCGCGTTTATTGAGCCCCAATTCATTGAACAGGGTCTCGGCCAGGTCTGCTTTTGTGACTGCCATTCGGTTCGCCCCACTAGCTGCGTAACTCGCCCCCCAGCTTGTTCTGCACGCTTTGCTGGATTCGAGTCATTATATTTTCGATATCGCTCTCATTAAGAGTGCGTGATAACTCCTGGAACGTCAAGCTAAAAGTAAGACTTTTTCGTCTTGAATCAATACTTTCCCCGCGGTATACGTCAAATAACTCGAGCTTTCTCAGGGATCTGCCCCCCGCCTGGCGCACGGTTTTGAGGAGAATTTCCGCAGAAACGCTCTCATCCACCACGACCGCGAGGTCCCGCCGCGTGGCCGGATATCGCGAAGTTGGGGAGAATTGCGGCCGGCGTCCGCTCTGAATCGCATCGGCATGGAGTTCACAGACAAAGATCGGGGCGTCGATGTCCAATCTTCGCTGCAGAGCCGGCTCGAGGCGCCCGATCCAACCGACGTGCTTGCGCCCGCGCTGGATCCGCGCACACTGCCCGGCTTGTAGTGCCGGGTGCTTAGCGGCCTTGAAGGCAAACTCATCGGCCTCACCGGTCAACGCAAACAGGGCTTCAAAATCGCCCTTAATATCGTAAAAATCGACGTCTCGTCGCTCCAAACCCCACTGTTCGGGCCAAACCGAGCCGGTCACAACGCCGCCGATGAGTGCCAGCTCCGCCGCCGCCTGTCGTGCGAACACATTGCCCAGTTCGAATAAGCGTATCCGCCGTTGCTGGCGTCGGTAGTTGTGAGCCAGTGCTTGTAGTAAGCCGGGCCAAAGGCTGGTACGCATCACCGCCAAATTCGACGCAATCGGATTGGTCAACGCGGTCGCCTTAATGGTCGGTTCGATTCTGGACTGCAATTCCGGGTCGACAAAACTGTAGGTAATCGCCTCAAAATAATCGCGACCCATCAACGTCTCTCGAATCAGCCCATCTGCGACTCGTTGTTCGCTCGGTGTACGGTGCGTGGCGCTCACCGCCGGAACCCGGTCTGGAATTTGGTCGTAGCCCTGAACCCGCGCCACCTCCTCGATGAGATCGTGTTCGGCACTGATGTCGAATCGATACGCCGGCGGCGTGACCCGCCACCCGGCCGGGCCGCGTCGCACCGTCATCCCGAGTCGGCGCAATATGCTATCGACGCGGGCGGCCGGTACCTTGGCGCCGAGCAAACGTTCGATATGCCGATAATTCAGGCGCACCGGGCGGCGGTGTGGCAAATGCGATCTATCTTCTGCGGCCACGATCGGACCCGCCACACCACCGCAGATCGACAGCAACAATCCGGTCGCTCGTTCCATCGCCAACCGTTGGCCACTCGGGTCGACGCCGCGTTCGAAACGGTGCGAGGCGTCGGTCTGCAATCCTAAACGTCGCGCCGTAGCAGCCACGATGCCGGGGCGAAAGTAGGCGGCCTCCAGCACTATTGAGCGGCTTTGATCGTTGATCGCCGAATACAAGCCGCCCATGATTCCCGCCAACGCTATCGGGCCACGTTTGTCAGCGATAATGAGTTCACCACCGGCAAAATCGAGCGCGGTTTCATCCAACAACGTCAAGCCTTCGGCTTGCTTGGCATGACGCACCACGATGCCACCGTGAACGGCATCGAGGTCGAAGGCGTGCATCGGTTGCCCAAGTTCCAGCATTACGTAGTTGGTCACATCCACCACGACGTTAATGGGCCGTACCCCAACACGCGTTAGCCGCTGTCGCATCCAATCCGGAGTCCGGGCTTGCATGTCGATGTTCTCAATAGCCCGGCCGACATACCGCGGGCAATCGAGCGGCGCCGCTAACCGGACCGGCCGTTTGCTTTTGCTGCGGGCGCGCTGCGGGCGAATCGCCGGTGCGGATACTTTCACTGCAGTCAAGGCCCCGACCTCGCGAGCGACGCCGGCTATGCTTAAACAATCGCCCCGGTTTGGCGTCAACTCCAGGTCCAACAACCGGTCATCGAGCTGCAGATGAGTGTTGAGTTCCAACCCGGGCTTAGCGTCAATATCGAGGATTAGCAGGCCATCCGAGCTGTCATCCAATCCGAGCTCAGTCCCCGAGCACAAGATCCCGGACGACACTACGTCGCGAATACGGGACTTCGTTATCACCGTGCCGTTGGGTAGCGCCGCACCGATCAGTGCGGTTGGCACCTTACAGCCCGGTGCGACATTGGGCGCGCCACAAACGATACGGAGCGCGCGGCTACGACCCACATTAACGGTGCACAATTGCAGGCGATCCGCCCGCGGGTGCGGTTCGACTTTGAGTACTTCACCGACAACGACCTTGCTGTGAAGCACATTGGTCGCGGTGACTGCGCCGATTTGCAAGCCCGCCATGGTGAGGCGCGATGCTAATTCGGCGGTGCTCAAACGCGGATCGACCCAGGTCCGCAGCCATTGTTCACTGATTATCACGATATGGGTTCCATCTCGACGGACCTATCGGAACTGCCGTAACATATCGAGGTCGTTGTCGAAAAACAAACGCAGATCGTCGACACCATACCGCAACATCGTAAGGCGCTCGACCCCCATACCAAACGCGTATCCACGAAATCGCTCGGCGTCGACACCGGTGTGGCGAAACACCTCGGGGTGCACCATCCCACAGCCAAGTATCTCGAGCCAACCGGTGCGCTGGCACACCCGGCAGCCCTCGCCGCTACAAAATACACAGCTGATATCGACTTCCGCGGACGGTTCTGTAAACGGAAAATAAGACGGCCGAAAACGTACTTTAAGGTCGGCCTCAAAGAATTCCCTTACGAAATGGATCAGCACTCCTTTCAAATCGGCGAAGGTCGTGGATTCGTCCACCGCAAGGCCTTCCACCTGATGAAACATCGCTGTGTGGGTCACATCGGAATCGCAGCGATAGACCCGCCCCGGTGCAATAATGCGCAACGGCGGCGGGTTCTCAAGCATGTAGCGAATTTGCACAGGCGAGGTATGGGTGCGCAACAACGTATGCTCGTCGATATAGAATGTATCGTGCATCGCCCGGGCCGGATGATCGAGCGGTATATTAAGCGCCTCGAAGTTATGAAAATCGTCTTCGATTTCGGGGCCCTCGGCAACCCCGAAGCCGAGTTGCCCGAAGATCGCCTCGACCCGTTGTAGCGTGCGCGTAATGGGATGAGGTCCGCCTAATCCCGTACCGCGCCCCGGTAACGTGACATCGATGACTTCGGCCGCAGATCGAGCCGCTTCCGATTCCGTCTGTAATGACTCTCGGCGCTCGCGGAAACGATTTTCAAGGCTTTGTTTCGCAGCATTGACGGCTTGGCCGACCGAACGCCGTTGCTCCGGTGGCAACCCGCCAACGCGTTTCAGCTGCTCGGTGAGGGCACCCTTTTTACCAAGATAATGGACCCGCAGTTGCTCTAGCGCCGCCTCGTCGGCGGCCGCGCTGATCGCCGCCTCGGCAGTGCCGCGCAGGCCATCTATATCGTTTAGTTCTGAATTATCCACAATCGAAGCCCGGATAGTTCATCATCGAGTCTTAATCATGTCGCTGACTTTCAATCCGCTTTGGTGAGAATTCCAGGCCACCGCCAATTTTCGTTCCTGCAAAATCGGCATACATTACGTCCCTGTAAATACCACCGATTTTTTGCTCCTGCAAAATCGGCATACATTACGTCCCTGTAAATACCACCGATTTTTTGCTCCTGCAAAATCGGCATACATTACGTCCCTGTAAATAAAAAAGGGAAAGGCCGCGGCCTTCCCCTGGAAACACTCATTACTCGGGAGGATTCACGTAACGCACGATGGCGTTGTGCGTTACGCGGATAACGCCGTCTTCGCTTTGTCAGCCAGTGCCCCAAACGTTTGCCGATCATGCACCGCGAGATCGGCCAGAACTTTACGATCCACCTCAATTGATGCGCGCTTAAGGCCGTCCATTAGACGGCTATAGCTAAGGCCGACTTCCCGGGCTGCCGCATTGATTCGCACAATCCAAAGCGCACGAAACTGACGTTTGCGCTGACGCCGATCGCGGTAAGCGTATTGCCCGGCCTTATCGACGGCTTGGTTCGCCACACGAAACACATTCTTACGCCGTCCGCTGTAACCTTTGGCCAGGCTGATTACCTTCTTATGACGGGCGCGAGCGGTAACTCCACGTTTAACACGAGGCATCTGAGTATCTCCGATTAAGCGTAGGGCAGCAGTCGTTTCACCGCTGCCTTATTGCTGTCGTCCACCATCAGACTTTGGCGTAGATGTCGCTTACGTTTCGTCGATTTTTTGGTGAGTATATGGTTAAGGTACGCTTGCGAGCGCTTAAACCCGCCGCTGGCGGTCAGTTTAAAGCGCTTCGCAGCGCCTCGATTCGTCTTCATCTTCGGCATCTGTTACTCCTGCTGCGCAGTGTTTAGATCACTGCGCACAATTCAGTTCACTACTGTCCAGAACCACTACTCTTCCCGGAAAAAATACAGACAATCATCGCCGTGGCGCGATCACCATAACCATCTGCCTGCCTTCCATCTTCGGGTACTGCTCGACAATACCGATTTCATCCAGATCGGACTCGACCCGCTTCAGCATCTCCAATCCCAGTTCCTGGTGGGCCATTTCCCGGCCCCGAAAACGTAATGTCACTTTGGTCTTATTGCCGTCGCTCAAGAAACGAATCAAATTTCGCAACTTCACTTCGTAGTCACCAACGTCGGTGCCGGGCCGGAACTTAACTTCCTTAACAGAAATCTGCTTCTGCTTCTTTTTCGCCTCGTGTTTCTTCTTGTTTGCGGTGTATCGAAATTTACCGTAATCCATGACCCGGCATACCGGGGGGTCTGCATTCGGGGAAATTTCTACCAGGTCGAGATTGGCATCCTCGGCGATTTGCAACGCTTCAGATACCGGCACGACCCCGGCCTGCTCACCATCGGCGCCGATCAAGCGCACCGAAAGTGCGGTGATCTGCTCATTTAGGCGAATCGATTTTTCAGCGGATATAGTGTATTCCCTCCAAACGACAAAAGCCGTGCTACGCCGCGTCGCTAGCAAGGACGCCCACGAACTCATCTAAGCCCATGGCTCCCAAGTCCTCACCGTCACGCGTGCGCACGGCAACTGTATTGGTTTCAACCTCCCGATCTCCAATTACGAGGAGATACGGAACACGCTGTAACGTGTAGTGCCGAATTTTATAGCCGATTTTCTCGTTTCTCAAGTCACTATCGACTCTGATTCCCTGTTTATTCAAGGTTTTTTGGACTTTCTGGGCATACTCGGAGTGCCGGTCGGTGATATTCAGTAAAACCACCTGCAGCGGAGCCAGCCAGGTAGGGAGTTTTCCTGCATGATCTTCAATCAATATTCCGATAAATCGCTCCATCGAGCCGAGGATCGCGCGGTGGATCATGACCGGCACAAGCTTCGCGCCGTCGGCTGCCACATACTGCGCACCTAAACGTCCGGGCATCGAAAAATCCACTTGAATAGTGCCACATTGCCAGTCCCGACCAATACTATCCTTCAGCGTGAAATCGATTTTTGGGCCGTAGAAGGCACCCTCACCCGGATACAAGGAGAATTCGATCTTCTTATCGGCCAACGCCTTCTCCAGCGCTTGCTCGGATTTGTCCCACAGCGCGTCCTCCCCTACCCGCTGCTGCGGCCGCGTCGACAACCCAACTGCCACGTCGCTAAAGCCGAAATCGCCGTATACCCGATAGGCCAGGTCAATCAAAGCCACTACTTCTTGCTGGATCTGATCCTCGGTACAAAACACGTGAGCATCGTCTTGGGTGAAGCGCCGTACCCGTAACAAGCCATGTAGAGTACCCGACGCCTCGTAGCGGTGAACAACACCAAACTCGCCGATCCGCAGCGGCAAATCACGATAGCTGCGCAAACCCTGGTTAAAAATTTGTACATGCCCCGGGCAGTTCATCGGTTTGAGCGCGTAATCACGGTTTTCCACTTCGGTAGTGAACATATTCTCGTGGAATATTTCCCAATGTCCCGAGCGCTCCCATAACGACCTGTCCAACAGTTGCGGGGTGTGGACTTCCTCGTACCCATATTCGTCGAGCAGCCGGCGCATATAGTCCTCGATAAGCTGATACAACACCCAGCCCTTCTGGTGCCAAAACACCATACCGGGCGCTTCGTCCTGGAAGTGAAACAAATCGAGCTGTTTGCCGAGTCGGCGGTGGTCACGTTTTTCCGCTTCTTCAAGCCGCGTCAAATACGCTTTAAGTGCCTTCTTGTCGCCCCACGCCGTACCGTATATACGCTGCAGCATTTCGTTGCGCGAATCGCCGCGCCAGTAGGCGCCCGCCACCTTAGTTAATTTGAATGCTTTCAAACGCCCCGTGTCCGGAACGTGGGGACCACGGCAAAGATCGACAAAATCACCTTGGCGGTACAGCGATAATTCTTCGTCGGCCGGAATATCCATGATGATTTCGGCTTTATACCGTTCGCCCATATCTTGGAACGTGCGCACCGCGGTGTCGCGATCGACGACGGTTCTTTCGATCGGCAGCTTGAGGCCGGCCAACTCTTTCATCTTTGCTTCGATTGCCACCAGATCGTGTTCATTAAATCCGGGCGGGTACGCAAAATCATAATAAAAACCGTCTTCGATAATCGGACCAATCGTGACCTGCGCATCGGGATACAGGCTCTTCACGGCTTGCGCCAGCAGATGCGCCGTCGAATGGCGAATGACCTCGATGCCCTCGGGATCACGCTCGGTAATGATGGCGAGTTCGCAATCGCCGTCGAGCACGGCATCGAGATCCAGCAATCGTCCATCGACCCGTGCGGCCAAGGCCGCTTTGGCGAGCCCTGGCCCGATATCCACTACGACATTGCGAACTGTGACGGCATCGTCGTAGTGGCGATGACTACCGTCGGGTAATTGAATCTGCGGCATGGCCTGTTGAGTTTAGTGGATCAATGATCTCGCAGCGCGCCGCGATGAACCGACCGCTGCGTGTTCTGTAAGTGATTAAAATTTTGGTAAGCGCGAGTGGGATCGAACCACCGACCACTACCATGTGTTGCGTGTTAGTAAAGGTGCGCCCCGCCCTGCCATCGGGGGATTATGACTGCACCAGGGGCAGGAAGGAAAGCCCGCGAGCACACTTACGAGTAAGCGCACAGATGCCCAGGACTACGCAATGCGCAAATGCATATCGAATCAAATGGGCTGACGACATACACGTACGATACCGGTGTAGGCAACACCTCAATCATTGGTCTTCCAGCCGCACCACGACATCGGATCCGCTCTCGGTGACATCGTGGTTGAATTGAACTGGTTTGTAACCGGGCGCGTTGATCCTAATGGTGTGTGGGCCTGGGCCAATCTGGGTGAAGGCGAAGTTCCCCTGCTCGTCGGCAGCCGTCGTGCGCCGCGAGGTACTACGAATGCCTTTCTGTTGGTGTGCCCAGGTCAGGGTGATATTGGGCACCGCCACCGGATTTAACCGGCCGTCCTCCACCCGGCCACGGATCTCGTCGTACCCCGAGTCCAGGACGATCATCACGTCGTGCTCGTCACCCGCCGCAAGCCGGATACCCTCGATCCGGTGGTACGGATTCGATTTGGTTTTGAAACGCAGTTCGCCCGCCGGGGCATTCTCGACCAGGAATGCACCCACCGCATCCCCGACCACGCGCGCGTTGTAATAAGAGGTCTTTTTCCTCTGCAGCACCAGACTGAAGTGGGAGATAGCGTTCCCATACAGATCCACCATCTGCCCGGTCAGCGTGCCGACGTCTTTGGCCTTAAGTTCGATGCTGAGGGTCAGACCGTCATCGGTGACCTGCAGGTTTCGTTCGAAGTAGTCCTCATAGGCATCCGCGGCGTTGATCGACAACATATAGTCATCGCTGACTTCTACTCCTTCTATGACGAACTTCCCGTCTTTGTCGCTGGTGGCGCTATAGTTCTCGCGCGCCCGCGTGGAAGACATCTGGATGCGCTGGCCGGCGACCGGCTCACCCAACGAACTGTGCACGGACCCGGAGACTACGGCGAGTGCCGTCGGTTCCGGTTCCATGACAATGTTTAATGCAACGTCGTTCCCGGCGTTCGCCTTGGCCACCTTGAGGCTGACCTTTTTGTCTTTATAACCGTCCTTGGAAGCATTAATGACCAAGTTTTGCGCGGTCTCCATCACTTTCACTGCGAACGCGTATTCGCCGTCCTTGTCCGTGCTGACGGCTTTTACCGCGTGGATCAAGGGCTGCACCTGCGTCCCTCGCAGCGGCTCCCCTGCCGGCGTCGAGACGACACCGTGCACGCGCAAGTCCCAATGTGCCGTGAGCACGAGATCGGCAAAATCCACGCCGGCGCGCACCGACATGCGCGCCTCGGCATATTGCCGGGTGGCCGTCGTGCGGAGGTGATACTCACCGTCCGCGAGCTGCTGAAACTTATAGGCGCCGTCGTACCCACTGGTCGTCTCGTGATGATTACCGCGCGCCAGCACTAACTTGCCCTTATCCTGATCGACCACTTGACCCGCCGTCGCGGTCAGCGCGATGCCGGACACCGGCCTCCCGGCGCGGGTCATTACGCGCCCCGAAATCGCAAGATCGCCGAGCGGAGCGGCAACCTTCTTCGGCGCATCGCGCTGTTTGGGCGTACGGACGACCGTCTGCGCCACGGGCTGTTTTTCCTGGACGAACGCTTGGACCTCGTCGTCGCTGACAAAAGCTTGCGAAGGACTCGAACTGAAGGGATTGTTATTTGAAGCCGCTGACGTCGGATCAGGGCTGACCGCACCGCTCGACTCGTCACGTTCGAGGCTAGAGAACTCAGGCATCCCGCCCGCGGGTTGCGGAGTTTGATCTGCCGCGCCCGATTCAACGGTGCGGGTTTCGTCTGCTACCCGCAAACCCGTACTGTTTTCCTCGCCGGAGTAATAAATCCACGCTAAAGCCACAACCACCGCCAAACAGACGCCCACCGCAGTCAACACGATGAGGTTCATCGGTCGCGCCGGGTGCTCCCGAATGCGCAATGGCAAATCCTTCCGCGGTTCGATCTGCAGCTGCATCACATTTACCTCACCGCGCGCTTACCACCGTCTGCCGTTCATTATACCCGCCCGCACCACACCGCGAGTCTCCGACTTGTGCACATCGCCGCTGCGACGAGGAGCTCAACCGGGGGTTGTTCCTTTGGCGCTTACTCATTGAGAATCACGAACGCCGCCAAGACCGAGCTGACCGTAGCACGCCAGGAGCGCGTCGAGACCACGACCGGGAACGTGTAAGCAGCTGCTTTCTCATAGGCGTCGGCGAACATGACCCGCTTCTTCTCAATAGAATGGGACGGCCGTGTTTTTCCTTAAAAAAACCGCCGTCCAGTTTTGTCTAAGAACCCGGCGGCGCGGCTGTGGCTGGCGACGCAGCGCTGGCCTTATTCGGGCTTTCCTCGCCGGCGGCGATCGCCTCGAGTCGCTTGGACAACAGAGCGATGAACTGATCCGCCGGCCGCGCACCCTTCATCACGCTGCCCCGCCCGCCTGCGATAATGATGAAGGTCGGCGTGCTCTGCACCACGCCCTGGGCGTCGTACAAGTCGTGTAACACCCGCTCCAACCCCTTGCGCCCGTTGAAGCAGGTCACGAATCGGGAATGGTCGAGCGGCACGGACTCGGCCAGCGCCACCAAGGCGTTTTCGGCGTCCTCCGTGGCCCACTGGTCGGTCTGGTCGAACAACAGATGGTGCATCTCCCAGAATTTACCCTGTTCTCCGGCGCACTCCGCCGTCACCGCGGCCAGCGCCGCATACGGATGGATACGCAGCGGGAAATGTTTGGTCACCCATAAGACCTTACCGGTGTCGACCAATTCGGTGTCGATCCGCGGTTGGCCTTCCAGCGCGTGCCGGCGGCAGGCCGGGCACTGGAAATCGTTGAACTCGACCACCACCAGTTTCGCCTTCGGGTCGCCCTTGTAGGCATCGCCCGCCTGGTTGTAACCGGGCCGGGTGGGGTCTGGCACCAAACCCTCCGGCTTGGCCCATTGTGGTAGCTCTGGCGGCTCAGGCTTGGGCTCTTCCGGCGGCTTCTCACCGGCAATCAACGGATCGGCCAGCCTAGCGAAACGGGCGATGGGCTGCGCCCCTACCAGGTTGTAGGTCTCGTCGTGCTTTATCGATGCGAAACGAAAGCTGGGAGTGCCGTTGTAGCCCAGCGCCTGCCCCTCCTGCACGCTCCGGTCGACGAATGCCTGCTTGTCGCCCTTGGCGATGCACGCCTCCAGGGCCGCCATGTCCGCGCCAACCTCCTTGGCGACGTCCGCGAGAAAATCACTCGGATCGGGCAACCGGTTCCACTCCTGCTGGCGCTGGAACAACGCGTCATGCATGGCCCAGTACCTGGCTGCGCTTTGCTCGCCCACGCACAGCGCGGCCACGTGCCCTTTAGGCGCGGTCGGATGCAGTGAGACCAGCGGAAAGTCGCGAAACACCAGTTTCACTTTTCCGCCGCGTACGTATTGATCGAGCAGGCCGGGTAGTGTCTGGCTGAAGTGCCGTCCGCAGAACGGGCACAGGTAATCGCTCCATTCCTCGAGGATCACGGAGGCGTCGGGATTGCCGACAAACGCATAACCCTCGTCGGTAAAACCGACCGGCATGTCCTGATAGGTTTCCTGCGGCACCTCTGTCGCCTGAGCCAGATTGCTGGCCAGCACGGTCGCCGCAACGAGTGCCCAAAAAGGGGGCAAAAATAATTTTCTATTCATAGTCTTATAGCCTGTTAACCTAATTCAAGAAAGGAGTTCAATCTGCCACAGTTGGCGCGAGTGATTGTTCCACACACCCCTCATCATATTGTCCAAAGTTGACCACCGCGGACCCGGCCGTCCTCGGAAGGAAAATGAATCTGTCCTCTTTTTGCATCACTTGTTGACCAGAATAATCCGTCCATTGGCATCGTCGATTGTCATGCGAAAGCGCTGCAAAAAACTCATCCCCAGCAGCTTGGCACCACTCAACCGGTTATCCTCCAGAAACATCACCGTCACATCCGGCGCCATAGCGGTGCCAACAGCGATGGAATGCAGCTTACCCACCTTCGCGCGTACCCTGCCGTTGGCGGTTTGCGTCCAGCCATCGCGCAACTCGCCCACTTCGAAGCCCAGCTGGCCGATCATGGACTGCGGCAGCACCACCGTCGAGGCCCCGGTATCGACCATCAGTGAGACCGTTTGGGGCACCTGTCCGGGGCCGACCAGGACCGCTTCGACGAGCTGATGCGCCCCCATGCGCCGGACAGGGATGATGTGCTCGCCGGAGGCCGTTACGGCGTGGATCGCGGATTGTTCAAGATACACCGTATCATCCCGACCCCGCGCCAGTATGATCACCTTCTCGATCGCGCCCGGGCCATTGTCGACGACGACATAGTTGTAATCGGCGAGCATGCGCTTGATCTGATAACGGAGGTCCCCCGTGACGGCCCTAGCCGGCTCCCGCGTGACCAGATCGAGCCCCCGAATCTCGAAACCCTCTTGTTGCGCGAGATCACGCAGCTGATCGCGCAAGTCGGGGGCAGCCGCCTCAGCACGCCCCGACACACCAAACACCAGCATGGCAGACAGCACTACCCACGCCCAGCCCCCGCGATTCTTGTAAAAAGGGGACAAATTTGTCTTTCTATTGGTCATCGTATGCAGGGGTAACCTGATCCGGAAAGGAGGTGCGGGCGATTGGTCCGTTCAGATGTCATTATATCCGGCGCGGACACAACCGTTATACCGTTATCGTGTTTGGGAAGAATCTATCTTTCCGCTTTTTCTTGCTTGCGATGACAAGAAAACGAGCTGGGTATGCGTCCCTGACCTGGCGAAGACCCGGGCCGAGGCCAGGGTCTTCGCTCATGGGCCGCGCTCAGTGGTAAAGTGCGCACCTTTCGAGGTCGATCCACGGGATCGACCTCCCATCCGCGGTTTAAAAAATAAATCCGTCCCCTTGCTGCGACTCACACCCTTGGCTGCCTGCCCTGCTACAGGCTCAGTCAGTCAGCCGAGGATTCGATCAGAGATCCGCGCTGATCGTCGTCACCTCCGTCGTGAGCCCGCCCTCAAGCGTGACCTTGACCGTGTAGGTACCGGACTTAGTCTTGTTCTGGAAGAAGAAGCCCAGCTTGAGCGCCTGACCCGGATCGATGGTGAGGTCGGCACCCGACACGAAATCGGTGATCGTCGCCGGAGAAGAGAGCCCCGGTCCATCGTAGATCGTGTTCCTACCACCGAAACTCACCTCCACCAGATCGCCGATGTTGGCGGTCTCGGTGAGTTCGACCTACGTGATGGTCAGAACATCCTCACCGGTGTTATTCAGCAGCACGTCCATCTTCTTGCCCTTGATCACGGGATCGTTACGGATTTCGATCTTGAGCTGGCGGATGACCTGCACCGTTGCAGTATCGGACACCAACTCCGAGACTGGTGGTGAATTGGAGTCGGTCCCATCGGCAAACGCCGTGTTGGGCACATCTGCCGGCTCGACCACGTCGCCACAGCCCTTGAAGAAGCCGTTCTGGTTGTATCGCAAGATCGAGTAGGACGAGATCTGCCATTCCGTGTCCACACCCTCAGTCGGACCACCTGACTGTCCCCAACCGCCGATAAAGGCATCGGAGCAGGAGAGGTGCATGGTGAACATCACGCCGGCCGGGATATTGGGATCAGTCGACAATGACGGATCGAAGTTCACTTCGTTCTTGGTACCATCGTACGGGAACATCTGCGAAGTGCCATCCGGGGCGGTGAGAATCAGGGTCGCCGCACCGTCGGTGTCGCTCGAGCCTTCCAGGATGTATCCGTTGACGAACACAAAGCGGAAGTCGTCGCCCTCCTGCGTGCCGTACGGTGATCCAGCATTCGGATCCAAGAATGGCGCCGCTGTGTACTCCACAGTGACGACCACCTCATCACCGACGGGGATGTCAAACGTGCATGACAGATCCTGGGTAAACGTATCATCGCTCGTGTCCCCGGGCGTGTCGTTGTCGTCGATCGACGCCACGCATTCAGGTTGCGGTTGGACATCCACCACCGTGAGCGATCCGTTCACCGTATCTGTCACTAGCACATCGACCGCATCGGACGGACCTGAGTTAGACACAGTGAGCTCGAAGAACCCGTTCGTTCCCTGTTCCAGTGTAGGCTCGCCTTCGGGACCCGTTACGGCGTCGACCCGATTACCATCATCGTCAAACCTATAGAAGGTCTTAACGATATCCAGTTCGATCTCGGTGAGGATGTTGATGGTGTCCGTGCTGGCGTCATCGACGGTCTCGGAGTTGTTGTGATCATCGGTGTAGTCACCCTCGACATCGGCTGTGTTGGAAACACCGAGCGCTTCGGGCACTGAGGCGTCGACCGCGAAGCTGACCGTGATCTCAGCAGACTCACCTGCCGCCAGCGTTGGAATGGTACATGATACGCTTTGACCAGCAGAAGCATTGCAGTCTTCACCGCCTGCTGCCGTCGGCGTCGTCACTTCCACACCGGATACATCTAGGCGAAGATCTACCAAGTCGGTGACAAGTACGCCACTGAGCGGCACGTTCCCTTCGTTGGTCACCAACAGCTTGAACGTGCTGATCACATTAAACGGGTCGGCCCCATTACCTGCGATCACAGAATCGTCGGTAAAGGTCTTGACGATGCTGATAGCCGGGTCACCACCAAAGTACGACGAATCGTCGCTGTCGTTAGCCGTCTCCGAGTTGCCGTGGTCGTCCGTTTAGTCACGGGTCGATGTGCCAACGTTGGCATAGTCGCCCGTACCCGCCGTACCCGTGGCCTCGTAGACCCACGTCTCGGTCAGGTCCAGGATGTCGTCGTTGTTGGCGTCGCCACTGACGAAGAGCGGAATCACGCCCTGGTTATCGCTGACCTGGATGTTCCCCAGCGGCACGTTGCCGGCATTGGTCACCGTGTAGGTCCATGTCACCGTGGTGCCCTCGAGGATCTCGCTGCCGTCTGTACCGTTGGTGGTCTTGACGATGTCGATCGCCGGATTGCCGCCAAAGTAGGAGCTGTCGTCGGAGTCGTTGGCCGTCTCCGAGTTGCCGTGGTCGTCCGTGTAGTCACCCGTCGATGTGCCGATGTTGGCGTAGTCGCCCGCACCCGCCGTACCGCTGGCTTCATAGACCCACGTCTCGCTCAGGTCCAGGATGCCGTCGTTGTTGGCATCACCACTGACGTAGACCGGTACCACACCCCGGTTATCACTGACGTGGATGTTCGACAACGGCACGTTGCCGGCATTCGTCACCTCGTAGCGCCACTGTACGTCGTCAAAAGAATTCGGACTAATGGAGTTTTAGATTAAGAGACGGTTTAGCTCATCAAGTTTGTTGATCGGTTATCGTAATGCATTTGTTTTCGC